>Ga0074046_10000047_pt1 | contig 99729 bp, 89 predicted proteins | sample BogForMeECP23OM3_FD_94441 | JGI IMG/M metagenome (GOLD analysis project Ga0074046, IMG submission 94441) | Bog forest soil microbial communities from Calvert Island, British Columbia, Canada - Bog Forest MetaG ECP23OM3 | ecosystem: Environmental > Terrestrial > Soil > Wetlands ... | reverse complement strand
TCCGATCGTGGTCAGCAGATCTTCCAGGTCTTCAGGAGAGTGCACATCGTGCGGGATTAGGTCGTTGACCTGATCATAGGTCAGATATCCCTTCTCTTTGCCTGCGTCGATCAGCTTTTTTATATCGTCGTACTTGTCATCCAGTGCCAAGACAGATTATCCTCAGATGGCCCGCCGGTTTCGCGGACGCCAGCTCTTCAAGCGGTAGGAGTTGTAACGGAGTTGTGCGCACGAGGCGCGCAAACCTTTAAAGTATAGCACGCGCATCAGTGTTTTCGCTTGCGCAGTTGGAAGTGTGCACCCGCTGCCGACTGTTCACCGCCGCCCGTATCTCTTTTCCCGCTTGATATTTAGATGTCGTTAGACCGCGTTTCGTTCCAGAGCTAGGACAGCTGATTGGCTGTTCGCGCCCGGAATTGGCGCGCCGCATGCGGGAGACTCGGCAAACCGCGTCTCTACTGGGTGGACATCTCAGGACGCCCGGTCCGCCGCCTCGCCCAAGCCTGGGTCCATCAATGCCCGCTTCAGACGCACCTTTTCCTGCAAAAGCGCTTGCCTTTCCGGCAGTGGAAGCCCCGATCGCTGCGTCGCCAGTTGCACTTCTTCCAGCCGCCGCCGCAGATAAATCCGCCGCAAAGCTCGCACCGCGCCTTCCACCGTCTCCGGCGTCAACTCTTCTTCTTCGTGCATCAGAATCGAGGCCAAAAGCCGCCGGTCGTCTTCCGTCTTCGGCAGCGCCATCACGTCGGCGGTCTCGGCTCCCGCCCTGAGCAGAGCCTCGAGCAACGACTGCGAAGCCAGCCCCTCATACAGATGTTCTGATTGCAGAGCAAATTGCGCCTGCCGGGCCGGGTCGAACTCCTCGTCGGTGCCCTCGCGAGTCGAACTTCGCGCTCCACCAGCCTGCATCTCGGTCGCCGAGGCCAGCGCCCGGATGAGAACGCGTTCCGCGCCAGTGATTTGTGCCTCCGCCGTAGCTTTGACTTCAGTCGCCGAGCGAGTGGTGGCGGCGTGCTTCAATTCCTGGCGCAGCACCGCGGAATCGATGCCCAGCTTCTGCGAAATCTCGAGCGCGAGCTCATCGCGCACGATCCGGCTCGGCACCCGCTGAATGTGCGGCAGAAGATGGTTGACGGCCTTGACCTTGCTCTCCGAATTGCGCACCGGAAACAGCGCTCGCGCCCGATCGATCAGATAATCAAAATATTTTTGCGAGTTCCGCAGCGCCGCGCCATAAGCGTCCTTGCCCTTGCGCCGGATGAAGAGATCGGGATCGAAGCCAGTCTCCAGCGTGAGGACGCGGATATTGAATTCCTCTTCGACCAGCAGCCCAAGCGTGCGCTCGGTAGCGCGAGCCCCGGCGGTATCAGGATCGAAATTGACGACGACATTCTTCGAGAATCGCCCCAGCAATTTCGCCTGCAGTTCGGTAAACGCCGTTCCTGAGCTGGCAATCACATTGTGGAAGCCAGCCGCGTACACGGAAATGCAATCCATCTGTCCTTCTACGAGAATCGAGTACTCCAGCTTGCGAATGGCTTCTTTCGCGTTGTCGAGATTGAAGAGAACGCGCGACTTCGAGTAAATCGGAGTCTCCGGCGAGTTCAAATACTTCGGTCCAGCCTTCTCATCGGTCGAGAGCGTGCGCCCGGTGAAGGCGATGACTTTGCCCTGGTCGTTGCAGATGGGAAACATCACGCGGTTGCGGAATTTGGAGTAGATGGCGGAAGAGCTCTCAGCTCTCAGCTCTCGGCTCTCAGCAACCCCTGCACGATTATCCTTAGGCTCTGCTTTATCGCCCTCCCCGTTCTTGTCATCCTGAGCGGAGCGAAGGACCTGCTTTTGCTGAGAGCTGGGAGCTGAGAGCTGAGAGCTTTCTTTCTGCGAGCTTTCTTTCCACGAAAACAGCCCGCTCTCCCGCAGCAACTCCTCAGGAAATTCCCGCCGCAAAGCATCCCGCAGCACGAAACCGGAATCGGGCGCATACCCAATCCGGAATCGGCTGATCATCTCCTCATTGAGTCCGCGTCCCTTGAGATACTCACGCGCATTCGCGCCTTCCGGACGCCGCAGACATTCCTGAAAAAATGCCGCCGCGCGCACATGCACATCAAGCAGCGCCATGCGCATCTGAGCGTCGCGAGCCTCCGCCGGACTGGAAAAACTCACCTTTGGCATCGGCACGCCCAGCTTCTGCGCGATCAGCCGGACCGCCTCAGGGAAAGTGATGTTTTCGACCTTCTGGACGAACGTAAAGACATCTCCCGACTCCCCGCAGCCGAAGCAGTGAAAGAACTGGCGCGTAGCGTGCACCGAAAACGAAGGCGTCTTCTCGGCGTGAAACGGACAAAGCCCGGAAAAGTTCTGCGCCCCAGCCTTCTTCAGCTTGACGTAATCCCCGACAATGCGGACGATATCCGCCTGCTGCTTGAGGGTCTCTTTGAAGTTATCGGAAGAAGTTGAGGTCATTGGGCGCACACCGGTCCCTTAGTGATTATGAGGGTGGAACGCTCAGCGGGGAATAGCCCAGGAACGCCATGGTTGTGGGAAAGGTGTTAAGGAAAAAGATTGGCGGCATGCCTCCCTTCGACGGCTGCAAAAAACAAATGCGGCCCGGGCCAGCCACCCAAGCCGCATTGTTATCGCGGACGCTCTGACTGTTCATCTTTCGCTTGAGCGAAAAACCATCGCGCAGCAGCACTTCGAAAAATGCCTCGCACCGATGCTCGCCCGAAGCTCGCGCTTCGGGGTCAGAACTCAACGTTTCCATCCTCCTTGGAAGGAGGATTTCTGCGGAGGCCGCAAAGCCTGGGCACCAGCGCACTGGACATGCGCCGAATTTCCCCCGGTGACTCACTCTCTGATCACCGGCAACGCTGAACCCTGTCGGAACAAATTCAGAACATCTCACGCTTTTGGCTGCAAGCACTGTGCGGCAGCAAAGAAATTAACGCAACCGCAAACTGCGGGTTGGTTGTGTAAAAACTGTGGAGGGGAGGAACTTCCTGTGGAAACGGCAGGAAAAGTAAGTCCTTATTCCCACCAAAGCTCGTGCAGCGGCGAACGCAATTGGAGGCGCCATCACCTGCGCCGCGGGCGAAGCCCGCACCGTCTCTACCCGCCCGCTGCCGTACAATAGCCGCAATGATTGCGCATCTTCGGGGAATGCTGCTGGCAAAGCATCCCAACCAGGCGATTGTGGACACTCACGGCGTCGGCTACGACGTCGCCATCAGCGTGCCCACCTTCACAGAAATGCCAGCGGCAGGCGCCGAGGTCGCGCTCTACATTTACACGCACGTTCGCGAGGATGCGTTGAGCTTGTATGGATTTCTGCGCCTGGCCGAGAAGCGTCTATTCGAGAAGCTCCTGACGGTCAGTGGAATCGGTCCGACGCTGGCGATCAAGATCCTGAGCGGCATGCCCGCAGATGAAATGGTGGGAGCAATCCGCGGCGGCGATCTCGTGCGGCTCACGCGCATTCCTGGTATCGGCCGGAAAACGGCGGAGCGCATGGTGCTGGAGTTGCGCGACAAGCTGCCGCCGCCGGGAGCGCCCGACACATCAACCAGCGCGGCGTGGGCAAGCCCGGTGGAGGAAGACGTGATTTCAGCGCTGGTAAATCTGGGTTATCCGCGCGCGGCGGCGGATAAAGCATTACACGCGGCGGGCAGTGGAAAGAGTTCTCAGAGTTTTGACGTATTGTTTCGCGAGGCCTTGGGATCGCTGTCGAAATGATTTTACGCGCTACCGATACCAGTAGAGACGCGGCTTGCCGCGTCTCCTTTTGGCGCGGATTCGATACGCGGGGGGGAGACGGGGCAAGCCCCGTCTCTACAACTCGGACGAATCGCGGGAGGTTTTGTGGTTAAGAGGTTGGTCCAAATCGCTCTGCTGACGCTGTGCATCGGCGCCGCTTTCGTCAGCGAGCTCCCGCGGATGCTGGACGATGGCTTCAATAAGCTGGTGAAAAAGCCGCCCTATGCGGCATCGCCGCGGGCATTCGATCTGCACAAAACGCTCACCATCGCCGATCTGCACGCCGATTCGCTTCTGTGGGGCCGCGACCTGCTGGAGCGTGGCACCTACGGGCAAGTGGATATTCCGCGCCTGGCCGATGGCAATGTGGCCTTGCAGGTGTTCTCGCTGCCGACCAAGACTCCGCGCGGATTGAACATCGAGAGCAATGACGACAAGAGCGACAACATTTACTGGCTGGCGATCGTAGAGCGCTGGCCGCATAAAACCTGGAACAGCCTGACTGAGCGGGCGCTCTATCAGGCGAAGCGTCTGCATCAATTCGCGCGCCACTCGCAGGGCGGCTTCGTGGTGATTGAAAGTTCCGCCGATCTCGCCAGCTACCTGCAACGCCGCCAGAACAACGCCCGTCTCGTTGCCGGATTGCTATCAATCGAAGGGGCGCACGCGCTCGACGGCAACCTCGAGAATCTTGATGTCCTGTACCGCGCCGGATACCGCATGATGTCGCCCAGCCATTTTTTCGATAACGACATCGGAGGGTCGGCGGCGGGAGTTCGCAAAATCGGCCTCACCGAAAAAGGCCGCGGGTGGGTGCAGCAAATGGAAGCGCGGCACATGATCGTAGACTTGTCTCACGCGTCGTCAAAAACAATTGAAGATGTGCTGGCAGTGGCCACGCGTCCGCTGGTGGTTTCGCACACGGGCGTAAAAGGCACATGCGACAACAACCGCAACCTCACCGACGATCAGATTCGAGCCGTGGCAGGCAAGGGCGGCTTGATCGGCATCGGGTATTGGGACACGGCCACCTGCGGCACCGACGCGCGGGCGATTGTCAGAGCGATGCGCTATGTTTCCGACCGCGCTGGCGTCGAACATGTGGCCCTCGGCTCGGACTTTGACGGAGCCGTGACCGAGCCGTTCGACACCACGGGATTAGTCCAAATCACCGATGCGATGCTGGAGGCAGGTTATTCCGAGCAGGACATCCGGATGATCATGGGTGAAAACGCGGTCAAGTTTCTGGAAGCGAATTTGCCGGAGAAGTAGATGTTTGCGTAGGGACAGGTGCCCTCAGCCGAGCAGAGCTCGGCCCCTTCCGCACGCGAGCTAGTTGCCGACAAAGCGGAGATACAAATCGCGGTCGAGGCGGCAGGTTTCCGCCATCTGCTTCACCTTCTGCCAAGCTTCTAACTGACTTTCATCACGCACGCGATCTTTGACGCGATCCCATTCCTTGAGGAAGGCTTCCATCTGCAAATGATTGAAGACGGTTTTGCCGAACGGATCGATGCCGCTAAGCAGCAGGAAATCGGCGTGGCTGGCGGCCGGAACGACTCCGTGCAGCATTACCCACTCGCTGCGTTCGCCGAGATCGTCTTCCAGTTTCACGACCAGAGACATCGCCACCCTCACCGAGGAACGCAATGGTACTGGCCGCAATGTAACACCCCAGGCAGCGTTGTCCAAGGTGAGCGCGGTATCGAAAGTAACCGGTATTGAGTGCCGGCGGGCGCGTCGCCACCAACGCGCCGCCGGACTCCGAGGAGGCTAACCGTTGCTGAGCGTCAGAGTCCCCACCGTGACGTGAGGCCAAAGGACGTTGTTGAAAATCAGAATCACCAGCTGCGAGTACTGCAATTGCAGGTAAGTACCCTCCGGCCAGAACGGCTCAAGCTCCTTCAACGCCGGGCCTGGATCCGTTTTCAGAACCGGATAGTCCGCGATACGCACCCACTCGATCCAGAAGGTTGCGCTTGCGGAGTAGACGAAGGCGTTGGGGGTGGTATTTGGTTGGATAGCCAGGGTAGCCGGTTGGTATGGGGGCGCCGGAGGGACAGGAAGGGGAACGGGCGCGGGATTTTCCGTTTGGTTAGCGACCCCCAGGAACGGGATGTTGTTGACGGTCTCGAACAGGCTACCAACGCCCAACGTCGGGACGCCATTCACCGATTGGGTGTCCGTCGTGAGATTGATCTCGATGAAGCCAAGGATATCTTGGCCGGCGATCGCATCCCGCAGGACACTGTTGGGATCGTCGATAAAGCCCTGAAAACTGTCGGGGAACGGGCCCGTGCTCTGGTAGGACTGCGCCGACCCCGCTGGCAGCGGCGGCGGCAGCGGCCCCGGCAGCGGCGGCTGATTTGGCACCAAAATGTCCGCGTTGATGTTGATCTCCGGAACCGTATGCTGGCCCCCGGCAGGGACGGCACCGGCGGCGTCGAGCTCGATTGGCTGGATCCCGACGGCCGGAGGATTCGGCGTCCCCGGCGGGAGCGGGAGCGGCGGGTTCGTGCCTGGGTAAGGCCCGGGGAACGGTATGGGACTGAGCCCCGGATACACGTCGCCTGGGGTGCTGAACGGTCTAAGGGGCGGGATGACCGGCTTGCCGTTACGAGGCTTCATGTCCGGGGTAGGCCCCTGCATCAGCACCGTAACCCCGTGCGGGATGCTCCCCATCCGCACGATGGTGGGCGCGTTCCCAGGCGGAGTCGTCCCGGGGATCGACGCCGGTACATTCATGAACAGTCCCGGCTCGATATGGAGTGCCTGGCCGGCCGTCGTGGAGTATCCGTGTGGGAGTACTTTCGGGGAGGGCGCCGGATCGGCGTCACTGGTCCGCTGCAGGTAATGCAGACCGTACAGGCTGAGATCGGTCTGTGGGTTCAGGCCTCGGTTGGGCACGACTCCGGGGATCACGTGGAAGTCGAAGGAGTCATTGGTCAGGTTCAGTTCGAGGAGGCGCTTGGTCGGGTTAGGGGGGTTCGTCAGTGGCCGCGATTGTGGATTGTCCGGCCGCCAGATGGCATTGAATCCGGGCCCTCTCCAGCTCCCGGCCAGAAACGCCAGCGGACCAAGATTCAACGCAGTCGTCATCGGACCCTGCTGGAACCGCGGCGGTACGTACGGGCCCGCGAGTTTAAACGGGCACTTTGGACGTGAAGATTCGTCGCTCATTTTCAATTCTCCTGAATTAAATTCGGACGGATGGCCCGCCAATTTGGAGTGGATCTGGGATGAACCTCTCTTAACGGAACAACTGCCCTTGTGGAGATAGTGCGGTCAGACGCAGAAACGTTACGTAGGCGGCCATCGAGTGGGAGCGGGATGCGGACCGGGATGGTTACGCCTCGCCCACGTGGGCGCCGTGCTGAAAGTGGTATTGCAGAATCTTGGCCGCCAGCGCAGGATGCACGTTTCGTCCTTGTTGTTGCGCTTCCACCGAGCGCACTACTTCGCCGCGACAGATCACCTCCGTCGCCCCGAGTCCGGCAATCTCCGCGGGCAGCACCAGGCTGATCTCCAATTGCATGTTCGGACGGAGCACTTCCTGCGCCTGAAATAGCAGCCCCGAGCGACTGATATTCTCGGTGGTCCCCGGACGCCAGCTCTGCTCCCCGAGCGGACGGTAGCGCAGCGGCAGATGCAGATTGAAGCGGCGAGCGCGGAACGGGGGAACCTTCTTTTCCAGAGCGCTTGCGCCAGAGCGGGATGCCATGATGACTTCCAGCGGAATGGGTTCGGAATCAAGCACCTCGCGGACACGATCCTTCAGAGCAGGAAGACTGAAGGGTTTTTGCAGCAAATTGATTCCGGGATCAAGCGTACCGTCGTGTCCAATCGCATTCTCCGTATAGCCCGACATGTAGAGCACTCGAACCTCCGGAAGCAGTTTGCTGATGTGCGTGGCCAATTCGCGGCCGTTCATCCCCGGCATGACCACATCGGTAAGCAGCAGATCGATAGTGCCCTGGTAACCGTCGACGATCTGCAAAGCCGCGGCGCTGTCTTCGGCTTCGAGAATCTTGTAGCCCTGGATTTCGAGATACTGGCGGGCGAGATGGCGAAGGTTGGTTTCATCTTCGACCAGGAGGATGGTTTCCTGTCCATGCTCTGCGCGCGGCAGGGCGAGAGATTCCTGTGCGGCGGCGGCGTCTTCGCGGCCATCGACTCGCGGAAAATAAGCGCGGAACGAGGTGCCGCGCTGCGGCTGGCTGTCGACAAAAATGAATCCGCCGCTTTGCTTCACGATGCCATATACGGTCGAAAGACCGAGGCCCGTACCCTTGGCGCCCTTGGTGGTAAAGAACGGTTCGAAAATGCGCGACTGCGTTTCGCTGTCCATCCCCACGCCTGTATCGCTGATGGCGAGCATGACATAGTCGCCCGCGGTTAGCGGCGTATGGGTGCGGGCAAAGTTTTCATCGAGCGTCACGTTGGCCGTCTCGATGGTCAGCTTGCCGCCTTCTGGCATGGCATCGCGCCCGTTGACGGCCAGATTCATGATGACCTGGTCGATCTGCCCCGGGTCGGCGCGCACCGCGCCGAGTGACGCGCCCGGAACCATAACCAGGTCGATATCTTCTCCGATCATGCGCGTGAGCATCTTCAGGTTCTCGGCTACAACTTCATTCAGGTCGAGCACCTTGGGAGCCAGCATCTGTTTGCGGCTGAACGCCAGCAACTGCCGGGTCAGCGAAGTGGCGCGCTGGGTGGCATTGGAAATTTCCTGCGCCGGCCCGCGCAGGCGCGGATCGGGCCCGAGCCGCTCCAGCAAAAACTCGGCATAGCCCGAGATCACCATCAGCAGATTGTTGAAGTCGTGCGCGATGCCGCCGGCCAATCGGCCGACCGCTTCCATTTTTTGCGCTTGCCGGAGTTGCAGCTCCAGAGTGCGGGTTTCAGTAACGTCTTCCATAAAAATTTCGAAGCTGTCTCCATTTTTGCCGTTCGGAATCGACCGTCCGGAAATGCGCGCCACAATCGACGTGCCATCCCGGCGCACGCACTCCGTGGTCAAATTGTTGAATTCTTTTCGCGCGTGAAAATAATCCGCAGTCTGAAACCACTGCTGGGCGTCCGCATACAAGCTTCCCAAATGCCTTCCCCGGAGCGCGGTGGCGCTGTCATAGCCAAACATAGCGACCATCGCGGGGTTTGCATCCTGCAGAATTCCGAGGCCGTCGCAGCGGCAGATGGCGTACGGCGCGTTCATCACCAGCGAGCGAAAGTTGCTTTCGGAGCGCCGCAGGCTCTCCTGCGCAGCCCGCAGAGCGGCGTTGAACCAGCAGATCAGCAGCGCCACGGCAAAAAAAAGCGCGAGGTGCGCCACCGCCTTGCGATACTCGCTCGGAGTCTGGCCTCCGCTAAACGAATAGTAGGCGCTGACCGTAAGCGCAAAGGACGTGGCCGCGAGTCCCGGCTTCCAGCCTCCGTACCAGGCGCTCACCATCACAGCAACGGCGAATACCACCAGCCGGCTCTCCGCGACATCGGAAAAATACAAAGTTGGGATCAGTGCCAGAACGGTACTAAGAAGAGCGACTCCGTAGCGCAGAATGGGAGCGCGCGCCGGGGCAATTGCCAAGCTGCGGATGAGCGGGAGTTTCATTCGCATGGCCTCATGCTATGCGCGGACTTCGCGCACAGCGAGTTACGCCAGTCCACCGCATTTTCCTGGCGGCACAGTGGCCAGAGGTACACCTGCAAGACACAACTCGGGACATCCTCAGAACAACGACGACAGCGGCAAATACCGTGTCCACAGCCTAGTCTCATAGGATGCTTTCCACAAACTCGCTGGTACAAATAGGCATTCGAGGAACATAGTTTGTAATCGGTCTTGCAATACCCTTGCAACAATCGCCGGCAGCGACGAAACTATCGGCACATTGCCTTGAGAATCGAGCGGAAAACACGGCCCGCAAAATCAGGCAGGAAATAACCCAATGAATATCGGGCTTTTCGGCGGCACTTTCGATCCAATCCACCGCGGACATGTGGCACTGGCGCGGGCAGCCTCGGCCCGCTACGCTCTGCGGCAAGTGCTGTTCGTGCCCGCCAACATTCCTCCGCACAAGCAAAAACATCCGCTGACCGCGTTCGTTTATCGTTATGCCATGGTCGCGCTGGCCACGCAGGACGAAAAGCAATTCGTACCATCGCTGTTAGAGGCGCCAGAATTCACCACAACTCACGTAGGGACGGACGCATTCGTTGGTCCAGCGGGGCGCAGCCCCGCAGCGGTACCGAACTATTCGATCGACACCGTCCGCCGCCTGAAAAAGTCTTTGAAGAAATCCGACCGCCTGTTTTTCCTGATAGGCATCGACGCCTTCCGCGACATCGCAAAATGGCACGAAGCGCGCGCCTTGCTGGCGGAATGCGCCTTCATCATAGCGAGCCGTCCCGGCTATTCCTTGCGCGACGTCGCGGACGCCTTGCCGGAAAGTTTGCGGCCTCCGGCAGCAGTGACGCGTCCGTTTCACAAGCAGCCGGCGAAAGGAGATCTAGTGCTTCCCGGAGTCACGCTGCACTTGCTGGAAGGCGTTCAGCAAAGCGTCTCCGCGACCGCAATTCGCGAGGCGGCCGCGCAAGGCAAGCCGCTGACGAGATGGCTAGACCCCCGCGTCGCCGACTACATCAAGAAGCAAGCCCTGTATCGCGTAAGAACCACGTAGGGACAGACGCCCTCGGCCGCCCAAGCCGAGCGCAAGCTCGGCAGGGCTTCCTCCGCGCGCGCGATGCGCAAGGCGTCTCCACGGCGAGGCGGGTTACAATCAATGATCTCGTATGAAGAAAAAGAATGACCTCCAACACCAGGTGAATGAAGCCATCCTCGCCTGCCACGACAAGCAAGCCGACAACGTCACCGTCCTCGAACTGGAAAAAGATTCCGGAGCGTTCACCGACTATTTTGTGCTGTGCAGCGGCGCCAACCCGCGGCAGATTCAAGCCATCGCCGACGCCGTGGACGAGCGCCTGGAGGCACTCGGACTCCGCGTGACGCACTCCGAAGGCTACAAGCAGGCGGAATGGGTGCTGCTCGATTACGTGGATTTCGTCGTCCATATTTTCTCCGAAAAGGCGCGCCAGTTCTACGATCTCGAACGCTTGTGGAAGTCGGCCAAACGGCTTGAGCCCGCCGAATTGATGGCAAAACCGAAAGCCCGCCGCGCCACGACAAGCAAATCCGCCACGATAAAATCCGCCAGCACCGAGTCTTCCGCGCCCCACAAGACGCGGAAAAAGAGGGCCTGAATGTCCGCCGCGAATCCAGCCCCGTGGAGTTCTTCGTACCGCCTGGTCGCGGCAGACAAGTGGAAAGCAAAATCAGCCGCCATGGGCAACGCCGTCACGACGGCTCTGGTGGAATACGCGCGTCCGCTTCCCGGCATGCGCGTCCTCGACCTGGCCAGCGGCACTGGCGAGCCGGGAATCAGCCTGGCGCTGCGCGTCTGTCCCAAGGGCTCGGTTACGGCGCTCGATCAGAGTGCCGAACTCCTCGAAATTGCCGCCGAGCGCGCCCGCAACAAGAAGCTCGTAAACTTCACGACCGAGCAAGCCGACGCGCACCAACTGCCGTTTGCAGATCACAGTTTCGATCTAGCCACCTGCCGTTTTGGAGTAATGTTTTTCAGCGATGCCCAACGAGCGTTAGCGGAGTTGCGCCGCGTGCTGAAGCCCCGAGCCCGCGCCTGTTTTGCGGCATGGGGCCCTATGGAACAGCCCTATTGGCAATCCACGATGGAGATTGTGCACCGGCACGTAGGTGGAAACATGCTCGCGCCGGGCGGCGCCGACCCTTTTCGCTTCTCAGACCCAGGCTCTCTCTCAAAAGTGCTTAATGCCGCCGGATTTCCCGAAGCCGACGAGTCGACTCAGAATCTTCCCTGGACTTGGCCCGGAGATGCGGAAGAGCTTTTCGAATACGCGTGCGCCGTAGCCGCTCCGTTCCGTCCCATGCTGGAGCGGGTTCCAGCCGAAGAATGGCCGGCGATCCGTGCTGAGGCGAAAGCGGCCATCGAACGCTATCGCGTGGGAGACGAAATCCGCTTCGGCGCCGACGTGGTGCTGGCGTCGGGAAAGGCCTGAGACGCCGAACCGGCTGCGGAACAACATGAAGATCAAAGTAGCGTGGATCGGCAAAACGAAAGAGCCGGCGATCGAAGCTCTGACCGCCGAGTATCTAAAACGTATCTCGCGCTACGCCGACGTCGATGGCCTGCCCGTAAAGGACGAAGACGCAATCTTGTCGTTCGCAAGCGGCGTACGGCAGCAAAAGCTGAACAAGGAGCGCCACAAGCTGGTTCTGCTCGATTCGCGAGGCAAACAGTTTTCCTCCGAAGAGTTGGCCGAGTTTCTGCGGCGCGAACAACTGAACCCAATACCCCTGCTCTTCGCAATCGGTGGCAGTGATGGCTTCAGCGACGAAGCCCGGCGCCGCGCCAGTTTAATACTCTCCCTCGGAAGAATGACGCTGCCGCACGAACTGGCACGCGTGGTTCTGCTCGAGCAGCTTTACCGTGGTTTCACCATTCTCAACAATCATCCCTATCATTTGGGTCATTAACTTTGTAGTAATGGGACAGCGGCCACTCAGCCCACCTCGGCGAGTTTGATTCCCTCAAACCCAATGCACCTCCGGCAGCTTCCCGGCGAAACAAAACTGGCATACTGTATTTCCAGACAGGCAAAGCCAGTCTGAATTTGTAGGCGAGGCCCTCCCCCAATGAAAAACCCGTACGAAGTACTACGAATAAAGGAGCAGGAGTTGCTGCGGGTCCGCAAAGAAATGGAAGCATTGCGGATCTCAGCGCGCCTGCTTGGTGCCGAAGACCCGGGCGCAGCCAAAGCTGAAAACCAGCCCAAGCTGCCGCGAGTCGTCGAAATGCCGTAGAGATCTACTTCCCCCTGTGACTTGAGGCGGACGGCAGCCAAGCCGTCCGCCTTCTTGTCAATTGGTAATTTTGTAATCTGTAACTTGGTAATTTGAGCCCCTCGGTTGGGGTTTGAGCTTAGGTCTCACAATTACCAAATTACACAATTACCACTTTGGGTAGTGGGCTAATTCCGTGCGAATTGGAGACGCCTCTGCGCGATGCGATGTATCTCCTAAACGCTTTGCGCGAGATCGAGAAGGACTCCCAGAAACAAACTTCCGAGACTGCGTGGTCATCCCTAACCGTAACCGGCTAGTCAAGCCCCATTTTGGCATTCGCCTTCGTCACATCCGCAATGTTTATTGGTCATAGACAAGCGAAAGCCGTGATTGCCATGCTCACCGAATATGGCGCAGTTCAAAAATGTGTTCGCGACTACAACGAAAGTGATACTAGCGCTCGCCATCATCTCGGCAGTGATCGGAGTAGGTTCCCTGTTACTGGGTAAGATTGGTTCAATCCCCAGCGGCGACCCGGATGCCGACTGCCAGCGGGATACCGCTTGCCGCGAGGCCCATGCCGAAACAGAGCGCCTCGTCCGCCAGTTCAACGCCGAGGATGAATCGAAAATTCACGACGTTAAGGTGAGGATTGCCTATATCGACGGAGATGCTGTGGGCGACCTCTACTCCCACTGCACCAGCGGCGAGCCGCCAAAGAACCCCGCAAACCAGAAGCGCTGCCAGACGGTGATCAATCGCATCGAGAAGGAAATCGCCGCCTTTGACGCCGCCGATGCCAAGGCTAAAGCCAAATGGTGAAATCAGCAACACGGAAACAGCCCACTACCGCACTTTGCAAAATCCCCCGCATCATCCCCTCCCCGCGTACAATTGCTGATTCGGACTCTATGTCGGATCCTCGCCGTGGTCTCATCATCGTGAATACCGGCCCCGGCAAGGGAAAAACGACCGCAGCCATGGGTACGGCGCTGCGCGCCGTGGGGCAGGGAATGCGCGTCCTGATGCTGCAATTCCTCAAGGGCTCGTGGCATTACGGTGAGCTCGATGCGGTCCAGGCGTTCGGCGACAAATTCATCATGAAGCAGATGGGCCGCGGCTTCGTGAAAGTCGGCGCCGAAAAACCAGACCCCGAAGATGTGCGCATGGTGGAAGAAGCCTGGGCCGAAGCCGAAAAAGCGATCCAGTCCGGCGAATGGGACCTGGTGGTACTCGATGAAATCAATTACGCCATCAGCTACGGCATGCTCGACCCGGCCAAGGTAGCGGAGTCTCTGAAACACAAGCCGGAGATGGTGCATGTGATCTTGACCGGAAGAAACGCGCATCCGACAATTGTCGAACTGGCCGACACCGTGACGGAAATGCGCCAGATAAAGCATGCCTACGAAAAAGGCGTAATGGCGCAGAGAGGGATCGAATATTAAATTGGTAATTTGCAATTTGTAATTGGTAATTTGAAACCCCTCCGCTGCGGATAAGGGTCTTGGGTCAAATTACAAATTACAAATCACCAATTACAAATTCCCATGACTTGGTTCAAGCGACAATCCGGCCATCTCGATACTTCGGGCGAGAAGACAGTGCGCACCGAAGGCCTCTGGGTCAAGTGCGACAACTGCCGCCAGATTATCTGGAAGAAGGATCTGGAAGAGAATTTCAACGTCTGTCCCAAGTGCAACAAACATTTCCGCATCGACGCGCGCACCCGCCTGGCGCAGCTTCTCGACAACAATCAATACGAAGTTTTTGACAGCAATCTTGTCTCGACCGATCCGCTCAAATTCGTGGATCTGAAAGCCTACTCCTCGCGCCTGAAGCAGGCGAAGTCCGATACCGGCCTGAAAGACGCCGTCATCAATGCCCAGGGCAAACTGAACGGCCGCCCGGTAATCGTGAGCTCGATGGAATATTCGTTTATCGGCGGGAGCATGGGAGCGGTGGTGGGCGAAGCCATCACGCGAGCCATCGAAAAGGCGATTGAAACCCGCACGCCGATCATTATCGTTTCGGCATCGGGAGGCGCGCGCATGATGGAAGGCGTGATCAGCCTGATGCAGCTCGCAAAAATCTCCGCCGCGCTGGCGCGTTTAGACAAGGCGCGGGTACCGTATATTTCCGTTCTAACCGACCCTACGACAGGCGGAGTGACCGCGTCGTTTGCCATGTTGGGCGACCTCAACATCGCCGAACCCGGCGCCCTGATTGGCTTCGCCGGTCCGCGAGTGATTGAGCAGACGATAAGGCAAAAACTGCCGCCGGGTTTTCAGCGCTCCGAATTTTTGCTGGAGCACGGAATGCTAGACGCCGTCGTTACTCGCAAGTATCTCAAGCCATACATCGCGCGGGCGCTTGATTTTATGGTGCAGGCAGCGTAGAGGTAGTCGCTGGTCGGTAGTCGTTGGTCGGCGGCAAAACCCCTGTTCCAGCAACGAGAATTGGTCTCCTGCTCAGGTCCGCCGGGAAGCACTTTGACCTGCAGCAGCATCCTTCTAATGAGAGAAAGTCGAAAAGCACAGCAAGACTTGCTACCCTGAATCTGCGCGCCGGGCGACCACGAACGACCGAGTTTTGCTGGGTTCGCGAGCGACCAGCGACCAGCGACCGATGTCCTACGAAACCGCAGTTGCACAGATGTTCGCGTTGGGCCACGAGTTGGCGCAGACGCCCTCGTATAAATTCGACCTGGCGCACATGCGCGTGCTGCTCGCGGCACTGGGCAATCCCGAGAATCGCTTTCCCACGGTGCTGCTCGCGGGCACCAACGGCAAGGGTTCAACGGCCGCAACTCTGGCATCCATCCTGCAGGCCTCTGGGTTGAAGACCGGACTCTACACCTCGCCGCATCTGGTGCGCATCAATGAGCGCATTCGTCTCAATGGCGCGCCCATCGCCGACGACGATTTCGCCCTGCTCCACGACGTGGTCGACCGCACCGCCGAGCGCCTGGTCATCGAAGGCGACCTGCCCTGGCATCCCAGCTTTTTTGAGATGCTGACCGCTATGGGTTTTGAATATTTCGCCCGCAACCGACCCGACATGGTTGTGCTCGAAGTCGGCATGGGCGGCCGGTTGGATGCCACCAACGTCGTGGATCCACGCCTCAGCATCATCACCGACATTGCGCTCGATCATCAAAAATATCTGGGCGAAACCGTCGCCGAGATTGCCCGGGAAAAAGCCGGGATCATCCGAAAGGGCGGGACCGTTGTGACCCTGCCGCAATTGCCCGAAGCCAATGACGTGATCGGAAACGCAATCTTGAATGCGGGCGCGCGCGCTGTGAATGCCGTACCCTACGTACCGCCGGTATCGCCGGGAAGTGATCAATGGCTCGCGTTCAATGGTCAGCGGCAACGCTATCCACTGGATGTGATGGGAACCCAGATCATGGTTGACTCGCCGCTGGTGGGACGTCATCAACTGCGCAATCTGGCGCTGGCCATCGCGGCGGCGGTGGAACTGCACGATGAGGGAGAACTTCGCATCACGCCCGAGACCATCGCCCAAGGTATTCGCCAGACGCACTGGCCAGGCCGTTTCCAGGTATTGCCTAACGCGGGAGACAATCCCGAGTTCGTGTTCGACGTAGCGCATAATCCCGCGGGCGCCTGGGCGCTGCGCTCGACGCTTTCGGCCGCTTATCAGAACTCGGAAAACGCCCGCGAGATCACGATCGTCTTTGGCGTCATGCGCGACAAAGCAGTGCAGGAAATTACCGAGATTCTGTTTCCCATCGCCGCGCACGTAATCGTGACTCACGCTAACAATCCGCGTTCCGCCAGCCCGAACGAGATTCGGCAGGCAGCAGCGCGAGTGACAGCCGGAATCGATATCGACGAGGCGGAGAATGTGCGATCCGCCCTGGACCGGGCCCGGAAGGTTGCCGGCAAGGGTGGCTTGGTGGTGGTTACCGGTTCGATTTACATTGTAGGAGAAGCGATGCGAACGCTCGGCGTCCGCATCTAAGGGTAAGTGTGGCGCGGGCGCTGTTGCCCGCGAAAAGCCGGTGGATTTGGAAACTGTGAACAAGATCGCCACAACTGCGGAGGCGGAAAAAGAGAGCGCCGAGCTGCGCTCGGTAGGACAGACGGGGGCGTCTGTCCCTACGTGGTCTGAGAAACTGCCGGTAGCTCGCCCCCAGATTCGTCATGGCTGGCTGAGCGTTCTTCGCTCCTACTTAATTTTTGATCCGCTGATCTGGGGCTACACTCTGGCCCTGGGCACGATTTCGCTGGTCTCATCGCTGGTCGACCGCAATGGCCGTTTCCAGCATAAGTGCGCCCGCCTCTGGTCGTGGCTCATCATGAAAACGATCTTATCGCCGGTGAAGGTCACAGGCATGAACCACGTAACGGCGGATGCCCCCGCCAGCGCCAGACCCCGCGTCTATGCCGTCACTCACGCCTCTGCGCTCGACATTCCCATCCTCTACGTTTATTTGCCATTTCAATTCCGCATCATCTTCAAGAGCGAATTGCTCTCCTACCCATTCATCGGATGGCATCTGCGGCGTTCGGGCCAAGTCTGCATCAACCAGCAGAACCCGGCAGCTTCCATCGGCTCCATCAAGTCCGCGCTGCGAAGTCTGCGCAGCGGGATGCCGCTGGTCATCTTTCCCGAGGGCGGACGCACCCGCGATGGCCAGATTCAACCTTTTCTGCCCGGCGCATTCTTTCTAGCCATCAAGGCGCAGGCCGATATTGTTCCAATCGCACTCATTGGCACTTTCGACCTGCTTCCGATGAACACCTACCACATCAAAAGCCAGCCCTTGGAGATGCGAGTAGGTGAACCAATTTCGACAGCCGGCTTAAGCGTAAGCGGTACGGAAGAAGTTTCAGCAAAAGTGAAAGCGGCAATAGAAAAGTTGCATGCATCTCCAAGAACCACTTAGGGGCGGACGCATTCGGGAACCCAGGCGAGCAAAGCACGCCAGCGCCTCCCGGAAGTCCAGATGATTCCATTGTGTCCGTAGAAAACCAAGCGCGCTTACGTGCGCAGGGCAGGTGAGGGCACCTGCCCCTACGTGAGCAGATGATAAACTTGATGGTTTCAGGCCCATACAAGGCGAAGCCATGTCTGACAGCATTCATGTAAAGTTCCCCGACGGCAGCACCAAAGAAGTCTCGAAAGGCACCACCTCGCTCGACGTTGCCAAGTCCATCAGCCCGCGTCTGGCCGACGCCGCTCTCGCCGCCAAATCGAACGGCGACCTGATCGACCTCACCCGCCCGCTGGAGAAAGACGCCGACTTGCGCATCCTCACCGAGAAAGATCCGGAGGCCCTCGAAGTCTATCGTCATTCCTCCGCGCATCTGCTCGCCGCCGCTGTACTCGAACTTTTTCCTGAGACCAAACTCGGCCACGGCCCCGCTACCGAAAACGGATTTTTCTACGATTTCTATCGCCCCACCGCCTTCACGCCCGAAGACCTCGAAAAGATCGAAAAGAAAATGCAGGAGCTAGTCCAGCAGAACCTCCCCTACGCGCGTGAATTTTTGCCGCGCAAAGAGGGACTCGAGAAATTCAAGGGAGAAGGCGACTTCATGAAATGCCATTTCATCGAGCAATTCACCAAGCCCGATGAAAAAATTTCGATCTACAAAACCGGCAAGTTTCAGGATTTCTGCCGCGGTCCCCACGTTCCCTCGACCGGAAAAATCAAAGCCTTCAAGCTGCTCAATATCGCCGGCGCCTACTGGCTCGGAGACGAGAAGAATCCGCAGTTGCAGCGCATCTACGGCACGTCGTTTTTCTCAAAGAAAGATCTCGACACCTACCTGAACAGCATCGAAGAAGCCAAAAAGCGCGACCATCGCGTGCTCGGCAAGCAACTCGATCTCTTCTCCATCCAGGAACTGGCCGGCCCCGGCCTCATATTCTGGCATCCCAAGGGCGGCATCATCCGCAAGGAGATGGAAGACTGGATGCGCGAAGAGTATCTGCGCCGCGGCTACTCGCTCGTCATCACGCCGCATGTGGCGCGCCGCCAGCTGTTTTTCACCTCGGGCCACGAGGGCTATTATTCGCAGAATTTTTTCGACGTCATGGAACTCGACGATGCCGAGTATCGCCTCAAGCCCATGAATTGCCCCGGCCACATCCTGATCTACAAAGATTCGCTGAAGTCGTATCGCGATCTACCCGTCCGGCTGGGCGAAATGGGCACCGTCTATCGCTACGAGCGCTCGGGAGTGATGCATGGCCTGCTGCGCGTCCGCGGCTTTACTCAGGACGACGCTCACATCTTCTGCACCCCCGATCAGATCGAAGCGGAAATCGTAGGCTGCATGGAGTTTGCCCTTGCCGTGCTGAAGGCTTTCGGATTCGATAAATTTCAGACCGAGCTTTCCACCTGGGATCCAAACGACAAGAAAAGTTTTCTCGGCACCGACGAACAGTGGAACCTGGCTAACCATACCCTCGAAAGCGCGCTCAAGAAGCTGAACATCGAATACAAGACGATCCCGGGCGAAGCCGCATTCTACGGCCCCAAGATCGACGTAAAACTAGTCGACGCCATCGGACGTTTGTGGCAGCTCTCGACGGTTCAGTTCGATTTCAACCTGCCGCAGCGTTTCCAGCTCGAATACGTTGCCGAAGACGGCACGCGCAAGCAGCCGCTCATGGTGCATCGCGCGCTCTACGGATCGGTCGAGCGCTTCTTCGGCGTCCTGATCGAACACTACGCCGGAGCGTTTCCGGTCTGGCTCTCGCCCGTGCAGGTAGCGATGATCCCAATCGCCGAGCGCCACGTGGAGTACGCGCAAAAAGTGGCTGCCCAGCTAAAAAGCACAGGAGTACGCGTGGAAGTCGATGCGCGCAACGAAAAAATGAACGCGAAAATCCGCGAGCACGCCATGCAGAAAGTCCCGTTCCTGCTGGTAGTGGGAGACAAAGAAGCCGAAGCCAACAAAGTAAACGTCCGCACCCGAGGCAAAGAAAAAACCGAAGACCTGACCACGCCAGATTTCGTAGAGAAGATCAAAAAGCTGATCGCGGAAAAGAGCGCGACGTTGTAGTTGGCAATGCGCGCGTAGGGGCGAACGCATTCGTCCGCCCGCCGAGCGAGGCGAGGCAGGGTTTTCGCAGGGTGCGCCCGAACGTCAGAAAGTGGCAACGAGCACCGCGGCGACACCCAAAGAAAAGGCGCCCTCTTTACACTCTCCAATAATCCGGACGCCACTCTCGAATCGCTTTCTTGATCTCCGCCGCGGCTAGCTTCTCATTCAGCGCTCGCGCCGCAAGCGCGGGCAGTTCCCTGTCGGACGCGAAGCGCAAACCAATGAGTTGCGATTCCGTGAATTCCCCGATGCGCGGACGAAGGCTGGGGTCAAGCAACGTTATCAGGCGCAATCTTTCTTCCAGCCGAATCACGCGATCCTGCACCTTAAGCGCATAAAGCCTGACCTTGAAAGCGAGGATTACCGCCGCGATCACCAAGACCACCAACCACGCAGAATGCAGACCAGGCCGTCGGACCAAATGGACGATACTCAAAATCAGCGTGATAGCAAAAACGGGCAGGATGAAAAAGTGAAAGAGCGGATCATACCGCGTGTGGTGGGAATAATTCTGCGGAGATGCGTCAGCCATGGGGACCTCCTTATGAAATTGGAACTATCATCGCACGTTCGACGCTCGCGTAGGGACAGGCCGGGGTCCCCATTGCGCGCGCTGTTCGCGTGATGAAGTGGAGGCGCCCTCACCTGCCCCGGTGCGCGCAGCTCGCCGTCTTCCAGTATTCACCCGAGCCACTTAGCGGTTCACTGTGCACTTTCTTGCAACAAGACTGACTTGTCTTGATCCTCGAATGCAGCTGGCCGGAATCCCCGATTGACAGCACCGCCGGGCTGGACCATACTTTCGACCACGAAGCGCCTTCTGCCTCAACCCCCAGCTTCGCAACATCACGGAAGGAGAAAATTCCATGAGAAAGTCTCGTTGGTTCCAGGTTCTCGCTCTCACGGCGATTCTTGCCTGCATAGTTTGCGGGCAGCAAGCGCTGGCGGAAAGTCCACATCACTTACAGATTCGGGCCGTAAACGTAAATCCAGACAAAGGTGCCAAAGAAAAAGCAGCCCTCGAGCAGCTATCCTCGGGTTTTGGCGTTCTGCCTCCGGTGGATGGCAGTGGCAACGACGAGTGGCCCTGCTTCCCTAACCAGAACGCAAACGGCGCCGACTGTTCGAGCATCGCCACCGGTGGCGTAGTCATCGGTACGCCAGCCTACACCCAATCATTTGCCGCCTGCGACGCCAATGCCTCGGGAGCCCCTAACTGCGGTCAGGCCTTTTGGTTCTACCAGGATGACACCGGCGATAGCACGGACGACCTGGTCGTCTCCATCGTGGTGAAGCAAGGAAAGAATTACATCCTAGACACGGGCCCCTTCGACTTCGGTCCCAATCCCTTCGGCGGGGCGCCAGGCACGGTCGTCGTCATATCTGACGACACGGCTTTCGGGACCCTGGGGCAAACCGGACCGGGCAACGGATTCTGCGCTGGAAGCACGGAAACGTGCGCAAACCCAGTCGCCGGTCCAGCCGTCGCGACCATGACCACCACTGTCGGAAAGTCGACCATCAAGACGACAGTCAACATGTTCTTTCAGTAGCCCGATCGCCGCGCGACTGGGCAACACGAAACCCGTCCTGCGTACTCTTCATGGTGCGCAGGACGGGGCTTCGTGGTTATGGGGAATGTGCAGAAGATTGTCGAGCCGGGATGTGCGACAGATCACAGCTTCCTCTTCCCCGCCAAAGTACAATTCCGTCCTCGATCGGCTTCAGCCCAAGGCCGATCCACGCGGGAGGACCAGTGTCCGATCCACTCTTCGGAGCGATGCTCCAAAGCATCATCGATGGCTCGCCCGATAAGGCGGTGGAACTCGCGCAGCAGGCGCTGGCCAGCGGAGTCGATCCGCTCGATGCCATCAACCTGGGATTTGCCGTGGGCATCAAGTTTGCCGGCGATCAATTCGGCTGTGGCCAGATGTTTCTGCCCGATCTGCTTGCTTCGGCCGAGGCGATGAAGGCTGCCATCAAGGTTCTTGAACCCGAGATGCTGCGCCGCGGTTCCGAGCGCGAGACTCTCGGCAAAGTCGTTCTCGGCACCGCACGCGGAGATATTCACGATATTGGCAAGAACCTGGTCGCCACCATTCTTGCCGCCAGCGGTTTCCAGATCTTCGATCTCGGAACCAGCGTCACCCCCGAACAGTTCGTAGCCAAGGCCAAAGAAGTCGATGCCGATATCGTCGGCGTGTCCGCATTGCTGACCACGACCATGGCCGGCCAAAAAGCCGTGATCGAAGCGCTCGATCGCGATGGCATGCGACCACGCCTGAAAGCGATTATTGGCGGCGCTGCCGTTACCTCGAAATGGGCGGCGGAAATCGGCGCCGACGGCTACTCCCGCAATGCCATCGACGCCCTCGAACTGGCCAAACATCTCATGGCGGATAGAGCAACCGACAAAGCAGCGCACAAAGGACTGGCCTAGACGTGAGACCCAGAATTCAACTCCTGAGTCCTGAGCTCATCGAACGCATTCTGCGCGAAGCGTTCGAACTGCTGATGAGCCCCGGAGTTCGCGTCGGATCGGCGGTAGTCGAGTTATTAAGTTCCGCCGGAGCCGAGGTCAATAACGGAATTGCCCGCATCCCTGAGCGCCTGGTGCGGCGATGCCTGGCATCGACCCCGAGCGATTTCTATCTCTACAACCGTCAGGGAGAGAAAGCCGTTCACTATGGCGGGGACGACGTGCATTTCGATCCCGGCTCCTGTTGCGTGCAGATGCTCGATCCCGAAACGCTCGAAGCGCGTCCGTCCGAGACTCGCGATCTGGTGCGCATAGTCCAAGTTACCGAGATGCTGCCGCAGTTCGCCGCGCAATCCACCGCCGTCGTGTGTAATAGCAGTGATAGTAATAATGATGCGCCCAGCGGCATCGGCGATCTCTACCGGCTCTTCGTGGTGCTGCAGCATTCCGACAAGCCCATAGTAACCGGATCCTTCTCCGCCGCTGGGCTGCATGGAATGATCGATCTACTCGCCGCCGACAGTGGCAGCCCAGAAAAGCTGCGCCAGCAACCGCGGGCGGTGTTTGACGTGTGTCCTTCGCCGCCCTTGAACTGGTCCGAGTTCGGATCGCACAACCTGCTCGATCTGGCCCGCGCCGGAGTGCCCGCCGAAATCGTCTCCATGCCACTGGCCGGTGGTACCGCGCCCGTAACCCTCGCCGGTTCGGTGACGCAGCACGCCGCCGAAGCCCTCGCCGGCATCACCCTGCATCAGCTCGCGCAGCCCGGCTCGCCCATCGTCTGGGGAGGAGCTCCCGCCATCTTCGACATGCGTACCGGAGGCGCACCCATGGGCGCGGTCGAAACCGCGATGCTGAACATGGCTTGCGCCGAAGTCGGCAAGCATCTCGGTCTGCCCACGCACGGCTATCTGGTCGCGACCGATTCCAAGTTAGTGGATGCCCAGGCCGGCGCCGAAAGTGCCCGCTCCGCAACGCTGGGAGCGATGGCCGGCATCAACATGATTTCCGGAGCCGGCATGTTGGAATCGCTCGCCTGTTTCAGCGTAGAAAAGCTGGTCATCGATGCCGAATCGATTGCCTCGGCGCAGCGCCTGGCAAGAGGCATTGAAGTTCCGGGCGACGACGCTAGCCGTGGAACCTTTGCCACCGCCGCATTCGCGCAAACCGGCCTTTCCGGAGAATTTCTGAAGCTGAAAGAAACGCGCGCCCTGTTCCGGCAGGAGCAGCATCTTCCCTCGTCTGTCATTGATCGCAGCGCGCGCGGCTCGGAGCCCGCGACCGACATCCTCACTCGAGCCCGCACTCGAGTCGACGAACTGATAAGCCAGTATCGCGAGCCATCTCTATCCGAAGACGTACTCAGGGAATTTCAAGCCATCATTACTAGAGAAGCTGCTCGCGAATCCCATCAGTCGTCGCTGCTAAGCACGAAGTGAGCGTGATCCAGAGCTTTCGCCCGCTACTGCAGCTTCGCGTACTCTGCCTTGGCTTCCTTCAGAACAGGAATATGGTTCCGATCAATTGATCCTGCTGTCCGTCGATGACGTCCAGGTCGTTGTCCGTCAACTTTCCCCAGCGTTCCTTGACCGCCCTTTCATCTGTTTCCATTTGCCTTTCATCTGAACAGAAAAGTGCACAGGGCCCGATGCCCTTGCCGATCCGGGGGTGCTACGTGGGAATCAGCAGTGTAAAGCCAGCGGTGGCGATGAGCGCCACCGCCCAGATCAGGTCCAAATTTACCCAGGTTTTTCTCAGAATCTCGAGACCTAACTTCTTATAGACCACAAAGGCGATCAGCCCGGTGACGAGAAGATACCCAAGCGTATGGACAAGCAAGGCGATGGACGCCGTCCCCGCTGCGACAGTCGACGATCCCGAGAATCCGAGCGCGTGCAGATGGTGAGCAGAATCGCCCAAGTTAGCCGCCGCGCCGAGCGCTGACATTTTCAGCAAGATGGGCAGCAGCATGAAGCCGGCGCCGTGAGCGGAGGCCATCAGAAAGGACCAAATGGATAAATCGCGAAAACCGATTTGCATTCCGCCCCAACGTGGATGGCTCTTCCGTAGGAGCCGGTGTAGTCCAAAAGCAAGCAGACTACAAGCGGCGGCAATCTTCACGTAACGCAGCGGCAGCACTGCGCCGGCAATCGTGGCGGCGGCCACTACCAGTCCGATAGCTACGAAATGTCCGGCGGCAATCGGCGCCAGCGATTGCCATACCGCAGCCGCACTTTTCTTCTGCATGCCAAGCGCGACGGCAAAAAGCCAACCCATTCCTGGATTGACGCCATGGTAGGCCCCGAGCAGAAATAGCGCGGCCCAGGGCCAGAGCGGAAGATGGTTCATGAGTAGCAGTAAGAGTCTGACGAGGCGTCCCCACCCTCCAAATGCACCTGATGGCCGCGCAGATCGCCGAATTCAAGAAAGAATTTTGGGTCGATCTCCATGCCGCCCTCGGGCTTGGCATCCAGCTTTACCATCCAGCTCTGAATTCCGTCCGGATAGAACTGCGCGTCCCACGGTGCATAAAGCGAGTTCGTGAAATAGACTCGACGTCCGTCGCGGCTCACCTCCACCATTTGCGGGCCGCCGTTCAAGGGCGCGCTGGGATTCTTCGGGTGTCCAGCACGGCGCACGATACCACCCAGATGCACCGAACCTGTCTTTTTAGGATGGAAAGGGTCGGACACGTCGTATTGCAGAAATTCGCCGGTTCCCCAGCAGGAAATATAAAGGAAGCGGTCGTCGAGCGAGAGATTGATGTCGGTGATCAGTGGCGGAACGGCCTTGAATCCCTTCAGCAGCGGCGGCAGTTTTTCGGGATCGGCGGGCTCGGCGGGAATTTCGATCACTTTCTTCACGCTCCATTTCCCATTGTCGCGATGCCAAACCCAAATGGAAGCGGACAAATCTTTCAGCGAGACCACGACGCCAAGGAATCCGTACGCGCGACTCGGATCGTGCGCCGGGCGAAGTTCCAGAGCCATTTGGTATTCGGCGCCCAGATCCAACGTCTGAAGGTGACGGCGCTTTCGCAGGTCCCACACATGCAGCGAGTGCCCATAGCCGCCCTTCAAAAGAATTTCTGGGTTCACGCCGTTTTCCACCATGTTCGGCGTTCCCCATTCGCTGCTGATCATGGTGTCAAAGCCCAAATGCCACCAGAAGTCATAGGCCAAAAACTGCGGTCCACGGTCGATCTCCCATTTCCCCAAAATCTCAAAGCTGTCCGGATCCATGACAAAAATTCCGCCCGGCCCGTCTCCCGTTGTCGAGCCCAGCGCGCTGCAAAAGATTCCCTCCGGACCACAATGCACCGTGTGCGGCCGGCTGTAGCCCGCACGTTCCGCGAGAACGTTGGGTTCAATCACCTTGACGATTTTCGGATTTCGCGGATCGGGCTTCGTATCAATCACATGAATTCGCGAAGACTTGATGCCCGGCACGATCAGGTAGCGCCGCTCCATGTGCGGATGCGGCATATAGGGACAGAGGCAAGCGCTGCAGGCGTTCCAACCGAAGTGGTGCAATTCGTCACCGGGGTTGGGCATGTCCACGCGCCCGACCAGTCCACCGTAAGTCGTGGACGCCGGGTCCACATCGACAACACCCAGCGCGTCTGGACGCCCATTATTTTCCGCGTTGAGCATGGCCACAAATGCCAGTTTTTCCGCGGGCGCCTTCATGGCCATTCTCGGTGAAGGGTAAAAAGTCGGGTCAGGTTTCCAAAGTTCCATGTGCGTCTCTCCTCTCGTGCAGTAGGTCTTTAGTCGTTGGTCGTTAGCCGACCGTCGCCGCTCGATGGTTTCCGCTAACGGCGAACGACTAACGACTATTTCGCAACCTCGGTGTAAGTGAATTCTCGAGTCCAATCCGCGGATTGCTTGCCGTCCACTTCGACGTAGATTTTCGCAAGCGCATTCACTGGCCCATCATTCTGCGGCGGCTGCAGGATCAGGTCGCGCCCACTCGACCACGTTACGCGTCTCTCATCGAGGTTCCCGAAGTAATAATCCACCTTGCTTCGATCGAAGCCCGTGTAGCCGGTCGCAGTCGTCAACTCGACGAGCTTTTTATTTTTATCTGTGACTGGGAACTCCTTGCCATAAATATTCGCGAGAGAAACGTCGAGCGGCAGCCAGCCGTAATTGGGCGCGAAGAACTGTATCCAGCAGTGATAGCTGCCGTCGATTTGGATCCCATTCAAGGTGGGCTTTAGAAGTGAACCGTAGACCATGCGGGTCGGGATACCAGCCGCCATGGCGAGCGATGCAAAAAGCGAATGAAAATCCGTGCAGTTTCCGGTTTTTGTCCTCAGGCAATATTCCGTGCTGCCCACTGGGGAGGCCTTCAGGTGGTCGGGGTCCTTCACCCAGTAATCCACGTTTTCCAGCGTCCAGTTGTAAATCTTTCGAGCGGCGAGAATGGGATTGGTTTCGCCCCCGACGATCGAAGCGGAGAGCGACTTAATCTGGTCATTGACGATGACGTGGCTGGAAGGTTGCAGATACGCAAAGAGCGCAGCCCGTTCCTGATCCGTCAGCGGACGCGTCCTGGCGGGGTCGATGTCGTTGTGAGTCTCGGTGCGCGTCAGTCCAAACGCTTCCCGGATCGTGATTGGACCTTCGGCGGGCGCGTCGACTTCCGCATACCCGACGCGATTTCCCCAATCGTCCCGATAATAGTGGACAGGAAAATCGGCGGCGACGCTGAACTCACGAATCACAGACACGGCGTCTTCCTGTGGAACGCTGAACCACATGCGCACCGCCTTGGCCCCCTTCGGTACTTGCACTTTGAATTCGTTTCTTATTTGGAACGACGCCTGCTTTGGTTGCGCCGCCTTGGAGACATCGCCACCAAACGCGCGAACGGAGATTCCGATAGCAACACTGGCCGCCACAAAGCTTAAAAAAATGGGCTTGATTCGATTCGGTAGAGAATGCATGGCTTCCTTCTTTGTGCGAAAGAGCGCACCCGTGATGAACGTGAATCAATGGGATTAACGCAACGGTCGAGCGGCGTCGAGGCATCTGCCGTCAAGTAAATCCGCGGCTGCGAAAGAGGAGCATTAGGCGTCCAGGAAAGCTGAGGAGAAGAGTATTAAGCCTCGGCAGCAGCTTCGTCAAGCCGACTGCTGATACCCCGGAGAAACGCGCCGCCCCGCATATAATGACCAATGCCCACGACCCCAACCTCTCGGGAACGGCGTCGCTTGAGGGTCGCACCGAGGGTCGCACAAAGATGACTGCCAAGGCCGACAGTGAACGCTTTCAGAGCGGTGCGAACCAGTATGAAGCTTACCTCGAGACGCCCGAGGGCTGTTTGCGCTCCGACTTGGCCTTTGCCAACCTGCAGGATTTTCTTCCCCTGCCGGCCCAACCTTCGTTGTGTGCGCTTGATCTAGGAAGCGGCACGGGAGCGACTGCCGTTCGCCTGGCGCAACTTGGTTTTCGCGTCACGCTGCTGGATTCGTCTCCCGCGATGCTGGATATAGCGAATCGAAAAGCAAAGGCAGCAGAAGTTGTGGACAAAGTCGTGCTGCAAGAAGGCGACGCTACGCGTTTGACCAATTTGTTTCCGACCCCGTCATTCGATGTAATTCTCTGCCACAACCTGCTGGAGTATATCGACGACCCGCTTGCTGTGTTGTGCGGCGCGGCTCGCCTCTTGCGGGATTCGTCAGCGATCCTGTCAGTCCTTGTGCGCAACCGGCCCGGCGAAGTATTCAAGGCCGCCATCCAGGCAGGCGATTTGCAGGCTGCGGAAAGTAACCTCACCGCGGAGTGGGCTCAAGAATCTTTGTACGGAGGGCGGGTCAGACTTTTTACATCCGATAGCCTGCAAGCCATGATGCGGGCTGCGTCCCTGGCAGTGATTGCCGAGCGGGGCATTCGCGTCCTTGCGGATTACTTGCCGTCGCAGATTTCTCGCAGGGCAGACTACAAACCGATTTTTGAACTGGAGCGCAAACTGAGCAGCCGGCCCGAGTATGCCGCAGTCGCGCGCTACACCCAATGCTTCGCACGCTTGCTTTGATGCTTGATGGAGACGGAAATTTGATTTATGAATAACGGCGCCGTCAAATCCTCATCCATCCCATCTGCCGCGGGGGCGCCGGATGCCACCATCACGCTCGGCCTCGGCCTCACCAACGAGTGCAACCTCACCTGCGCCTTCTGCTACCGCGATCCAACCCGCACCGATCGCCTCTCTCTGGACCAGGTGAAGTCCGTCATGGAACGATTGCCGATCCGTTCGGTAAATTTGGGCACTGGCGAAAACGGAATGCATCCAGACTTTAAAGCGATTCTGGAGTATTTGCGCAAAAAAACCGTCAAGCTCACCATCACTTCCAACGGCCATAGTGTGGCCGTGTTAGAGGACGACGAGTTGCGCGACTTTCACGATGTCGAGTTTTCTCTCGATTATCCGACCCGGGCGGAGCAGGATGCGCAGCGCGGACCAGGCAATTGGGAACTGATCCACCGCCAAGCCGAGCGCTGCGTAAAGCTCGGCGTGCCGGTAACCATCATCGCGGTCATGATGAAGGCTAACTACCTGCGTCTGGCGGAGGTCGCCCGAGTAGCCAAACAGTTTGACGCTCCCCTGCGTGTGAACGTCTACCAGGCCGTAAGATCCGACATTTATGCGTTGTCTTACGAAGAGTATTGGGAGGGTTTCCGGCGTCTGTTTGCAGAGACCGACGTGGTCGCTATAGGCGAGCCGCTGGTGCGAGCGATGGCGGGCCTCCCGCCGCTTCGCGAAGGTTGCGGAATCAGTACCGTGCGAGTCACGCCGCGCGCCACCACGCAGCCTTGCGTTTATTGGCCGGGAGCGGGCGAGCCGCTGTCAGACTTGATCTCGATGGGGCTCGACATTCTAGACTCCACGCCCTTCACCCAAGCCCGCACCCTACCCGATGCCTGCCAGCCTTGCGAGTTCCGGGACTCCTGCCACGGCGGCTGCGCCGGACGTCGTCGCTTGCAGGGCGCACTGCTGCAGCCTGATTACTACTGTCCCATCGTTCGCGGAGAACGCCGCACCCTGCCCGTCCGCATGGCCCCCGCCCGCGATCTCCCCAAGCTAAGCAGTTCCTGCACTACGGTTGTCATCGCCCGCTAGTCCGATTGCTAGTCTGATTCCGCGTTCTTATTGCGCCTTCATCCACGTATCCGACCCGGTCAGCTTAACGGCGACGTCAGAAATAAAGATGTGCAGCGGCTTGCCATCCGCCGTCCCCCGGTGCTCGGTCGAGATGAGCAGAGGACCGGCCTTCTTGTAGCCCGTCCAACTCGCTTTGACCAGGCTCGGCTTCTTGTCCCCGCCGTGGTGGAACACCAGGTACTCGACCCGGTTGTCTTTGCCGACGTAGAGGTCCCAGGTGTCGCCCGGCGTGTACCCGCCGGCTTCCGAAGGATACTTCACTGAGACCAGCTCAGCCGATCCCGTGCCCGTCGGCAGTTTTTTCATACCTTCATCGGTCACCGTTGCGCTGGTGTCCCAGTAAGCATGGAGAGGAAACAGAAGCCAATAGTTGTCGTTGAGAAAACCCGGATCGACCCCGGTTTTCACGGCATCCGGTTGGCTGCTGAGCTCGGAGCGCAGGTAGGTAACCTTCACCGGCTTGCCGTCTTTATCCTTTCCCTCATAGGAGACCTTGCCGGTTTTGGGCTCCCACTCCCACACGCGGGCAGCTTTGAAGAGTCCAGTGATTTCCCCGTTCCAGGTGTAGCGGATAGCCTCGACTTGCCCATACGAATCGAGACCATAGGTTTTGGCGATCTGCTCAAGGATGGGCGGCCGATTCTGCGCCCAGGAGGTTGCAGCAAGCAGAAGCACAGCCGAAGCCAGAAGTCGGATCATGGTTGTACGGCTCGCGTTTGTCATGGATGTCTCCTCGGTGAATTTGGAACGATGTTGTCTTGGATGACGGGCAAAGGCTTTCGGATACAGGTGTCGACCGTGCACACCGCTGCCGAAAGCACGCTAAGGATGGAATCAGCGCCCCACCCCCATTTGTGGTACTAAAGAATTATCCAGACCTCAACGCCGCTAATCGGTTGAGCGCTGGGCCGCAGCCGGTCGAGTGATTCGCCGCAACAGGATCACTGCAGCGGCCGCGGCCACCGATCCGTATTCCACCACCATAATCCAGCCCGGAACCAGCCACGGACGGCCAAGCGCGCGCAGATGCCAAACGTAGTAGGTCGGGATGATGCTAACTGTCCAGAGGATGATCGGTACAGTGGAGGCCGACCGCAGAAACGGTAGCAGCCACAGCAGGTACCACGGATAAACAACCGGAGCGCATAGAAGCGATGCTGCCATCGGCCATGCAAACGCATCCGGCGACCATGCCGGGGCCTTACGTCTCAGCCAGATTGCGCTAACCAAGCCGGCGAGCATTGCCAACCCAGCTACGAACTGCGGAGCCGCCACGCGCTCAAGCGTAGCGAACACGGGATCGTTAAAGCGGAAACTGCGCACAAAAGTGCCCAGCGAGCCGATCGGAATCCGCCCGTGGTTCAAAAATGGTACATAAAGGAGTCCGCCAACAAGCGCCGCCAGAGCTCCGTCGCGCAAACGCACACGCCTCCAGTAGAGTGGCAGCAATACGATCGGCAGAAATTTCACCGCAACCGCCAGACCAAATGCCACGGCCGCAGTCGCTCGCCAGCGCCGTCCCAGCGCGGCGAAAGACACTAACAGCAGCAGCACCCCCACAATATCGATGTGACCGCTGCCCGCCACTTCCGTCGCCAGCAGTGGGTTCCAGGCATAGGCTAGAATCCAGTGCGCTCCCTGCCCACTACTCCGCAGGAGATCGAGCAAAACCAGAACGATCGCCAGATCGCAAAGCACAAATGCAACCTTCAGAGTAAAAATGGACTCATGAGTTGCCGTCACCGCGCGGAAAAAAAGCTCGGCGCCCGCTGGATATGGGCTGGGTAAATCCGGGTTGTTCAGTGTGCGCGTTTCCTGTGTGTGCACCCCAGCCAGCGCAGGGTCGCTGGGAACGACAACATAAGGGTTATAGCCGAGCCGCTGCACGCGCCCATCCCAAAGGTAGCGATGAATGTCATCATCCGAACCGGGCGGCTTCAATAGAAATGCAAGGTGCCACACAGCCGCCAACGCGAGCCCGATCACCACGACGCGCCGCGGCAATCCCGGAGCTAGGAGCAATTCCCGGATGGCGCACAGATACGCGATGCCGGCAAGGGTCAAAGAGGCCAGGAAGTACGATCCACCTCGATCGCCGAAGTTGCGCGAGCAGATGGTCAGCGCCACCAGCAAAACGGCGCCAAATCCATAGAGCCTGGCGGATGGCGTGACCTTCACAAATCTCCCGTGCCCGTCTGCAACCGTGCCACCGCCTGTTCCCACTTTTCCAGCCAGGCCGCTGTTCGCGGCGCCCTCGACGGAGCCAGCCGCAGTTCCGCAGCCAGCCGGGTTAAGTCGTCCTCCACATCGATATCGTAGAAGGGATCCGTGTAGCCAACCGAAAGCTGCAGTCCGCGAGCGCGAGCAAGCAGCGCCTCCAGTGCGCTCTGAGTGCCCATGCCGTCGCCATCGAAAAGCCCTGCATGCGCAGCCTTAGCTCCCACAAGATAATAGCCGCCATCATGTGTCGGTCCAACCACCACATCGTGCCCGCTGAGCGCCTCGAACGCGCTCCCAAGAACCGAAACCGGCAGGTGCGGGCTGTCGCTGTTGAAGGCCACCACGCGTTGCCGTCCAAACGCAGCGAAGTGTGCAAACACCGAGGTCAGGCCTGCCGCAAGTCCCTCGCCTTTCTGCGCGACCACGCCCATCACACCTCCGGTCAACCGCGTTAGTTCTTCCACATCCGCAGCAGGACACATGATGGCGACGTCCACAGTGCCCGCCGAAGAGTCCAACTCCAGCTCCAGCTCCAATTCCAAAGACCGCGCCAGCGCCATCGTGTCGTCCAACAGACAGCGATAGAGATCGGTGACCGCTTCCACCCGAAGCCTCTGCGTTAGACGCGTCTTCACCCTGCCCGGCGTGGGTGCTTTCGCCATAATGACCAATGTGCAATCCCGGCCGCGCGAATGCGATTTGTTCTGGCTGGAGGATTCCATAAGAGGTCGCTGTGCCAGGATTCATGCGGGCCGTGGCATTCCGGCCTTTCGCCGTCCAAAATAATAGCGCACTATCAAGCTCAGGATGAACCAAGCTGCTCCCACCGTGCCCCGCAGCGTGCCGCTAATCTTCGATTTCCCGATCCGCGGATAATAGCTCACCGGCACCTCCACAATGCGGAATCCTCCGAGTGCGCCTTTCAGAATTATTTCAACCGCCCACCCGTATGTAGTCTCCTCGAGCTCAAGCCGGTGCAGCACATCGGCGCGCCCCGCGCGGAACGGTCCCAGGTCGCTGATGTCTACTTTATAAAGAAGCCTGATCAGGCTGGCGGCGAGATGATTACCAAACGCCTGATGCCAGGGCAAAGCCCCGGCAGAACGCTCCCCCTGCAGGCGCGAACCCAGCGTTATATCTGCGCGGCCCTCGATGATGGGAGCCAGGAGAAGTGGCAGCTCCGCCGGTCGATCGCTGTAATCGCCATCGAGGAACACGACAATGTCAGGACTGCTTGCCCCACCGAGGCCGGTCAAGCAGGCGCGACCGTATCCGCGACGAGGTTCGTGGAGCACCCGCGCTCCCATCTTGGACGCGATCTCTGGAGTCCCATCGCTTGAATTGCTATCTACGACCAGGACCTCAGTGACAAGATCGGCAGGCAGGTCAGCTAACACGCGGCCAATCGACTGAGCTTCATTGTGTGTAGGAATGACGACCGACACTCGCACTTGATCTTCGCTCGGGATCACAGGCTCAACTCGCCGCGCCCCGGTCACCACCATGGGGAATTTGGCCAGCGCCGCGCCAGCCAGCCGTCGACGCCCCACGCTCGACCGGCCCGCCCCACCGCGAGCCCCAGCGAGGCGACCACCGGAACCAGCAGCTCCCAAATCCACGACGTGCCCCACTCCGATACCCAAAGACTAGCCAGGTAGAGAAACGCTATAAAAGCGGCCGGGCGCGTCAGCAGGCCGATGACCAGCAGAATCCCGAGGCCGATCTCAGTCACCGCCTGCATAGGAGCCGCCACCGCAGCGTGACTCACCACCACGCCCATGACTGCCTTCCACGCGGCCGGCGAGTGACTCGCTTTGATGTAATAGTTGATCAGCGGTGCGTAGCCTGCGGGCGTGTAGAGACCCTTTCCCAGATTTTCGAAAAACACCGACACCAGCATCGCTCCAATTATTATCCGAACCAGTGCCAGGCCGATTGCCGCCTGCGATTGCGCGGTCGAGTTTTGCGTTGGGGACTCACTCGCTTTCGTCGTCATCGTAATCCTCATTTTCAACGAACGTTGCAATCTTGTTTCAGGCGCCTTTATTCGTGATCACCTGCTCCGCCTGTTTGACATGCTTGCGCAGGATTTCGTCCAGCAGAAACAAGTCGGTGAGCAGTGCGCGGAGGTGAATGGAAGCATTGAGATTGTCAATCAACTGGGAACTGATGCCTGGTTGCGCCAGAACCAGATCGATCGCCGCCAGAGAATCGCGGCAGTCGCGCTCAAGAACCGCAAAGAACGCCACGTATTTTTCGGCTGGCTCAAGACCTTCCTCTTCGACAGCCGTCGCACAAACTTCCGTCAGGCCGGTCAAGGCTTGCACCGCGCGCTGCAGGAACGCTCGGATTTGTCCTCCCGATTTGCTGCCTTGGTCCGTGGGCAGCCCCTGGGCCGCATAAGCCAGCATGAACTCGTAGCACTCTTCCACCGCTTCACAGCGATCCAATATTTCAGCCAGCATCGGTCAGCCCTCGGCTTTCCAATCCCCTGGATGTCGTTGCGGAAGACGATGGATGCGAAGATGCCTCCACCACCCAGCGCTCGGGATCGTGCTCCTTCAAATAAAAGTCGCGGCTCATCCACCCGAAGATCATCGATTTGGTGATCGCACGCTTCTCCGGCCGGAGTCCGAAGTAGATGTGCACCATGATCAGTGCGATCAGTCCAACCCCCGCCAGTCCGTGCAGCACGTACATCATGCCCCAGCTCATGTCGCTGAACAGATACGGATTGCGGGGGAAGAAAACGGTGCGCACCCGAAACATCATGAACACACCGGTGATGATCGCGCAGAGGCCGGCAGCGATGATGGCACCGTGGTAGAGCTTGTTCTCCAAAGGATATTTGGCGAATCTGTCCGGTGGTGGCTCCGCCTTTCCTGCGAAGCGCAGCGTTCTTCGCCGTGCGTCCCGCAGGTCAATCCGATCCGGCCAGATCGCCCAGAAGTCCAGAAAGAAGGATGCGTGGATGATGTGAAAAATGATCGAAGCCGTCAACACCGCGCCAGCGATCCAATGGTACGTCACCCATGGAAACTGGACTCCCACCTTTGGCAGAAAGGCAGTAAACAGCAGCGTAAACATGGCAGCCGCCATGATCCAGTGAAATGCACGCGCGGTGAGTGAATGTCTCGGCACCCGCGGGGGAATGCGCGCCACTACAGCCGGGGAAATACTGCCCGCAAACTCTTTTTCTTTGGCAAAATACCGTACGTAGATGGCGTGAACCATCAGGAAGAGCAACCCGGCGATGACCACAACCCAAATCAAAAACCACGCAATGTGAATCGGAACAACTTGACCCCAGGGATCCGTCGCCCACTCTAGGAAGCCCATTTTGCCTCCTCTGCTCCGGCGCCTGTTCCAACGATGGCGCGCTTCACCAGATTTCTCATCAGCGGGATCTTATAGGCATTGAACTGTAACGGGACTGCTCCCTGCACGGCCATCTTTCCCGCCATCTCTCCCGTTGCCGAGTTGCATGGTTTGCCACGAACCGCATCTTCGACCCCTTTTAGCCTCAACGGACGCGCAGCGGCGGCGTTCACGGCGATTCGAATGCGGTCTACCTTCTCGCCCGACGCAACCATGGCGGAAGCCACGTTCATGAGCGGGAAGTCCCAGACATTGCGGTCCCGAATTTTCTCAAAATAAAATCGCGCGCCCGCCCACGTGGAGGGAATACGAATCGCCGTAAGCAAGTCTCCGGGTTGCAGAATGTGCAGCCGCGTGATGTCGATATCAGGACCGATAAAATAATCTTCCGCGTCCACCACGCGCTCACCTTTCCGCGTGCGGATGACAAATTTGGCGTCGAGGGCAATTAATGCCGGAGCTGTGTCGGAGGGATTCACCGCCACGCAGCGGTCCGCGTGCAGAATCGCATGTTCGCGATTGCGGCCCTCCGGCGTATCGGCATAGCAAATGTTGCCGCCGGCGCGGTAACACGGCCAACCGCTGCGGTAATACCAGCAGCGCGTATCCTGCGAAACGTTCCCGCCGAGCGTTCCCTGGTTGCGGATCTGCGGTGACGCCACTACTTCCGCAGCTTGCGCCAGCAGATCATACTTCTGTTGGATGATGGGATGATTCACGATTTCGGTGAGCGTGGTCATCGCCCCGATTTCGATACCGTCACTGCCATTGTTGCCGGACCCGCGAATTCCCCGCAGTTCGTCGATGCCGCTAAGATCGACCACTGCCTTCGGCTTTTTGATTCGATCCTTCAGCCAATCGAAGCTGTCGAGCCCTCCGGCCAGCACCCAGGCGTCTGGTCCGTGCTGTTCGAGAAGTTTCTGCGCGTCGGCGATGGAAGTCGGCTGAAACAGTTCGAAAGCGGCCATTACGTCTCGTACAACAGCCATAACGCTCCCTCAACTTCCGTATCAAATATGCGCCATCAAATATGGGCCATCAGCGGATGCTGCATCGGCCGCCCGGCTTCGAGCGACGTCAGAATCGTGTCGGCGTTCACCGGCGCGCGCTGAAAAATCTCATCCCCCAATGCATCCGAGAGCGCGTTCAAAATAGCCGCGCACCCACCGCCAACCGGCGGCTCGCCCACTCCGCGCGCGCCCACCGGTGTTTCCGGGTCCGGAATATCCAATGCACTCCATTGCATGTCGACAGGTACGTCGAGAATCGTCGGCGGTTTGCTTTGGTAGAAGCGCTTGGAAAGCATCTCGCCGTACTGCGGATCAAAAACCCATTTCTGGCCGATGGCATGCCCCATGCCGAGCGTCGATCGCCCCAGCATCTGACCACCAAGCGCGCGCGGATGGATCACCGTGCCCACATCGCCAGAGGCGAGGAAATCAACGATGTAGTACTTGCCGGTTTCGACATCGACTTCAATCTCCGCGAAACTGGCGACGTAGGAGTACGTCGAGCCATCCCGCGGATAATTGTCCTTCGCCGCTACCACCAGTCCCTGTCCCGCCAATGCCGCCACCGACGCCTTCGTCAATTTGTGAACATCGGCGGGCGCCTCGTGGCCATCATAGATGCCGCCCAACTCAATGGCATGTTTCGCCGCTTGCGCCAAACTCATGCCGGCGCCACCGCCTTTGCGAAAAACACGTTCGTTCGCGACCACGTACTGCTCTGGCTTGCCGCCGAGCTTTTTCGCCGCGATCTCCTGCAGCTTCTGCTTGGCCGCCATGGCCGTGGCATACGCGGCCCGCGTCATGGCGTGTGTGGTCTGACTTCCCCCCGACACGCAGGTAAACGGAAGATCCCTCGCCGTACTCCCCCAGACGACGTTGCATTTTTCCCACGGCACGCCGAGGACCTCTGCCCCAGCGCGATGTACATCCATCACCGACTCGGTTCCCAGGTTGCCGATTCCGGAGTGGAATTCGATCCGGCCATCCGGCTTGATGACGAGAAGCCCGTCGAATCCAATGGTGCCGCCAACGTAACAGCTCAGCGAAACGCCAATGCCGCGAACCTTCGTACCTGTTCTCTTTGGAGTACGCGCCACCCGCTCGTTCCATTTGAACTGCTCCGCGCCACGGTCGAGCGCATCTTTCAGGAATGAACTGGTGGCATACTGACGTTTTCCCTGCACCACCGGCCCCAGCGGCGCCTTGCCTTCCGGGCAGTTGATGCGGCGAATCGCCACCTGGTCGACTCCGAGCTTGCGCGCTGCTTTTGCGATGATGGGCTCGATAATCACGATTCCCTGCAGCCCGCCCGGCGAACTTTGCGCGCTACGGGGCGGCGTGTTGGTTAGCACCGTCACTCCCCGCCAGCGCATGGTTTGCGGCTGGTACAACAGTGAGACGATGCGCCCCGACGACGCTGCATCGCCCACCGCGTCGTAAGGGCCGTTGTCGCAAATGACGAACATATCCAGGGCCGTAATCCGCCCTTCTTTCGAGAAGCCCACTTTCATCCGTCCTTGAAAGCCGGGCCGGGCGCGTCCGATGAACGTCTCCTCCTCGCGGCTGATGCGCATCATCACCGGAGCATTCGCTTTCTTGGCCAGCAGCGCCGGGATGATCATCGTCACCCCGCCGGTGATCTTGCTGCCGAATCCGCCGCCGGTGTACTCGCTGATGAAAACAATTTTGTCGGCATCGATGTTCAACCAGCGTGCGATCGCAGGCAGTGTTTGCGCTGTGCTTTGCGTGCCCGTGTGAATGTAGATTTTGCCGTTCTGCCAGTAGGCCAAGGCGCTGCGAGTTTCCAGCGTCTGATGGCTGGTATCCGGAGTGACGAAGGTCTCGTCGAGAACCAGAGCCGCACTCTTGAAGCCTGCATCGAGGTCGCCATACGTCCATTCGTCGGGAGTCTTTCCCATCGGAAGACGCCCGTGCTTTTCCTCCTGGAAGTCCGCTTTGGTCCACTTGAGTTCCGTTACCACGGGAGTGCCCGGAGTCTGCGAACCCGCCGCCACCGGCCTGATCCAGACGTTGCCATCGGTTCGCGGGTTGGGACCACCCGGCCGCAAGCTTTCGAGCGGATCGATCACGAATGGAAGCCGCTCAAAATCAATCTGAATTTTCTCGATGGCTTCCGCGGCCGTTAGCTCGTCGACGGCGGCCACTGCCAGAATCGGTTCGCCCTGATAGACCGGCTCCATCGTGAGACCGCGCTCGCCCCACTTACTCGCCTTGATCACGGTTCCGTTGTCGGTCAGCGTATCGGCTGGCGCCGGAAGATCGTCCGCTGTAAGAATGGCTTTAACGCCGGGCATTGCCAGCGCCGCCTTCGCATCAATGTGCTTGACCCGCGCGTGCGGCATCGGACTGAGCAGAAGTTTGCAGAACAGCATGCCGTCTGCCCGAAAGTCCTCAGCGTACTTCGCATTGCCCGTGACTTTTGCATAGAGGTCCGGGGTCTCGTAGTTTTTGCCAATTAGCTTGTACCCCGTCCCATACGTGCGCTCAGCAGTCTTGGTGGGCTCCGCCGATTTCTTGTTGTCTGCAACTTTATGATCGTTAGCCAAGCGAAGACCTCCGCATATACTCGGCCCCGCGCATCAACGCCGTCAGAATCTTGTCGTAATCCTGGCAGCGGCACAGATTTCCCGAGACGCCCTGCGCCAGCTCCAGACGCGTGGGGTTAGGATTCGTTTTCACATATCCGACAGCGGTCATAATGAAGCCAGACATGCAGTACGCACACTGAAATCCCTGTTCGTCGATGACGCCCTGCTGCATCGGATGCAAAGTCCCGTCATCGCGTGCCAAACCTTCAATCGTTACCACCTTCCGGCGGCGCACCGTGTGTGTGAGCACCGAACACGAATAGTGCGGGATGTCATCGATCAGCACGGTGCAGGATCCGCATTCCGCGCGATCGCATCCCAGCTTGGTGCCGGTCAGTCCCAGCTTGTAACGGAGCGTCCATGCCAATGTCTCGTGCTTCATGACATCGACGCGCCGCGGCTGACCGTTAACGTTGAGAGTAATGAGGCGCTCGCCCACGCCGGCAGGCAACTGCTGGCCCTGCAGAAAAGTAGAGGAGGCACGAAAAAGATAACTCGCAGAGGACACGGCTACGCCGCTGCAAATGACGCCCTTGATGAAGTTGCGCCGGGAAACAGCTTTCGGAACGCCTGCTTCCGGCAAGTCTTGCATGGGCTTGGAACCCGCTTGTTCGGTCATGCTCGGTCACCCTTTTATCTGGTAGCCGCGTTTTTAAGTCTTGCGCCTAAACACCGACGTAGCCGCACATTTAAGGACTTCGATTGTCAGAGAGAGGGCCCGGATTCTGAAAGTTTCGACCCAGCAGGTAAGGGTGCCCGGCCTCTGCTATGCCGCGTATTTCCGACACACGACACTTGGTCGTCTTGTCCCTTGACGAAATCAGCGCGTTTGCACGCATTGAGCACTGGCCGACCACGGTCGATGACTGTAACTGCGTTTCCGCCACGGTTCGATAATATTTAAGGCGAATGCGGAAATGATGGAGGTCGTATGCCCCAGTCTGAATGTATAAGGATTCGGATGAAGCCTGGAATGACCGATAAATTTGTCGAATGGGCTAGACACGTACCTGAGCGGATGGATGAAGTGAGAGCCTCCATGAGGGAACAGGGGGTTTTCGAACAGCGCCTTTTTCTGGAACGATCGAAAGATGGCGACTTTATTGTCCTTTATTGGAAAGTCGAAGACCCGGCTAAAGCTTCGGCTACATTGCAAAACTCGAAGCGAAAAATAGACTTGGAGATGATCGAAATGATCGAAGCGACTTGGGATCGTACTCAAGTATCTAGACTTGAACTCATTTTTGATCTTTGATCGTAAAGCGAGCCACCGGGCGATAATCAGATAAGACCCTTGCGGGCTTTCAGCAGGAAATCCTCGGCATCCGCTCGGGCCTTCTCCATCATCCTCGAATTGTTGCGGTGTTCGAATTCCATTTCATGAAGTACAAGCTCCACAGCAACCTTGGGTGTGTTTCCGCGCTTTACGAGCATCCGAGCGCGCTCGGCGAAAGTCGTATGCGCGTCCAGTGTTGTTTGCTGTTCCCCCGCGGGAAAACTTGTTCCCGACCAGCACTTATGTTCGCGAAACTTTCCAGCGGCCAGGCGGTCGTAAGCGCCCTTAGCCTCCTCTCCGCTAAGCAGCGTGGGGACGGGAAATTTCCATTGACAACTGGAGCAGGCCCAGCCCTTTGCATCGCCCTCCACCCAGATCAACGAGCGCTCCATATCGGCAACGCCAACATATTACAGCAGTGACCCCTGAGATAGTTTTCTGTTTTGACGCCGTACACAATGAGAAATGACGCTGTATCCTTTATTGAGTATAGTTGCTTGCATCTCAGCGACAGGGTTGGTGTATATGTTGGCCGGAACAAAGAACCATTTAGACGCAGGAGTTCTCCCTCTCTGGAATGCAGTCTTCTGTCTGGATTGCGAGGTCATCAGCAGCAGTCGAGGTGGCGAATGTGCAGCCTGCAAAAGCCATTCACTCATAAGCCTGGCTCGAATGCTCGGGGGTAGTTTGCTCGCGCATAGCGCACAACACTCTCAAAAATGGGAAAGTGGGTCGTTCGACATCACAATTACGATTGAATTGCAGCAGATGCACGCCAAAGACTTGAGCACCGCCGTTGAGAGGTTGGCCAGTGTCATTGGCCCGAAGCTCGCACTAGATCGAGCGTCATTCCACATCAATGTGAAGCCCGCCGCAGACAAACTCGACCTGCAGCCCTCGCTTTGCTTCCCAGAACGGGTTGCCGCATAGCAAGTGTGCCATTCCGCCCTTCCGCACCAGCTCTGCAAATCGTGGATCGGAGAGTATAGGGTCGCTCAGCACTCATAGCCTTAAGGACTCATGGATCCGTCGATTCTGGCGCATTTACTCGCGTTTTTTCCGCGCGGCGAGCCGGTTGGAATGTACGAGTAAACTTATGGGCCAAACCCGCAGCACCAGGATTCAATGCCGGGATATGGGCATGGCGTCCCAGGTCTGGAGAGCAAAGGCTTCATGACCATCCTCACGCAATTACAGCAATGGAAGGAGCAGGGCAAAATATCGCCGGAGCAGCACGGCCATTTGGCGGGCCTCTCCCGTGGAGAACCCCTCTCCCTTTTTCTCGAGCTAAGTGTTCTCCTCTACGCCGGTGTGCTGGCGTTCGTTGGCGGACTGGGCTGGACTGTCAGCACCTGGTCGCAGCAACTCGGTGACGTCCTCGTCCTGGCCGTCCTCTCCACCATCCTCGCCGCCTGTTTTTGGTACTGTTTTTCCCGCGCGCCCGCCTGGTCCCCCGCCGAAACGCCCGCACCGAGTCCGATCTTTGACTACGTGCTTTACCTCGGCAGCCTGACGTGGTCGATAGAACTCGCTTACCTGGAGAACCGTTTCCACGTGCTCTCTGGACAATCGGACCTCTATCTTTTGGTAACCGCCGGGCTCTTCTTCTTCCTTGCTTATCGTTTCGACAATCGCTTCGTGCTGTCGCTCGGGTTGTCCTCACTCGCCGGATGGTTCGGGCTCACCATCTCGCACTGGTCATCCCATCAGGACGCTACTTATCGCGAATATGCCCTTCTCTACTGCCTGCTGGTCGGCGTGGGCGGGGCAGTTCTTCAGCGCCGCGGCCTGAAACCGCATTTCTTCGGCACTTATCTGAACATCGTGGCCAACGTCCTATTTTGGGCACTGCTCTCCGGCGTGTTCATTCCCCAAGGCTACGGACTGTGGTTTCTCGCTCTGCTGATGGCCTGTGGCGCGTCGCTCGCCTGGGGACTGACGCGCCGGCAGTTTGCCTTCGTCGCTTACGCCGCCATCTACGGGTACGTGGGCGTCAGCTCGCTGTTCCTCCGTGGCGGGGGAGGTGAATCCGCTATCCTGAGCTATTTCGTCGTTAGCGGAGTGGCTATGCTCGTGGTGCTGGTATACATCGGGCGCCGCTTCGGGAGGTCGTCGTGAGACTCTACAGTGCATCCAGCGAAGAGACTCTGCGCATCCGCAGACTTCTTACGGAGTGGGTCGGCGACGGCTCCCTCACCAAGGCGCAGTACCAGCTTCTGGAACAGGAAGCCGTCTCCGAGCTCCGCACCACCAACATTTTCCTGCGGCTAGTCTTGTTCTTCTTCACCCTGATCAGCGTCGGTGCCGCCGCCGCCCTGTTCTTCAAGCTTTTTCTTTCCGGGCCATCGCAGCAGACCCTCGGCGTTTTCTGCCTTATCTTTGCTGCTGTCTGCTACGCCGCTGCCGAAGCCGCTGTTTCTCAAGCCAGGCTCTATCGCTACGGCATCGAGGAAGCGCTGGCCGTTTGCTCAGTTGTTTTTCTCTGCATGGGATTGCAGTTCGCTTTTTTCACCGATAGCCCTTATTCGCCGAAGCCGGAGTCCCTGGTTCCCGCCGCCGGCGCCGTCTTTTCGCTCTGGATCTGGCGACGCTTCGGGTTTTCCTATGCCTTTCTCGCCGCGATGATCTTCGTCGTCTTTCTGCCGGGCTACTGGACTTCGTCCCGCGAGGCAGAGCGTCTGATCATCGCCGTGTTTTATGCAATTGGGCTGGCAGCGGTAGCCAGGGTACGCTCACGCCACCGCGTCGACTATCTCGACGAAACTTATTCGCTCGTCGAAGCGCTCCTCTGGCTCGGCATCTACCTGACCATCAATCTCCAGCTTTCGTCGTTGAACCTGTCCGCGCGCTGGTGGGACGGCACTCGGGCCGGCACTGAATTCGCAAGGCCTTTCTACTGGGGAACGTGGGTGCTGATCTGGTGCCTGCCGCCAATCGTACTCGCGCGCGGCATTCGCCAGAAAGACCGCTTCGTCATCGCGGTGGGCGCGATCGTCGCCGTTTTAACGTTCGTCTCCAATAAGCCTTATCTGGGCTGGCAGCGGCATACCTGGGACCCGATGCTTCTGGGCATATTGTTAACCGGTGTCGCACTCTTCCTCCGACGCTGGCTTGCCCGTGGACCGGGCGGAATTCGCCACGGCTTTACCGCCGCCCGCCTAACCGGAAAAGACAAACAATGGATGGATGCCGGATCGACCGTAGCCGGCCTGCTATCGCCGCAAACGCCAACCCCGCAAAGCAGTCAGGACTTCCGCTTCGGTGGGGGACAGACGGGAGGCGGAGGTGCCGGCGGCGATTTTTGAGAGACCTCCGGGTGGATGGGTTGCTCGGCGGACGTAGCGAAGAATCCCGATAACCACGCACCTCAGCGGACCGGATTGGGAGTACTGGCGATGTCGGCAGGCACTTGAAAGGTTCTCCTCCCGGCACTATTTCTGCAGGACGTAGGACCCACCGTTCGTGGTTATAATCACCAGATTCATGATCACCAGCATCAAGTCGTAGTGCCACCCCGATGATTTTTCGCCCCAAAACCCAGTGTGCCAGACGGCGATTTTCTTGTAGATTGCGCCGAGCATCACCAGGATCAGCCCCAGCGCCGCAAACTGCGTAAGCACGCCAACCACTACGCCCAGTCCCCCGGCTATTTCGACGACTCCGAGGAAAAGCGTGAAACCCTTGCTCATCTCAATGCTCTTTGCCCGCTCCTCGGCGTGGGTCGCATGACTCCATCCGCTGGTAATGAATATCGCGCCCACCATGAGTCGCATCAGCAACAACGCCATCGACAGGAACCGACTGAGTTCCGGAAATGTCATACTTCACCTCCACTAGCCTGACTCGCCCGCAAGCAACGCCATCGACATAGGCGCTTTCTGCGCCAGTGCCGTTTTCCGGCGTAAAGCTGCCAACACTGTTCGCCTCGGCTGGTGTGTATTTGACAGCCCCTAATTGTATTGATTTACCACCAATTGACCAGCAGCACCGTCGGAATCCCATGTCACCGCGCGGCTTCGGCGCCCTCGGACGTTAGTCGTCGAGGAGACTGCGGATCTTGCGTGCCAAGGTCTCCAAGGAGAAGGGTTTTTGCAGGACATCGGCAGTGTCATCGACCAGTTCGCCAGTCCAGGAGGCGTGGTCGGCATAGCCAGACATGAATAGCACCTTCATCTGCGGCCGTGGTTGCGTCAGGCGGTGGGCCAGTTCTGGCCCGCCGACATTAGGCATTACGACGTCGGTCAACAACAGGTGAATCGGATGTTTGTACTCGTCCGCAATCTGGAGGGCTTCATGACCGTCCGCTGCACTCAGGACGGTGTAATCATTGTTTTGCAGGAACTCACCGACGATATCCCGGATTCCATCCTGGTCTTCCACTAACAGGATGGTCTCGGTTCCACGGGAAGCGGGCGAAGGAGAGAGTTTTCTCTTCGAGGCAGGCTCTTCGACAGCGTCTTCCACCTGCAGCTGAGGAAAATAGATATCGAAGGTCGTTCCGTTTCCCAGCTCGCTGTGCGCACTAACCCATCCACCAGTTTGCTTAACTACACCGTACACGATAGCCAACCCCAAGCCGGTCCCTTTGCCGGGTTCCTTGGTCGTGAAGAAAGGTTCGAAGATCTTGGCTTTGATGTCGCTGTGCATTCCGATACCGGTGTCACTCACGGTGAGGACTACGTATTTGCCAGGCGGGATTCGGGCATGGCTGCCGGCGTAAGTTTCGTGCAGTTCCGCGTTTCTAGTCTCGATCGTGAGGCGACCGCCCAGAGGCATGGCATCGCGCGCGTTGACCGCGAGATTCAAAATCACCTGCTCCATTTGTCCGCGGTCTGCCTTGACGCGATTGAGTGAAGCGGCGGGCACGATCTTCAGGTCGATATTGGCAGGGATGAGGCGACTCAACATTTTCTCGACTTCGGCAAGCACGGTATTTAGATCGAGTGCCTTAAGCTGGAGCACCTGCCTGCGGCTAAAAGCTAGAAGCTGCTGGGTAAGGGCCGCGGCGCGGGCGACCGCTCGTTCGATTTGGAGCGCATCCTGGTGCGCAGGATCGCTCGGAGTGAGCCGCCCGCGAACGAGTTCATTGTGCGCCTGGATGACCATCAGGAGGTTGTTGAAGTCGTGGGCGACGCCGCCCGCCAACTGGCCGACCGCTTCGAGTTTTTGTGATTGTCGGAGCTGTTCCTCCAGCCGTTTGTGCTCGGTGATGTCATAGAGTACGCCCTGCATCAGGAGTTCACGGCCGCCGCCGGCATCGCGCAGCATGACGCCCTCGTCACGGAACCAGAGGACTCTGCCATCACTTGCAAACATGCGGTATTCCGCCTGGAAGAGATCCTGGGTTTCCTTAAAACGAATCTCCTCCGCCATGACAGCCTCACGATCCTCGGAGTGGATGTGGTTCAGCCAATTCAACGGGTCGGAAAGCCACGTCTCGGGCGAGAAACCAAGGATGGACTCGATCTGGGGGCTCACGTAGTGCCAAGGTCCGCCGGCGCCAAGTTCGGCAATGTAGGTAACGGCCGGCAAGCGCTCCACCAGTGTGCGATAGCGATCTTCCGCGGCGCGAAGCTCGATTTTGTCCCGATCTCGTTCGATAGCCAGAGCCGCGAGATGAGTAGCATGCGAAATAAGCTGGAGGTGCTGAGCGTCAGGGGTACGGACCTCGCCGTAGTAGATCGCAAAGGTCCCTAGCATACTGCCGTCCTGCGCTGCGATGGGCGTTGACCAGCAGGCTCGCAGGCCGTAAGGCAGCGCCAGGTGGCGAAAGTCTGCCCACAGCGGATCACTTGCAATATCGGAAACAACGACCGGCTGTTTGCGATAGATGGCGGTGCCGCACGATCCCGCGCAAGCGCCAATCTTCACGCCGTCGACGGCTCGGCGGTATTCTTGCGGAAGACTGGGACCAGCCCCATCTCGCAAAGTTACGCCGTCGGCGTCGAGAAGAAGAACGGAGCACAACATTCCGCGGTGATGCTTTTCGATGTCAACACACAAAGCCGTCAATATCTTTGGGAGTGGACTCTGGGCCCTGATCAGGGCCAGTATCGTGTCATCGAGCAGCGACAAAGCCTGGGAGGTCCCGGGTTGACCTGCAGCTGACGCTTTTTGAACTCCCGTGGACATAATGATTCGTATCATCTTGATTTAGCACAACCATCAGCACCAAGTTACGGACGTAACAATGAGGGTGAAAATCGATCAGCGAGAGGGATTAAAGGCGACTGGTCGAGAACAACTTTGGCTACCCTTGGCCGCTGAGGCTTCCTCGATGTGTGGATTCGAGTCAGAATCCAACGCCAAGAGGGGGGAACCCTAACACGTCAAACGCTGGAAACGAGTACCGCGACAGGAACGATGCAAATGATTGGGGTCAGCGTTTCGAGATTCTGGCGAAATCGAAAGAGTTTTGGGCCGTTAACATCCCGATTAAGGCCGTGGAATACCGGATGGCATTAACTGGCACGCATGTAGAATCGCGCGCGCTCAAGGTTTGTTGCGGGACCCCATGGCCATAGCCACCAGGGCTCCGATAAGAGTCGCGGGGAAAAGCTGGCCGACGATGGCTTCAGCAATCGTAAGCGAGCGCGCAAACGGATGCAGGGGCGTGATACTGCTACCGACGGTGGTAAGCGTACCGAAACTGAAATATATAAGTTTCGACGTGAGTTGGTCGATGTCCGTCGGCGCCGTAACAAAGTTGAAGGAGCCTGGGATAAGTTGCTCCACCAACTGAAAGGCAGAAGCCCAAGCCATCCCAAGAAGGAGATAGGCGCACAGGCCACCCTGGATTCGGCTCCAGGTTATCGGCCCACCGCGAAACATTACAAGCAACACAATTCGGACATATAGAAGGAGCGTGGCGGCGAGGAGAAAGCTGCCTAACTGATGTAGAAACGGCGTCGGATGAAGGCGACCGACCGCCAAGACCGCGGCACAGACCAGGATGAGGGCGATCGCGAACACCTTGGCGAGACGGCTCTGTTTTATGGTCAGAGTTCCGAAGACCATCAACGTGACAAAAACCAGGTCGAAGAAAAGACGGCCAGGATGGCCCGCCTCGCGAAGAGGTGTTATCACGAAAAGGAGAACGGCCAATGAAATCGTCACGAGGGTCAGGCCGAGGTCGCCAGACCAAAACTCGCTCATATGCATGTGAAGAGCAGGCCTTTGAGTTTGGTATGTATTATTCGTCATGAATGGCGTCCCCCTGGTGATTCGCGGCGTGCGGCTGATGCGGCGATTCTGGACGAGCAGTCGGCGGCTCGTCCACAATTTTCTTCGTGCAAGGATCGTGCAAGGAGGTCCGCCCCAACCGCTGGCTCTTCGCCTGAGGGTAGGAAGCGGTAACTGTTGCAAAATCCCAAACTTGGGCTGGGTTCAGTTCGTGCCATGCTCCGCAGGCATCCGATCAGACACAGGCCGCCGAAATGCCAGCTCGTAGGGGCCAAAAGCGGCGGCCCTCTCCCCTCAGTAGGAATCCGGACGGAGCCGCCCCACTGCGACAGCGGAGTGAGGTCAATTAGTACTTCCACATCCGGATTTCGTTTCCACTATGCTCGAAATGAACTTCGTCCATTAGTTGGCGGATCAAGTAAACGCCGCGGCCGTGGTCGGCATACACGTTCTCACGCCGGTTTGGATCGGGTAGAAGATCCGGACTGAATCCGGGTCCGGGATCGGTCACTATAATCACGATTCGGCCGCGTGGATCAGACTGCAGCCGGCAGCGAACCTGTTTTGACGGGTCGTTACCACATCCGTGTACAACTGCATTGGCCAAGGCCTCCTGAACTGCCAGCGCAACCTCAAATCGCTTCTGCTCCGGGACCTCGAGTCGGGCTAAGGTTTCAGATATGGTGTCCACGACAGCAGCGATCGCCTCGGAATCGGCCGGCATCCTGAGGTCCAGCAATTCCGATAAAGCGCTGTTTTCTGGGCCACTGCTGGACTCAGGCGACATGAGGGCTCGTTTCGTTCTCGCAATCCAACAAAAGAGATGCGCAATTCAAGCGAAAGACTCCACCGCCACGTCGTCGTCGTCGAAAATCTCGAATAGGTTGAGAACGCCCACCAAACGCAGAGTCTGCACCGCGAATTTGTTGGGTTGTACGAGCTTGATATTCCCGCCGCGCTGCTTGGTCGAAGCCAGAAACCGCACCAGCAAGCCAATTCCGCTGGAATCAATCATGGAAACCTCGGCGAGGTTGAGGACAATGCGAGTTTCTCCGCTGCCAAGTGCTTCCTCCATGATTTGGCGCAAGCCGTCGACGGCAGGGCCCATTCGGAGAGGTCCCCGAAGTTGAACGACCTGCACTTGCGAACGCTTACGGACGTTTATGTCCAAAATATCCTCCGCCGAGACCACGGGCCAGTCCTGGCCAATGAAGGTGGCGACGCAGACCGCGTCCCAAGTTACGGGAAGTGACCAGGTTTTGCAAGTGCGCGGGCGTCTTGGAAAGCGTTCGGGACATGGGCGCGCGCTTCGGCGCAGAGCCGCGGGAGTCGGATGGGAATAAATATTTCATCCTGAATGGTCGAAAATTTGACATAATCGTGGGCGCTCGAGGGAGGGGTCATGCCAACGACGAGTCCCCGGACTGAACCGGCCCGTTTCGCGGTAGTCATCGTCACTACCGACGAGCGGGTGCGTCCCGAAGCCGAGACTTATCTCTCCGGCGAGCATGATCTGCTGGTGCTTGAGACCTGGGATGAACTGACGGCATTGATCAACCAGCAGCCGCCGGACGCGGTGCTGCTCGACCTCGACACGGTCGGAGAACGCAGTAAAGACGGCATCACCGCGCTTGCTGAACTGCGAGCGCTGGCGCCCGACCTGGTTCTGGTGGGTTTGACGCGCTCGAATAGTCGCAACCTCCGTCTGCAGGCGGTGGCCGCTACCGTTGACGACTATTTTGTGGCGCCCATCAACTTCGAGGAGGTACGAAGTGTATTGAAGCGGGCGCTGGAGAAACGAGCGCTGGAGATCGAGTGCCGGCAGCAGCAAAACCAGCAGGCCGAGCGCGAGTCGTTCTGCGAACTGATTGGCGGCAGCGAGCCTATGCGCCGGGTTTACGACGCCATTACTCGCGTCGCCGAGAGCACCAGCACGGTGCTGATCCGGGGGGAGAGCGGAACTGGCAAGGAACTGGTGGCGCGGGCGATTGTTGCGCTGGGGCGGCGCGCGCAAAAGCCTTTTGTCAGTATCAATTGCGCGGCTTTGCCGGAGCACCTGATCGAGACCGAGCTATTTGGACACGAAAAGGGCGCCTTTACAGATGCGCGCGCGGCGCGGCCCGGTCATATTGAACTGGCGCACACCGGCACGCTGTTGCTGGACGAGATTGCCACTCTGGGTCTGGCGCTGCAGTCCAAGTTATTGCGCGTGCTGGAAGACCGGGCCGTGACGCGGATTGGGGGACAGAGCGCCAGGAAGATCGACTTCCGTCTCATCGCGGCGACCCACGAAGACTTGGAGGAACTGGTACGAACCGGTCGTTTCCGCGAAGACCTGTATTACCGCATCAATGTCGTACCCATTGTTATGCCGGCACTGCGCGACCGCCCTGGAGACATCCCGCTGCTGCTCGATCATTTCTTGCGCTTCTATTGCGGCGCGAACAACGTTCCTTTGAAGCATTTGGACCCGGAAGTCATGCAGATTCTGGAGGAGGATGAATGGCCGGGCAACGTGCGGGAATTGGAAAACCTGGTGCAACGGCTGGTGCTGATGGTCGACGGACCAGTGGTGAAGGTACAACATCTGCCGCAGCGGCTTCTTTATAACAGCACGACCAGCCAGGAATCTCTGCTGATTCCCGAAGCGGGGGTCAACTTTGATGAGGAGATCGCAAAGATTGAGGTTGCCTACCTGACGGCGGCGCTCCGGCGCTCGGGTGGCAGCAAAATCGGAGCGGCGCGGCTGCTGCAGGTGGATAAACAGAAAATGCACTATCTTTGCCGCAAATATCAGATCGGGAAGGATTGAACATTTCATCCCATGGCATGGTATGGATTAAAATATGATACGTAATGGATAAATTTTTAATCCATGTCTGAGTTTTCCTCCACGATCCAGTTACTGTCTTTTGCCCGAACAACGGCTAAGTACTTGAGAGGAATGTAGATTTAGTGTGTGGGGAGTATCGGCCAGGGTTTGGTATCGGAGTTGCTCCATAGAAAACCGAGCACCACAAACGAAAAACAGGAGAGATGAGAATGGCGATGCAAAAGAAGTCATTGATCGGCAACCGCACAGCCGTAAAGAAAGCTCTAGTAGCCACCACGACCGGGAAGGCAGCCGCGAAGCCCACCAAGATCGCCACTCCGCAGAAGTTCGCCACTCCGCAGAAGTTCGCCAGCCCGCAGAAGTTTGCCAGCCCGCAGAAGTTTGCCACTCCGCAGAAGTTTGCGAGCCCGCAGAAGTTCGCCAGCCCACAGAAGTTTGCAAGCCCGCAGAAAGTGGTATAGGTGAATTGACCGCATTGCAGAGGCTACGGTTCGCCGTAGCCTCTTCGCATTTGTACCGGAATTACCAGAGCTTACGCCGGAGGAAGTCATTCACCTCCTGCCAGATGAATGCGGCAATGCTGCGGCGGCGGACGAAAACCTTGGCGGTGCCGGTAAAACCGTCTTTGAGTACTTCGCCAGAATTAGGCACCGGGATCTTGGCGACATAATAGCGGGACGACTCGATGCCCTTGTATTCCTGCCCGTTGAAGAGTCCATTTTCCGCCTCGGAAGAGGCTGGAGCCAGGAAGGTGACATTCCCAAGAATTGACCCGGCGCGGGCATCCAGATGCAGAGCTGCCGGTGCGCCGAGTCGAACCTTGCCGACATCCGTTGCTGAAATGTAGACCAGCGCCTGGAGCTGGGACGTATTCGCAATCTCCATTACTTCACTACCGGGCACCAGGTACGAGCCCATCAAGTCGTGCACGTTGGGAGTGACCACTGTACCTGCGACAGGACTCAAGACGGTGAGCTGGGTCATTTTTTCCTGCAAGGCCCGGTCGTCCGCGGTCAATTCTTCGCGGTGATGTTCAGCACTGGCAAAATCTGAATGCCGGGTCTGCGCCTGGAATGCTCGAGCGGAAGCGAGCCGAAGATCCGCGGCCACCCTCGCCGCTTCGGACTCCATATCGAGGTTGCGTAGCCGGAGCAGCGGAGTGCCTGCCGATACACTCTGACCCTCTTCGACATTCGTCTGAATCACCGTCCCTGGAATCTCAATTCTCACGACGGCATGTTGAACTGGTTCGAGCACCATCTGTCCCAGCACCGTCTCTCGCCACACCGGTGCAAATAAAATGAGAAGGCTGAAGGAAGCGAGGGCGATCGCTCGGCGGGACGCGAACCAAGCTTGTACGCGGTCCTTCTTGTCCAGATAGAGAAGTCTCATAAATCTCCATAGCGTCAGGATGCGCGATTTGAAAATGACCAAGGCGAGCAATGCGGCGGGGACAAACGCCCAGTCAGGGTTATAGCGGTGGATGACATTGAAAAGAAAAGTGACCACAAAGAAGAGCAGCCCGTAACTGTAGAAGCTGGAAGCCAGCGTGTAAGGTACGTAAATCAGCCTGCGTCGCCAGGTCACGTAGGGCACTTCGATCGGTAAACGAAAAATGTTCTTCTTTACCCAGTTGTTTACATAGATGGTGGCATTTTCCTTCAGTGCGGGGATGTTGAGCAGCTCGGTGAATATGAAGTAGCCATCGAGTTTGATCAGCGGGTTCAGGTTGATCAAGACGGGAAGGATGCCGGACGCCAGCATCACGACGTAGGCAAAGTTGTGCATGGTGCTATCGACGGCGGTTCCCCACCATACGAAGCTGGCGAGGGAATAAATAACGAGGCTGGACCAGATTCCCGCAGCGGCGGTGGTGATTCTCTGCCATTTGCTGCCATAGACCCAGGCTTCGGTGGTGTCGCAGTAGAAGCATGGGGTTAGATAGATCAGCAGGAGCCCCAAGGCGTGCGATTCCCCCCCAGTGTGCTTGCAGGCCAGGCCGTGGCAAAACTCGTGAATGCCGCCGATGACGCAGATCAGGACCCAAAACTCGACGATGTCGGCCATGCTCTTGTGGGCGAAGTTATAGAACTCCAGATTGTCCTGTCCGATTTCGGTCCAATGGCTTACCAATACATATGCCGCGAAAGCGAACAGGGCGAGACTGAGCAGCAGGAACTGATAGGTAAAAATAAACCTTACCCGGTCATGGACCTTGGTGAGCGCAGCATCTGGATCCCAGGCAGGGAACGTGATCTCAGCCAGGTTGCTCCACTTTGATTTTTTTTGGATGCTGGCGCGCCGCTTTTCCGCCATCTCTTCACGAAAGCGGATATTCTTTTCCTGCAGGGTCTTGGACCAAAATGCGGCATCGGCATTTTCGTTGGCAAACTCCAACACCCAGTCGGCCGAGGCCGCGATGCCGGTGCGCGCCGCGAAGAGGTCGGCTATTTCTTCGTACGTCCGTTCCCCGTCAAAGAGCTGAAGCAGTTCCCAGTATTCGGGTGGCAGATCGTGAAACCCGTGACCCTCCGGGATCAGAACACGAACTACAGGAACGCCATCCAATACATGCTCGCGGCCAACCAGCCGCGGATCCATCTTAAGCACGCGCTTTCGCGCCAGCCGTTCCGGTATCTCGGGTAACGCGACATTGAGCGCTTCGACTATGTTCATGCTGAATTACCTGCAAGGGCGCGACGCACGGACGCCTGAAGCCGCACCCCGAGCCGGAACAAGGTTCATCGCGCTACGGTGACGCGGATGGTGGCAAGCATCCCGGGGCGCAGGTCGGGAGCCGGGCCCTCGATCTGCGCCTCCACTTCAATGGTCCCACTTGACGGGTCCACAACCGGACTGACATCAATCACTTTCGCGGCATGTTCCACCGCCGGGGAGGCATCTGCCGACGTGACGGTGACGGTTTGCCCGTTTTTCAATGCGGCGATGAAGCGTTCGGGCAGAGTGAACTTGACGAGCAGGGGCGTCACCGCCGTTACCCAGAAGAGGCGGTCGCCCACGGCCACGCTCTGTCCGGTGCGCGTGTAGCGCCGAGCGACGATTCCATCGAAAGGCGCGGTGATGCGGGTCTTTTCCATTTCCAGTTCCAGAGAGCGAAGATTGTGCTGAGCTGTGCTCAAGTCCTGTTTCGCCTTCTCGATCTCATATTGCGATCCAATCACCTTGTAGCGCGCGTGGTCCAGTTCCTCGACGGTGTTGATGCCGGCGTCGCGCATGGCCTGAGCGCGCCGCAAATCAGCGTCGACCACCTGAGTCTCGGCCTCCCAATCTTTCAGATTGGCTTCGGAGCTGTGCACCTTGGACTCGGCGGCATCGCGCTCCGCCGCGAGTTGCCGGTCGTCCAGAGTGGCCAGAACTTCTCCCTTTTTTACGGCGCGTCCGACCTCGACCATGGTGCTAGTAATGACGCCTGCTCGGAGGGCTACAACGTCGATCTGGTTTTCAACCACGATGGGGCCAGTCGCTAGAAAACTGCCTTCCGCTGTGGACTGCCCAGAGCGCTGGACATTCTCCGCGGTGGAAGGAGGCGCCGCAACCACCGTCGCCGGCTGATTGCTGGTGTCGCAGGCGGCGAGCGCCAGCGCCATTGCCATTGTGAAAGTAAGTCCACATTGAGTCATAGTGCCCCCTTCGGATTACCCGCCGATCGCTTACCAGCCAATCGATTACCAGCCGACCCATGACCAGATCTTTGACCAGAGCCACATCGCGGGGCGCCGGAAGATCACGCGCCCGGCTGGGCTCCAGCCGGTGGAAACCTTGCTCCGGCCCTGCATTCCGGCGCGGATGAGGCCATCGTTGTTGGGCACGCGAACTCTGGCATAGAAGAAACGCTCGGCACCTTCGACCTGACTCTTGGGGCTTACGATAAAGACTTCTCCGCGAAACGTGCGAGTCGGGAAAGCCTCAAGCTTCACCGAGGCTTCGTTGCCTGGCTTGAGCAGGGAAACATCGCTCTCATCGACGGACACATCCACATTCGCCGAGGAAGTGTCAATGATCTCCGCGAAGGCATCGCCCGGACTCAAACTTCGTCCCACCATGTCTTCGATATGTGGAGTTGCGACCAAACCATCGATGGGTGACCGCAATACCGTCTTCTCGAGGCGCTCCCGAGAGCGGGCGAGTTCAGATGCCCAGTAGTCCGCGTGTGCCCGCAGAATTCCGGCCTCGCCGCCATCGTTGGCGGCAAGGGCGCGGTTCATCTGCGATACTGCCGTTTCGTACTTTGCCTGTGCCGCGGCTAATTCGGCGCGATACTGCCAATCGGCTAAACTCGCCAGGATCATGCCTCGCCGGACAAAGTCACCTTCGCGCACGTTCACTTGCTGCACAATTCCGGCAACCTCAGGCTGCACATGGGAGTCATGGGTCGGACTGACCAGCGCTGGGCCATCGACACGCAGGGGCAACGGAAAAGCGGCAAGAAAAAGCAAGGCGAGCGCGCCGCCCACTATCAGGGCCAAACGCCGCCGCTTCTCTAAAGCCATGAACCTGCGCTTCTTCTCGAGCAGCGGCTCGAGCACACCGATAAAGGGCACCTCACGATAGAGCGACGCATTGCGTAGCGCTACAGTCGCCTGCCCGGCGAGAACCTTGATCATTTCCAGATGGGCGGTGTTAAGGAAATCCGGGTCGCTGCTCTCGAACGAGAGCACGCCCACCGTGCCATCGTCATCCGCTAGCGGGAGCGCATGAAAGGCCCGCATACCGCTCTCGGCAAAGTATTTCTCGAACTTCGCACGCGTCTCGGGCCGTTCGTCCTCGACCTCGTCTCCGTGCTGGACGACGAAAATAGGCTCCTGCGACAGTGACGCCCATTCGAGCAACTCCTGCAGACGCTCTACATTCGGATCCTGAGGGTTGATCTTGGATACGCCCGAGATCGCTTTCAATCGCAACCGGCCGCGCTGCTCCAGCACAATGGCAGCTCGTTCGTACGGGATTACGCTGCTGGGTCCGTTCACAATAGCGTCCAGAACCCGGTCCAGATCGAGGGTGGAGGTAATCTCACCGCTGACCTTCACCAGGGCTTCCAGGATTTCCACCTTGCGCTCGGCCTGCAACAGACTCGCATTGTGGAGAGCATTGCTGGCGGTTTCGCAGATGTTGGTCAGAAGGAATTGGTCGTCCTCGTCGAATGGCGCACCGTCCAGGCGATTGACGGCCTCGACCACCCCGACGAGATTTTCGTGCTCCATGAGAGGGCTGGCGATGATGGAGAATATCGCCGCATCTTCATGTCCAGCGTTGCGGTGCTGCAGACGCTCGTCGGCCGGATCGTCGATGAGCACGGGCTCGCCGTTGTCGGAGACGTCGCCGGCAATGCCTTCGCCCGGCTTCTGCGCCCCGCCCAACTCCACGGTCGGATCGAATCCCGCGCTGCTTACCAGTTCGAGGGTGTCGTTATTGACCATCCACAGATTGACACCTTGGACGCCCATCACCTCCTGGAATTTCTTGGCAATAATCCCGAGCAACTCATCCATCTCGAGGGTTGAGTTGAAGACCTTTTCCAGGTCATACATCTGGGTGACGCGGCTGATGGAATGCAGACTGGCATTGCGTTCGCTCTCATAGGACCGGGCGGCGGCGAGGGCTGGCGAAGCCAGTTCGGCGACCTGGTTCAGCGCCTCCAACATAGCCTCCGGAAACGGCTGTTCGTAGCTGACCAGCTCGATGGCGCCGAAAAGAACCTCGTCCACGAGGAGAGGCAAATACGCGAGAGCAGTCACGGTGCGACGGATATCAAGGTGAGCGTAGTCCTCGCGCTGCAGATCATCCCCCTCGAATACCATGAGCGTTCTGTTTTCGGCCAGAGCGCCCAGGGTTCCGCCACTAAACTCCATCGTGCCGCCGACCTCGATCTCGCCCGCGATCGCCTTGCGTGTCCAGGCAGGATTGTCCGGATCCTCGATGATGTACACCACGACCGCCGTATCGGGCAGCAGTTGCGCGACCTGCTCGGCCGTCACTTGCGCACGAAGGCTCACCTCCGGCCGCGCCAGCAAGGCTGCGGCGAATTCCGCTACGGGAACGGTGAATTCGGATCTTTGAGTCGCCATGAACGGCGCTCCTGATTTAAGCAAATTCGTCGCGACGCATAACGCTTGCGTCTGGGGGAGACGCGCCGTGAACGAATGCGCTCCGGCATCTTATGCTGGACGCACAAAGAGGTCAACCGTACATTTGGGCCATAAGAGAAGACGGCTCAACATACGGAGAAATCATGGCATCGCCGGACACATTCTCCGCGGCCGAAAGCAGCAGGTTTTTCCCCTTCGGCTAGCTCAGGGTCAGCATGACAAGCGTACTTGATGACAAGGGGCCAAAAATCTATTGGGTTTCCGAGCTGACGGGAGTCAGCGCGGCTGCCATGCGGCCGGCAAGCGGCGTAGGCCTTCTCGCGCCTGGATATTGTTGCGATCGAGCTTTAGAACAAGAACGTATTCGTAACGCGCCAGACGATAATCGCCGCGCGCGGTTGAGGAATTGGCCTGGCTCAGCAAATCCGGGATGTCCTGCCGGCTGAAACCGTCTACTGTCGAGGCCGGTTCCTGAGCTCGTCTTCGGGCAAACGGTTTTGATGTGGCGGGCGGAGCAGTTGGCTTGTCATTCTCCGTGTCGCGCTCATTGTCGCGGGAGGCAGAAGACGCGGCGAGCGAGTCGTGGGCGGTTGCGTTGTCGGCTGCAGGTTGATTGTGGTCACTCGACTCCAGCGCTTGAGGTGAAGGGCGGTGGAATGGATCAGGCTTCTGGGGCGACTCCACCGGTGGAGTCGGTGCCGGTGTTCCTGAGACGGATGCGCTCTCACTTATCGGATGATCGCTTGACGACTGCGCGACGACCGGCTGCAAGGTTGGTACGGCTGCGGGACTGGAAGCCGCCGGAATTGCGGATGTTTGGGACTCGGCCGCCGGAGCGTCCGCCGTCTCTGGATTCTGAGGACGGGCAGTCGCGACGCCGTGCTCATCTGTGGCGGGGCGAGGAGCTTGCGTCGAGTACTCACCGGGCTTTCCAGTGCCTGAAGACAGGGCTCTGATCTTGCTCTCGAGTTTCGCAACGAACGGAGGAAACACGCCCGTTTGTGAACGAATGTAGAGAGCCCAACTCGCCGCCGCGATGAGAAGCAGCGCAGGGTACAGAATCAGACGCGGCCAGATTCGCGGTCGAGTGGCATCGAGTTGAGAGGCACGCCGAGCGTTTGCAGGGGTTGGCGGCCGGTTGGCGACCACTTTTTCTGCGGGAATTTTTTCTGCAGGAACTTTCGCGGGCGGGGTGAGCGGTGCGCGAACCGATTGCTCCAGGAAGGCCTGCCGCATTTCCTCACAAGTCTGGAATCGATCCTTGGGATCTTTGGCGAGGGCTTTCCGAATGACGGCATCGATCCCGCCGGGAATCGCCGGGTTAATGAGCGACGGCGCGACGGGATCCTCATTCACGATCTTGTAGAGGACAGTCGCGATATCGCCCGCAAACGGCCTTTCGCGGGTCAGCAATTCATAGAAGACAGCGCCCAGGGAGAAGATGTCGGCGCGATGATCCACTTTCCTGCCGGTGATCTGCTCGGGAGCCATGTAGCCGGGCGTACCTACGACCAGCCCGGTTTGCGTGAGCGACGTGTTCTCGATCTTGGCAATGCCAAAGTCGAGGACTTTGATGGCCCCCTGGTCGGTCACCATGAGGTTGGCCGGTTTCAGGTCGCGGTGAATGACGCCGCGGGCGTGGGCAAAACCGACCGCGGCTGAAATCTGGTCAGCCCAGGAGAGGAGCGTTGGCAGGGATGGCACGCCAACATCAGCTAACAGCTCGGCCAGCGTGGTTCCCTGGACGAACTGCATGCTCAAATAAATGGCGCCGTCTTCGTCCCCAACGTCGTAGATGGTGATGATGTTGGGATGATCCAGTCCGCCGGCCGCTTTGGCTTCTTGCTTGAGCCTTTCGACCATCTGGGCGCGATCCGGAGCATTATTGTCGATCAAAATAGTCTTGAGCGCGACGGTACGGGCAATTACGGGATCGAATGCTTTATAGACGGCGCCCATGGCACCGCGTCCTAACTCTTCTTGAATCTGGTAGCGGCCCAAGGTTCCGAGGTTTGCCCGACTCGAATCAGGCGCGTGCCCAGAGGCGGGATCGTCAGCCGATCCCCGCTGCTCAACCCGGCTATTTGGTGGCTTTGGCAATTCCATAAGAAATCTCTAATGGATTGTCCTCGCAAATATGCTTAAACGCACAAGTTATCGAGTCTGAGTGCTGCATCTTCAATCATAGCCCGGCCAGGTTTTGCTTCCCACTTACTTTAGTTTTTGATTGGGCCTATCGAACCTGTTTCAGCCGTTCCTTCCCGCGAGAGAATGTATGGTGCGGACCTTTATGAAGTCGTGGAAACCCATTTCTTTGCCCTGCCCTTCGAAGCGGCCAATCGAGATCTCGCGTTTCGAACGCTGCTGCTTCGCACTTGTCCTCGTGGTCGTTCTCGTGGGCGGAGCAGCGATCACAACGTACGCCAAGGATGCCTCCTTGACTGCAGTCGTTTTGTTCGACGGCCCGCAGGGCGCGGCGTATGTACAGATCACGGAAGCGGCACTGAATGGAAAGATCGAAGTTCGCAGCTGCGACGGGGTTTCGAGGCTCGACAAGAATACTTATAATGGGCTCCCGCGCGCGTCGCTGGCGGGCGCTAGCTCGCTGCAGCGCGGCGCAGACGGCGTACTCACGCTAACGGCAAATGGCAAGTCCATCTGTGTTGTCCCCAGCAATCTGAAATTCGAACGGAGCGTTGAACTCACGCCCGCGGCGGCGGCTGAACAAGCCATGATTCGCGGCACGCCTGTCTCGGCATCGCCTCGCGATGCCGTGATCCCCGCATTCAAGCCCGGTGTGCAAATGGTGTTTATCGCCGCTCCGGACGTTGAACTTGCGGACTTCCTGCGGGCGCAACGAGCGAACACGGTCAGAGACTGGGAGGATTTCTCAACGCGTTACCCGGCTTCAGCACGCCGAACATCCGCTCAAGATGCCATTGCGGGATTTCATCAACAGGCAGCCGAAGCTGCTTTTGCGAAGTATCAAAGTTCGGGCGGCGCTAAAGCGCAAGACGTGGCCCTGCTGCGGCAAGCCTGCGTGGAAGCACAGACCGCCAGCCAGTCGTCTTCCGGCTACAAACCGGCGGCGCGGTTAATGGACGACATAGGTCGAGAATTGGACAACCTGGCGCGACCCGATCAGACACGCCTGCAGGCGTATCGAAAAGCCCTGCAAGACCATACGACTGGGTATGCGCAACTGACTGTTGCCAAGCAGCACGTGGAACGCCTGTTGGAAGTCCGGCCGGACTATGCTCCTCTGCTTAGTCTCCAGCGCGAGATTGCTGGTGAGCAACGGAAACTGGAAACGGCCATCGTGAACGCGCAGGTGTTGCTGCTCGAGTCGCATTACGATCAGGCCGTCAACTCGCTCGGTTCCTATGTCGTATTCGCCTCCGAAATGCCACGTTTGGATGCCGTGATCGATGCGGCGTTCAAACACCACTACGATAACGGACAAAAGCTGGCGGCTCATCAAGACTGGGAAAAAGCAATTTTGGAGTTTAACCAAGCGTCGATCCTCCGGCCCGAGCGCAAGGATGTGCAGACAGCCGCCGACAATGCCGCCGCGCAACTCGAGGCGCAACGCAATCAGCAGGCGGCAAACGCCGCGGTTGGCGAGAGCGAGGAGTACGCGCGGAAGAGCCACTTTGTCGAAGCCTATAACGTACTCGCCGACTTGCCTGAGAAACAGCGCGCCCTGGTCACGTCACAGCTTGCGGCGCTGTCGCACAACTATATTGGAGAAGCCGTGCGGCGCGCACAGAAAATGCAGGAGTCGCACGTTCCGATCAAAAACGCGGCTGACGAGAATGCGGCGCTGGAGGCATTTGTTCTGTGGGATCGCGCCAGCACTCTAGGGGATGACCCAGCGATCACCGTCAAACGCGATTTCCTTTCCGCCAAGATCAGTGCTTACTACCTCGACCAAGCCAACCGGTATCTGCAGAAAGCCTCGGGAACGGGAGCCGGGGTTGGTTGGCTTTACCTGAAACAAGCAGCGCGCTACGGGATTACCAATCTTGACAGTCTGAAAGATGAGATGGCCCGTTACGAACCGCTTTATCAACGGCGATCGCAACTCTCGGTCGGCATCGTGTTTCGGGATGAAACTTCACGTCGCGACAGCCATGGTTTCGCCGACCAGCTTGCCGACGCCATAACCAGCGGACTCGATTCCTCCGGGACGCCAATTGCGATCGCGCGCAATTCCTCGGAGGTTGCGGAGGCCCAACCGCCCGATTTCACGCTCGTGGGACAGGTTCTGGAACATCGCATGGTGAAGAACGCGCGCCTGGAGGCTCCGGAATCGAAATACCGGGCGGGCACGCATGAGACGAAAACTCCGGCTTGGCTGCAAATCGAAAGCGACTATGAATCGGCGCAACAGCAGCTCAGCTCGGCGCAACATGCGCTGGCTGACGCCCAAGCCGAACACAAGAAGAAGCAAGTGATCGCGGACGACAATGACGCGGTGCAGCAGGCACAGAAGAGCGTCGACGAGCTGCGGCATAAGTTGGATACGACGGAACAGAACCGTGTGGAAACCGTGGTTGAGTCTTACCACTACACGAAGAAGACCATTGATCTGACGGCGACCGCGGAGATCCAATTCCAGTTCCGCGACCGGGCGGGTAATTTTGTCGGGCAGCCTGCCGATGTACGTAAGGACAAGCACGCTACGACAGTCGTTTTGGAAGACGTCAAGGCGGAAGATACCGAAGGCATCACCAACCAAGGCGTGGAACCGGACGGGGCGCAGTTTCTGACCGATCTGGAAATTGAATCTCGGAACGCCTTAGTCAAAGCGGTGCGAGAAAGAGCGGCGGAGCTGCCGGCCGCAGTCCTGCAGGCAGCGAGAACACTGGCGCAACAGGGCGACACTGACGGAGCCGCGGAATTGTATGTGTTGTATTTGCATGCAACTTCTCAGGGTGCATCTGCAGGGCGAGAAGAGGCAGTCAAGTTTCTGCGCGATCAGTTCAATCTAGCGTTGTCAGCGGATACGAAGCTCTGACCAGCCCATTGATGGCATTTTTCCTATAAAAGGGGCTGCTCGATACCTTCGGCGGCTATCGGAATTTTCCAGCGAAAGGGCCATTTGGATCGCTGGCTTTGCCGGCGGAAAGGAGTATAGAACCATGGCGGACATTCTAAAGAAGGATCCGGAGCTTTCGTCTCGTTTGAGGAAGACCAACGAAGAGCTTAAGAACCTCCAAAGCTCAGTAAAAACCGGAATGATCAATGTGAAGGTTCTGATGGATTTCCGGAGCGCTACCGAACGGGCTCGCCAGGCAAGCGCAGCCGTACAACAATGGCTCGATGCACAAGGAAAAGGAGGCGATCCTTACAAGCTGATGGAGCAGGTCGTAAGACAGCGCGTTGAAATGGCCACTCAGCTGATCAGGGACGTCACTGTTGACCTCGAAAGCCTCGACGTAGACTACGATACCCCAGGCCTTCCTGAACTCAACCAGGCCGTGCGCAAGCTTGCCGAGCGTTTGGAAAAGCTGTTCCCCCGGTGATCTTTGCACTTAACATTAATCGCTGCCTAGACAAACTCCGATGGCGGGTACCTTCGTACTCTTCCCTTCCGTGTTTTTGGGCGCAGAATAGTTAGTGATCATGCAGTGGTAACGCGAGGAAGCTTCCTCCGTCGTACCGGAATTGCTCTCGCAGATTGCGCATTTTGGAGCCGTGCCATGGCCGAGCTGTTTCTGAAATTTGAAGACCGGGTCTTACAAGAGATCTTGCTATCCGGCGGTACAGTCACCATTGGCCGTCAGCCAGACAACGTCTTTCGCATCGACAATCCTGCCGTCTCCGGACATCACGCCAAGATCTACGCGGAAGGCGATCAGTATGTGATCGAGGACTCCGAAAGCTTTAATGGCACATACGTCAATGGTCAGCGCATCAGCAGGGTAGTGCTGAAAAACGGAGACAACGCTACCATCGGCAAGCACACGATCGAATTTCGTGACGAGGTACGTCCGGTCGCCGCGCCATATGGAACTCTCGACATTTCCGTTGACGGGCAAATCCCGAAGGCCCCGCCACAGCTCGATCGCACCGTTGTCTTAGACACGGCAAAAGCGAAAGAAATGCTTGCGAATGCAGCCGCAGCGGCTTCCTCCGCCGGTTCGGTTGTAGTCCAGAGAATCGGCATCGCTCAAAGCCTGTCGCCAGTCAATACCACCCTCGTACGTCAAACCATTGGCACGCTGACAATTGTCAAAGGCCGAACTGACCAGCAGCGCTACTTTCTGACTAGCAAACTGACCCTGATCGGAAGATCGAAGATGGCGGGCATTCGGCTCAAGCGCTGGTTCGCTCCCCGCGTCGCCGCCTTGATTTACCGTGCCGAGGATGGCTACTTCATCGCCGCTTCCGAAAGCAAGGTAAAGATCTGGGTGAACAATATCCTGGTCGAGGGTGGCCAAAAACAACTCGAAACAGGGGACGTAATCGAATTCGCAGATATCCAGGCTGTTTTTGCTACATAGCCGGGACGGTCGCTGGTTTCGTCCGCGATACGCTAGGGCGCGACTCCGAGTTGCCAGAACAGGAAACTTAACTCATCTACGGAGTCGCCGATATCCTGCGTCGTTGACCTGCCGCCCGAGTGCCCGGCCTTCAATTCGTAGCGCAACAAGATCGGCCGGTCGGATCCGGTGTCGGCCTGCAAGATTGCCGCCATCTTGCGCGCGTGCAGGGGCGCCACTCGCGTATCGCCGTCTCCGCTCATGAACAGCACGGCCGGATACTTCACGCCTTGCTTCACGTGCTGGTAGGGCGAATACGCATACAACCACTTAAACTGCTCGGGATCTTTGGCGGCTCCATACTCCGAAACCCAGAATTGCGCCTCCATGAACTGGTCATAACGCAACATATCGAGCAGCGGATGCCAGCAGACTACCGCCTGGTACAGATCCGGACGCTGGGTCAATGCGGCGCCTACCAGCAACCCGCCGTTGCTGCCGCCAAGAATCGATAGCTTCGAAGGATTGGTATATTTGTTCTGAATCAGCCACTCGGCCGCGCCAATAAAATCGTCGAACACATTCTGCTTTTTGTCGCGCATTCCGGCTTTATGCCAAGCCTCGCCGAATTCGCCTCCACCTCGTATGCTGGCCAGCGCGTACACGCCGCCTCGCTCGGCCCACACGATGGCATCGGAATTGAAATATGGCGTGTTGTTGACCGCGAATCCGCCATATCCCTCGAGCAGCACCGGATTGGAGCCGTCCAATTTGATTCCTTTCGCGTGCACCAGGAACATTGGCACCTTCGTTCCGTCTTTCGATGCGTACCAAATTTGGCTGACCTCGAACTTCGCAGGGTCGACCGGGACTTTCACCTGCGCCCAGAGCGACTGCTTGCCACCGCTCATTTCGCAGCGAAAGATGGTTGCCGGGGTCGCGAACGATGTGTAGGTAAAATACGCCGCCGAGTTTTCCCATTTTGCTTGCACATCGTAGACGGCTCCCAGCGCCGGCAGGTTCATCTCGAACGCCAGCTTTCCGTCCGGCTGAAAAGCTTTGACCATCGAAGCCGCATTCTTCACGTAGACCACCAGGATCTTGCCGCCAGCGAGCGAGACACTATCGATCGCGTTTTCCGCTTCCGGAACCACTTCCCGCCAGTGCTCGGGCGCAGGTTTCGCCAGGTCCAGCGCCATCACCCGGCCCTTGGGCGCCTTGTAGTTCGTCTGCAAAAACAGTTGGTCGCCCACCGCCGAAGCAAAAAAGCGCGCGTCGATATCCTTGATCACGGGTCGGATCGGCCCATTTTTCTTCCGGTCGTTTTGGTCGAGACTCTGCACCCAGATTTCAACTTTGTCCGCCGCGGAACCATGCAACGCTTGAATGACCAGGTGACGCCCATCCTCCGACGGATCGCCGACGATGATTGTGTCTTTCCCGTAACCCTTGCCGAACACGTCGGAGTCGGCTTCCGCCTTTGTACCCACTTTGTGGAAGCGGACCCGCGGCCCGTCGTCAAGCATCGTCGCGTAGTAGAAGCCGCTCGCATCGGGCAAGAACGAAACGTCAAAGTAAACGCGCGCCGGCAGGACGTCCGGCAGATCGTGCTTCGAGGCCGTGTCGAGCACGTGCACCTCTGACTCGTCCTTGCCGCCAACGCGAAGTACGTAGGCGAGCAACTTCCCGTCTTTCGACACATCCATGATCTCGGCGTTGGTCGAGTGGTCGGGGCTCATCGGGTTCGGATCGATCAACACCTCTTCCTTCCCCGCATCGCCCTGCCGACCATAGATCACGAACTGTTCCTGGTCGGCTCCGCGCTTGCGATAGAAGAAACGGCCGTTGCGCTCCATCGGCGAACTGATGCGCTCCACTTTTTTCAGCTCCGACAACCGCGTTTCCAGGCGCTCGCGACCCGGCCAGCCATCCAGCAGTTTGTGCGTGTAGTCGTTCTGTGGATTGATCCAGGCCCGCGTTTCGGGTGAGTTTTGATCTTCCAGCCAGCGGTAGGGATCGGAGACGGTTACGCCATGCAGGGTTTCCTGCACGTCATCGCGGCGAGTGGTAGGAGGCACAGTGGCGCCAGAATTTTGGGCCAGCGCGAAAGTGGAGAGCAGAACAGTAATCAACCAGCAAGACAAAATTCCGCGTTTCATGATTTTCTCCGGATCGGAACAGTCTCCGTCCAATGTACTCGATGTCAGGTACTGGTGCAGTTTGAGTTTGTCATCCCGCAGCGGCTGAAATTCGCAATGATTCCGCGTCGGTTACGATTCGGCTGAAGCCGCACGCCTTCAAGGCAAGATCAACAGCGAATTCTCAAATTCCGCAATTTGATTGATCGCAGCGGCGGCGTCCCACATTAGGATTTTGTCGTCGGGGCAGCGCTCGATCAGTCTTTGGCCAGCAAGGGCGACTGAAAACGGATCGTTGGTCGAATCCGCACAACCGGAAAATCCACCGCGAAACTTGCCCGACTCGGCGTTCCAGATTCCGACCACGTAATTACCGAATCGGCCCTCCCTATCGGCCGCCAGCAGATACTTGCCGTCTCCCCACCACAGCGGATTACCAATTCCGTCAATCTCGAAATAATAGAGCGACCTCAACTCACGCACGAATCGCCCAGTCTTAGTCTCCCAGATGCGGAGGCGGAACGTCGATGACTGGTCGTTGTTTTGACGGACGGTCGTCACTGCGAAGAGGGAATCGTCGGGTGAGAAAGACACGTGCTGCACCTCACCATCGAGATCAATTGCCGTCAGCTTGCGGCCAGCCGCGGCATCCCATAAGTCCACTTTGCCGGCTGGCGAGACCGCCAAACCGTGGCTCCAGTCCAAGGACGGATAGTAAGCCACGGCGCCGGACGGCAGCCCGGGTAATGTGTCAACCTTCTGACGGGTTTTGGTGTCGTAGATCAAGATAGAAGGAAGATTGCTCAAGAGCAGGGCAAACCTGCCGTCCGGAGTAAACCAGGCGCGGGAAATATAGATCAGACGGTCGTGCGAGAAGGTCTCCGGCACGGCATGAAGCACAAGGGAGTTCTGCACATCCATAATCTCAGTTCTGCCGGCGAGCCAAAAGTAGCGCTTGATGATCATGGAGTGGTCCGGGCTGATTGCCAAGATCGCGGAGTCCGGCTGGAGGCCCCTGGTCACAGGATCTCTCGAGTTTGGCCTGCGCAAACCCATCGTATCCGGCGGGATGCCTAGCTCATCGAACTGGTCTGCTTTTGCTGTCTGATTGGGTGGAAAGTTCATGGTCAAAGGCCCATGAGTAGCACCGACCAGACCGAATATCGCCAAAACGCTAAGCGGCATGTCGGCTCGATCATAGACGCGCGCCAAGACCCGCCTTCCTTGGCTCACTTGGAGGACTGCTCGGCGACCGGGAGGAGGCAGCTCCGAGTAATCGTCCGGCGGATGCACAGCCAGGCTCGCGATCAAAGACCGCAGGATTTTGAGCGATTCCGCCGGAAGTTTGCCGAAACCTCCTCCTTGAACAGCATCAGGCGTAGTGAGTGTCTGGGAGACGGCGCCATCGCTTGAAACACTAATCGATGTCGTTGTAGCGCAGGAGAGCGGATAAGTTCCGGAAGGTTTCAGGTCATCGCCATCGAACACTGTTAGGGCAAGTTCGACATGTTTCGAATTGCCGAACCCTGCTTTGAGGGGAGCGTTTTGATAACTGCGCATCCATGATTCATAGTCGGCATCTTTTGGATCATACGGCCGGGGCGTACACTGCTTTGATGGCGGGTAGCCTTGGCCGATCCATTCTTGAGCTGATGCGTGGGCGACGCCGGCGCTCGCGATTGCGGAAAGAAAGCAAATCTTGAGGAGTTGCAAAGTCGTCATCCCTGGTCCCCTCGACAAAGGCAAAAAAAACGCGACTTTACCCGATATGCAGCGCTCATCCCACCGGCAAGCTGAAGTAAAAAACTGACCCGTGTCCCAACTGGCTGGTGACGCCGAGCCGGCCGCCGTGGGCTTCCACGATGGCTTTGCAGATTGCGAGTCCCATGCCCGTGCCGTGGACTTGCACGCGCTGGTTTCGTCCGCGATAGAACTTTTCGAAAACTAAGGATTGCTCAAAATCGTCGATGCCGGGCCCGCGATCGGCAATGCTGACGATAAGCGCCTGGTCCTTGGCTTCCGCCGTGATGCGGATCGGCGCCCCGGCGGGTGAGTACTTCGCCGCGTTCTCGATCAAGTGCACCAGGACTTCCTTGATGTGAGCGGAGTCCATGCGCGCGTTGGGCAAGTCGGCCGGGATTCTGACGTCTACCCGATGCTGGACCAGAAGTTGCTTCAGCTCTTCGAGCGCTTCCGAGACCGGGTTGGCGATGGAGGCGGGGACGAAACGAAACTCGACTTTGTTGGCATCCAACTGCGCCATTTCGGCCGCTTCTCCGATCAGCCGGTTCAGACGGTCGCTCTCCTCGTTGATAATAGTCAGCAGTTCCTGCCTCTCCTCGGGCGAATGATTCGCGGTGCCGAGAAGAGAGGTCACCGAGGCTTTGATGGCCGTCAGCGGCGAGCGAAACTCATGCGTGACGGAATCGAGCAAGACGGAGCGCAATTGCTCGCTTTCGCGGGCGGCCTCCGCGCGGCTGAGTTTCTCGACCGCGCCCGCGCGCTCGACAGCAATCGCCACCAGACTGCCGATGGCCTCCAAAGTTTGCCGCGAAAGCATGGATCCGGAAACGCCCATGCAGCCCACCACGCGCGCGCCCATGCGCAACGGCATCAGGGCCAGTTGATGGGCCGCATCAATTCGCGGCTCGCCGCGCAAGCAGATCAATTGCAAATCGTGAGATTCCAATCCGTCGATGGTGGGGCCGGAGCGATAGATGTCAGCCCGGCTCGTCAATGAAATCGCCGCCGAGCGGATGCCAAATGATTCGACGATGTAGCGTGGAATCAAATTCAACAGTTCCGCGGGATTATCGCTCGAGAGCAGCAACTGGCTGAACCCGTAGAGGCGCTCTAATTCCTGCCGGCGCTCGATGGCGGAACGAGCGCCGCGCCGGGCGCGCTCCGCCAGTCGGCTGACCGCGACCGCGCTCACCAGAAAGGCCACGAGCGCGATCGAGTTTTGCCGGTCGGCAATGGACAAGGCGCCGATCGGGGGCAGAAAAAAGTAATCGAGAGCAATTGAGGCCGCCACCGACATGAAGACAGCTTCCCGCCAGCCCCAGGAAGCCGAAATCCCGAGGACGCCCAGGAGGAACATAAGCGCGACCGTCGTCGAATTGAAATGGAGCCAGCGGTAGCCGACGAGAGTAATGCTGGCGACAAACAGCGCCGCGATCAGGTATCCGGCTCCGCGTCTGGCCATAGCGGTCACGAGGCGATTGTATGACAAAGCCGGGTTTCAAGGTTTCAAAGTTTCAAGGTCTAAGACCCTCAATGCGCCGGTTCTTTGAAACCTTGAAACTCTGAAACGTTGAAACCTTGCCTTTTTCCCGCATCGACAAAGTTGCAGGTCTCAACGACAATATTTGGAATGGCCAAGACCCCTGAACAGTGGCTGGAGGAATGTTCGCCTACGAAGAAAGGCGGCCGGTTCAAGCTCTTTCTTGGCTACGCTCCCGGTGTGGGCAAGACCCACACCATGCTCACCGAAGCCATCCGCCGGCACACCCGCGGCGAAGACGTAGTGATCGGAGTGATCGAAACCCACGGCCGGAAAGCGGTGGGCGAGTTGGTCACACAGCTGGAAATCGTGCCGCGGAAGCAGATCGAGTACAAGGGCGCGCTTTTCGAAGAGATGGACGTAGACGCCATTCTGGCGCGCAAACCTTGTGTCGCGCTGGTGGATGAACTGGCGCACACCAATATCGAAGGCAGCAAGCATCGCAAGCGCTATGAAGACGTACTCGAACTGCTGGATGCGGGGATCGATGTTCTCTCCACTATGAACATCCAGCACCTGGAGAGCGTGACCCCGACGGTGCAGGGAGTCACCGGAATTCAGGTGCGGGAGACAGTTCCCGACTGGGTGCTGCAACGAGTCAACGAAGTGGTCATGATCGATCTGACTCCCGAGGCGCTGCAGAACCGCATGCGGCGCGGCGACGTTTATCCGCAGGAACGGGTGGGGCGGGCGCTGGAGAATTTCTTCCGCGAGACCAACCTGATCGCTCTGCGCGAACTGGCCTTGCGCCAGGTGGCACAGCAGGTTGACCTGAGCCTGGAACAGCACCGCGGCGAGGAAGAACAAGATCGGGCGGCGGTTGCAATCCGCGAGCGAATCGCCGTGTGCATCAGTTCGAACCCGGCAGCACAGTATCTGATTGCGCGCGGGGCGCGCATGGCGCAGGCCATGAATGCCGAGCTTTTTGTCGTCTATATCGACCTCGGACAGGACGGCAGCGAGGCCAATCAGCGGACCCTGGCCGGGAACCTGCGCTTCGCGGAAAATGTTGGAGCATCGATTGTGCGGTTGAAAGGCAAAACCGTGGCCGAGGCGGTCGCCGAATTCGTCAACGAGAAACACATCACGCAAGTCGTTTTTGGCCGCTCCGCAACTCGGGGCTGGAAGCGATATTTCTATCTTTCGGCGATCCACCAGTTCTTGCGCGACGCTCCGGCGGTGGACGTGCACATCGTGACGCAGGAACCGGCATGATTCGTAATGCCAGACCATAAACACATTCTCGTGGTGGACGACGAATCGCAGATCACGCGGGTGCTGCGAACTTCTCTTTCCAGCCACGGATATGACATTCGCGTCGCCAACGACGGAGAAACCGCGCTCGAGATCATGAAAGACTGGTCGCCGGATCTGGTCATCACCGACCTGGCGATGCCTAACATGGACGGACTGGAGTTGTGCCGGCGGTTGCGGACGAAGACGCAAATTCCAATCATCGTGCTGTCGGTGCGCGGCGAGGAGCGAACCAAGGTCAAAGCTCTCGACGCCGGCGCGGATGACTACGTGACCAAGCCCTTCGGCATCGAGGAACTGCTGGCGCGGGTCCGCGCCAATCTTCGTCGCACGCGGAAAGAAGAGTCGGATCTGGCTCCGATCGAAGCCGGGGATTTCAAGATCGATCCCGGAGCGCGCAGCGTTTTTGTAAAGGAGCGGGCAGTCCATCTCACGCCAAAAGAATTCGACTTGCTAGCCTATCTCGCTCGCCACCCCGGCAAAGTCGTAACCCATCGTGCTCTGCTGGCTGCGGTCTGGGGCGGTGAAAGCACGGAGCAGGTTGAATACCTGCGCGTGTTCGTGGCGCAACTCCGGAAGAAACTTGAGCCTTCGCCCAATTCCCCGCGCTACATCGTGACCGATCCCTGGGTGGGCTATCGCTTCGAGCCCGGCAATTAGCAGGCCTCAGAAGAATCGCCTCCCACGCTCCCGTTCGTGCCCGCCCACCAGGCGCGCTTGGCGCGCCGGGGCAGGTGGCGGCACCTGCCCCTACGTGAGCCTGTAGTTCCCTATCTGATTCTTTACGATTTCCCTATGTTCAATTTATGCGGATTTTACGTCCTTTCGAATCCAATGTACTGATCGCCGGTGAAAACCGGCTGCTGGAAAGGAATATGCTCATGTCCACTCAGGAAGTATCCGCCGAACGGTTTGCGCAACTTTTTCACCATTATCATCAGGCGCTGGCCGATGATTCCGGGAACCCATCCAACCTTCGCACGAAGGATGCGTGGGAGAATGTGCCGCCATCGGAAAGAAGCAGATTGATTGCCGCCGCACGTCTCGCTCTGCTGGAAGTCGAACTCGTTCCCAGCGAGCGCCAATACCAGCGTTACTTCGCGAAGCCAGGCGAAGCCGAGTGGGGTTGTTGAGCATACTCGGCGGGCGCATCTCCCCGGTTCATCTTTATGACTTCTTTATGAACTGCTTACCTCACTTTTATGGGAAAGCCTGTCTAATCGACGATGTCTAAAGACACCTGTTCGTTGTGCCTTGTTCATTGGTGCGAAGTCTCTTCGCACTCACGGAGGGTTGTGTGCAAGACCTGATCTTTGTTGTGGTCACGATAGCCTTCTTCCTGCTGTCGCTTGCTTATGTGCAATTCTGCGATCGAATTCACTGAACAAATCGCCTGAGGCAAATCCATCATGAATGCTGAATCGATCATCATGCTGCTGGTAAGCGCCGGGTTGATGGTCTACCTGCTGTATGCCTTGTTGAGACCGGAGAAATTCTGAAATGACAACCAATGGCTGGATCCAGATCTTCGTATTTCTGGCTCTGATTCTGGCGATCACCAAGCCGCTCGGCGTGTTCATGGCGAAGGTCTTTAGCCGCGAGCGCACGTTTCTCGATCCCGTATTGCGGCCGATCGAGCGCTTGCTGTATCGCGTCACCGGTGTCGATGAAGAGCACGAGATGCGCTGGACGGAGTACGCCTTCACCATGCTGCTGTTCAGCGGCGCCTCCATGCTGCTGCTGTATCTGATCGAGAGAGTGCAGCAGTGGCTGCCGCTGAATCCGCAGAAATTCGCGGCCGTCGGTCAGGCGCTGGCTTTCAACACCGCCTCGTCGTTCACGACGAATACGAATTGGCAGAACTATTCGGGCGAGTCCGCCATGAGCTATCTCACGCAGATGGCTGGCTTGGCCTACCACAACTTTGCGTCGGCAGCGGTGGGAATCGCGCTCGCGATTGCCTTTGTTCGCGGCATCGCGCGCAAGGAAAAAGAGACGATCGGAAATTTCTGGGTCGACATGACCCGTTCCACCTTGTGGGTGCTGCTGCCCGCCTGCATCATTTATGCCCTGCTGCTGGTTTCGCAGGGAGCCGTGCAAAACCTCAGGCCGTATGACACCGCGAAGCTGCTCGAGCCGCAACAGGTTCAGAAAACTGGCGCTGACGGCAAGCCCATGGTTGGGCAAGACGGTAAGCCGGTGATGGACACCGTGACGGACCAGACCATCGCCCAAGGTCCAGTGGCTTCGCAAGAAGCGATCAAGATGCTGGGCACGAATGGCGGCGGATTTTTCGGCGCCAACAGCGCTCATCCCTTTGAGAATCCCACACCGCTTAGCAATTTGTTGCAGATGCTGTCCATCTTCGCGATCCCGGCTGGGCTTACTTATACGCTGGGCCGAATGACGGGGTCACCGCGCCACGGCTGGGCGGTGTGGGCGGCAATGGCGATTCTATTTCTGTGCGGGGTTACGACGGCTTACTGGGCCGAGGCCAAGGGCAATCCTCTGCTGCACGGAGTTGACCAGCGCGCCACCGCGACGCAGCCGGGCGGCAACATGGAAGGCAAAGAAGTACGCTTCGGCATTGCCAATTCTGCGTTATTCGCGACCGTCACCACGGACGCTAGTTGTGGCGCGATCAACGGCCAACATGATTCCTTTACTCCGCTCGGCGGAATGGTGCCGCTCGTTAACATCATGCTCAGCGAAACCGTGTTCGGCGGAGTGGGCGCTGGCCTCTACGGCATCCTGATCTATGTAGTCCTGTCGGTTTTCATCGCCGGACTTATGGTCGGGCGCACGCCGGAATATCTGGGCAAGAAGATCGAAGCCTACGACGTGAAAATGGCGATGCTGGTCACGCTGGTTTTCCCGCTGATCATCCTGGTGCTCACGGGCATTTCATCGGTCGAGGGATTTGGCACCTCAAGTATCAGCAATGCGGGTCCCCACGGTCTTACGCAAATCCTCTACGCGTTTACGTCCATGGCTGGGAATAACGGCTCCGCGTTGAGCGGCTTGAACGGCAATACGCTCTGGTACAACACATCCGGAGCAATGACCATGCTGGTGGGCCGATTCTTCATGATCATCCCCATGCTGGCGATCGCCGGCAACCTGGCAAAAAAGAAAACGGTGCCGGTTTCGGCGGGTACGTTCCCGGTGACGACTCCCCTGTTTACCATTCTGCTGGTCTCGGTGATTGCAATCGTGGGAGCGCTGACATTTTTCCCGGCTTTGAGTCTGGGGCCCGTGCTGGAACACCTGCAGATGATGGCAGGGAAAACTTTCTAAGCGGAACTAGTCGGAGACAGGGATTTCTGAGGCAGAAGATGGCAGAAAAGAAAAGCAAGAGTTTGTGGGACGCAAAAATCATTCGCCGGGCGCTGGTCGATTCGGTGGTGAAGCTCGATCCGCGAACCATGATGAAAAATCCGGTCATGTTTGTCGTCGAAGTGGGCAGTGTGGTGACCACCCTGCTCTTACTTCAAAAAACAGAGAGCTTCGCCTTCAACCTGCAGATCACGCTCTGGCTTTGGTTCACGGTGCTGTTTGCGAATTTTGCCGAGGCCATGGCCGAAGGCCGCGGCAAGGCGCAAGCCGACACCCTGCGCAAAGCTCGCTCTGAAACCGAGGCCAAGCGCCTGCTGCCAAACGGCCAGACAGAAACCGTGGCGAGCGCAAAGTTGCGTGCGGGAGATGTCGTAGTGGTGGTCGCCAGTGAACTCGTCCCGGGCGATGGCGAAGTCATCGAGGGCGTTGCTTCGGTCGACGAGTCTGCGATCACCGGCGAATCCGCGCCCGTGATCCGCGAAGCCGGAGGCGACCGGTCTGCGGTCACCGGCGGCACGCGCGTGCTTTCCGATGTGATCAAAGTTCGCATCACTTCGAATCCCGGCGAAACCTTTCTCGACAGAATGATCGCCTTGGTCGAGGGAGCCGAGCGGCAGAAGACCCCAAATGAGATCGCGCTCAACATTCTGCTGGCGGGACTGACCATCATCTTTCTGTTGGCTGTAGTTACGCTGCAGCCTTTCGCCATTTACTCGGGATCGCCACAAACGGTATTTGTTCTCGTCTCGTTGCTGGTCTGCCTGATTCCAACCACCATCGGTGGATTGCTCTCCGCGATCGGCATTGCTGGCATGGATCGCCTGGTGCAGCACAACGTGCTCGCCATGTCTGGCCGCGCCGTCGAAGCAGCGGGCGACGTAAACACGCTGCTGCTCGATAAGACGGGCACCATCACGCTGGGCAATCGCCAGGCAGCGGAATTCATCCCCGCGCCAGGCATCACCGCCGCCGAGATGGCCGATGCCGCGCAACTCTCTTCGCTCGCTGACGAAACTCCCGAGGGCCGGTCGATTGTTGTGTTGGCCAAAGAAAAATACGCTCTGCGCGGCCGCGAACTGGCTTCGCACGAAGCTGTGTTCGTCCCCTTCACCGCGCAAACGCGCATGTCGGGCGTTAACCTGGACGGCCGCGAGATTCGTAAAGGCGCAGTCGACGCCATCACCAAATACCTGCATCAGTTCGGCACCTCGCTGCCGCGCGAGATTCAGGCCAGCGTCGAACAGATCGCGCGCTCGGGAGGAACTCCCCTGGTGGTCGCCGAAAATCAGCGGGCGCTGGGCGTGATCTACCTGAAGGACATTGTCAAAGGTGGAATGCGCGAGCGCTTCAATCAACTGCGCGCCATGGGCATCAAGACCGTCATGATCACCGGCGACAATCCGCTGACGGCGGCGGCCATCGCGCGCGAAGCGGGCGTAGATGATTTTCTGGCGGAAGCAACTCCGAAAGACAAGATGGACCTGATTCGCCGCGAGCAGGGCGACGGCAAGCTGGTCGCCATGACCGGCGACGGCACCAACGATGCGCCCGCGCTGGCGCAAGCCGATGTAGGCGTGGCCATGAACACGGGCACGCAAGCCGCGAAGGAAGCTGGAAACATGGTGGACCTCGATTCCAATCCCACCAAGCTGATCGAAGTCGTTGCCATCGGCAAGCAGTTGCTGATGACGCGCGGAGCCCTTACCACGTTTTCGATCGCGAACGACGTCGCCAAGTATTTCGCCATCATTCCCGCAATGTTTGCGGGAACATTTCCTGTGCTGAACGCGCTCAACATCATGCGCCTGCAAACGCCGCAGTCGGCCATACTTTCCGCCGTTATTTTCAACGCGCTCATCATCGTGGCCCTGATTCCGCTGGCGCTGCGAGGAGTTGCATACAAGGCGATGAGCGCCGAATCTCTGTTGCGGCAGAATCTGCTCGTCTACGGATTTGGCGGCTTGGTGGTCCCGTTCATCGGCATCAAGCTGATTGACATGGTCATTACCGGTATCAAGTTGGTGTAGAAATTTGCGATTTGGTTTTGCAATTACAAATTAGAAATTAGAAATTACAAATGCCATGAAAAAGAATCTGATCACCGCCGTACTCATGACGATAGCAACCACGGTCCTGTTGGGAATTTTCTATCCTCTGCTCGTGACCGGCCTCGCGCAACTGATCTTTCCCAAGCGGGCCAATGGCTCTCTCATCCGCGGGAAGGACGAGGTAGTGGTTGGTTCACGGCTGATCGGGCAGCCATTCTCGGGGCCGGGCTACTTTCATTCGCGGCCGTCCACGGCCGGTGCCGCCGGATACGACGCGACTGCTTCGGGCGGTTCAAACTTGGGACCCACCAATGCGCAGCTGATGACTCGCGTGAACGGGGATGTCGCCAAGCTGCAAGCCGAGAATCCCGGTACGCCCGTCCCGGTTGATCTGGTGACGACATCGGCTTCGGGACTCGATCCCGACATCACGCCGGCGGCCGCAGAGTTCCAGATTAAGCGCGTGGCTGCGGAGCGCAAATTCCCGGAGACTGAAATCGTGCATCTCGTGGCTGAGCACACCGAAGACCGGCAATGGGGATTTCTCGGCGAGCCGCGCGTAAACGTACTCGAACTGAATCTGGCGCTCGATGCGCGCTATGGTCGTATTCACTAACCAGCGGAATGGGCAACTTTATAGACCTTGTCATCCCGAACGAAGTAAGGGATCTGTAGTCCGCCGGAAAATGCAGATCCCTCGCTCCGCTCGGGATGACGATTTTATAATGCAGAATAAATCACGCGCAGCGCTCCCACTGCCACTGTAATCTCGACGGGCGTCTTGCAAACGAACTCGCCGTCAGCGTAAATCTCAAGCGGAGTCTCTGTATCCACAGTCACTCGCTCTGCCCTCGAGTACTCGACTTTCGGCGAGAGCAGATGATGCCCGAAATAAACGCTTGGGAACATGCAAAACAATTTGAAGGGATTCATGGTGCTGATCTGGCAGATGTCGAGCTTGCCGTCGGCGAAGTCGGCTTCCGGCGCAATGCGCATGCCGTCGCCATAAAACTGCGTATTGGCGAAGGCGGCAAGCAAGGTGGTTTTCTCGGCTTCATCGCGATCGTCACCGTTGACCCGCGTCAGCCGCACCGGAAATGCCGGAAGCTTCAGAAGCAGCGGCAAGATCGCGAGAGCGTATCCGCCGTGACCACGCAGCCAGCGCGGCATCTGATTGGCGCGGCGAGTGACCTCAGAGTCCAGTCCGCACCCGGCGACGCAGCAGAAATAGTGCATGCGCTCCGGCGTCGCGGAAGGAACGATGACTCCGAGATCGATGGGCCGCGCCTGAATTTTCCCCGATTCAAAATCATGCCAGGCGCGCAAGGAATCCTTCATCGAGCGCAGCTTCAACGCGCGGGCAAAATCGTTGCCACTGCCTGACGGCACGACGAGCACGGGAAGTTGAAGCCGCACCAGCGACGGCAGATGACGATGAATCGTGCCGTCCCCGCCAAAAATCAAAATCGCGTCGGCGCCGCTGTCCTGCCCAACCGCGGATCCGGGCAGTCCCTGTATCCACTGGGTGGGGGAGCCGGATTGAAAAGGCTTCAAGTCGTCCGGCGAAGTTCCCAACCCGAAAATGACGGCGGCGCGCATGGGCTATCGATTAGCGTTCAAGGGTGAAGTATAGAGCTATCTGGGTGCCGGCGGACTGCCGAGCTTCGCTCGGCTGGGCAGGTGAGGGCACCTCCACTCCATCACGCGAAAACCGCGCGTGATGGGGACCCCGCGCCTGCCCCTACGTGAGCTTGGACGGTCAAGAGCGGCCGTGCCTACGCGAGCCTTAAGTGCGCGTCGCCGATCGCGCCCGAGAAGCCGAAGACAACCGCAGACGTGCTAGAATTTGTTGCGTCAGAAACGCCTCCTCCTGCTTGGTGGCGCAGATCTCTCCACCCTGGCAATACGGACTGAACAGTGGCCCAGAATCCCAACCCTCAAAGCGGCTCCATCACTTACGCCGATGCCGGTGTCAGCATTGACCGCGGCAACAAGACCAAGCAGCGCATCAAATATCTGGCTCACAAAACCTTTACCAAGGGAGTGTTGAGCGAGATTGGGGGATTTGGCGGCCTGTTCTCCATCGACAAAAAATATCTGGACCCCGTGCTGGTCTCCAGCGTCGATGGCGTAGGCACCAAACTAAAAATTGCTTTCGAAATCAATGTGCACCACACGATTGGCGCCGATCTGGTCAATCATTGCGTCAACGACATTGCGGTGCAGGGCGCGGCGCCAATGTTTTTTATGGACTACCTGGCCACCGGCACGCTCGACCCGGAAGTTGCGGAAAAAATTGTCGGCGGCCTCGCCGAAGCCTGCAAGCATAACGGCTGCGCTCTAATCGGCGGTGAAACGGCGGAAATGCCGGGATTTTATCCCGATGGCGAGTACGATCTTGCCGGATTTATTGTCGGAGTGGTCGAACGCGAGCGCATCATCAGCGGCAAAGACGTGCAAGTGGGCGACTGCGTCCTCGGCCTGCCCTCGAACGGCCTGCACACTAACGGATACTCGCTGGCGCGCAAGCTGCTCTTTGAAATTGCGGGCTATTCGCCCGAAACTTTTGTCAGCGAGATCAAAAATAAAGTCGGCAACGAACTCATGCGCACGCATCGCAGCTACTGGTCGGTCATCCGCAAGATGATCGCAGGCGACTGCGTCGCGGCGCTGGCGCATATTACGGGCGGCGGCATCACCGAAAACCTTCCCCGAGTGCTGCCGAAGGGCACATCGGCCGTGATTGAACTCGGCACCTGGCCGGTTCTGCCCATCTTTGAGCATCTGCAGAAGCTAGGTAACGTCGCCGAGGAAGAAATGCTTCGCACCTTCAACATGGGTCTCGGCATGCTGATCGTGGTCCCGGCCAAGAAGTTCAAGAAGGCGCAGACGCTGCTGGAGCGCGCCGGAGAAAAATTCTACAGCGTAGGCCGGATCGTCAAAGGTGACCGCAAGGTCGTGTTCAGCTAGCGCGGCTTTTGGCCATTAGCTGTTGGCTCTTAGCAACACCCTTTATGAATTGTCATCCTGAGCTAAGCGAAGGACCTGCTTTTTTGCGCACGGTAAGTGAGCAGATCCTTCGCTTCGCTCAGGATGACAAGCTCTAATTTTGTTTTGTTTCATGAAGAACCTTGGCATTCTTCTCTCCGGGCGCGGCTCCAACTTTGTGGCCATCGCCGACAGCATTGCGGCCGGCAGGATTCCCGACGCCCGCATCGCGGTTGTGATTTCAAACCGCGCCGACGCTCCCGGCCTTGAAACCGCCCGCCAACGCGGCCTCAACGCGCTCGTCATCGCGTCGAAAGGGAAGCCGCGCGAAGAGCATGACCGCGAAGTCGTGACTACCCTCCTCAATCACAAAGTCGATCTCGTCTGCCTCGCCGGCTATATGCGTCTGCTCTCGCCCTGGTTCGTGCGGCAGTTTCCGGGAAAGATTCTCAACATCCATCCGTCGTTGCTGCCGAGCTTCCCGGGACTGGAAGCGCAGCAACAGGCGTTCGCCTATGGCGTCAAACTGTCAGGCTGTACGGTGCATTTTGTGGATGAGGAGCTCGATCACGGAGCCATCATCGTGCAAAGAACCGTACCGGTGCTGGATTCCGACGATGAACACACGCTGGCGGCGCGCATTCTTGAACAGGAACACGTCGCATACTCCGAAGCGATTAAGATTGTGCTGGAAGGGAAATTCGAGATCGTCGGCAGACGGCTGGTGAAAAGTAAAAAGTCAGAAGTCAAATTGAAGAAGTAAAAACCGAACAACCTGAGTGTGAGAGGAAGCCGACGAAACGGTTCTTTGGCTCGAGCTGGTGCGCGATGCCGGAGTCTTTCCTGAAGCCAAGTTGCGGGACATCGTTCAGGAGGCCGAAGAAGGAGTCGCTATCTCCGTCGCGTCCGTCCGAAAGGCAAAGGGTCTCACTTCTTCAATTTGACTTCAATTCGGCAATATTCCGCGCTTGGTAGCTATGGAGAGACGAACGCGACTCCGAATAATGGACATGGTATTGGGGCCGCTCTTCATAGGCCTTCTCTTTGCCGCCAAGATCGTTTACAAAATTCTTTTTTCTTGGTGGCTGGACCCGTGGTGTCAAAGAAAAACGAATGGTTCGTTGTGGAACGATGTTCAATCAAATTTCTATTTTTTGACCTCTATAGGAGAGCTAGTCAAGGAAAAACCACTTCGAATACTGCCTCTCGATTATGCCTCGATCAATGTCGTTTTCAAAAACTTGTGCTTCTGTTTTACACGCGGACAAGGCGAAGTACACATATCGATTTCGCCCTCACATGCACCAAAGGAGTTTACTCAACTCGGATACGTAATTGCCGCTCTCGACTCAAGAGATATTACGGCTCTTGAACCGATGGGCTGTTTGTCTGAAGCTGCACAGGTAGTACGCCCTCGCCTAGATGCCTTGGACAAGGCATTCTCCGAGAGTGAATACCCTGAATTTAAGAAGAAACTCTCCCACGAGAAGGAATCAGGACGCATACGCACGCGTCAGCTTGAATGGGAACTGAACAAGAGGCTTTATCATTGAGCGCACTGACGAAAAATCCACAACAAATGGATGGTGCAGGAACTGACGAGGCCCATCGTCCTGATGCGGAAGAGGCAGAGCTTGTACGGCGGGGGTTCGGCCGGTGAAATCACCATTACATAATCAACTCGTTGGTTCTCCGCACAATCGGGTGCTTCATCACGTCGAGCTCGGTTTTCACCAGATTCAGTCCGTACACGCACTGCTCAAATTTTTGCGAGAGTTGCGCGAACAGGGGCGCCACCTTGGCGTACTCGAAGTGATCGAACTTGGAGACGACATAATAGCTTTCTTTCCCGGCCTTCACCCAATCGACAAATCCTTCGACTCGCTGCCGGCGCAGGCGATAGTGATTGATGCTCTCCGGAAACATGCCCGCATAGAACAACGTATAGTCGCCAATGTGCTTGCGGACCTGGCGCTCGCGATCGAAGGACGGCGCGGGGCCGTAAATCGGATCCGACTCGATCAGCATCTCGCCCACATCGTTCAGCGGCTTTCCCGCCGCAGTGCGAATTTTCAGTAACTGCTCGGCATCGCAAAACTCCGACAGCAGATGCGCAACATAGCCCACGATTTGCGGGTCGCGAATTCCGATTTCTTCGGCATAATGACGGCCGACCAGTTCTAGAAACAACTGTTGCAGCGGATGCGTCTCCGGAATCTCCATAGCCCCGTTTCCTTCCTAACTGCCCCCTATTGGTTCCATCGGTACAGAACCTTGTGCGCATTAGATACCGTGAAACTCGATCGAATGCAAGTACCCGTTCGAGCCACTGCTTTAGTTAGAAGCCCGCGCTGGGCGCGGGGTTTGCACGTATTTGTTGGCAGCCGACAGAGGCGAGTGCTAATTCTGCGTTGTGCATTTAAAAACATGATTTACCGAATCTGTTTCCATGATTTACTGATCATATCTACAGGGTTTATCGAGTCCACTTGCAGGAAAAGAACGAGTAAGTTTCGGACAAGGAGGCGAAGTGGAGCGAACTAACATTGCCAGCGGAACACCGTGGGAGCCGGTTGTAGGTTACTCTCGTGCGGTTCGTGTGGGCGCACAGGTCTACGTTGCAGGTACAACCGCGACCGGAGTTGACGGCAAAATCATCGCCGGCGACGCTTACGCGCAGGCGGTTCAGACCCTCAAGAACATTGCACGCGCGTTAGAGCGGGCCGGTACCTCCATGAAGGATGTAGTCCGCACCCGCGTGTTCCTCACCAATATTGCCGATTGGGAAAAAGTTGGAAAGGCGCACGGAGAGTTTTTCCGCGACGTTCGTCCCGCGAGCACCATGATGGCGATCACGGCCCTGGTTTCGCCGGAGATGCTGGTGGAAATCGAAGCGGAAGCGATCGTCACCGGCGAAAAATAGGAGCGACTTGTGTTCGCGCTGCCGGGCGGGGATGCCCGGCGCTCCACTAGGCTGAGCAAGATGGCGGAAGCCGCAGCGAGCCGGGCCCCCACCATCATTTGCTGCGGAACTACTGGCTTAAACTGCTAGCGTTTCTTGCGCGAAACTTTCTTCTTGGCCTTCTTTGCCGGCTTCCTGGCTGCCTTCTTGGCTGCCTTCTTGGCTGCTTTTTTCTTCGCCGGTTTGGCCTTCTTTTTTGGGGCCGGTTTTTTGGCCGCTTTCTTAGCCGGCTTCTTGGCTGCTTTCTTCTTGGGCGGCGCCTTCTTCTTCGGCGGACCGCTCTCGCCACCGCCCGATGGAACAACCGGCGCCGGTTCCCGGACCGGAATCAGGACCTCGTCGTCTTCCTCGACTACAAGAACTGGTTCTTCTTCCTCTTCTTCCTCTTCTTCCAGATCTTCCTCCAGAGATTCTCCGTAGGCACTGCTGTCACTGTACTCATCTGTCTCATCGTCCCGACCGTAGAGAGTGGGATAATCGAAGCGCATATCTCCTCCTGAAATTGAAATTAGGACAACTTGCCGCAAAACTGCGATGCTTCTGGTTAACGGCGCGGATTATAGCACGGCACGCTTTCCCCGGCAGTATCGTGCATTCTCTCCCGATTTGCGAGGAAAATCATAGGGAAAATTGCGGGACAAAAAATCCCCGAACGCAGGGAGAAACAAAAGCGAAATCCACGAAGGATGCCGGCAAGCCGCCCGCTATTCGTAGGCCAACGCGTCGATCGGATCCTTCTGCGCCGCCTTAAACGCCGGGTACAGGGCGCCGCCAATCGCACCGGCAATCGCAATCAGGGTGGCGCGGACCGTCCAACCCCCGTCGACCACCACCTGTAACAGCGGAAATCGATGGGCTAGCCCCGCTCGGGCCGCCAGACTGACCCCGATTCCGAGCACAATGCCACCCACGGCCAGCAGCACCGTTTCCCGCACCACCACGTTCACGATATACAGCTTGGACGCCCCCATCGACTTCAGAATGCCGATTTCCCGAGTACGCTCCATCACGGCCGTGTACATGGCCTGGAAAATCACGATGAATCCAATGACCACGGAAATGCCAACCACGACATCGATGAAAGTCGAAAGCCCCGGATAAGTGCTGGTGGTCATCATGGACAGGTACGAGGCCATGGTGTTCACGAAGTAACGCTCCATTCCCGGCACGTGCTTGATTTCGTCCACCACCGCATCCGCGTTGGCGGGGTCGTCGAGCTTGAGATAGATGATCGTGGCCTTGTCTTTCGCGCCGTTCAGATCCTGCATGGTTGCCAGGGGAATGAATTTTCGGCCGCCCTTGCCCCGTTCTACGATCCCGCTAATGCGAAACTTGTTGTTGAGGATTTCAATTGTGTCGCCCACTTGGGCGTGTTTGGACTGGGCGAAAAGGTCGTCCACCAGGGCGTCGTAAGGCCCCTGAAATGGGCCGCCCTCTAAATAATGAAAGCCCGTCGACATGCTCTCATAGCTTGGCAGATCGATGCCGGCAATGATCTCGATCGATCCCGCCGACGTGACCTGTGTGACTACCGGGGCCCAGCTCTTTACATGGGGCAACTTGGCCAGCACATTTCCGATCTTGATCGGCATGGGCGCGCCCGTGAGCCCGCTGATGAACGAAGACCCCGGCGGCATCACCAGCACGTCGGCCCCAATACCAGCCGTCCGGGTGCGACTGTCTTGCAGCATCCCCATGCAAAGGCCCACGATCAGCAGGATCAGCGTGACCTCAAGCGCCACGGCCACGATGCTGATCAATGAGCGCACCGGCCGGTGCACCAGATTCCCGACGATCATACGATTCATCATGTTTTTAAGACCGGTCGTTGTTGGCTAGGCGTTCGCGGTTGGTTGTTTGTTTTGACACTCGCTAGCGACCAACGACTAACGACCAACCACGCCTTTTCAACTACTGGCTATTCGGCTCGTTCGCCGAGCCGGAATCGGGCTGTCCGACGTGCACCACCACCGCGCCGGGTGGCTGGTCCAGCGCGAACTGCTCGTCGGTCAGCGTTTTGTTGATTTCCAGTTTGACCATGTTCAGGGTGATGTCGTAATTTTCCCGCGGCCGTTCGATCTGGATCGTGCTCGGGAATGTAACTCCGGAAAAATCCTTGTAATCCTGGTAGTGTGCGTCGGTCGCGACATTGCCCTGCTGGTCATATATCTTTTGCCGGTAGGGCAGCAAGTCGATGCGGCTGAACTCGATCTTGCGGGACAAATACCACCCCTGGGTCCCCTTGCGGATGACCAGCAGTACGTAATTGGGCTGTTCAACCTGGTGCTTTCTCGAGTCCAGAACGATTTCGTAGCCCTTGTCGAGTGTCGGAATTTCGTCCTGGCCGATTTCGGGCATCAGCAGCGCATCGTAAATATACTGCGGGCGCATGTTCTCCAACCGCTTGTCGGGCTGCGGCGGGGCATTATTGGCGCCCATGACGAACTTGTTTGTCGGAGGTATCCAGAGCTTGAATTCCTGCCCGTCGCTCACCATGTCGAAGGCCGTGTTGCGTACCACAGGCATCAGTCCCTTAAAGCGCATCGTGGACGGCTTGCGCGCCAGCACGTAGCCGCGAATCTCTTTGTAGTCGGTGATCCGGCCGCTTTTCGGGTCTCCCGCCGAAGAATCGATGTCCACCGTCGCCTGCAGAGACTGCACCTTGGCGGCCTGGGCATTGACGTAGTCAACTAAATCCTGTTGCGTCGCGGTTTTCAGCGGCCGGTTGGAGAACTGCCGGTTCTGCATCCGGGTTCGGAACAAACACCCGCTCAGCGGAAAAGTGGCCGCCCACAATAACAAAAGCGACAACAGGCGCAAATGAGGACGATGCATCCTATGCCAATACCTGATCGAACTTTGGTCGCATTGCTATCTGATTAGTATAAAGCAGCAGAAGTTTCACTGCTTAACGGGGGCCGAGCGAGTGGTTGAGCGAGCGGCGATAGGCAGTCACGTTCCGGTTGTGTTCTTCTAGGCTGCGGGCAAAGCGGTGGTGACCGTTGCCATCGCTAACGAAATAAAGGAACTTCGAGGCGTCGGGATGCAAGGCCGCCTGCAGGGCACTTCGGCCCGGATTGCCGATTGGCCCCGGCGGCAACCCCGGGAAACGATAGGTGTTGTACGGTGAACTCACCGTCAGATCGGCGTGATGGAGACTTCCCTGGTAGGTGCCTGCCAGCAGCTCCGCGTAAATCACGCTGGGATCGGCATCCAGCGCCATTTTTTGCGCCAGCCGGTTGTAGTAGACGCTGGCCACCAGCGGCCGTTCCTCGGGAGCGGCTGTCTCCTTTTCCACAATCGATGCCATGGTTACGACCCTGGGTATGTCGGCATTTAGCCCGATCTCCTGCGCCACCGCCCGGAACTGATGCACCATCGCCGCCGCCATTTCTCCCTGGCTCTGGGTGCGCGTGAAGCGGTAGGTTTCAGGGAAAAGATAGCCTTCCAGCGACTTGGCCTCCGGCGCCAGATCCGAAACGAGCTGCGTCTGGGTTTCGGCTACATGCAGAAAATTCTCCGCCGACCCGAGCCCCGCATCCTCGATGGCCTTAGAAATGTCGAAGATCGTGTAGCCCTCGGGAATGGTGACCACGTGAAAGTAAATATCGCCGCGCGCGATGCGGTCGTAAACCTGGGGAAGCGTAGCCTCACGATCGAAAAGATATTCTCCCGCCTTAAGCGTTAGTTTCGGCTTCAGCAAATGCCAGAGCCAGAAAATACGCTCGTTGCGGATCACCCCCGCCTTTTTCAACTCGGCGGCGATCCGTCGAGTCGAGTACCCAGGACGCAGCAATAAATAAGTGTTTGCCGGAGGCGCGACCGGGACACGGAGTTGCCACGCCGCCCATCCGGCAAGGGCGAGAACGGCAATCAAAAACAATATGATCAGCGTGCGCAAGGTTCCAGTTTAGAGGCCTTCGTAGATTGCCACAATGTGGCGGGAGTACAAGGCCGTGTGGAAGCGGGGCTTACAAGCAAGAATGATAAAAGTGGTTTTTCTCGGCGCCCTCCGCGTCTCGGCGGTGAGAGATTGTCCTACTCCCCCAGCCAATCCGCGTACGGTTTCATCGACTCGACGTGGTCGCAGACAATCTTGATGGCGCCTGTAATCGGAATCGCAAGCACCAGTCCAATCGCGCCCCACACCGCTCCCCAGAACAGCAGCGCAAGCGTCACGGCCAGCGGATTGATTCTCAGACGGCTTCCAAGCAGCTTCGGATAAAGAACATTCAGCGCGAAAAGGTGCAGCCCAATCACGCACAGCACCACGACCACAAGATCACCGGGTTCCAGCTGTCCGATGCCGATCACGATCGGAGGAACCATCGCAAGCACGATTCCCAGGTACGGAACCAGGCTAAGAAAGCCGCTGAGAAAGCCGACGAAATAGAAAAAGGGAACGTGCAGCAAGCCGAAAATCCCGACGCTCACGCCCGAAATCAGCAGTCCAATGACTAGATTCCCCACAATAAAGCTTTGCAGCATTTTCCCAATCAGGCCGAGGGTCACGAAGGCGGCATTCCGGTGCTGCAAAGGAAACAGCATCACCGTGGCCGAACGCGCGTGGCTCTGCCAGGTCAGCAGAAAATACGCCAGGAATGGAACGAACGACGCTGCCAGCGCAATGTCGGTTACTGTGCCGACTCCGTGGGTCAGTGCCTCGGACCAGGTCTGCACCTGCCGTACCGGCACGACATTCGTGTCCTCGGGCCCAACCACCTCACCCGTTTTCTCCAGGCGCTCCGCCTGTTGCCGGTAGGGCTGCAAAATGGAGCGGATCTTCTGCGAATACTTGGGAACGTTGTCGGCGAAAACCAGGGCTTGGTTGTACGAGGCAACGCTGATGCCATAAAGCACGGCCAACAGCGCCACCATGCTGATCAGCGCCGCCATGGCTCGCGGGAGCCGCAAATACTCGAGCGCCCGCACCACAGGAGAGAGCATAAAGCTCAGCAGAATGGCAAAAAACAGCACGGCCAGAACCGATTCGCCGTAATACGCGAACATCACCACCAGACCCAAGCCCAGCAGTGTCAGCGACCAGTGATGCCCGCTCTGTGTTTCTGTTTTCTCTGTAATCTCCATGCCGTGATTGCAAGCCCTACTGCCCAACAATTCTGCCTCATTGCGCCGGGAATTGCACGAAGGGAAATCACGTAGCCCCAGACGCCCTCGCTGGGGAGGCGAGCGAAGCTCGCCCCAGCCATCTACAATGAACCGATGCCAACGCCCGAAACCCCCGGCCTCAGCCGAGTCATGGCCTTAGATGTGGGCTCAAAAAGAATCGGCGTGGCCGTCACGGATCCCTTGGGCATCACCGCGCAGGGCCTCGAGACAATCCAGCGCCAGAACAAGCGCCGCGACCTGGAAGCCCTGGGCCAAGTGCTGGCGAAATACCAGGTCCGGGAAATCGTGGTCGGTTTGCCCCTGCGCTTAAGCGGCGCGGAAGGGACGCAATCGGAAAAGATGCGCCGTTTTGCCGAAGATCTGCAAGCTCACTTCGGCGTAACCGTCCATCTTTGGGACGAGCGCTGGACCTCAACCGAAGCCAACCGCCTGCTGCGTGAAACCGATCTCTCAATCAAGAAACGCGGGCAAGCCGTCGACCGCATGGCCGCCATTTTGATTCTCCAGTCGTGGATGGAAGCCCAAAAAGCCCGCTAGTTATTGTAGAGACGGGGCTTGCCCCGTCTCCCTTGGACGCGGCGGGAGACGCGGCAAGCCGCGTCTCTACGGCAAAGCAGGCAAGCTATCGGGCGCTGGGCAGGATCGGAGTTTCACCGCTGAGCGCGGCTACGAGGCAAGTTCGGAGATTTCGGGGAAGCGCAGATTGCACTTCGTCAGCGCCTTGGTGAGCGCCTGTTCAATCAGGCTCTCCTCGCAGTTCCGCGAGATGGCAATTTCGCTCACCAGCAAAAAGCGGGCGCGCTCCAGCATCTTTTTTTCACGGAAGGAAAGCGATTTGCCCTGGCCCAGGACCAACAAGCTCTTCAACACCGCTGCCACGTCCCTGAGCGATCCGGTGCGCATGCGATCGGAATTCTCTTTAAACCGGTCTTTCCAGTCCGCCGCGTTCGTACATTCGCCGGACGAAAGGTAATCTACAATCTTCTCGACCTCGCCATTCCGCACCACCGGACGCATCCCGACGCTGTTGACATTAGCAAACGGTACCGTCACCTTGGCATTGCTGGCGGCAATTTTCAGCATGTAGAATTTTTCAACGGTGGCGCCGATGGTCCGGCTGCTGATCTGTTCAATAATTCCGACGCCGTGGTTGGGGTATACGACCTTATCGCCGATGTGGAAATCACTATTTCCGTTCATGGAGGGCCCCTCACCCCGGGGAAGAGATCTACAAGCAGTGTACGCCGACCGGCGCATCGAAGGCAATCGAGAAGCGCTACCCCGCGGCCCACGCGGCGGTATACCAGCATAAGTCATTTCGGTTAAGCGACTTGCACCTGGCTCGTCTCGACAGGGTTCTTGCCGCGCAAATGGGAACCTGGCTGCCAGTTTCCAGTCCCAGAGAGGGTTATAATCTCCAGAGCAATGACGGAAGACATCAAAAAGAAGCTCCGCGACGAACTGAATATTCTCGAACACGAGTTGGCCTTCGATATCCCCAGAGAGATCAAAAAGGCCGTCGCCATGGGCGATCTCAGCGAGAATGCCGAATATCACATGGCCAAACAGCGCCAGGAATATCTGAAGGCGCGCGTCCGTCAACTGGGCAAGCGCCTTGCCGACCTGTCGTTGGTGAATATGAACAAGATCCCCAAAGATAAAGTCGGCCTCGGCTCGACCGTGACCGTCTTCGATAGCACGAAGAACGAAGAAATGCGGTACGAGTTGGTGGCCAGCGAACAGTCCGATGTGGCCGCCGGCAAAATCTCCACCACCTCGCCCATCGGCCGCGCCCTGCTGAACAAGAAAGTTGGCGACACCGCCGTGGTCGTCACTCCAGGCGGCAGCCGGGAAATGGAGATCCTGAAGCTCTCCACCATGCACGATCTCGCCGAAGCCAAGCTGGAAGCCGAACTGGACGCGCAGCCGGAACCGGAAAGAGAAACGGAATGAAATGCAAAGTTATGAATTGCGTCAGAACAGGTCTCATACAATGAGTTGGACCAGCGGAGTCGGTCGCGCCTGTGGCGTTCTGCTCGACGCCATCGTACGTCTGCTCGCTCTCTCCCGCATCAATCCCAACTTCCTGACCCTGATGGGACTGGTGGTCAACACTTACGCGGCGTTTTTGTTTGGCTATGCCAACGGCGACAACCAGCGGCGCATGTTTTTCTACGCCGGACTGGTCATCATAGGATCGGGATTCTTCGATCTGGTAGACGGCCGAGTCGCCCGCGCCTCGAACCAGGTAACCCGCTTCGGAGGCTTCTTCGATTCCATCGTAGACCGCTACAGTGATGCCTCGCTCTTTCTTGGATTGCTGGTCTTCTACGGCCGTGGCAACCGGTTCTTCTACGTAGTGCTGGCCGCGTTGGCCATGATCAGCGCCATTATGGTGAGCTATGCCCGCGCCCGCGCCGAGTCGCTCATCGGCACCTGCAAAGTCGGCTTCATGGAACGCCCCGAACGCCTGGTGCTGCTGATCATCGGCGCTCTGTTTAACGAAATGGCCCCGGTGCTCTGGGTGATCGCCGTGCTGTCTACCATCACCGTAGTCCACCGCGTCCTCTACACCTGGCAACGCACCACGGAAATGGACGCTCGCGCCAAGGCGGCGTAGCGCTTCCTGATATGCTAGGCGACCGAGTCAGGAGGCGTGTCTTATGAACTGGTCGCGTGCACACTGGTGGGTCGGTTTGCTGACGCTGCTCGCCTTTCCGCTCACAGGCCAATACATGCGGCACCTGGCGGTGGTTCCTCATTTGGACGCTGTCCCACGGCTGATCTTCCGTTCCCGCCATCTCTTCATTCTCTTAGCTGGTGTCGCCAATATTGCGTTATCCAATAGTCAAACCTTTCACCGCGCTCAGCGTGTGGCGTCTGTCTTGATTATGGCCTCACCATTCTTCTTGGTCGCAGCTTTCTTCATCGATCCCGCAAGAGGGCTCGACAGCAGCACGGTCTTTCGACTCGGGATGTACAGCTTGTGGATAGCAGGGGTGCTGTTGGCCATCGTCAACCGGCCTCATAGCGCGGGAACGCCTTCGTCCAGGACACTGGACTAGACACGGGCGGCAGCGAAATGCACGCGCAGATCGTCGGCGATCCGTTCCGGCGCGCGATCTACGGCCGCTTCCCAGTGCAACCGCTCCATGTGCATGGCGTCGCTCCGGTAATACGGCAGCATCGCCGTGCGCGTGATCATCGAGAGATGGACGCGCCAATCATGCGCGCCGTTTAGCGGCCCTGAATAAAGCGCCAGGTTAAAGCTGTTGTACCCCGCCGCTTCGTACCAGTGCAGAACGCGTGAGATGCCAGCGGAAAGTGATTGCAGATCGTCATCCGTAAGATCGAGCAAAGTTTCACACCCCGAAACTACCGCCCGCGCCTCGTTAAACCCGATCGGAGCAAAAGCAGTCATCCACCGCGTCCGGCCGATACGACCCACAAATCGCAGCCCTAGCGTTTCTTCGATTTCCGCCAGGTCTTCCCAATACGTTCGGCCGTGGGCGGTCCAATACGCGAGACTGGCGTCACGCTCGAGGCGCATAAGCGTTGTGGGATGAGGATCGAGATATACCTGAGCGTGCGGATGCGGCAGCGACCCGCCCGACGGATACAGGTAATTGATGTTGTAGGCGCAGTTCTCGGCTTTCGGATCGAAAGCATGCACTCTGCGGACGTAGTCCACCGCAACCGAGAGGTTATCCAACAAAAGCTGAGGCGAAAATCCGTTCAACGCCAGCCAGTGGCGCTCGGTGAAAACCGCGACCGCAGCATATTGCGAATAAGGCACGAGGTTGGGAAACAGCAAAGATTCTCCGCGTTGCAGGCGTCCGCCGGAGTGAATTGGCTGCAGCACTTTGGGAGTGACCTTACGAATTCGATTTGGGCAGAACGGGCAGTTTGCGTTGGAAGTTTGAAGAGGAGCAAGTGCGCCCTTATCTGCTCTCGGCAGGACAACGCCCTCGGCAATGCGAGACGACGTTCCCAGCAGCGGGTCAAACCGTACCTCCAGAGATTTGGTCATCTCGGTTCCCTCGGGCGAGAGAAAACGAGCCGCAATTTGCTCCGAGCGGAAGCGGATTGGACTGTTGCCTATGGTAATGCCCGAGTCCAAAGACAACCTCCTCGACTCCAGTGTCACAAAGACTTCGCAAAACGCATCCTGATCGTATCAAAGTTCAGGTGCTAGACTATTCCCCGCAACCCGCAAGGAATGACAGTGCCGACAAAAGTGCTAACAAATCCAGTTCTGGTAGTTCACGGCGGCGCCTGGGCCATTCCCGACGACATGGTCGAAGCCCACCTCAACGGTGTGCGCAACGCCGCCGCTGCCGGCTGGCGCGTGCTCGAACGCGGCGGCTCAGCTCTGGATGCAGTCGAAGAAGCGGTCGTCGTTCTCGAAGACGACGAAACCTTCGACGCCGGTCGTGGCAGTTTCCTGAACCGCGACGGCAAAGTGCAACTCGACGCCTTCATCATGGATGGAGCTACCCTGCGCGGCGGCGGCGTCGGTTGCGTCGAGCGCCTGCGCAATCCGGTTCGTGCCGCCCGCAAGATTCTCAGCGACAGTACGCACGTCTACTACGTCGCCGAAGGCGCCGAACGCTTCGCCGCCGAGCACGGCATCGCTCTCTGCCGCAACGAAGATCTCATCATTCCCAGGGAAGTCGAGCGCTTGCGCGAGTATCAGGCGCAGGCCTCCAACCACGGCAACGATCTGTTTGCACCCCAGATTTCGCACGACACCGTCGGAGCCGTCGCCCTCGACCGCGAAGGCAATATCGCCGCTTCCACCTCAACCGGCGGCACGCTCAATAAAGATCCCGGCCGCCTCGGCGACTCTTCGCTGATCGGCTGCGGCTGTTATGCCGATAATCTCAGCGCCGCCGCTTCCACCACCGGATGGGGCGAACCCATCATGAAACTGGTGCTGGCGAAGTGGGCGGCCGATCGCGTGCAATCCGGCAGCTTGCCGGAGTGGATCGCGCAGGAAGCGATGAACTATCTGAAGCAGCGCCTCAACGGCCACGGTGGAATCATTCTGCTCGATGCCCAAGGCCGCTTCGGAATCGCCCACAACACCCCGCGCATGGCATGGGCGCTGCGCACCGCGCAGAAGCAAGAAGCGGGAATTCAAAGAAACAGCGATTCCACTGGGAACTGAGAACCGAGAACTGAGAACTGAGAACTGAGAACTGAGAACCGGGATTCCACCGCAAACTTTCCCAATCAAAATAAAAAGGACAGCCCGGAGCCCCCCAAGGCCGTCCCCATAAACCCTCCCGGTTAGAAGGGCAACTGTTGCCAAGATAACCAACAGAGATTGCGCCAGTATTGCAGTTTCGTGAAACTCCGATGAATTCGATAAGATAGAGAAAAAGCAGAAATGAGGACCCGATGACCCGCAAAACCGACGAATCCCGCAAGCTGCAAAAGCGCGCCGAGCAGTTAATTCCCGGAGGCGTAAATTCGCCCGTCCGCGCCTTCCGCAGCGTGGGATGCGATCCGCTCTACATCGTTCGCGGCCAGGGCGCGCACATCTGGGATGCCGACGGCAACGAATATGTCGACTACATCGGTTCCTGGGGTCCGCTAATCCTGGGCCACGCCGCGCCCAAGGTCATCGAAGCCGTGATCGCCGCCGCCCGCAATGGCACCAGCTTCGGAGCCTCCACTCCCACCGAAGCCGATCTCGCCGAGCTGGTAATTGCCGCCTTCCCGCACATGCAAAAAGTTCGCTTCGTAAGTTCGGGCACCGAAGCGACAATGTCGGCGATCCGCCTGGCGCGCGCCTACACAAAACGAAAATACATTGTGAAGTTCGAAGGCTGCTATCACGGACACGCCGATGCGCTCTTGGTAAAAGCCGGCTCAGGCGTAGCCACGCTAGGCATTCCGGGCTCCGCCGGAGTCCCCGAAGAATTCACGCAGTTCACGTTAGCGCTGCCCTACAACGACCCGAGCGCTATCGAGCAAGCCTTCGAGAAATTCAAGCACCAGATTGCCTGCGTAATCGTCGAGCCGGTTGTAGGCAACATCGGATGCGTCCCTCCAGCCCGCGGATACCTCGAGGCTCTGCGCGCCCTCACCAAGCGCGACAAAGCTCTGCTGATTTTCGACGAAGTCATGACCGGTTTCCGCCTCGCCTATGGCGGAGCCCAGGAACTTTACGGAATCAAGCCCGATCTAACCACCATGGGCAAAATCATAGGCGGAGGTCTGCCTGTAGGCGCCTACGGGGGCCCCAGCGAAATCATGGATCTGATCGCCCCGTTAGGCCCCGTCTACCAAGCCGGAACGCTCTCCGGCAATCCGCTGGCGATGGCCGCCGGTTGTGCAACACTAGGCCATTTGCGCGAGCATAAAGACATCTACGCCAAACTAGACAAGCAAGCCGCCGCAGTAGTAGCCGGAGTCGCCGCCGCTGCCCAGGACGCCGGCGTAACCATGTGCCACAACCGCGTAGGCTCGATGTTCACCTGGTTCTTCGCGAAGGGCCCAGTCACCGACTGGACGTCCGCCGCCAAGTCCGACACCGAAGCCTTCGCCCGTTTCTTCCGGGCCATGCTGGAGAACGGCATCTACCTCCCGCCCTCGCAATACGAAGCAGCCTTCCTGGGAGCAGCGCACACCGAACGAGACGTGCAGCAAACCATAGCCGCAGCCAAGCAGGCGTTCGCGGCAGTGCATGCGTGAGCAAGTGCCTCTAAGTTGTCATCCTGAGCGAAGCGAAGGACCTATGTATTTGGCCGCGAGAGCCCGCACTGACGGGTGTCCCACGTTTGCCGCATTTGCAAACGTGGGACTCATCCCGAAGCCACGGACTCTTCCCCTACTTAAATCGTCGTCCTGACCGATTCTGAGTGAAATCGTGATATCCCAGTTGGCGGATCCCGCCGCCTCAGCCTCTTCTGAAGTGTACCCACGCATACGCCAATAAAGCGAAGATACCAAACCCAACCGCCGAAATAACGCTGACCGGAGTCCAGAATAAAATGACTCTCAGCGGCTTGCTGCTGAGCCGGCTAGCTGCGAAGAACAAGGCAAAAAACAGAACCGCAAGAATCCAAAAGAGAGGAGACCAGATAGTGGCTGAGAACCCACCAGCAACTGCAGCCAATCCCGTTGCTTTTTGCTGACTCAGGTCCCTCAAAGAAACCACCAACCCCGGCCCGATCAAAGCAACAAATAGTGCCGCCACTGCGCTAAGGACTACTCTCACCAAGGCCACGCCTGCCCTTCCGTCAGTCACGACGCTCGCATTCTACTCCCCGGAAGATTTTTTTATTCATGGTTGACGTAACATCGCGCTACCGCTCATTGACCAGCGGTCAAAACGTGCAATCGCCTGGTTACGCCAAACTGACAATTGCTTTTGTTGCGCCGCCGAAGGATGCGTTGACGAAGATGAGCGCGTGTTACTGAAGCTTCGCGTACTCGGTTTTGGCTTGCTTCAGGATGGGGATGTCGGGATCGGCATCTTCCCAGAGGGTGAGAAAGTCTTTGTAAGCTGCCAACGCTCGTACTCGTGCGGCGTCGGCATCAGCACCTTGCGAAGTTTTTGTTTCGAGAGCGTTCGCACGCGCCACGCCCAGATGCGCCAAGGCTCCCGTCCAGCAGTTCCAGACGATGCCGCTGTGGTCGAGAATCTTCTGGAACTCCGCGCTGGCTTCCCTGCCCTGTCCGGCGGCCAGATACGCTTGGCCGCGAATGTAAGTGGGGTAGAGGCATGAGAGATTGAGGACGAACTCAATCTGCCCGTATTCGATGGGAGGCAGGGCGGGCCGCAGGCTTGCGATCGCGGCAGCCGGATTCTTCCGGTCGAGCGCGAGTTGCGCCTGGATTGCGGGCAGCCAAAGAGATTGCATTTGCATATCGGCTGGACGGCGTTTGTTCAGATCTTGCGCCAGCGATTCGGCTCGCGCGATCTCGCCTGCCATGGCAAAGGCCAGGGCAGTTTCGATCTCCACGCCCTGACTGGTTGGCACCAACTTCAATCCCTCTGCCGCCGCTTGCTTGGCTTTGGTCAGGTTGCCCAGCGCCGCTTCTCGGAGCGCCGAATTCTCCATCCAGATCGCTCCATTTTCTTTGTTGTCAGCGCGAATTGCGGAATCTATAGATTGATTCGTCAACTCGCGCGCCTTTGCGAGATGACCCCGGTATGCGTCGGTGTCAGAGGCGAGTGAAAGCCCGAAGTGTTCTTCCGGTTTGCCCGCAAACCATTGCTGCTGTTCCGCCAACCCTGAAGAGTCTCCGCCTAGAAAAGCCAAAGCGTATAGAGCGACTCGAAGGGTAGGGCGATCCAGTTTCCGCGTCTCCGCCTGTTGTACGGTCTGCCGGACCTCATCGAAACGCTGCAAGGCCAGCAGGCTGTTGGCAACGTTGGAGTATGGGACGCCACTCCCCGGCTCAAGGCGAAGGCCTTCACGTTTCTCCTCCACCGCCTTGTCGTACTGTCCCTGCTCGCTGTACACACTGCCCAGGTCGATATGGGCCCTATAATCGCGGGGGTAGTCAGCAATCCACTCCTGATAGGCTTGTGCCGCTTTCTCCAAATCTCCGGTCACGCTTTCGTAGTAAAAAGCCGTGATGTGCAGACTCTCGCGCTCGCTGGCATGCTTCCGCAACTCAAACGCCTTGATGTAATACTCGATGGCCCGTCCCTGCTCGCTCAGGCCGTAGTAGTCGTTGCCAGCTTCCAGGTACCCCATCGCAAAATCCGGGTCGAGTTCGATGGCCCGCTGATGGTAAGGCAGCGCGGCGGCTGCGCTTTTCTCGCGATAAGCCTTTTCGCCAAGCGTGTATGCCTGTAAGGCCTCAAGAGAAGACGTGGTGGCCTGCTCCATCGAAGTATCGAGCTTCTGCACCGAGGCCAGGGACTCGCCCAATTCGCGGCGCAGCTTCGATGCTGTCTCGCCCAGCGTACCCAGGACTTTTTCCTTGCTTCCTGCTGTTGCCTGCTCCTGCGCCAGCACGTCTCCGCTCTGGCAGTTCACCACTTTCAGCCCCAGCACGTACTCGCTGCCCAGACTGGCAATCGATCCGGCAACGTAAGCCTCGCTGCCCGCCCGTAGGCATAGCTCCCGCGCCACGTCGGGCGTGAGCCGGGCATCGGGCGGCCGCGTCATCAGTTTCAGCGTCTTCGCGACGTTGCCTTCGGAGAGCACATTCAGGAATGGAGACTGACTGAGAGAAACACTGAGCGCCGTTTTGAGGGCGTCGTCGAAAACTGGATCGCCGGTTTTGTTGTCGAAGTCGCCGAGGACGATGGTGTCTTTGTCGGTGAGGGGCGCGGTTCGGTGAGAGCGGTAGTAAAGGAGGCCGGCGATCGCGGCGATGAGCAGGGCAGCAGAAGCGGCATAACCGGCGAGCTTCCGCTTCGATTTGTGTGGCGCGGCCGCCCCCGCCCGCGAAATGCCAGCAGAGGCACTCGCATCTTCATGCTCAGAACTGCCAACCGCTGGCATCGACCCCGAACTTGCTCTCGCAACCCTCCCCGTCTCCGTGTCGCGCTTCAGCCGCTGCAGGTCCGCGCGAATGTCAGCAGCGTGCTGGTAACGCAGTTCGCGATCCTTCTCCAGCGCCTTGCGGATGATCGGTTCGAGGCCCGCTGTAACGTTGCGATTCGACGACGAAATCGCCGCTGGTTCCGTATGTAGTATCGCTCCGCAGATTTCTCCTGAACTCGATCCCTCGAACGGTAGCTTGCCCGTCGCCATCTCATAGAGCACGGCGCCAAAGGAAAACAGGTCGGTACGCGCATCCAGTTCCTTGGCCTTCACTTGCTCGGGCGACATGTAGGCCACCGTGCCCAGCATCGCGCCGGGGCTGGTGAGCTGATCCGATGTCACCTTTGTTTCCGAATTACCACTCGACGAGTCTTTTTTGGCCGCCACCTTTGCCAGTCCGAAATCCAGAATCTTGGCGTGTCCGCGCTTGGTCACGAAGACGTTCGCGGGCTTTATGTCGCGGTGGAAGATGCCCTCGACATGGGCTGCGTCGAGCGCGTCCGCGATCTCGATGGCGAGGGACAGAATCGCCTCGGTTTCCATCGGTCGCTCCGCGATGCGGTGCTTTAACGTCAGCCCGTCGAGAAATTCCATGGCGATGAATGCCTGCCCTTCCTGCTCGCCAATGTCGTAAATCGTGCAGATGTTGGGGTGGTTCAGAGCCGAGGCCGCTTGGGCTTCGCGCTCGAAGCGCGCGAGGGACTGCGGGTCACGTGCGACTTCTTCGGGCAGGAACTTGAGGGCAACGAAGCGATGCAGTCGCGTGTCCTCTGCCTTGTAGACCACCCCCATTCCGCCACCACCTAGTTTCTCTGCGAGCCGGTAGTGCGAGATGGTTCGTCCGATCATTGGCGCGAATCTTACGTCTGCGTATCGGGCAAGTCAATGAAAGCCGCGGAGTTGGCGGTATATCAAAGCAGTCGTTGACGTAACATCCCGATTTCACTCATTGTGGTCAAAACGTGAAATCACTAGCGGCAACCGCCGGGTGCCGCACCACAATAACTTCAACCGCAAGAAACTGTGCAGATTGCGATCAAGGCGGTGGGTAAGTTGCGTCTAGCATCGACCTGAAGGGTGGCCCGTCCAAGCTCTGCTTGGGCGGGTCTTTTGACTTTTTTCATCCCGTCCAGCCGCGAGTGTCCGGCCCCGAAAATCTTCGCCGAACCCGCCGCATCCCGCAAAATAAGTTCACGAAGGGTTCTAGCGATTTTGTCAGTTATTTACTGAGCAAACTTCCTAAGTCTTTGGCGAATAAAGACTTTACAAGCAAGTCCTTTTAAACTCAAAGATCTGGAAGGAGTTCCCCTCTAAATCTCTGATTCCAAAAGATCAGCACAGGAGGGGTAATCACGAAACCCGCGATCCTTGTCGTCGGCTGGAAAACGGCCAACCAAGAAGATATTCTGAACGAGGGATAGTTTCCTCGCCGTTCCTGTGGCATCTTTAACGCAGTCCTGTTCCAGGTTTTGAAGGTTCGCAGGAAGGAAATCATGAAAGTGCGCTCGGCAAAATTCATCCTGCTCGTAATCGCAGCATACGTAGGTTCCGGCGTCGCGTTATGGGCGCAAGCCCCCCCTTCCCAAACCGACTCGGCGAACACAAACTGGACTTCGACCACTGACTCGCGCAACGGCGATGCCGATCCCATCCGCACCGTCGAAAGTCACTCGCAGAGCGGCAATCGCAACCTCGACAAGCAATCCGTCGAGCGCCGCAGCGACGACGGAGGTTTCGTACCTTATCAGGACATCGAGAAGGAAACCGTGCAAGTAGACGCTGACACCGTGCGCACCACCACGCGCACCTTTACCCGCGATCCCGATGGCGCAAAGCAATTGGTAGAGGTAGTCGAAGAAGAAAGACACACGGCTGGAGCCGACTCGACCGTGGTACGCTCAACCTCCGATCCCGACGTCAACGGCAATCTTCAGGTGATTCGCCGCCAGACTGAGCAGACAACCAGGACCAGTCCAAATGTCGAGGAGATCAAAACCATGGTGCAACTCCCCGATGTGAACGGCGGTCTCACTGCGGCCGTGAAGGTCGAAGAGCGCCGCGAGCAAGGCGCGAACGGCGCGGTGGAATCCCAAAAAACCACGCTCCTTCCCGACGGCGCTGGCAACTGGCAAGTTGGCGAAATCCGGCGAACCACCATTGCGCAAGAAGGAGACCACCGCACCACCGACGAACAAGTCTTCCTCCCTGACTCGGAAGGCAAGATCACCGAAGCTTCTCGTACCATAACTAACGCAACCGAGAGTGGTTCCGGAGAAAAGCGCAACACGGTAGAAACCTATTCGATCGCTATCCCAGGCGCGGTTGCGGACGGTCGCCTGCATCTGGTGGAACGCGACATCACCGCCCAGCAAACGAGTGCGACCGGCCAACAAGTCACCCAGCAGCAAGTGCAGCAAGCGAATCCGGGCGATCCTGGTTCCGGTTTGCAGGTGGTTACTGTCACCATTGACGCGGTTCGTCCCGGCGCTTCCGGAGCACAGGCCACGCGCACCATTCAAGCGCGCGATGCCAATGGAAGTTTTCCGGTGATTTCCGTGGACACCACAAAGTCCGACAACATTCACGCCATTCAGGTCCAGATCGCGCCCTCCGAAGCGCCGAAAAAAGACGCGAAATAGGGGGACCTCCCGAGGCAAGTGGGAACGTCCGCTCACAGCCGAGACGCTTTAGCGCGCTTCCCTTCGACCAGCCGAAGCGGAGCGTTGGAAGCCAGTTCCGCGCGGTTCCGACCTTTGTGCTTGGCACGATAGAGGGCCTGGTCGGCAGCCTGGATCACTTGCTCAGGCTGGCGATAGCGCGTACTCGATTCGGCGACGCCGATGCTGACCGTCACTGAGAGATGATCGGGTTGCTGGTTCGCGCGGGCCTGCGCCCCGCTGGACCCTTCGCCTTCGCTCAGGGCACCCTGACGACGGCGTCCGTCCCTACGTAAACCTTCGGTGCTCGTTTTCTTTTTTGCAGACTTGCGGCGATCCGACTCCGGCGCGCGAAGATCTTTCCGAGGATCTCCACTTGTCTCGGCACTACGCGCGGCTCTTCGATCCGAGCCACGCACATGAAACGCGGAGGTCTCAATCGTCCGCCGCAGCGCATCCAGATATTCGAATGCTTCCTTGGCGGAAGTGTTGCGGAAGACGATGGCAAACTCTTCGCCTCCGCAGCGGAAGGCCTGTCCATCGCCGCCGACCTGCGATAGCCGCTTCGCGACCATGCACAGCACCTGGTCGCCGACATCGTGTCCGTAAGTGTCATTGAACTTTTTGAAGTGGTCGATATCGACGATGCCGATGGCATATTGCTGATCGAGTGAAAGCAGCGACTCGTTAAAGGCGCGGCGTCCGCGAATCCCGGTAAGTTCGTCGTGGTAAGCAAGCACGTACGAAGTCTCGATCAACGACGCACCCAGTATGAGGGCAGCAGTAGCGACGTAAGCATCGGAAACTTTGCCGACCGGAGCAAATTGCAGCCACATGAAAACGGCTCCGAGAGACCAAACAAAGCCCGGTTCAATCGGCTTCCGTGTTTGAAAAAAACGCCGAACGAATACGGCGATAGCCAGCAAGAAGCTAAGCAGAATCCAAAGCGGAATTGTGTCCGCGCCCGGCTGATGGGAACTGGCAGGACTGTTTTCGGGCCGGCAAAGCACGGCGAAGACAACCGATTCGAGAAAGAGTAATCCAAAGCGAGGCGCAATTCCGGCAATTACAAGCCCGCGCTCGCGCATCGAGGCGAAGGCAACAAAGTTGAGCGGAACCAGCAAGGCGGCGAGTGCGACAGCCGTCCGTCCGGGACCGCGGAGAGCGTATCCAGTTAGAACCGTTCCAGCAGCAAAGAAATCAACCGCGCGATGCGCCAGCAGCAGAACCACCAGGGAAAACAGAACGCGGCTGGAATTGAAGCGCCAGGCAAGGAGCAATCCGGCAACGAACACGCCAACGTAATAGAAGGCAAGTGAAGGCGCAACCTGCACCAACAGAGAACTGTTGACGAGCGTCGCCGCCAGCGCCAATAACAAGCCGCCGGGAACCAGCCACGCCTTCCAGGTTCTAGCTTTCACAACGTCAGAATACGGCAGCCGGAGCGGGGAGGCGATTATGTTTCGGGCACAGGGGAGTTGCCCGCAGATGGGAAGTCCTCAATCTCCATCTATCAATCTTCGTCGGATGCTTTCTTTTCCTCGATCGCCATGTCTTTAAATTCGCTGGACTCGAAAACGTCGCCGCATTCCTGGCATTCCACGTATTCGGATTCCTCGTCGCGCGAGACGATCTGTACCCGAGGGTGCTTGCACAGGTCAGGACTGGTTTTCTTCTGAGGAGACGGCGACGACTGACTAAACGTCATAGGTGTATCGAACTGCTCAACAATTGAAAGGAAATCGGTGTTTTCCCCAAATTTCCGATATTTTGCGGCGGTTGGCTCAGGATGTCAAGTGCCCATAGAGCAAGGTGTCATACCACAATAGAAATGTCCCCGTGTTCTGCACAATAGAAATGTCCCCTCACTGCCAAGCTAAAGAGTAAGTTGGAGTGCGCATTTTCTGCCAGCCTTGTTTCCAGGGATGAGTCGGA
>Ga0074046_10000044_pt1 | contig 104780 bp, 99 predicted proteins | sample BogForMeECP23OM3_FD_94441 | JGI IMG/M metagenome (GOLD analysis project Ga0074046, IMG submission 94441) | Bog forest soil microbial communities from Calvert Island, British Columbia, Canada - Bog Forest MetaG ECP23OM3 | ecosystem: Environmental > Terrestrial > Soil > Wetlands ... | reverse complement strand
TTTTCGCTCTTGGCCTATTGTCGACGTCAGCGTTTGCAGAGAATCGGATGTATTGCTACCAGAAAGTCACGGAACCCGGTGCAACGGGTGGGGGCAAGATTCTCGTAAACGGCTTTACGATTGAAGTAAAGCCAATTCCGGCCGATGTGCCCGGCTACATGGTGTGTCAGGCGACGGTCACTTCTCCAGAGGGCAAGATTGTTTACGAGAAGGACGAGTGGGGCATGGAAATCGACCCCGTCACCGGGAAAGACGTAAATGGAGATGGTCAGCCGGACGCAGTTCTTGTCAGCTTCTCAGGCGGCGCGCACTGCTGCTGGACCTATCACATTGTCTCTCTTGGGAAAAATCCCGGTTTAATTCGAGAGTTCGAGAATCGGTCGACCGCGTCGTTCACGGACCTGCGTGGGGACGGCCACATTGAGATTTTGATAAGGGATGGGTCGTTCGATGAAGGCTTTCGCCTCGACCATGCGTTTTCCGTCTTTCCTCTGTTGATAGTTCAATTGAAGGGAAAAGAATTCGTTGACGTTGGGTCCCAACATTGGCCTGTTTTTGAAAAGGAAATCCAGAAGAAGCGCAGCAAACTTAACGACCAACAGCTACAAGAATTTGTTCATTCCAATCCAGATGAAATACGTGATGATTTGGACTACCTAAAAACCAAGTCGGACATTTTGTTCATCGTGCTTGACTACTTGTATGCAGGTAGGCATGGGTTAGCCAGAAGAGTTCTTGGAAAGCAGTGGCCGCTGGACTTCCAAGAGGTGACATGGAAAGAAATGGTTAGCGGATACTGCACGGGGCTTAGAGCGCATCTGGAATTGGAGTCAAGCGCCCCTTGTGGAGAGTAACTCCTGATTAGTTAATCGGGACTTATCGCGGGAAAATCGAAGTTCTTCAATCATCATTGACAAAGACCACAGTGGAGTTGGTTTTTCTGTCGTACCAAGTTCTTCCTTGTCCGTCCCTGTCCCAGTTTCGGAATACAGTGATTCCGCCAGTGAAAGCGTAGTAAGTTCGTATGAGAGCCGCTTTCAACGTAAAGCGACCTTCGGTTCCGAAAGGCGGTGTCAATTTTAATCGCAGGATAAAGTACCCGACAGTCTGCCTTCCTCTTGTAAGCGGGAACGCAAAATAGAGAACCATCATGGCCATGAAGACCAGAGACAAAAAGGCTGCGAGTCCGTCAGTATCTGTAGAATAATCGCGTTGAAAATACCACGTAAAATGGCCCGTTCGCACGGCTTCAAGCAGAAGCGGAATGATTGCACCAACGGCCGATAGAGTTAAAAGGCTGAACCAGAAATCAATCACGAAAGCAAAAATTCTGCGCTTGCGTGTGGGGACGCCTTCGGTCACCGCGCTTGGTTCTTTGACCATTAATAGAATGAAGAGGCCTACTGCGATGGCACTCCAAAGAAGCATGGCTGGATGCGAGCCAGCGGAGATGGCGGTCTTTCCGCCTTTCCATTGCATCGAGTCGCCAACCTGACCGAGGTCGTAATGATGGATGAGGACGAAACTGAGTCCCACCCAGATGAGTGAAACTAGGCGCAACGACTCCGTTTACCAGCTTCTCTCCGCCACGCAAGGGGCGACGACCACGGAAAGCTATACCTACGACCCGGTAGGAAATCGCCTGAGCGACCTGACCACTTCGGGCTGGAGCAACAACACTTCCAACGAACTCACTTCGCGGCCCGGCGCGAGCTATACGTTCGACGCAAACGGCAATACCCTGAGCAAGACCGATTCGACCGGCATCACCGCGTATACCTGGGACTTTGAAAACAGACTGACCAGCGTAACGCTGCCTGGCAGCGGCGGCACGGTTACCTTCAAATACGATCCGATGGGGAGAAGGATTTACAAATCCTCGAATTCGGGCACTTCCGTCTACGCCTACGATGCATACAATTTGATCGAAGAGACGAACAGTGCGGGTGCGGTTGTTGCACGCTACACGCAAACCCAAAATGTCGATGAGCCTTTAGCGATGCTGCGCAGCGGTGCGACCAGCTACTACGAAGCAGATGGCCTAGGCTCGATCACGTCGCTCTCGACCACAGCCGGTGCCGTCGCCAACGGCTACACATACGACTCGTTCGGCAACACAGTGGCCTCCACTGGCGCGTTGGTGAACAACTTCCGCTACACGGGCCGTGAGTTCGACGCGGAAACCAACCTGTACAACTACCGCGCCAGATACTACGACCAAAATATCGGTCGATTCCTTACCGAAGATCCAAAGGCGTACGCAGGTAGGTCTGGCATTTATAACTATGTGGGCGGAAACCCCACCACCTACACAGACCCATCAGGGAACGTGCGCATCTATGGGAATTGGTGTGGACCCAATTGGACGGGTGGATGGACGGAAGAATACAATCCCGCCCACGATAGGGTTTATCTGCCCCCGATTGACAACGTTGATTACGTGTGCATGCAGCATGATAAGTGTTACTACTCTTGCAGAGCAGGTCACCCGTGCAACAGCGGGGACCGTCAAAATTGCATGCGAGTCTGCGATCAGTCCCTAATTCGGGACGAGCCGAACACGACCTGGGGCAACATAATCAGAAACGGCATCAAATACGGCAACAAAAATCCGGACGCTGGAACCAATGAACATTGTGGGTGCAAGACCAAAGGAACTTAGGGCTGGGAGCCTGGACATGAGCAACTCTTTCCCGAAGGGTCGGCTGTTAGTCTATCTCTTGCCGTCGCTGCACATCTGCGCCTGTCTCGCGACGGTAGCAATGAATTCGGACTGGAAATATGTCGGCTTGGTCGATTATCCAGTTTCCATCGCAGCCGTGGGGTTAGCATGGCACTATAACTGGCCGCCATTCCTTCTCTTCGGGATTCTGGGGACGCTCTGGTGGTATCTGCTCAGTCGTGCAGCCCTTTTTGTATTCGACAGAATCATGAGTGTCCGAGGCACAAGCCGCAGTTGACCGTCTGATGAGCAACCTGCTAGGCCCCCCTTTATGGCGGCATTCTCAGGTTCCCCGCAGATCGCCAGAGGAGCCATGCCTACGGCATGGGGAGTGGTATGACACGGCACCCCAAAGAAGTTGGGAACAAGTTTGGGCGCAAAACCGTGCCGAACACCGTTATATGCAGTAATGTAGGGCACAAGGAAATGTTAGGAGCACCAGCTACATAGCATTTCTGGATTCAACAGCGGGATCAAGTCTCCCACGTCAGCAAATTTCCGCGTCGGCTTGCCATCCGTGCCGCTAGATTTACTTTCGTGAGCCGAACATGTACTTGACAGCTTGGATGAATTTCCCACACATAAAAAACCCGCGAGCCTTGCGAGAAACAAGGGAACATCCGGGGAACATTAGCCATTCCTTTTCGTGGTTTGTGCGACCTTTGTGTTCCACTGGATTCCTCGTAAGTCCTTGAAATTCCGTATGGGGTTACATTCGACTTCCACACGCCTCCGCCAATTTCTTTACTATCTTTAGATTGCTATTCCTGCCGGGCTACTTCGCTGTGCTGAGGAGGACCTGGCGGGTGGCTGTTAGGGTGTGGATTAGGGATTCTTTGGGGAGTTTTTCGATGATGGGTTCGATGATCCAGCCGAGGCCGAGGGGGATGTCGCGGGAGAGGGAGATGGCGCGGCATTCGACGCAGACGCCGGCATCGCGCTCCTGGAATCGCCAGTAGGAGTTCAGGCGCCAGAGGAATCCGTAGCCGGTATCGGGTGGGAGGACTTTTTCCTGGGGGGTGCCGGCGTTGGTTACTTCGGCGATGCGGGTGGTATGGGAGCGGCAATCCCAGCGGGCGGGGTCGAGCGAACGATAGTGGACCTTGTGATCGGTATCGAGGACCACGGTCAGGATTTTCTTTTTGAGCAGGCGCAGGTAAATCTGGAAATCGTTTTGGTGACGGCTGAGCAATTTTGAGTCGAGCACTTCCGGTTTGTAGATATTCTTGTGATTGTCATAGTCCTGGATGAGCGACAGAATCTCTTTGATGTTGGTGGCCGGGAGGAACGCCGCGCCGATCCAGTCGTGGATCAGGCCATGGGGAATTTTGGCGGGGCCTTTGCCGGTCCAGAATTCGGCGACGATGTGCCCTTCGCGGACGTCGCGGGCTTTTGCGGGGTCAGCGTCGGCCCACAGGAAATTACTGCCGCGCAGTGTGTGGTCGAGTTCCGCCTCCGCCGCATGGATGTAGGCAGCAAAGGCCTCCAAGGTTGGGGGCTTCAATGCTGTCGGCTTGGCGCTCTCTGGCATTTCACTTCCTCAGTCACGAATCAATTCGTATCCACGATACATCCTGGCAGAAAATTGCTGCGCGTCAGGCGCGGCGCTTGCGTTTTTTGGCGCGGGGTGCTGACTTCTTCGGTTGTGCCAGGCGGGCCTTGAGTTCTTCTACTTCGCGGCGGAGTTGATCTACTTCGCCGCTCGGCCGTGGCGGGGGGCGCAGTTGGCCGGTCAGCAGATTGCCCACGAAGTCGAGCGGGGAAGCGACGGCTCTTTTCGCTTCGGAGAGGCCGGTATCAACGCCCTTCTGGGCCTTTTGATACATATCAAATGTGCTGTCCAGATACCACGATAGGAAGTTGTGAGTGGCCTTGTCGGAGGCGCGGACGAGCTGGGTGAGGAGCTGCAGCGGCAGCGCCATCTTCTGATCCTTGGCGTCTTCGACGATGATTTGGGTGAGAACGATGTGGGTCAGGTCTTTCCCCGTGCGGCCGTCTTCGATGCGGACGTTGCGGCCGTCGCGAACCATGCGGGCGATGTCGGCGAGCTTCACATAGCGGCTGGCGCCGGTGTCGTAGAGCCGGCGGTCGCTATATTTTCGGATGAGCACGTCAGGGTTATTCATAAGTCCTCGGGAGCAGGCCGGGTGAGCGGCGGGGAGCCCCGGAAAGAGCTTGACACGGGGGAGGCGTGGCCGTACAGTGAAGAAGGATACTGCAACGCAGTATACCGTGGATGGAGAGGAGATTCAACATGACTCCGAAAGTAAGGGTAACAACTCAAGCCTCCACGCCCGCGAACCCGCTGATGGGCTGGGCGCGCCAAGGCGTCGAGAGTTTCGTAGCAGCACAGAGGATCCTCGTGGACCTCGTAGGCCAAGAAAATGCACTGCTGACCGGAATGGTCCGTGAACAGCTGGGCACAGCCGCTTTCCGGCCGGTGGACGCACTGGCAGGGCTGGCGGACAAGGGCGTCACCAATTTCACCAAAGCGCAAAAGATCCTGCTGGATTTGGCGGCGGGCGAGACCGCGCTGGTTGTGGATAGCGTGAAGGAAGGGCTGCGGCCTCCCGCGGCGGTCGGTGCGGCTGCGGAAGTGGCGCGTCACCGCGTGGAAACGTTGATTGGCATGCAGAAGTGGCTGCTGGAAGCGGTTGCGGAACAGACACATGCCGCGACAGAGTCCTATCGCGAAGGCAAAGGCCTGATGGCGGCAGCGAGGGTTGCTGAGCTGGCACGGCGCGGCATCGAGGGCTTTGTGGAGAGCGAGAAGAAGTTCCTGGACCTGGCCGCGCATGAAGTGAGCATTGCCGCCAAGGGTGGCAAGCCCAATGGCAAGCCGGAAGACCGCGTGGAAGTGTTGACCAAGCTGGCGCGGAAGAGCGGCGAACACTACATGGAAGCGCAGAAGAAGCTTTTGGAGTTGGCTATCCAGCAGTTGGAGATGGCCAAGAACGCCAAGGGCGAACACAAGGCAACGGCGCGGAAGTCGCCGCAGGAGACCTTGGGCGAACTGACCGAGAAGAGCGTGAAGAACCTGGTGGCGGCGGAGAAGTCGCTGCTGGAATTGGCCATGAAGTCCAAGAGGGGCGTGGCTGGAGAAGAGAGCCACAAGGCTAGCCGTCGGGCGCGCGGCAAGAAAGCGCATAAGCCCGCGGAGCATGGAGCGGCGGCAGCGGCTTAAGGGCTTTCTGCCGGGCCGTAGATGACAACTGTTGATCCCACCGAGGCGGAGATAGCGTCGCGCGTTTCCGCCTCCTTATTTTAGAATCAGCGCAAGTTAACCGATCCGCAAGCTGCGAAGGGCTGCATCTTGTTTTGCGGGCCTTCTTGCGTAAACTGAGGTTCATATGACGCCTCGCCGACGTGTGCGGCAACAGAAGCAAGAGGCGGAGCCGCAGCCCATCTGGCACGAATGGATGGTCGGAGTGGAGTTGGCCTTCCTCCGGCTTTCTCCGCTTTATTGGGGATATGGAATCCCGCATGGTGACGGTTCTGCAGTCGTTCTGGTGCCTGGATTTCTTGGGACGGATCTGTATTTGACGCAGTTCGGCAGTTGGCTGCGGCGAATCGGATATGAGCCTTTCTATTCCGGAATCCACCTGAACGCGGACTGCCCGAACCTGCTGATTGAGCGGTACCTGCATGAGACTATCCAACGGGCGCGCAAATCGAGTAGTGGGAAGATTCATCTCATCGGGCATAGCTTGGGCGGCGCACTCGCGCTGGCCGCCGCGTCGCAGATGCCGGATTGCGTGGAGTCGGTGATCACGCTGGGATCACCCATCCGGGGAATTTCGGGACATGCGTCGGTTCTGCGTGCGGCTGATTTTGTACGGCAGCAGATTCTGGAGAATCATGGGCCGGAAGTGTTGCCGAAGTGCTTCACCTCGCAGTGCACCTGCAATTTTATCGAGTCGCTGAAAGGGAAGACCCCGAAGGGTGTGCGGCATACGGCGATCTATACGAAAAATGACGGAGTTGTGGACTGGCAGGTCTGCACTACTGGCGACCCGGAAATTGACGTGGAGGTTTCCGCCACGCACATCGGGATGGTGTTTAGCCCGCTGGTGTATAGCGCGGTGGCGCATCGCCTGGCCGGGGAGTGAATTGGCAGAATCCCTATAAGGGCTCAGTACGCGTAGACAAGCTCTTCCTATTGGCGAAAGCTCCGGGGCTGAAGCCCCAGATCGTTTTAGTGTTTATTGGCACGGCCCTTCGGCTTAGCTCAGGGCAAGCTGAAGTCGTGCCCTCCCGTTCCCATCATCTCCATTCCCCCCTAATTTCCCTGGTGACCGCAACACGTATGCGCGTTGATTTGGTTGCAGGTCACAGTAGGGTGTGACGGGAGGCCTCGACCCTACCCAGCCAGAGGTGATGTAGTGAGTGCGGTAATCCCCATTGAGCACCGAGGTGCTGTGTCTGGAGCCCGGGTAGACCCGTGAGCTGCTGAGAATGGGGGCAGGGGCAAAAGTGATTACGACCAACGCAACGCACGAACCGGCCCCAGCGCCCCCTGCCGGAGAGGGCCTCGGTGAAGAACGCATCGCCTACCTTGAGAGATTAGTCAGCCAGGCCAGGACTGCCGCCGCTGTTTTTACCCAATACACACAAGAGGACGTGGACCGCATCGTGAAGGCGATGGTGCTGACGGGCCTGGAGCAGGCGCAGCATCTGGCGCGGCTGGCGGTGGAGGAAACGCGGATTGGGGTGATGGAGGACAAGGTCCTCAAGAACATGGTGGCGACGGAGTTTGTATACAACTACATGAAGGACAAGCGCACCGTTGGCGTGATTCGCGAGTTGCCGGAGCGCAATCTGGTGGAGATTGCCGACCCGATCGGGGTCATCTTCTCACTCACACCGATCACCAATCCTACTTCCACGGTGCTTTTTAAATGCATCATGGCCATCAAGACGCGCAACTCTGTGATTTTCAGTCCCCATCCGAAGGCGTGGAGGTGCTGCACCGAGGCAGTGCGGCTGATGTATGAAACCGCGCTGAAACAAGGCGCGCCGGAAGGGGTGTTCAGCTGCCTTGAATTGCACACGCTGAAAGACAACGCGTACCTGATGCAGCACAAAGATGTGGCGCTGATTGATGCCACCGGCGGGCCGAGCGCGGTTAAGGCCGCGTATAGCTCCGGGAAACCAGCGCTGGGTGTGGGGCCGGGCAATACGCCGGTGTATCTGGAAAAAACGGCGGACGTTAGCGCGGCCGTTGTGGACATCATTCTCTCCAAGACGTTCGATAACGGGACCATCTGTGCGTCCGAGCAGACCGTGGTGATCGACGACGAGATTTATGATCGCGCGCTGAACAAATTCGCGGAACTTGGCGGGCACATTTGCAATGAGGAAGAGACGGAACTTCTGACGCGCACGGTCATCGATCCGAAGACCGGCTTCATGAATGGCATGGCGGTTGGGCAGAAGGCCAGCGATATTGCACGTTTTGCGGGCATTCCCGTGAAACCCGGGACCAAGCTCTTAATTGCGCCGATTCACGGCGTAGGGCGCGAACATCCCCTGTCAGTTGAGAAGCTGTTTCCGGTGCTCGCGGTGTATCGCGCGAAATGCCTCGATGAGGCGCTCAAGATGTGCGTGGACGTGAATCATGCGGGGGGGCTTGGGCATACGGCGGTTGTTTTTTCGCGCAACGATGAGGTCATCCGCGAGTTCAGTCACGTAATGAACGCGGGACGCATCCTTGTGAACTCGCCAGGCTCCGTCGGAGCGATGGGGGGCGTGTATAACGATCTGGTGCCGACGTTTTCGTTTGGGTGTGGCACCGGCGGGGGCAACAGCACCACGGATAACGTCAACATCTACCACTACCTGAACATCAAGCGGTTAGCGCGCAGGACCCAAGCGCACATGTGGTTTCGGGTTCCGAACCAGATCTATTTCAACTTTAACGCAGTGGAGAATGTTCACGAATTTCCATCGCGCTCGACCATGATCGTTACCAGTCCGGCGCTGGAGCAGATCGGCTATGTGGAACTTGTCCGGCGGCACCTCCCCGAGGAAACTCGCGTGCACGTTTCGGTGATTCCCGACGCGGAACCTGAGGTGAAGGTGGTGCTGCAGGGTGTGGAGGAGCTGAAGTTTTACAAGGTGGATCAGATCATTGCGCTCGGTGGCGGGTCGGTGATCGACGCAGCCAAAATCATGAAGCTTAAGTACGAATCGCCGGAAGCAGACCTGAAAGAGCTGGCTGCGCCATTCCTGGATCTGCGCAAGCGCGTAGTTCAGTACCCGAGCGAGAAATTAAACCGGACGCGGCTGATTGCCATCCCCACAACCAGCGGAACGGGCAGCGAAGTTACGCCCTTCGCGGTGCTGACGGATAAAGAACACGGGCGAAAGGTGACGCTGGCCGATTACTCGCTGAGTCCGGATGTGGCCATCGTGGACCCGCAATTTGTGATGTCCATGCCGAAAGGGCTTACAGCGGATACGGGGATCGACTGCCTGACCCATGCGCTGGAGGCTGCGGTTTCCAGTTATGGTTCGGCATATACGGAATCCCACGCCATGCAGGCGATCCGGATGGTGTTCAAATATCTGCCCATTGCTTTCGAGCATCCTCAGGACCAGGAGGCGCGCTCAATGATGCACAATGCCGCGTGTATTGCGGCGATGGCGTTTGCCAATGCGTCGGTGGGTGTGAATCACGCGCTGGCGCATGCTTTCGGGGCGCGTTTCAGGGTGGCGCACGGCCGGGCCAATGCGCTGATGCTGCCGCATGTGATTGCGTATAACGCGGCAGTGCCGACGAAGTTTATGCCATCGCCGAATCAGAAGGGATATGTCGCGCACAAGGAATACGCGCTGATCGCGGATCTGCTGGGCCTGGGCGGCCACACGATTGATGAAAAAGTGAAAAACCTGGTAGCGGCCGTCGAACAGTTACTCGACCAATTGGAGTTCCCACGTTCAATCGCCGATTTGGGAATTTCGAAGGAAGAGTTCGAACGGGCGATGCCGGAGTTGACCAAGCTGGCGTTTGACGATCCGTCCTGGCGGTCGAATCCTCGTATGCCGCTGGTAAGCGAGTTGGAGGAGCTGTTCTGGAAGGCTTATGAGGGGCGAAGCCCGGCGAAGGCGGGTAGATTGTCACAGCAACAATCGGCGTAGCGGATGGGGTGCGTATGACGATGATCGCCATGTGGGTCAGGATCGATGAGGAGAACCTCTTGCAGGCTATGCAGGAGGCCCGGGAGAAACTGGCGAGCGTCCAGGGCGAACTGGTTTTGGATTTTTCTTCCGTGCGGCGGATTAATGCAAGCTCCCTGGAGGCGATGGAAGAGTTCATCGGCTTGGCAGCCGACAAAGGCGTTAAGGTCGTGCTGCACGGCGTGAATGTGGGAGTTTACAAGGTGCTCAAGCTGGTGAAATTGGCGTCACGATTTGTTTTCGTGAATTGAGACAGGCAATCGCCGGCGACGGAAGTCCGGCAAGGAAATAGGAGATCGGCCATGCAGAGCGAAATTCAGCGTGACCCGCGGGGTGACCGCCTATCCTGGGGCGACACCGTCTTCCTGCACCTCGAACGCGAGGGCATGCCTCTTAACGTGGCCTGCGTGTGCGTGTTCGAGGGCGAAATTCCGCTCAAGAGATGCGTCCAGTTCGTCGAGTCTAAGCTGCCCCTGATTCCGCGGTATCTTAAGCGTTTGGTGGCTCCGCCGCTGAATATCGGCCTTCCAAGGTGGGAATACGACGCGACCTTCGACATCCGCAACCATGTGCGCGAGGTGACGCTCAAGCACGGCAGCGAGACAGAATTGAAGAATTTGGCGGGGAAGATTCTGGGTACGGTGCTGGACCGGCAACGCCCGCTATGGGACATGACCTTTGTGAAAGGGCTGAAAGGGAATCGCGGCGCGCTGATCATCCGCCTGCACCACTGCCTGGCTGACGGCATCGCCGGCGTTGGAATCATGCATGCGCTTATGGATGCGAGTTCCGTGCCACCGCGTCTGCCCAAACGAAAGATGAAGCTCAAAGTACCGCCACAACCCGACGTCTTGACTTCAATCGCGAACGGTTGCATCGATTCCGTTTCGGATTTCTTCCAACGGATTCTCGCCGCGCTGGAGAACGTGGGGAGCATGGCACAGCGCTTCGCTGCGAATGGGGGAATCCTGGCTACGGACGAGATTACCAGGATGCTCCCGGAATTCAGCGCGCCAACCGAGCGGCTGAGGTTCAACGTTCTTTACCGCGGACCACAGATATTCGCGACCGCTGAAATTCCGCTGGCAGAAATCAAGGAGATACGGAAGAACCGCGCGACCAGCTTGAATGACGTCATTCTCACGCTGGTGACGGCGACCGTGCGGCGCTACCTGGAATTGCATGGCGACGACGTTAAGGGGCGGCTGTTCCGCATGATGGTGCCGGTCAATCTGCGCAATGGAGAAACTCCGGGCGAGATGGGGAATCACATTTCTCTGGTGCCGGTGACGATTCCGCTGGATATTCGCAAGCCGTTGAAATTGCTTGAGGCCGTTCACCAGAGAACGGATTTTCTCAAACGGGTGAATGCCGCTGAACTGATCAGCTTGACCGGTGGTTTGCTCGGCATGCTGCCCACTTCAACGCAGGCGCTGGCAGGCCAAGTCTTGAACCGTCTGCCGATCACGCCGTTTAACATGGTGTGCACCAATGTGCCGGGGCCGCAGTTTCCGCTGTACTTGCTGGGTCACAAGATCGTGCACTGCTATCCGTACGTCCCGGTTGGCGGCGAGATGACGCTGAACTGCGCCATTCTTACCTATAATGGCACGGCCTATTTCGGGTTCACCGCGGATGTAAAGGCAGCGCCGGATCTGCGGCGCGTGGAAGGACTTCTGAAATTGAGTTTTGCGGAACTGCGGGAGGCCGCGGGGGTCCAATCGGCGCACAAGAAAGAAAGAGAGAAAAAAGCAAGGAAAACAGAGACCCGGGCGCACGCGAAAAAGAAGGGGAAGGTTTCCGGGAGTCCAGCGGTCGCAGTGGCGCCCGAGGAGGTTCCGGCATTTGCGCCGCCTCCGCCACGCGTTCCCGTCGCAAAAGAATTAGCGCCGGAAATCCCAGCACAGGAAGAAAGAGAATTAGCGGAGTTGATCGCCTAGGGAGCCGCCAGGAGGAGCCGCATAGTATATGCGAAAGTTGATCGAGGTTCAGGCAGCCAAAGAGCTGATGAGTGAGGCCATCGATTGGGGGATGTTCAAATGGCTGTTTGAGAAATCACGAGTGCGGGAAACCGCGGACCGGGCCAACGACGCCCTGGACCGATTGGAGCGGAGCGTCAAAGCACAGTGGAGCGAGCAACTGAAGGAAGCTACCCGCGAGCTGACAGCGAAACGGGTCGAGGCCGCACGGCGAAGCCAAGAAGGCCGGCAATCGCCGCAGATAGTGGAGCCTGAACTCAAGCTGCTGGTCGAAAAAGTGAAGGAAGCGCACGAGGCGGCGCGCCGGGCGCGGATGGATGCGGAAAAGACCTTTGACGAAGCAGAGAAGCAGATGAGCCCCGACCTTGCTCGGGAAGGCTGCAGGAAAGCGATCCATTCCTGGGAACTGCACGAGAAAGCGATACGCAAGGCCAAAGCTGCGATGGAAGCAACTGGGTCAGAAAATTGAGCAGCGTCGCACAGTGTGCGTAAGCCGGATGACGCGACATCTGCATTGCCCCGGCGCATGCATGAACACAGGCTCAGCGGATGGTTACGTCCAGTGCCCGAGAGCGTGTTCCTTTTCCACGTTGGAGACTTCTGCTTCGTCGTAGAGGGCAGTGATCCGCTGGCGATAGCGCTGCTCGATGGCTCTGCGGCGGATTTTCATGGTCGGAGTGAGAGTGCCATCTGAAGCCGAAAATTCTTCCGCCACCAGCAGGACCCTTTTCAATGTCTCGTGGCGGGCCAGGTTGCGGTTCACTTCGCCGACGATGCCCTCGTATAGTTCTTTGACTTTCAGGTGGGTAACGAGTTCTTCCCGGGATGTGAAGGTGACCTGGTTGGCGCGCGCCCACTCTTCCAGGAGAGGGAACTGCGGTGAAATGATTACCGAGGCAAATTTTCTGCGGTCTCCCAGAACCACCGAAGTTCCGACCAGAGTATGCAGCTTCAGTGAATTCTCGATTGGCTGCGGGGCGATGAATTTTCCACCCGAAGTCTTAAGCAGATCCTTCTTGCGATCCGTGACCCACAAAAATCCATCTTCGTCCAACTTGCCAATGTCTCCGGTCTTGAACCAGCCATCCACAAATGCGTTGCTGGTTTCTTCGGGCCGGTTCCAGTAAGCGCGGAAGACGGAAGGACCGCGCACCAGAATTTCGCCGTCTTCCGCGATCCTTACCTCGACATTGGAAAGGGGGCGGCCCACCGCGCCTATTCTGTGGGCGCCTGGCGTGTTGATCGCGATCAGGGGCGATGTTTCCGTAAGACCGTAGCCTTCGTGAATGCGAATTCCCATGTCGGCGTACCATTCCGCCAGTTCTTTGCCGAGGGGAGCTCCACCGGAAACGAATAGTTGAGCTTTGCCCCCGAGCCGGGCACGCAGCTTGGAAAACACCAGCTTATTCGCCAACTTCCAACGGAGTGATGCTGGTGTTTTGCCGGCCAGAATCTCCGGTCGATGTGCCTGGCCCACCGAAAGCGCCCAGTGATAGATGGCGCGATTCGGGAATCCCTTGGATTTCTGTTCCACGGCGGCGTACATCTTTTCGTACACGCGCGGGACACCGACGAAAATGTTGGGCTGAACTTCCAGAAGCGCTTGCGGCAGTTGTTCGATGGAAGGGCAATAGGCGAGGGTGACGCCGCGGTTGAGCATGGCGAAATCGAGATGCCGCGCGGTCACATGCGACAGCGGGAGAAAGGACATGCTGATCTGTCCTGGGTGGACATCGAAACCGTCAAGCGAGTGCTGAAGATTCGAAGTGAAATTGCCGTGAGTCAACTGCACGCCCTTGGCGTCGCCGGTGGTTCCCGAGGTGTAAATGATGGTCGCCAGATCGTCCGGGGCGACCGTGTGCGCTTGGGCGTCGAGTTTGGGATCGCGGCCCGTGGGGCCTTCCTGCATCAGCGGGGGCATTTGGATGGCATCGGGCGTATCCACTTGATCCATTACCACAACTTGCCTTACGAAAGTCTGATCTTTGATGGACAGGACCTTTTGGAGTTGCTTATCCGTGGAGACGACAACAATTTTTGCCCCGGAATCGCGCAAAATGTAGGCCGTTTGCTGGGCTGTAAGCGTCGCATAGATGGGCACGACGGCGCCGCCCAACAGCAGTGTGGCGAAATCAACGACCGCCCACTCCGGGCGATTTTCGCTCAAGATGGCCAGCCGATCGCCCTTGGCCAAGCCCCACAGGCGGAGTGCCCGCGCCATCCCGGCCACGCGGCGGTAGAACTCCCGCGAACTGATGGGAACCCAGTGGGTGGCGTCGCGATACAACATCACCCGCTCCTGGCCGCGGTCCACGATGGAGAAGAAGATGTCGTTAATGGTTTGATCTTTCATGCTTGAGTCATATCTTCGAGCAATGCAAGAGGGAAGCCTCCACGCCGCCCCTGGGCAGCGTGGGCATTGGGGCTTCCTGTCTACCCATTCTAGCTGGTTTACTAATTCAACTGACCCCACTTCCAGGTTGGTCCGATGGTGAAGCGCCAAAAGTTCTGCCGGTCGGTGAGGATGTTGGAATACAGGTGAGTGTTGATCCAGTCGGCTGTAACGCGCAGACCCACCCGCCGGGAAACGTTGACGTCGAAGCCGCCACCCAGGCCAACAAAGTAGGTTGTGTCGCTCTGGTGGCTAGCCGGCACGGGAAGGTTTAGATTCGTGAACAACCCGCCCAACCGAGGATCCAAACTCAGGTCCACACTCGCGTGGATCGCTCCCAGGCCCGGACGAATGAGAAAGGTGACCCTTTTCAATTTGCGGATGTAAATCTGTGGGCCAGCGGCGATGGTGTAGGTGGTCGAGTTGAAGGAGACGTTGACCTGATTCGGAGCAGGTGTAAGCCCCTGGGATTGCTGGTTGGCTGCCGCGAGCGTTGGTGCGTACGTGGTCGAAGTTCCGTTAATCGTGCCCCCGCCGCTGATAATGTTATTTCCGGCGGCGCTAAAGTCCACCCCGAGGCCGAGCCATGGTTTCACCGTTACGCCGAAGTCGGTGTCGAAACCGCGTTGGGTGAGGCTCAATCCGGGGGCAGTCATGTAATCGAAGCCGGTGTAGATCGTGTAACGGTTTATTCTTACATCTTCCTGAGCTACGGCAGGCAGGCAAATAAGAATCGCCAGGCTGCAAAATAGCAGAAGTCGAACAAACGTAGAGCTACTGCGGAGGAGGGAAGAAGATCCTCTCATATCACACCCCTTAAATTTTTACATTGGGCCCGAGCGATGGTCGCTTCCACTGCTCCGTGGGCATGGCTGCCGCGCGACATCAGGGAGGTAACTCCACATTTCGACAGATACGGAGACGGCTTTCAGTGATATAGGTCACCGTGCGAACAGGAGGGCAGCGATTTCGCCCGGACGGACGTGCGAGCCAGGCGTTTATCGTACGAAGGCGCATAGGATTGGGAAAGAATCGAATGAGTCGAGGTGATATTCTGGGGGCGAATTACGAGTAGGCCGAGTCGCGGGGTTTGGAGAGAGAAGCCCCTCCTGCGACTCTGCGGATCCCACCGAGAGTGAACCGAGGAGCGAGCTGCACCTAATGGCTCGCGAAAAGGAACATGGCTAAATCCCTGCGCCCAATTCTGGAAATCGTCAAAAAGCTGGAACTTCCCGAAAAATATTTTGAACAGATTGGTCCGTATGGCGGAAAGGTGCGCCTGGATTTCCTGAACGATGGCGCCTTCTCGCGGCGGGGCAAGCTGATTGTGGTGACGGCGACGACGCCGACGGCCAGCGGCGAGGGCAAGACAGTCACTTCAATCGGGTTGACGCAAGGGCTGGCGCGCATCGGGAAAAAGGCGATCATCACGTCGCGAGAGCCTTCGTTGGGACCGGTGTTTGGGATGAAGGGCGGGGCGGCGGGGGGCGGCGCGTCCACGATTGAGCCAGCCGCGAAGATCAATCTGCATTTTCACGGAGATTTTCACGCCATTGCCGCGGCGCACAATCTTTTGGCGGCTTTGATCGATGCCCATCTGTTTCATGGCAATGATTTCAACCTGGACCCGGAGCGCATCACCTGGCCGCGCACGATGGACATGAACGACCGGGCACTTCGGGACATTGTGGCCAGCGCCGGAAGCAAGAAAGACGGTGCCGGTCGGCGCACCGGATTTGTGATCACCGCGGCTTCGGAGATCATGGCCATCATCGCGCTGGCCAAGGATCGCGAGGACCTGCGGGGGCGGCTGGACAGCATCGTGGTAGGGAGCGCTCGGACGGGGAACCCGGTTACCGCGAAAGATCTGCGGGCGACGGGCGCGATGATGGCGCTCCTGACCGAGGCGATTCAGCCGAACCTGGTACAGACCGTCGAGGGAGTGCCGGCATTTGTGCATGCCGGGCCGTTTGGAAATATCGCGCACGGAACGAGCAGTGTGATTTCGCAGGAGATGGGGCTGCGGCTGGCGGACTATGTGGTGAATGAGTGCGGATTCGCAGCGGATCTGGGCGGGGAGAAGTACATTGACATTGTTTGCCGTACGACGGGGGTGAGCCCTGCGGCGGCGGTCCTGGTGACCACGGTGCAGAGCCTGCGGAATCAGGGCGAAGGCGATTTGGAGAAGGGAATTCCGAATCTGGCGCAACACTTGCAGATTCTGCGGAAGTTTGGATTGCCGAGCGTGGTGGCCATCAATCGTTTTCCAAAGGATACCGATGCAGACCTGGAGCGGCTGGAACGCGCTTGCCGGGAGAACGGGGCACAGAGCGCGCGACATACTGCGTTTGCCGACGGCGGAGCGGGGGCAGAGGAGCTGGCGCGCCGAGTGGTAGAGACGATTGAGAAAAATCCAGGCGTGCGGGCGAAGCATATTTATGAGCTTGAGGAAACTTTGGAGACGAAGATTCAGAGAGTGGCGCGGGAAGTTTATGGGGCTAGCGGAGTGACGTTGAGCGAAAAGGCGAAGGGAAAGCTGCAGGAATTTACAGACTGGGGATTCGGGAAATTGCCGGTGTGCATTGCCAAGACGCAATATTCGCTTTCGGATAATCCCAAACTGATGGGCGCGCCAAAGGGGTGGGAGTTGAATGTGACGGACGCGTCGCTTTCGGCGGGGGCGGGATTTGTGGTGGTGATTTCAGGGAATATGATGCTGATGCCAGGGTTGCCAAAGGTTTCGCGGGCGGTGGAAGTGGACGTGAATGCGGCGGGGGAGATTGTGGGGATTTGAGGTTGGAGAGAAGAGCAAGAGTTAACACAGCGCGCACAGAGGATGAGTTCCCCGACCCGGTCAGGATGAACGACGGGCACTGAGAAGAGAGAGCTGAGAACACTGGCTAGAGCGTGTGCTAGTGGGAAGATCGGTGAAACGCGAAATAGTATTTGAAGCGTCTAAACGGTAGGTCTCACCTGCGCGGCAGCGGAGTGTGTCCAGGCCAGCTCGCGCTCCCACCAACTTGCGGGAACTCGAGGAGAGTTAAATGGGAAGGATTGTGATGAAGAGACTTCGTGTATCTGCTGGCAGAGCGCTGCGCGCCGGAATTTGCCTTTTGCTCGCGCTGATCTCAACCACTCGGACGTTGGCGCAAAGTCAAGCGCCGACAGCAGCTCCCGCGAAAACTCCACCCGTCCTGGGGACCATCAAAACAATTGCCGGAGAGACGTTGACGGTGACATCGGACGCCGGCGTCGAGAGCAAAGTTACCGTGACACCGGCGACGAAACTTCTGCGCGTACCGCCGGGTTCGAAAGACCTGACACAAGCCGTGGCCATTCCGCTTTCTGAGTTTCAGGAAGGAGACCGCGTGCTGGTGAGGTCGCGTTGCGCCGGGGAGCCGCCGGTTTGCGAAGCGACCACGGTGATCGCGATGAAGAAGAGCGACATCGCGGAGAAACAGGCGCATGAACGCGAAGAGTGGCAGAAACATGGGATTGGCGGGCTGGTAAAGAGTGTCGACGCGGCGCAGGGCACAATCACCATTGGCACGGTGACCGCCGCGGGTAAGAAAGATTTGACGATCGCGGTGGGGAAGAGCACCGTCATCCGGCGGTACGCGCCGGGTTCCGTGAAGTTTGACGATGCGAAGGTGAGCAGCGTCGCGGAAATCAATCCGGGAGATCAGTTGCGGGCCCGAGGCGTGCGCGGCGCGGACGGCACGAGCTTTGCCGCGGATGAGGTGGTTTCCGGATCGTTCCGGAATATTTCAGGAATGATTTCGGCGGTGGATGCGAGCGCGGGAACCATTACTGTTGTTGATCTAGCGACGAAGAAAACGGCGGTGGTGAAAGTGAGCGCCGATTCGCAATTGCGAAAATTGTCGCCCCAGATGGCGCAGATGATTGCGATGCGCTTAAAGGGCGCTTCTACATCAGGTGGCGCTCTGCCAGGTGGAGCGCCGGCGGCTGGGCAGGCGACTCCTGCAGCTAACGGAGCAGCGGGTGGGGGATCGGGCGCGGCGGGCGGCGGCGCTGGCGGCCAAGGGCGCGGCGGGGGAGACATGCAACAGCTTTTGGCGCGACTGCCGGCAACTCCGCTGGGAGACTTTCAAAAAGGCGACGCGATCATGGTTGTTGCCACTGGGACTTCCAATGACGCGCAAGTTACGGCCATAACGGTGTTGGGCGGGGTGGAACCGCTGCTGCAAGCGACATCGCAGGAACAAGCATCGAGTATCTTGACGCCATGGAGTTTGAGCGGCGGCGGCGGAGACGCGGGAGCACAGTAACGGGGGCGATAAGCAACTTGAGAGGGGCGGGACTCCGGGGAAATGAGAACGAAATTGGGGATGAATATCGGGGCTAAAGTTGGTGTGTTTTTTCTTTTGTTGTTGCTGGCGGGTCCGAAGGGTTCGGCGCAAGCGCCGACCGGGGTGATTCGCGGGCAGGTGACGGATCCTTCGGGAGCGGCGTTGGTGGGCGCGACGGTGCTGCTGACGACGCCGTCCGGTGGTTCGACGGACACCACCACGAATAGAGATGGCGTTTACGAATTCAAGAATTTATCTCCGGGGACGTATGAGATCAAGGCGGTAGCCGCGGGATTCGCGATGTTCGACAAGGCTGGGGTGGCGCTGGCCGCGGGACAATCGCTGAAAGTGGATATTTCCTTTACGATTGCGGTACAACAGGAAAAGGTGACGGTGAATTCCACCGCGACGCAACTGGACGTGAGTCCTGCAAACAACGCCAACAGCATTACGTTAACCGGCAAGGACCTGGAAGCGCTTTCGGATGATCCCGATGAGCTTTCCTCGGAATTGCAGGCCCTGGCCGGGCCCTCGGCGGGACCCAACGGCGGGCAAATGTACATCGACGGATTTACCGCCGGGCAATTGCCGCCGAAGGCGTCGATCCGCGAGATTCGCATCAATCAAAATCCATTTTCGGCGGAATACGATAAGCTGGGTTACGGGCGAATCGAGATTTTCACCAAGCCGGGGACGGACAAATATCACGGGCAGTTTCAGGTGCAGGGAAACACTTCGGCGTTCAATGCGCGAAATCCGTTCGAGAACCTGCCGGAGGGCGTTTCCCCGCCCGACTACAACTCCGAGCAGTACTCCGGCAACATCGGCGGGCCGATCAACAAGAAGGCTTCGTTTTTCTTCAATATTGAGCGGCGCAACATCGGAGGCCTAAACGTTGTAAATGCCAGCGTGGTCTGCGGAGATACTTATCTGCAGATTCCGTGCCCCGCAGGACAACCACAGTTCAGCATTCTTCCCTCCTACAGCGCGGCGATCAGCAACCCGCAAACACGCACCAACTTAAGCCCGCGCGTGGACTACCAGCTGACCCCGAATAACACTTTGACGGTACGCTATCAGTACTACCGCGACGTGGAAACGAATAACAACGTCGGGCAATTCAACCTGCTGGAAGCGGGCACGAATGTCCTGGGAGTGGAACATACGCTGCAGGCGACGGACACGCAAATCATTGGTGCGCACACGATCAATGAGTCGCGATTCCAGTTCGTTCACGAGGACAATGAGAACACACCGGTCAGCGCGCTGACCACGATAAACGTCGGCGGAGGGTTCACGGGTTACGGTGGCGGGGGATTTGGTTCCACGGACCTGCAGAGCCGCTACGAATACCAGAACACCACGTTCCTGAACTACGGCAAGCATGCCTGGAAATTCGGGGGCAGGATTCGCGGCACCCACGATCGCGACCAGACCAGCGGGAATTTCAACGGCACGTTTTCCTTCGGCTCGAGACCGAATCCAGACCGGACGTGCATCCCATCGCCCGCGAACAACAACTGCATCATTACCCCGATAGTGGCATACCAGATCACCCAACAGGGGATTGCGGCCGGACTGCCGTTTGCCACGATTCAGGCAATGGGCGGCGGGGCGAGCTACTACACACAGACATTTCAGACCGCCGGGGGCACGCAGATTATTCCTTCGACGGTTACGCTTGTGGATGTGGGGTTGTTCGTGCAGGACGATTGGAAGGTTCGCCAGAACGTGACCTTGAGCTACGGCCTGCGGTTTGAAACCCAGAATAATTTCAGCGATAAATCCGATTTTGCGCCGCGCATCGGCCTGGCCTGGGGTATTGGAGGAAACGCGAAGAATCCGCCGAAGACGGTGCTGCGCGCCGGGTTCGGCATCTTTTACGACCGGTTTACGTATGATCTGGTCGAGACTCAACAGCGGTATAACGAGTTGAGCCCGTTGCAGCAGCAACTGCAGATTCAGAATCCGGTGTTCTTCCTGCCGATTCCGAATCCGGTGCCGTCGGGAACTTTGGTCTCAACTCAGTATGCTGATAACAACAACCTGCGCGCGCCCTACACGATGCAGACCGGGATAACGTTGGAGCGCCAACTCACCAAGGTCGCGAATATCGCTGTCACTTATTTGAATTCGCGGGGCGTGCACCAGTTTTACACCAACAACCTGAATCCGTTTATTCCGTCCAGTGATCCGTCTGGGGGCGCGCGGCCTCTCCCAAATGAGGGCAACATTCTCCAATATCAGTCAGAGGGGACGTTCAAGCAGAACCAGTTGATCGTGAACGGTAGCATCCGGATGGGTGCGAAGCTCTCGCTCTTCGGCTACTACACCTATAATCGTGCCAATAGCGACACTTCAGGGGTAAACAGTTTTCCTTCGAATCCGCTGAATCTGTCGGAGGATTATGGCCGAGCGAGCTTTGATATCCGGAACCGGCTGTTTCTCGGCGGCACGATCGGCCTGCCACGAGGTTTCCGCCTTAGCCCATTCATGATTGCGAGTTCCGGGATTCCTTTCAACATCACGACGGGAACGGATCCTTATCAGGACAATCTTTATAATGTCCGGCCGGCTTTTGCGGTGTGTACGCCGTCCAATCAGACCAAATTCGGATGCTTTGATACGACTCCCGCACCAGGGGCAACTCCCATCCCCATCAACTTTGGTGAAGGGCCGGGACGATTTACCATGAACCTGCGCCTGAGCAAGACATTCGGATTCGGGCCCGCAATCGAAGGTGCTTCCGGGAGCGGTGGAGGCGGCATGGGCGGAATGGGCGGCGGAACGTTCGGGCGCGGTCCGGGAGGAGGTGGCCGCGGCGGACAGGGTGGCCGGGGCATGGACGCCAGCACCAATCATCGTTATTCGCTGACGTTCGGCGTGATTGGGCGGAATATCTTCAATAATGTGAACCTGGCTACGCCGATCGGCAATCTTGGCTCGCCGCTATTTGGGGAATCGAATGGGTTGGCGGGGCGGCCGTATAGTGATTCTTCTTCGAACCGGCGGCTGGATCTGCAAGTTACGTTTACGTTCTAGTTCCTGGCGACGATCAATTCCCGCGTTGCATTTTCTGCGGCGACCTCAATTTAGGATATTCTCTTAGCCATCATTTGCGATTTTTAGAGCCGCTTTGTGCGGCGGTTGGCGCCGTCATTTTGGAGAGAGCCATGAGCCGGGGGAAAAAAGATCGAGAATTGGGGATGGATTGCGGAATTACGCGGCGCGACTTCTTAAATGGCGTTGCCGTCACTGTGGGGGCTTCCCTCACTGTTCCCAGCACCGTTCTGGGTGAACTTTTGAAGGCGGCGGATGCGCCGTACGCACCGGAGAAGCAGCTGGGTTACTACCCGCCGGCGAAAACCGGCATGCGCGGCAGCCACGATGGCTCTTGGGAAGTGGGGCATGCCCTGCGCGACGGGACGAAGTGGAACCATGCGAAAAAAGAATCGGACACTTACGACCTGGTAGTTGTGGGCGGCGGCATCAGCGGCCTGGCAGCGGCTTATTTTTTCCGCCAGTTGTCGGGAGAATCCGCCCGGATACTTATTCTGGACAACCACGATGACTTTGGCGGGCACGCCAAGCGCAACGAATTCACCAGCGGCGAGCGAAAGCTGATCGGTTATGGCGGGACGCAGGCGATTGCAGGGCCCAATTTGTATAGCGCCCAGGCGAAACATCTATTCAGCGACCTGGGGATTGAAGTAAAACGCTTCGAAACCTACAACGACCGGAATTTTTATTCAAGTCGCGGGATGGGGCAGGCGGTTTTCTTCGACAAGGAGACATTCGGAGCGGACCGTCTGGGGCGTGGCTTCCGCGGACTCACGCAAGCGCCTTCCGAGGAATTTTTGGCCGCGGCGCCGCTCTCCGACACCGCGAAGAAAGATTTGGTGCGGCTGTGCACCGAAAAAGTGGATTATTTGGCGGGAATGGATGCGGCCGCGAAGAAGGCGTACCTCGGGAAGACCAGTTATCAGGATTATCTGCTCAAGAACGCGAAAGTCACTCCGGAGCTGATTCCTTATTTCCGGCCGTCGATGCACGGGCTGTATGGGGTGGGAATTGACGCGGTTCCGGCGGGCGAAATGGCGGGTTTGCAGGAACTGCCCGGATTCGCGGGCCTGGGCATTGAGGACCGCGACGGCCCGGGGATCAGCCTGGAGGTGACGCGACAGGACGATGAGCCGTACATTTATCATTTTCCGGATGGCAATGCTTCGATCGCGCGAATGTTGGTGCGCGCTCTGGTGCCGGGGGTCGCTCCGGGCCGCACGATGGAGGATGTAGTTCAAGCGATATTTGATTATGCGAAGCTGGACCAGGACGGCGCGGCCGTGCGCGTCCGGCTGAACTCGACCGCGGTTCATGCGCGGAATCTTGGAAGTCCGGAGCATCCCAAAGAGGTGGAAATAACCTACGTGCGCGGCGGAGAGGCGCACGCGGTGCGGGGCAAGACGTGCATCCTGGCCTGCTGGAACATGCTCATCCCGTATATGTGCCCGGAAATGCCGGAAGCGCAAAAAAATGGCTTGGCCTATAACGTGAAAGTGCCGTTGGTATATACGAATGTGCAGATTCGCAATTGGACGGCGTTCGACAAGCTCAAGGTGCGTCGCGTGTACTGCCCGGGTTGCCTGTTCACCGGCATTGAGATGGACTTTCCGGTGAGCATGGGCCGCTACGAATTCACGCAGGAACCCGAGCAGCCTTGTGTCCTCCACATGTCGCATGTTCCCGTGGGGCCCGGAGCGAATGCCCGGGAGATGCAGCGTGCGGGGCGGCGGCAGTTGTACGCGACAAGTTTCGAGACCTTTGAACGGGCGATTCGCGATCAACTGGCGCGGGCATTGGGCGAAGGCGGATTCGACCCGGCTCGGGATATTGAGGCCATCACGGTGAATCGTTGGCCGCATGGGTATTCGTACGAGTATTTGTCTTTGTTCGATCCCGAATGGCCCGCGGGGCAAGCGCCGCACGAGATTGGCCGGCAACCGTTCGGAAACATTCACATCGCGAATTCGGATGCCGGGGTGTTTGCGTATACGAATGAGGCCATCGATCAGGGCTGGCGAGCCGTAAAAGAAATCATCGCGAAAAAGAGCTGAGATGATGAAGCGGAAAAAACAACGGCTGAATAAGGGAATCGAGGCGCGGCGGCGGGCGCGGAAGTCCGGACTGGCGCCAGCGGGCACGAAGGTGATTCCGGACAAGCGGAAGAAGGCGGAGAAGCATAAGCATGATCCTTTGCAGGGACTAGCGGATGAGTAAGCAACATTCAATGGCATTCCGAGCGAAGTGGGGCTGCATGAGTTGGCAGAGTCTTGTGAAGACTCTCCGCACTAGAAAGTTTCTCCGCCGCTGGATCATTCTGGTAGCTGGATATTTATGGTTGCTAGCGCCGAATGCCGGCCAAGCTCGTGGCGAGAGCCAGGAGACCAGAGAATCCCTGAATACATTCATGGAGAGATACCTTGGACCGCCGTCCGATTCTGAAAACGGCCTCACGCGATATGTCTCGGCGCTAGTAGATTTGCGTGACGATGGAAAACGCGAGGCGATTATCTACATCACGGATGCAGACTGGTGCGGCTCAGGTGGCTGCACGACATTGGTCCTGGAACCTGAAAATTCTTCTTACAGAATCATCACAGAAATGACTATTGTTCGACTCCCTATCCGAGTGCTGAAGACCAAAACCAATGGGTGGCACGATCTCGGGGTTTGGGTGCAGGGAGGTGGCATTCAACCAGGGTACGAGGCGTGGCTCTCATTTGACGGCCAGACTTATCCAACCAATCCTTCTATGGCTCCAGATCCGCCTTCCAAGAAGAGAGCGCCGGGAAAAGTCGTGATTGCCCGGGCCCGATAGAATAAGCGTGGCACGTTCCTCTCAAATTATTTTCAAAAGCAAGTTCAGTTCGGCGATTTCTTGGGGCTATTAGGTCCGACCGGACCTAGTTTTTGGAGCCTCAGCCGGGTCTTTGGTCGGGGACGATTTCGTCCGGGCGGAAGAGAGGCGCTGCTTTCATTTTTCGGCGCATGGAAAGTTCCATGCCAATTTTCTCGAGTTCCGCTTTGTCAAAACCCATGCAACTGACCTGCACTTTGCCGCCAGGCTCAATCAGGAAAATGGTGGGGACGTTGGTGAGGCCATAGGCGTTGGAGACGGGATAGCCGGGATCGTCGAGCGGCGTCGGCATCGTCACGCCGTATTCGCGATTGAACTCTTTGGTGCTGCGCGCGTCATCTTGCGAGACGCTGAGAACGGTGGCGCCATCGCCGGCATAGCGCTCGGCGATCCGCTGGATAAAGGGAAGCGTAAACTGGCAAACGGGGCAGGAAATTTTGAAGAAGGCGACGACCACGGGTCCTTTCTCCAGCAATTTGGCTAGCGAATATTCCTTGCCATCAAGGGATTTCAGGGTGAATCCCGGTGCGGTGTGGCCCGCGTCGATCGTGGTCAAAGGTTCCTCCCAACCCATTAGAGTGGAGAATCTACGTTTCAGTGACATGAGGGTAGTTTAGCGTAAATCGGAAGCTGAGAGGCTTCGGGCACCAATCGGAATGGGAGCCCTAATGGCGACGGCGGGGGAGGTTGGGGTGCACGAAGAAAAACCCGCACCCTCAAAACCGGAGGGTGCGGCACCCACGCTTGCCGGGGCTAGTGAATGGTTTTGGTTTTGCGCTGCATGTAGTCCATCAGGAGATACTGGCCGAGGTTGTAGGGCGTGGTGAAGTAGGCCTTGCCCTTGCACATCTGGGTGATTTTCTGGACGAACTGCACCAGACTGTAATCGGTGGCCAGCATGAAGGTGTTGATCATGATGCCGGTGCGCTTGCACTTATTGACTTCTTCCAGAGTTTCGCCAACGACGAAGGGATCGAGGCCGAAGGCATTTTTGTAGATGCGGCCATCTTCAAGGGTTAAGGCGGAGGGCTTCCCGTCGGTGATCATCACGATTTGCCGCATATCCTTGCGCTGGCGAAGCAGGATGCGCTGGGCCATGCGCAGGCCTTCGCGGGTGTTCGTGTAGTAGGGGCCGACTTGCACACGGGCAAGTTGGCTTAGGGGAACTTCTTCCGCCGAGTCGTGGAAAAGCACCAGGCTGAGTGTGTCGCCGGGATATTGCGTGCGAATCAGATGCGACAGCGCCATGGCCACGCGTTTGGCGGGCGTGAAGCGGTCTTCGCCGTAGAGAATCATGCTGTGGCTGCAATCGAGCAGCAGCACGGTGGCGCAGGAGGAATGGTATTCGCACTGGTGGACCATGAGGTCGCGATACTCAATCTGCAGGGGAACTTTAGCGCCTTCGCGGCGAATGGTGTTGGAGAGCGTTTCGCTGATGTCCAGGTTCAGCACGTCGCCAAATTCATAGGGGCGCGAGATGCCGCCGGATTCGATGCCGGTGGATAAATCGCGGGTGTCGTGGCGGCCGAAACTGCTGCGGCCGAGTGAGCCGAGCAAGTCTTGCAGGGTTTTGAAGCCGAGAAAATCGATGGCCTTGTCGGTGATTTCGAAACGTGCTTCCGTGTTGGTGTCCTGCGGCTGGCCGAGCCGCCCACCGGGAGTGTTTTGCGGCGGCGGGGTCACTTGCGGCGGCTGCTGGGGGTTGATGAAGCCTTCCTGGGCCATGCGTTCGACCAATTTGTCGATCAGGTCGCGAATTTCCTCGCTGTTCAGCGCGCCGGGATCCAGGAGGAGTTTGCGCATTTCCTCGCTCATGGCGTCGTCGGGGAGCAGGTCGCCTTCCTGCAGGGCGCGGAGGATCGCTTCGCGCAAGGCTTCCATCGAGTGTGAGGCATCCATTTCGGAGAGGCCGTAGAATTGGGATTCGAAACCGCTCTGCAGAAGAAAATCGCCGAGGCGTTTCATCAACTCGTCGAGATCGACGGCGTCGGCGGGTTCGCCTATGTACTTTCCATATTTGATGACTTTCATTACGTGGCCCTCGAGTTTTTTGCTGGCCGGTCTAAAGACCGGCCACTACAGTCGGAAAACCCGCACCCTCAAAGGCGGAGGGTGCGGCACCCACGCTAAATTTGAGATCCTTCAGCCCGCAAACGTCGCGCACTTCAGGATGACGACCCTTTGTCGGGTCGTCAATTGTAATTGCGGCGCGGGCGACTGACCGACTCCCGGGGCTCTGGTGCGCGTTGCTTTTCCGCGTAATAGCCGCGCTCTTCGCTGCGGCCGATGCGGCGGTGAGCCCAGAGGCCTTCGAGGATCATCTCCGCTGCGGCTGCGGCTTGCGCTTCGTCCTTGCGATTGGTTACGCCGAGCTTGCCAATGTTTTCCATCAGCCCTTGCACTTTTGCAAGCTGCTCGTACCGCTGGCTGGTGGAAATGAGATCGGGAATTTTGAGTTCACCGCCGGCCTCGAACCACTGCACCACAGGCTGAAAACTAACTTCGCCGAAATACCTGGAGAAGACCCGGCCGATGGCGGTACGGATGAGTTCTCGGGCGATAACCTCCGCGCCTTTGAGTTCGCCTTCGTACTCTAATTCCATTTTTCCGGTGATCGAGGGGAGCGCGGCGTAGAGGTCCGCAACACGTGCAACGCCGTGGGTCTCTCCGGCGCGCGCGGCATGCTGCTCCGCGCTGCTGACGAGGCTTTCGAGAGTGCTGATGGGAAGCCGCTGGCTGACGCCGGAGCGGCGGTCCACGCGCTTGTCTTCGCGTGCCTGAAAAGCGATCTCTTCCACAACTTCGCGCAGGTATCCGGGCACTTCGACGTTGATGCCGGAGTCGCGCGCGGTCCAAGCCTCTTGGGTGGTGATGGCGATGCCTTCCTCGACCGTGGAGGGATAGTGAGTGCGAATTTCGGCGCCGATGCGATCTTTGAGCGGCGTAATGATCTTGCCGCGCGCGGTGTAGTCTTCTGGGTTTGCCGAAAAGACCAGAAGCACGTCGAGCGGTAGGCGCAGCGGGTAACCCTTAATCTGGATGTCGCCTTCCTGCATGATGTTGAACAGACCAACCTGGATTTTGCCGGCCAGGTCGGGAAGTTCGTTGATGGCGAAGATGCCGCGATTGGCGCGGGGCAACAAGCCGTAATGGATGGTGAGTTCGTCGGAGAGATCGCGGCCACCGCGGGCGGCGCGGATGGGGTCGACGTCGCCGATGATGTCAGCGATGGTGACGTCGGGCGTGGCGAGTTTTTCGACGTAGCGTTGGTCGCGGGCCAGCCAGGCGATAGGCGTGTTGTCGCCCTCGGCGGCAACGCGCTCGCGGCATCCGCGGCAGATGGGCTGAAACGGGTTGTCGTTGATTTCGCAGCCGGCGATCACCGGGATTTCCGGGTCAAGAAACTGCAGCAGTCCGCGCAGGATGCGGCTTTTGGCCTGCCCGCGCAAGCCCAGCAGAATGAAATTGTGGCGCGAGAGCAGGGCATTGACGATCTGCGGGATCACGGTGTCTTCATAGCCGTGCACACCGGAGAAGAGAGGATCATCGCGTTCAATGGCTCGCAAAAGGTTGCGGCGGATTTCGTTTTTCACCGAAACTCCGGCCGAGCGGGCGTCGAAATCCGGAATGCGCTTCAGCTCGCCGATGGTGCGAGGTTTCGGATGACCTGCGGGATGAACTGAACTAGATGGTGTCATGGGGCCCCTGTCTGCGGACCACTCGCGATAGCCCGCGCACTCCTAATTTAATCCGTGACCGTTGCTGCCGGCGCTCTTCTGCAGAGCTTTCTCTTTGAGTAGATGCGGCGCCCAGTCACGGAGATACCTCAGCAGCCGCTCGCGGCGCTCGGATTCCGTGCGCAACTCGAGGATCTGCTGTTTCCAAAGCAAATCGAGGGGCAGGGAACAGGCGATAACGTAGGCGAGCGCTTCCTCGGGCGCTTCGGCGACGTCGCGGGGCAGGCTGTTGAAGAGCAGCGTGTGGCAAGTCTCATAGACTTCGACGAGCTGGCCTTTCTGCTGTGGCTCAATGGCGGATTCGCGATCTTCGAGATAGTCGACCTGGCCTTCGAGAAGGGGATCCTGAGAGAAAAGCTCCACAATGCGGAAGATATCCCGACCGACAGTAATGATGTCCATCCGGCCATCAGGATAGCGTTTGACGACTTCCAGAATCTCGGCGGTGCAGCCAACTTTGGTGATGCCGTCATCCATGGCGAGCAGCATTCCGAAGGGCGAGCGGGCGTCGAGGCAGTCGCGCACCATGCGGCGGTAGCGGGGCTCGAAAATGTGCAGGGGAAGCTCTTCGCCGGGGAAAAGTACGACGTTCAGAGGAAAGAGCGGTATGCGATCGGGTCGCATAGATACCAAGGGCCATCATAACAGAGCGGCGAAAAAAGGGTGAATGAGAGCGGACTTAGTTCCGTCCCAACTGGACTCCTGAAATAAGAAGGGGTATTCTCTGCCCCATGACACTCTCAGCGCGGAATCGGCTCGAAGGCAAGGTCATTGAAATTCAGCTTGGTGGCGTGATGGCTCACGTAGTGGTGCGCGTGGGCAAGAATCTTGTCGAGAGCGTGATTACCAAGCGCAGTGTGGACGAGATGAAGCTCAAGGTCGGAGACAAAGTCTCCGCCGTGATCAAGTCCACCGAAGTGATGTTGCAGAAGGATTGAAACTCATCCCAGTGGCCTGAAGGCGAAACAGGGGCGAAATGGTGCATTGCAATGTGAGGGTGAAAACGCTCCTGATTGTTGCTGTTCTGGCGGCTCAGTTTCTTTCCACATCGTCAAAGGTCCTGGCGCAAACCACCGCTGGCAACGCCGAACTGCGAGTCGGCGGCGCCGTTTCTACTCCGCTCGTATTGACCGTTGCTGATCTCAAGAAGATGCCCCGGAAGACCATGTCCGTCGTAAATCCGCACGACAAAAAGACGGAAGTGTATGAGGGCGTGCTTCTCGAGGAGCTTCTCAAACGGGCTGGTGCTCCGCTCGGGGAGCAACTTCGAGGTGCTTCCCTGGCCATGTATGTCCTAGCCGAAGCGGAAGACGGTTATCGGGTCGCGTTTTCCCTGGCGGAGCTCGATTCGGGCATCGCGGACTCCGAAATGATTGTTGCCGATACCATGGACGGCGCGCCGCTCGGCCCAAAGGTAGGCCCGTTTCGAATCGTCGCGCCACACGAAAAGCGCCCGGCGCGTTGGGTGCGGATACTGAAGTCAATCACGGTCATTCGCGCAACAACACCGCAAGACTCTCAGCCCCACTAATAACTGACATTCATCCAAACCGGCCTGCGATCATCGATGAATTTGTGAGCGACCGGCGGCCTCGCTAAGGAAGAACGGGCGGGAGCTTAAACGTGCTGGTGAAGAAAGCCTTCACGGCGGCGAGGGTCTGCTTGTAGGCGGCGGAGTTCGAACCCACGGTTGCGCCGCGGGTGATACATGCGTCTTTGTGGGTGAAGGGCTCGCCGGTGTTGAGATTAACAATTTCGCCGTCCTGTTCGGTCAAGCGGCAGTGGGAGGCAACTTCGGCGTCGGGAAAAGCAAACACCGGCGGATAGGTGGCGGAGTCGAAGACATGGCGCGCGCCGGGAAAGGTGGTAATTTTCACGTCCTTGCCGGCAGCCTGCAGGCGGGCAACGTAACGCTTCGCCGGCTCCACGGGCACCCAGTCATCGGCTTCGCCGTGGAAGATGCGAATCGGATGGTCGGTGACATTTTCATCCAGCGCAAAGGCGATATCGCAACGCGCGTAGAAGGGAAGGTAGGCGGCGAATTCCACGCCACCGGTCGCATAGTATCCCTGGAAGCGCCGCATGCTGGCATACAGAACAGCAAAACCTCCTTTGGAGAAGCCCATCGCCGCGACTCGCGTCTTGTCAATTTGAGAGTGGTTGGCAAGGACATCCAGCGCGCGATACGTGTCATAGATCATTGCCAGGCCGCCGAGCTGCGATTGATCGGGAATCGTTGAAGTGATGCCCCGGCCGCTGAAGCAATCGACGATGAACGCGGCCATCCCGATATTGTTGAATTCGACGGCCCAGCGATGGACGTTGCTGCCGACGCCGCCCGAGCCGTGGATGAGAACGGCTGCAGGGAACGGCCCGGCACCAGCGGGCAGACGCAACTCGCCGGCGATCACGGCCGGCGCGCCGTCGGTCGCCCCGGTCAGAAACTGGTGGTCCGAGAGGGTCACCGTCTGAATCGGGTGAATTTCGATGCGGGAGGTATGTCCGGGTACTGGTGTGGTCATAAGCATCCCTAGGATATTGTACAAGGCGAGTGGAGTGCGAAGGCTTCCGGGAAGGGGCCGATTGTGTCGAAAAACCCCACACGGGTGCCGCCAGCAGGGAAGAGTCTCGTCTCGGCTTGCCTTGCGGGCCAGGCGCGCGGGCTTTGCGTCCGGAACGTTTGCCTACGGCCTGCTGGTGGCGCGAAAGTTGGACGCCGCTACCCGAGTTGATCCAGCAAGCCTTCCATTTCGGAGCGGGCATGCTGGTTGCCCTGCCGATTAGCCGCTTCGATTCCCCTGGCCAACAGAGCCTTAGCCTCCTCGGCGCGATTGTTTTGCGCCAGGGTCTGCGCGTACATCTGATAGCCGGGAACATAATCGGGATTGGCCTCCAGCAACGATTTGAAATGCGCTTCGGCGGCGGCCAGATCACCTTCGCGGAGACATTCGAGCGCGATGCCGTAGCGTGAAAACGCATCGTTGGGATTCTGCGCGAGAAATTGTTCGAGCTTCTGGCGGCGGGTTTTGTTTTGTTCGGTCATAATGGTCTTGCGTATTATACGTGGAGAGCCGCGGCCGTCCACAAAGCCGCGTGAAGGAGAGCGATGAAGGCCAAGGGAAAAGCCACCAGTGCGCTGCTGGACGAGTGGAGGGTGAAGGGCAAGCCGGTCAGCGCGTCGGCTTCGGAGATGGCGGAAGTGGTGCTGCCCGCGCAGACGAACGCGCTTGGAAAGTTGCTCGGCGGGCACGTGATGCACATGGTGGATATTGTCGCGGCGATGGCGGCCAGCCGGCACGCCAACAGCTACATGGTGACCGCTTCGGTGGACTACATCGATTTCCGGAATGCGGTGAACCTGGGCGAAATTGTGATGCTGAAATCACAGGTGAACCGCGTGTTCAATACTTCGCTGGAAGTGGGAGTGGAAGTGTTTTCGGAAAACCTGCTGACCGGCGAGCGCAAGCAGACCACCACAGCTTATGTGACGTTTGTCGCGATTGACGAATTGACCCGCAAGCCGCGGCCCGTGCCGCCGCTGATTGTCCGGACAGTGGAGGAGAAGCGCCGGTGGCGGGAAGCGTTGAAACGCCGCGAGATTCGCCTGGCGCACCGGCAAAGAGAAAAGAGGGAAAATGGTTAGTTGGCGAAGCTGATGCGGACTTCGTCGGCGATTTTCAGGGCGTGCTCGACGCAGGTGCCGATGGCGGGACCATTGAGGTAGTTTCCAGAAAAATAAAGGCCGGGAAAGCGGGCGCGCAGGGTCTCAAGCGCCGCGATTCTTGCGGTGTGGCCGAGGTTGTACTGCGGAATCGCGTGCGGCCATACGGTTACGTTGCTGAAGACCGGCTCTTTCTGCAGGCGAAGGAGCGGCGTCATTTCGCGATGAACCTGAGCCGCGAGAGCTTCGGGTGATTTGTCCATGGCGCCGGGATTGGTCGCGCCGCCCACGAAACTGGTAAGCAACGCCTGGCCCTCCGGCGCGCGGCCGGGGAACAGAGAAGAGTTCCAGACGGTGCCGAGGATACTGAGGCCGGAAGAGCGGGGAACGAGAAAGCCGAAGCCCGTTAAAGGGTCGCCCACGTCTGCCTTGCGGTAGCCGAGGGAAACCACGGCGACACCCGAATAAGCAATCGAACCAAGTTGCGCGGGAAATCCAGCGTCCAAAGATTCCAGAAGTTTGCCCGCGGTTTGTGTGGGCAGGGAGAGAATCATGCGCTCCGTCTCCACGGTATCTTCCCCGCTGGGGCCGCGCAGGCTCACGCGAAAACGCGGGGTCTTCGGTTCCTGTCCCGAAGTAAGCGCCTCGATGCGGATGACTTCCATTCCGCATCTTAAACGGTCGCCCAATCTGGCGGCGATGGCCCGGATGATGGTTTCGTTGCCATCGCGAAAGGTTTGCAGGGTTGGCTTTTCCCTGGGCGCTTGCGGCGCAGAGCCGCGAGAGGCTTTCCGCTGCTTCATCACTTTGAAAACGCCGCGCGTCAGGCTGCCGGAAGCCTTTTCCGCTTCATAAAGGATTGGGAAGGCGGCACGAAGACTTAGTTTTTCCGGATCGCCGGCGTAGATTCCCGAAACGAATGGGCCCACCAGCCGGTCGAGCAGTGTTTCGGAAAATTTACGGCGGATGAATGCGGCGACGGATTCGTCCGGCTCCGGGGACTCACTCTTCCCAAAAATATCACGAAGAATTGCGCCGCGAGTGCCGCCACTCATAAAAGGAGATGTCAACAGGCCCGGGCCCATGGGAACGTTCTGCAGCTTGCCGTTGATGAGAACGTAGCGCGGTGCCTTGGGATCCGCGAGGACGCGCTGTTCCAGAATGCCCAGGTCCTGGCACATCGCAGAGATGAGGCCGTTACCGCTAAAGCTTTGCGGGCCGCATTCGCAGAGGTAGCCGTCGCGCGTGACGGATCGAATCACGCCGCCTGCGCGCGGCGCCGACTCCACGACCTGCGTGGCGATACCAGCCTTGTGCAAGGCATAGGCGGTGGCTAGCCCGGAAATCCCCGCGCCCACCACCAGAGCTTCAACCCGATTGGACATGAATGTAGCCTCTGCCGCGGCTAGAGGGTCTTGGAAAAGAGCGGCCGCGAAGCCAACTGCTGCTTTTCCAGATACGGATCGAACACCATGGCCAGATTGCGAATGAAGATGCGGCCCAGCCACGCGGTGCGGATTTCCTTGTCGTTGATCACGACCAGGCCATCCTCCTGCGGCATTTTGAGGTGTTCGAGTTCCGGAGCGAAGTATTCGTCGAAATTGATACCAAACTTCTTGGAGATTTCGTCCTTCACAATGACCGTGTGGCACAACAGGCGGCTGATGACTTCGCGGCGAATGATGTCGTCCTGCGAAAGCTGGTAACCGCGCATGGTGGCGATGCCGCGCTCTTCGACGGCCTTTTCCCAGGACGGAAGGTCGCGGTAGTTTTGCGCGTAGGTTTCCTGGATGCCGCTGATGGCGGTGATGCCCATGCCATAAAGATCCGCGCCCGCCTTGGTGGTGTAGCCCTGAAAATTGCGGTGCAAGGTGCGGTTCCGCTGAGAGACTGCCAGTTCGTCGTTTTCCTTGGCGAAGTGGTCCATGCCGATGTACAGGTACCCGGCTTCCAGGAATTTCAAAAGGCCGCTGCGGAAAATATCGAACTTCTTCATGCCCTCGGGCAGGTGGGCCACGAAGGAGCCTTGCTGCTTCTTGAGCCACGGCACGTGCGCGTAGCTGAACATGGCAATGCGGTCGGGAGAGAGGCCGACAATTTGCTCGACGGTGTGCGCAAAACTTTCCGCGGTCTGATATGGGAGGCCGTAGATCAGGTCCACGTTGATGCTGTCGAACCCGAGCTGCCGCGCATTGGCGATGAGGTCGCGGGTCACTTCGTAAGGTTGGATCCGGTGAATCGCCTTCTGCACTTCTTCTTTGAAGTCCTGGATGCCCATGCTCAGGCGGTTGAAGCCCATCCGACGCACGGTTTCCAGGTGGGCGGGTGTGGTCACGCGAGGATCGACTTCGATGCCGATCTCCGCGTCGGGCGCAAAATTGAAGCGCTCGCGGGTGTAGACGAACAGATCTTCGATCTGCTCCGGCGAGAGATACGTGGGCGTTCCGCCGCCCCAGTGGAACTGGCTGACCTGGCGATCGCGAGAGACCCGGCTAGCGATGTGGTCAATCTCTTTTTTCAGGACGCTCAGGTACGGTGGAGCAACGCTCTTATCCTTGCGGATGATGACGTTGCACGCGCAAAACAGGCACAGGCTTTCGCAAAAGGGAAGGTGCATGTACAGGGAAACCGGGCTGCGCTTGGCTTCCGCGGCTTGCATCGCGGCTTCGAAATCGTTGGGGCCATAGGAATCGCTCCACACCGGAGCGGTCGGATAGCTGGTGTAGCGGGGACCCGGGCGATTGTAGCGGTTGACGAATTCCTCTCCCCTGGAAAGGTCTTCCTGCATCTGCCGCAACGATGGATTCATGCTCGACACAGCGCTAACCTCCTGCGCTCAACGGCGCGTTGGCACCGCGGGCTGCGCTTGCTGGAGCGGAGCTTGCTGACCGGTGTGAATGAACAACTGCGCGTTTTCCACGGGGGTATGCTGCAAAATCCCGTGGCCTAGATTCAGAATGTGGCCGTGGCCGGAAAGCTCTGCGGCGATGTCCAGAGTCGTCTGGCGAATTTTTTCCGCGGGCGCAAACAAGATGGCGGGATCGAGATTGCCCTGCAACGCCACGCGCGGGCCGGCCAGTTTGCGAACTTCGGCCAAGGGAATGCGCCAGTCCACGCTGAGCACGTTGGCTCCGGCGCGTATCACGGCGGGCAGCAAGTGATGCGAAGCCTTGGTGTAATAGATGACCGGCACTTTGTTTCCGAGCCCGGAGATAATTTCCTGCACGGCGGGCAAAACAAATTCCGTGTAATCCTGCAAATCCAGTTCGCCGCACCAGGTATCAAAAAGCTGCACGGCGGAAACGCCCGCGGCGATCTGGGCTTGCAGATAAAGAATCGTGGCCTGGGCGATCTTGTGTAACAGTTCGCGAAAGACTTTCGGCTCGCGATAGAGAAAGCTCTTCACCGTGGCGAAGCCTTCTTTGGTGCGGCCTTCCACCATGTAACACGCCAGCGTCCAGGGTGAAGCGGCAAAACCCAGCACCGGAACGTCAGGCCCCGCTTGCTTGACGGCGCGGCGTAGCGCTTCCATTAGAAAGCCGGTTTCCACCTCCGGATCGAAAATGTGGAGTTTCTTTACATCTGCATCGGTGCGCACGGGCTCCGGGAGATTCGGGCCTTTGTCTTCCAGCTCCAGCGGCAGGCCCATGGCTTCGGCAGGAATCAGGATGTCGGAGAAGATGATGATGGCGTCCACGCCGAGGCGGCGAAACGGCTGCATGGAGACTTCCACGGCCAGGTCCGGGGTCTTACAAACTTCCAGGAATGAGTGCTTTGCGCGGATTTCGCGGTATTCGGGCAGATAGCGGCCAGCCTGGCGCATCATCCACACAGGAAGCCGTGGAACGGGCTCGCAACGCGCCGAGCGCAGAAACAACTCCTTACGGGTCAATGCAGGGGCCTGATTGGTCATAATTTCCAAGGTCTCAGAGTAACAAATCTGCCAGCTTCCCGCCTCCAAAGAAAGGTTATGCGTCACAGCCAAGAAGCGGGGTGCGCGGGCGACGCCAAGCCCAGGGAAGGGTTGACTTGGAGTGCGGTAGCTCTGCTCCCGCTTTTCCTTTGTACCCGCCTTCTCCCAATTTAGGTCTATCGCCTAACCAAGCTGGTCAAAAGCGGTGGCAGGGCCACCGCACTCCATATTTGATGGCGGCTATTTATGAGAAGCGCCGGGGGGCGGGGGTCTCGCCTACTGCTGCTGCTGGCTTTGCGCGGCGTCCATGCCGGAGTTGCCGTTGGTGGCCGGTCGTTTGGTGCGCAGGACCATGGCCGGGGCAAGGTCTTCGGGCTTGGGCGCGTCCACCGAAGAGACGTTCACGCGCACAGTCAGCTCGCTTTCGGATTCGCCGCGGTGCACGCCGCGGGTCGGTGGCACGTCGGCATAGTCGCGGCCCACGGCCACACGGATATGCCGCTCGCAGCCCATCAAATTATTCGTCGGGTCGAATTCCACCCACCCCGCTTCACCGAGATACGCTTCGACCCAGGCGTGCGAAGCGCCGGCGGGAGACCGGTCGTGGCACTTATCTTCGTGATAGAGATAACCGCTGACATAGCGGCAGGGAATCCGCAACTGGCGGACCAGCGCGATCATGATGTGTGCAAAATCCTGGCAGACACCGCTGCGTGCTTGCAGCGATTCATCGATGGGCGAGTCCACGCGGGTCGCATTGGGAACGTACTCGAACGCTTCGTACAAAGTAGTGTTCAACTGCTTAAGCAGAGCCAGCGGCTGGCCGGCGCGCTCCAATCCGAGCTCCGCGCGGAGGCGTTCGAGCTTTTCGGTGCTGTGAGCAAACTGGCTGGGCAGCAGCAGTTCCCAGTAATCGCCGTGGGAAACCAGTTCGTCCAATTCGTCCCAATTGCTCTGGGGCAGGGCTTCGATGTCGCGGCGGGGAAACATCTCGACGGTGGATTCGGTGGTGACGTTTATGGTTTCGTGCCTGCCGGGAATGTCGAAGTGATGGACGGCGTTGCCGTAAAAATCGCGGTAAATCATCACGCTGGTTCGCGGGTGGACGTCCAGCGAAAACGCAATGCATCGTTGTTGAGTATCGCTGCGCGGCTGCAGGCGGACCTCCATCAGGGTTTCCCCCACGGGCGGCGTGTAGCGGAAGCTGGTTAAATGTTTGATGGAGTAGATGGTGGGCATGCGCTGAGCGCTCAGGAAGCGATTTCCGTCTCAACCGGGTAATCAAAATAAATCTCGTTGATTGCGCTGTGAATCTCGGTGCAATCCTTGCGCACGTTTTGCAAGTACGCGTAAACGCCTTCCCGGATGATCTCCTCAATCTGGCTGTAGCTGATCTGTGCGCGCAACCGCCCGGCAATTCGTGTGGGAAGCTTGGCAGCGCGCTGGGTCAGATCGCCAATGAGGTGCAGCGCCGCATTGACACGATCCACGGAAAAACGGACGGAATGGGGGAATTCCGGGTTCAGGATCAAAAACTCCGCCACGCGCATCGGGCGAATCTCAGCCGTATGTTTTTTGCAATACGCTTCGAAGGCCACGCAATCCCGCAGCAGGCCGACCCACTCCAGATACTCCGCCCCCTCCACCGGCTGCTCAAAATCCGAGGTCATACGCCGGAAATGCGTTTCCAGAAGCGTTGTCAACGTGTCCGCGCGTTCCACATAGCGGCCGAGTTGGATGAATTGCCAGCCTTCGCCGTGGCTCATGGTGGCGTCGGTGATTCCATGAAACAGGTAAGCGCCCTCCGTAATCAGATGGAAAAAATCGTGCGACTTCAGAATCCAGTCATCCTCCGGCCGCATGTCCATGACATCCAGGTACAGGCGGTTTAACTGCTCCCACATGCGCGTGCTGCACTGTTCGCGGACGTGGCGCAGATTCTCCCGCGCGGTCGCGATGCAGGAAACAATGGACGAGGCGTTGCTTCGGCTGAATACCAGGGTGTTGACGAGTTTCGTCGGGTCCACCGGCCCATCCGCGGCCGGTGCATTCAAGGCTTCCAGGAGAAAGCGCCATCGTCCCGCGCCCATTTCCGGAGACTGGTCCAGCCACAATTGAAGTTCCACGTTGACCAATCGCGCGGTGTGTTCGGCGCGCTCGAGATAGCGTCCCATCCAGTATAGGCTGCTGGCTACGCGCGACAACATGCCGACGTCGCGCGAAAACGACTGCACAAAGTAATTTCTTGGTGGCCGCGTGCTCAAGAGGTCTTCTCCGTCCGGGCGGCGGATGGGCCGAGTTCTGAGGCAAGCACATCGAGTTCCTGGCGCACTTCATCGATCAAATCCCCGCCGCGCTCTCCCTCGCGGAGCACCCAGGTGTCTTTGCTCCCGCCGCCTTGCGAGGAGTTGACCACCAGAGAACCCTTGCGCAGCGCCACCCGCGTCAGGCCCCCAGGCACCAGCGTGACCTTTTCTCCCATCACGATGTACGGGCGCAGATCGATGTGGCGTGATTCCACCGCCCCGTCAATCAGGCAAGGCGCGCTCGATAGCGCCAAGGTAGGTTGCGCGATGTAATTTCGCGGCTCGGCCAGAATGCGCGCGCGAAATTCCTCGCGTTGTTTTGCCGTGCTGTGCGGCCCGATCAGCATGCCGTAGCCGCCCGATTCGCCCACCGCCTTGACCACCATCTTCTCCAGATTTTCCAGCACGTGCTGCCGGTGAGCCGGTTCGGTCATCAGAAACGTGGGCACGTTTTGCAGAATCGGATCTTCGTTTAGGTAGTAGCGAATGATTTCGGGCACGAACGCATACACGGCCTTGTCGTCGGCGACGCCGGTGCCGATGGCGTTGGCCAGCGACACATTGCCAGCCCGATAGGCGTTGAAGAGTCCCGGCACGCCGAGAATGGAACTGGGCTGGAAGCACAGGGGATCGAGAAAATCGTCGTCTACCCGGCGGTAAATGATGTCCACGCGACGCAAACCTGAAGTTGTGCGCATGTACACGACATTGTCGTGCACCAGAAGATCGCGGCCCTCCACCAGTTCGATGCCCATCTGCTGCGCCAGAAAGGTGTGTTCGAAATAGGCGGAGTTGGAAACGCCGGGGGTGAGCAACACCGTGGTCGGATCGTGGCGGAATGGACAATTGTCGGGCGCCAGGCTTTTCAGCGTGGCCAGCAGCACGCGCGGGTAGTGATCCACCGGCCAGACACCGTAGTCGCGGAACAGGGTGGGGAAGACCCGCTTCAGCACCTTGCGATTGGCCAGCATGTAGGAAACGCCGCTGGGGACGCGCAAATTGTCTTCCAGGACCGCGAAATTTCCGTCGGGCAGGCGCACCAGATCCGTGCCGCAAATGCTGACGTAAATGTCGCGCGGAACATTCAGTCCACGCATTTCGCGGCGAAAATGTTTGCAACTGTAAATCAGGTCGCGGGGCACCACGCGATCGGACACGATTCGGCCTTCGTGGTAGATGTCGCGCAAGAAAAGATTCAACGCCGTTAGCCGTTGCGTCAGCCCCTTTTCGATCCTGGCCCATTCGCGCGCGGGGATGATCCGTGGCAGCAGATCGTTGGGAAAAATTCGCTCGGTGCCTTCCTTGCTTCCGTAGACCGTGAAAGTGATGCCTTCGTGCAGGAAGGCCAGGTCCGCGGCCTGCTGGCTTCGGCGCAACGCCTCCGGCGCAAGTTTCAGCAGGGTTTGCTGCAGCGCGCGATAGTGCTCGCGGGATACCCCCGGCGAGCCGAACATCTCGTCGTACGCAGTGTCGAGCTGATAGTTCACGAAAGACGGTGGCAGACTAAGTCGTGCTGAGAGTGCCGTGGCTGTCATCGTTCATCCTGCAACCCGGCGGTGGGGGAAGTCCCTTGTGGGCGGCTGGCGCGCCACCGAGTGTTCAATCTATGTCCCCCGGCGCAGCCCGTCCAATTCAATTTCCCGATGCAATGAATGGCAGTTTCGAATCGGCGTTCCGCCATCTGTCGCTCCCCGCTTTGAGGGGTCAGGGTTTCCGCTGCGCTGGCAAAATCGTGCTGGGGTTATGGAAACCCTCGAGCCTGAAGGTCCGAGCTACAGCTCGCGCCAGGTCAGATAGGCCTTGTGAAGTACGTCACATCCGGCGTGTGAGCTTGGACGTAAACTGTTGGCACCATCGAGAATGCAGAGCCAATGGAAGATACCTGCGACTACGCTATACTGAAACCATCTGAGAGGTCGCGCAGGCTGGGGGAAAAGCGCGTTTCCGCCGCGTCCCGACTCGGCAAGGACCCAAGCCGATGAATCACACGTTCGTAATATTGACGGTGCTGGCGTACGTCCTGAGTATGGGCCTGTACATGGGCTTTCTCTATTCCGGGAAAGAGATCACCGGGCGCCTTGCTACCGTATTGATGTTCCTGGGTTTAGCGTGTCATTACGTAGCGCTGCTTGGCCGCGCGCGAGCCACCCACTCGGTTCCGTACCACGACCTGCAGGGCTCCATGTCTCTATTCGGCTGGCTGCTCGCCGTCACCTATCTCTGCCTGGAAATCTATCACCGGCAGCGGACCGTGGGCGCGTTCGTGGTACCCATTATTCTAGCCTTCTTTCTGGCCGCCTCCTTCGCCCCAGACCACCCCGCCCCGCCCACCCAAGCGCACGGCGTCATTTTCGCCCTGCATGTCACGCTGAGCATTTTGGCGTATGCCGGTTTTGCGCTTTCCTGTGTCCTCAGCCTGATGTTTCTGGCGGAGCAGCGCCTGTTGCGCATCCGCAAGGTGAACGAGGTTGTTTGGCGCCTGCCTTCTTTGGAGCTGCTGGAGCGCATGAGCCAAACCAGCGTGTTGGTGGGTCTGGCAACGATTGGCGTTGGCACCGCGCTGGGGTTTCTTGCCGTGGACCGGCAAGCCGGGCAGCACTGGTATTTTGACCCGAAATATATCGTCACCCTGGTGGTGCTGGCCTTGTACGCCATCTACGTCCGCTTGGCGCGGACCGCGGCGTGGCGCGGAGCGCGAGCGTCGCGTCTTTGTGTCTTCAATTTCATTCTCGTGGTGCTGAGTTTTACGGTCGTGAATCTCTATTTTTCCGCGCATCACAAGTATTTTTAGGAGCATGCTTCGCGCACCATGGAGATCGTAATGGTCGGCCTGAATTTCCGCACAGCGCCCGTTGAGGTGCGGGAAAAGGTGTCTTTTTCCGGCGAACAGGCCCGGCAGGCCGCGGAAGAGTTGCGTTCACGCGGTATCCTCGAAGAGACCTTGGTTCTCTCCACCTGCAATCGCAGCGAAGTTTACGGAGTGCATGCCAATGCGAATCACGAATCGGCGGGGGCGCTCTCGTCTTTCCTGAGTAGTTTCCACCATGTTCTTCCAGACCAGTTGAATCCCTCGCTTTATCACAACTACGATCACGATGCCGTGCGCCACCTGTTCCGTGTATCGGCGGGGCTGGAATCGATGCTGCTGGGCGAAGCGGAAATTCTGGGACAAGTCAGGGATGCCTATCTTCGCGCTCATGAAGATCACGTCACCGGCCCGGTGCTGAACCGGCTGTTCCAGGGTGCGCTGGAAATCGGGAAGCGCGTGCGTGCGGAAACGGAATTGGGTACGCGGCCCATGGGAGTGGCTTCAGCGGGAATGAAGCTGGCCGAGCGCATTTTCGGGAAGCTCAGCGATCGCAGCGCGCTGGTTCTTGGCGCGGGCACGATCAGCGAGCAAGTTGTTTCCCAGTTGCGGGATCGCAAAATCAAGAATCTTTACCTGATGAATCGCTCCCGCGAAAAAGCGGAGGAGTTTGCCCGGCAATACGATGGCCAGGTCCTCGAATGGGGCGAGTGGGATGCTTCGCTGAAATTTCCTGACGTGGTGGTGTCGGCAGTCGGGGTGCAGGATTTCCTGGTAACCAAGCCGATGATCGAGCGGGCCATGGCTTCGCGTGGCAATCGCGCCTTGTTCCTGATGGATTTGGGCATGCCCCGCAACGTTGACCCCGCCGTGGCGGAACTCTATAACGTTTATCTGTACTCCATGGAAGATTTGACGGAGATTGTGAAGCAGAACCGCGACGCGCGGCAGAGCGAAGTGCCCAAGGCGGAGTCCCTCGTCGAAGACCACGTGGCGAAGTTCATCTCCTGGCAGGCCAGCGTGGAGTTGACCGGGGTGCTGGAGACCTTGCGCGGCAGCTTAAAACAGCGCCGGGTGAATTTCCTGCAAGAGCGCCTGGCGGGCATGAATCACTTCAGCGCGGAAGACCGCGAGCGCATCGGGGTCATGATGGACGAATTGATCGAGCAACTGCTGCTGCATCCCGCCGAACGCCTGCGGGCGGAAAAAGAGTTGCGGCGCAAAATTCAGAACGTGGAAGCGATCCGAGATTTGTATTTATCTGACCGGGAGAAACCGTGAAGCCCCTTCGCATCGGTTCAAGAGGCAGCATTCTGGCCCGTTGGCAGGCTGAATTCGTCCGCAAACAGCTTTTTCAACTCACTGGAGTGGAAGCGGAGGTCATCATCATCAAGACTTCCGGCGACAAAATGCAGCAGCAACCCCTGACGCAAATCGGCGGCAAGGGAATTTTTATTAAGGAATTGGAAGAAGCGCTGCTGGAAGAAAGTGTCGACCTGGCCGTGCACAGCGTGAAGGACATTCCCACGGAGACGCCGGGGCGGTTGCATTTTCCCGCGGTTTGCCGGCGCGATGACGTGCGCGATTGCCTGGTCTCGCACACGGGCACGACTCTTGCCAATCTGAAGCAGGGCGCGCGCGTCGGCACCAGCAGCCTCCGGCGGCAGGCGCAACTCCGCCACTATCGGCAGGATCTGGACATTCGCGAATTGCGCGGCAACGTGGATACCCGGCTGCGTAAGGTGGAGAGCGGTGAATACGACGCCATCGTCCTTTCGAAAGCGGGCCTCGATCGACTGGGCTGGGGCCAAAAAGTCACCGAAGCGCTTTCGACCGAAATTTCGTTGCCAGCCGTGGGGCAAGGAGCGATCGCCATCGAATCGCGCGTGAAGGATCGCGACGCCGACGAGATTTTGTCCAAGCTGGACGATCTGGAAACGCGCACAGCCATCATCGCCGAACGTGCGTTGCTTTCCGCGTTGCAGGGAGGATGCCAGGTGCCGCTGGGAGCCTGGGCGCGCATGGAGCGTACCGAACTGGTGATGGAAGCGGTGGTTTGCTCCGTGGACGGTTTGCAATACGTTCGCGAAAAGGCAACGGCGCCTCCGGACCAGGCGGCTGAGTTGGGCGAGCGACTGGCCCGCATTCTTGCCGAAGGCGGCGCGCGCGGAATTCTGGAAGAGGTGCAGCGCGCCCGTGGGTGAAAGGAATCACAAATCGCTGGCGGGGAAGCGCGTAGTGGTAACCCGCGCGCTGGAACAATGCCAATCGCTGGTGGACGCGTTGCGGGATGCCGGAGCGGAGGCGATTGTGTTGCCGCTGGTGGCATTTGCACCGCCCGATAATCCGGCGGAGCTTGATGGCTGCCTGCAAAATGCCGTGCAATTCGATTGGCTTTTTTTTACCAGCCAGAATGCGTTGCGCGCGTTGCAGGAGCGGTGCCGTTCTCTGGGAAGTTCGCTTGCGGAACTTCTCGCAGTCGTGAAAATTGCCGCGGTGGGCCCGGCAACGGCGGACGCGCTGCGCGCAGCGGGATTGCGTGTTGCCTACGTTTCGAAAGTACATAACGGAGTCGCGCTGGCAGACGAGCTTGCTCCGGAAGTTTACGGCAATCGTGTATTCCTGCCGCGCAGCGATCGCGCGAATCCCGACCTGATTGCCGCGCTGGAGCGTCATGGCGCGAAAGTCTCGGCGGTGGTGGCCTACAAAACTGTGCCGGCGCCCGCCGAACCTCCAGAAACCTGCGCCGCACTTTTGCGCGGAGAAGCGGACGCCATCCTGTTTTTTAGTCCTTCGGCGGTGCATCATCTCCGCGATATTTTCGGTGCCACGCGATTCCAGGAACTCAGCCGCAAGGCAATTTTTGTCGCGATTGGGCCGGTCAGCGAAAAAGCATTGCTTGCGGAAGGCATTGATCGAATCCTGCTGGCTGCGGACACCACGGTGACCGCTGTGGTCGCCGCTCTGGCAGATTTTTTCTCAAAGGCGGGCCAGCAGCAGCCCGCAGGAGTGAAACAAGGATGAGTTTCCCAGTTCATCGTCCGCGGCGGATTCGCCGCACGGAGGCGCTGCGCGGGTTGGTTCGCGAGACTCGCCTCAGCACTGCAGGGTTCATCTACCCGATGTTCGTATGTCCGGGAACGAATGTGCGCAAGGAAGTCAGCTCTATGCCCGGGGTGTATCAGCAGTCCGTGGATCAGATCGTCGAGGAATGCCGCCAAGTGGAATCGCTGGGTATCCCCGGGATCATTCTGTTTGGCCTTCCGGAATCGAAGGATGCGCGCGGAAGCAGTTCGCTCGCGAAAAGCGGCGTGGTGCAACAGGCCATCGAAGGCATCAAGAAGGCCAAGCTCAATCTTTTGGTCATCACCGACGTCTGCCTGTGCGAATACACCGATCATGGTCACTGTGGAGTTGTGGAGCACGGGGAAATCCTGAATGACCCGACGCTGGAAATCCTGGCGCAACAAGCGCTCTCCCATGCTCGGGCGGGCGCCGACATGGTCGCGCCGTCCGACATGATGGATGGTCGGGTGGCCGCGATTCGCAGCATGCTCGACGGGCACAAGTTTGAAAATATTCCGATTCTCGCCTACGCCGCGAAATACTGTTCCGGCTTTTACGGCCCGTTCCGCGAAGCCGCGCAATCCGCGCCGCAGTCCGGCGACCGCCGCAGCTATCAGATGGACCCCGCCAACGCGCGGGAAGCCCTGAAGGAAGTGGCTCTCGATTTGGAAGAAGGCGCCGACATCGTCATGGTCAAGCCGGCGCTGCCGTATCTCGACATCATCCGGGCCGTCCGCGAGCGTTTCGACGTGCCGGTGGGCGCGTACAACGTCAGCGGCGAATACGCGATGGTCAAAGCCGCCGCGCAAAAAGGCTGGATCGAAGAGAAGCGCGTGGTCCTGGAAATTCTCACTGGCATCCAGCGGGCCGGGGCCGACATTATCCTCACGTACCATGCCAAAGACGTAGCTCGCTGGCTGAAATCCTGAACTCTGTAAACCAAGGTGCCCCGATGAGTGCAACACAAGCGCAGGTAAAACCCGAACGGCGGCGTTCGCGGGAAATTTTTGAGCAGGCCGAAAAAGTTCTCGTCGGCGGGGTGAACAGCCCCGTGCGCGCGTTTCGTTCCGTTGGCGGCGAGCCGCTGATTATAGAGCGGGGCAGCGGGCAATTCCTCTACGACGCGGATGGCAACCAGTTGCTCGACTACGTCTGCTCGTGGGGCGCGATGCTTCTAGGCCACGCGCATCCCGCGGTAAGTGCCGCGATTGCCGATCAGGCGCAGCGCGGCACCAGCTTCGGCGTTACCACGGAATTGGAATTACAGCTCGCCACGCTCATCACCAGGGCTGTTCCGTTCATTGAAAAAGTGCGCTTTGTTTCCAGCGGCACGGAAGCCACCATGAGCGCGGTGCGCCTCGCGCGTGGCGTGACCAAGCGCGATTTGATCATCAAGTTCGAAGGCTGCTACCACGGGCATGCCGACAGCTTTTTATCGCAGGCCGGTTCGGGCCTGGCGACTCTGGGCATCGCTGAATGCCCTGGCGTGCCGCAGGCCTTGGCGGCGCTCACGCTCAACGTCCCTTACAACGATCTGCAAGGCGTTGAAAAACTCTTCAACGAACATAAAGACAAAATTGCCGCGGTCATCGTCGAACCCATCGCGGCGAATATGGGTGTGGTCCTGCCGAAAGAAGGTTTTCTGCAAGGTCTTCGCGACCTAACGCGCAAAAATGGCGCGCTTCTGATTATCGACGAGGTCATCACCGGTTTCCGCCTGCACAATGGCGCTGTGCAGACACTGCTCGGCGTGGAAGGCGACCTGACCACCATGGGGAAAATCATTGGTGGCGGTGTACCAGTTGCCGCGTACGGCGGCCACGCGGAATTGATGAACAACGTCGCGCCGCTGGGCCCCGTCTATCAGGCGGGAACGCTGGCGGGCAATCCGCTGGCCATGCGCGCCGGCATCGCCACTTTAAATGAATTGGCCAAGCCCGGGCTCTACGACGGCATCAATGCGCACGCGAAAAAACTTGTCCACGGCCTGCGCAACGCCCTTGCCAGCGCGGGAATTCCCGCCCAGGTCAACAGCATTGGTTCGCTTTCCACCATCTTCTTCGCTCCCGAGTTGGTCACCAATTACGCCGGCGCCAAGCGCTCCGACACCAAGCTCTACGCCCGCTACTTCCGGGAAATGCTGAATCGCGGAATCTTCCTGGCGCCCTCGCAGTTTGAAGCCGCCTTCGTATCCGCATCGCACACCGCGGCCGATGTCGATCGCACGATTTCCACGGCCCAGGAAGTGCTAAAATCCTTCGCGGCTCAGCCGTCGGCCTAAAACCAAAATAAAGAGGCAACCCTAATGCACGATGTGCTCGAAGAGCAAGAACACCATGGTGCGGAGCCCTGGACCTTGCCAGTCGCCATCACCATCTCCATCCTCGCTGTTCTTGTTGCGATGGCCACGCTGATGGGGCATCGCTCCAGCATCGAGGTGGTGCTATTGCAGACCCAGGCGAGTGATCAGTGGGCGTACTATCAGGCCAAGAATAGCCGCCTCCACGAGATGCAGGGCGTGGTGGACCTTCTGGGGGTCTTGCCTGCCATGGAAAAAGAAAAAACGAACGCGCTCCGCGAGAAATATACGAAGGAAATCGAGCGGTACGACAAGGAGAAGGAAGAGATTAGCGATAAAGCCAAGGAGCTTGAAAGCGAGCGGGCCGTAGTGGGCCGGCGGGAAGACCGTTTTGATGCCTCCGAGGTGATTCTGGAAATTGGCTTGATCGTCTGCTCCCTGACTTTACTTACCAAGCGCAAATTTTTCTGGCGCTCGGGAATCGTGGTTGGCGTCGTTGGTTTCATAGTTGGGCTCAGCGGATTTTTCGTCCACTGAGCCTCCCGTCCGCGCGGCGAGCTACGCCACCGAGGGCGGCCGGGTGCTCCGCAGCAGTTCTAATTCGTCCTTCAGTTGGCCAATGCGCTCCAACAATTCGCGATGCCGCACCACTTCCACGTCGGGCTTTTTCCCGATGAAGGAAAGCGTTCCCCCCGGCTCCAGAATGCACTGATCCACTTCGGAGAGAGATGCAAATCCCTGCTTCCGCGCCGCCGCTTCCAGTTGCGCCGTGGAGATCAGCTCTTTCTTCAACCGTTCGGGCCGGATGTTGCCGCCCTCAATCAAAATATCCGCACGGCCTTCGACAATCTCGTCGAGCTTCTTATGCTGGTACAGGAACCGCACCACCAGGTAGTTGGTCGCCAGCAGGGAAGTGGCGCCCAGCAATCCCCCGGAGACGGAATTGTCGTCCCCGATGATGGCGTTCTGAACGGTGTTCGACAGGGTCAGCAACACCACCAAATCAAAGGGATTTAATTGCACCAACTCGCGTTTTCCCGAAAGCCGCAACATCACCACCAGAAAAAAGTACACGATGATAGGCCGGAGGATCTTCTCCAATATGGGCAGGCTAATGACGAACATGTCCTTCCAGATCCCGTGCATAGCGGCAATCCCTCCAGGAACCGGCCGTACCCGGCGCGGCTCAGGTTTTTCTAACAATTAATGGATACGGAGAGTAACACGGAGCTGGCCCAAGCGGCAGCCAGGGGGCGTTCCACCTGTCCTTTCGTACAGTCATTTTTTCGCAACGCACAGAGCTATAGAGGTTTACGAATCTCAGCAGGTAGTCTAGTGTCGTAAAAGACGGAGATTCATAAGCGTACGCCGGACGAAACTTGACCCTTGGAGGCTTCCGAAAGTCCTGCCGGCTGTGTTGTGTCCCCGCTGGCAATTGAAGCGCCCCTTTCATGACACATAGAATTGCTTCGGACCCAGGGATGGCCCTCGGGGCCGCACAACTTGCGTCTTTGGTCGACTCCACCAGGGAAATCATCGCCGTTCTGGGCGTTGACGGCACCCTGCTCTTCACAAACGCCACTTTCCAAACCAGTTTAGGATACCGCTCGGAAGAACTTGTTGGCCGCAGCGTTCACGCCTTGGTCCACGCAGTGGATGTCGCCCTGCTCCGCAGCCAACTGACCCAAGTAGCCTCGCGAAGCCCCGAGTCGCTCACCACGCGGTGTCGTCTCCGCAGCCGGGATGGTTCCTGGCGATGGTTTGAGCTGACTTGCCGGGGCCGCATGTCCGACCCGGGCTTCGAAGGCATCCTGGTGCACGGGATCGACGTCACTGAGCTTCATCGCATGGAGTCGGAGCGCCAAGTGATTTCCGACATCGTTCACGCACTGAACCAGACCGCCAACCTGGACCAGCTTCTCACCCGAATTCATCAGGCACTCAAGCACATTTTGCCCGCCGAAAACTGCTTCGTCGCGCTGCACGATGCGCAAAGCGATGTCTTCCAATTTCCGTTTTTTTCCGATGAATACGACACTGCCCCGGCGCCGCAAAAAGTGGGCCGCAGTTGTACCGCGTATGTCTTCCGCACCGGAAAAGCAAACCTGATCCCGCAATCCGAATTCGACCGCCTGGTGGGGCTTGGTGAGGTGGAACTTGTCGGGTCGCCTTCCCCCGCATGGCTCGGGGTGCCCCTGAAGACGCCCACCGCCACCATAGGCGTGTTGGTTGTGCAGCACTATCAGAACGAAAACGCCTACGATTACCGCGACCTTGAGTTTCTCGATTCCGTCGGCGGACACATCGCCCTGGCCATTGAACGCCGCCGAGGCGAAGAGGAATTGCGCAAAAGCGAATCCATGCTCAGCCTGTTGTTCGAGCATAATCCGCTTCCTACCTGGCTTTACGACGTGGAATCCCTCCGCTTTCTGCGGGCCAATCAGGCCACCGTCGGCCAGTACGGCTACTCCCAGGAAGAGTTTGCACACATGACCATCCTGGAGATTCGCCCAGAGACTGAGCGCGAAAAGGCGGTCACCTATCTGGAAACAATGAGCGCCGAGAGTGAAGAGCACGGTTTCTGGACCCATCAGAAGAAAGACGGAAAAACGTTTGAAGTGGAGCTGATTTCCCACGAGTTGCTGTATGCAGGCAGGCGCGTGCGCCTGGTCGTCGCTCAGGACATCAGCGAACGCCGGCACCTGGAATTGCAGTTGCGCCAGTCGCAAAAAATGGAGGCGGTTGGGCGTCTGGCCGGCGGTGTTGCCCACGACTTCAACAACCTGCTGTTGGTCATCAAGGGCCACACGGAATTGCTGCTGAACACGCTGCTGCCTTCCGATCCGATTGCGCGAAAGATTGGGCAGATCGATCGTTCGGCCGACCGCGCCACAACCCTGACCCGGCAATTGCTGGCTTTCAGCCGCTTGCAGGTTCTTCAGCCGCAGGTCATCAATCTCAACTCGGTTGTGGAAGAGATGGGCAAACTCCTGCCCCGCCTGATTGGTGAAGACATCGAATTAATTCTCCGTCCGAATCAGAAAGTCGGTACCATTCGCGCCGACGCCAGTCAGATGGAGCAGGTGATCATGAATCTGGCCGTGAACGCGCGCGATGCCATGCCTAATGGCGGCAAGTTGCTCGTCGAAACCAGTAACTGCGAGCTCGACCAGGCCTATACCTCCAGCCATCCACTGATGAAGCCGGGGTCTTATGTGTTGCTGGACGTCACGGACACCGGCACTGGCATGGACGAAGAAATCCAGGCGCATATCTTCGAGCCGTTTTTCACCACTAAGGAAAAGGGAAAAGGCACCGGGCTGGGCCTTGCCACGGTCTACGGCATCGTCAAGCAGAGCGGCGGATTCATCTGGGTCTATAGCGAGCTTGGCAAAGGCACTTCGTTCAAGATTTATCTGCCGCGTGTGGACGAACCGGAAGTCGCGACCGGAACACCGAAAGTCAGCGCGGAAATCCCCTCCGGCACGGAAACCGTGCTGCTCACCGAGGATGAGCAGGACGTCCGCGAAATTGCCCGCGAATTCCTGGAATCCGGCGGCTATAAGGTCATTGAAGCGAAAAACGGCCAGGAGGCCGTCGAACTTGCCGCGAAACATCGCGAGCAGATCGATTTACTAGTCACCGACATGGTGATGCCGGGAATGACGGGGCAGGACCTCGCGGTTCGATTGCAGCAGGAGCATCCCGGCCTGGCAGTGGTGTTCATGTCCGGGTACAGCGAGCACGCGGCCACCGAAATGGCCAATGCCGATCCGTCCGTTCGCCTGATGACCAAGCCTTTCAGCCGCTCCGCCATCCTGCGCACCGTCCGCGAAATCCTCCACAACCGCAAGAAATCCCTGTAGCTCACCCCTTCAGGGGTGAGGTTTTCCATAACCCGGGCAAAATCGTGCCCTCGCGCCGAAAACCCTCAGGCCTCGAAGGCCTGAGCTACAGCCCAAAATCCAAAAATCGATGATAAAAATATCAGCCGATCTTTGGGTGCTTACGATGCCAGTTGGTCACCTGCTGAAAAATTCGCGCCGCTAGCAGAACCGCCGTATCATCTCCCGCGCGTCCCACAAATTGCAATCCAACCGGCGAATTCTTTTCTGTAAATCCGCACGGCACGGAAATTGCCGGCAACCCGCACAAGTTTCCGATCCCGCCAAGCGGATCGGGGAAAGAAAGCCCGGTCACCAAGTTCGTCGTCAGTGGCGTTGCAGCTACAGGCAGCGAAGCGGTCACCAGCACATCATAGGAATCGAAAAGATCAGCCATTTTTTTCTGCAAAATATCGCGAATCCGCTGCGCCGTTACGCAATCCGCGCCTGAAACACTTCGGCTGACGTACCCCGCCACCCGGCCCAGCGGATCAGCAAGCTCCTTCACGCGGCCCGAGCTGATGAGCGGCGCGAATGCCGAGGCCGATTCTCCCGCCAGTACGATCGTCGCCGCATCTTCCCACGGCCCTTCCGGCAACGCCGCATCCCGCACGGAGGGGAAATGGTGCCGCAGGACAATTTTCGCGGCATCGACAATTTTTCCAATGCCGGGATCGAACTGCTTCCACGCGTTCGTTAACCAGCCGATGCGCAGGCTGCGCCCCTTCAGGTCCGCCGCGGGCGAGTAAGTAAACGCGGCCCGATCCACCGGCAGAGTGCTGCGGTCCAGTGGATCGTGCCCGGCGATGGCCGCGAAGATGTTGGTGCAGTCTTCCGCCGAGCGCGCCAGTGGCCCGATCTTATCCATGGAATATGCCAGTGCCATGGCCCCGCGCCGGCTCACCCGCCCGTACGTGGGGCGCAATCCGCTCACACCGCAAAATGCCGACGGACAAACGATCGAGCCCCACGTTTCCGTCCCAATCGCGAATCCCGCCAGCCCCGCCGCCACAATCGCAGCCGAACCGGAAGAAGATCCGCACGTCCAACAGTTCAAATCCCAAGGATTCTTCGCTTCTCCTTGCAACGACGCGGAAGCAAACATGTATCCCATTCCGCCGGCCAGTTCGATCATTGCGGCCTTGCCCAGCAAAATGGCGCCAACGTTCCTCAAATGCTCGATGACGGTGGCGTCGTAATCGAAAACCTGGTCGGCAAACGGCTTTGCGCCCCAGGTCGTGGGGATTCCCTTCACCGCCAGCAAATCTTTCGCAGCGTAGGGAATGCCGTGTAGCGGGCCGCGATAGTGCCCGCGTTGAATCTCTTTCTCCGCGGCGTGGGCCTCTTCCAGCGCCAGGTCCGGCGTGAGCCGCGCATAGGCATTCAGTTTCGGGCCGAGTGATTCGCTGCGCGCCAGATAGCTTTCCGTTAGTTCCACGGGGGAAATTTGTTTGGATTGAATCCGTTTGGCAAGCTCGCCGACTGACAGGTAAAGTACCGACTCGCTGAGCATTCGTCGTCCTCTCAGGATTTCTTCGCCGGGGCGCTGGCCGGCGTTGCAGGCTTTTTCTTTTCGCGTTCCACTAGCGGCTTCAGATAAAGCGCGGGGCCATCGCTATTATCCAGGGGATACGCGCGAATTTTGTCCAGGCTCGTCTGGATGGTGAGATTCGTCTGTTGAATGATGGTTTTTTCTTCGGCACTGAAGCGGCTACCGTATTGGCTCAAAATCTGCTGGTACCGCGCCTCGGCTTCCATCTGGCTATCCGCGGAGAGATGCGGATGCAAATCAGGCGGCTGCTGCGCGGGTGCGGGCAAAGAGCCCGAGAACACCCGAGCCGCTGGAGCAATCGACGCCGTCGCAGACAGCAACGCCGCCCGCCGCGCAAACTGCCGCCGCGAAATCCCGCCCTTTCTGGGTTGATCCATCGTGCCTTCTCCAGACTTATTTTGCTGCGCGTTTCAGGGTCAGCCGAGGCTACTGAATTCAGCGAAACCCGTCAACTGCCCGACCGGGCACTTCCTCAAAGGGATGATTCGCGGCTATGATTCGCAGCCGGTTTTCACTGCCAGCGTCCCCAGCTATGAGATAATTTAAAGGATGTCCATAAAGTATCCAGTGATTATCCAGGGCGGAATGGGCGCCGGTGTTTCCAACTGGCGGCTCGCTCAAGCCGTCTCACGTCTCGGTCAACTCGGCGTCGTTTCAGGTACCGCTCTCGACCATATCCTCGCCAGGCGGCTTCAGGACGGCGATCCCGGCGGGCACATGCGGCGGGGCCTCGATCGCTTTCCTTTCCGCAAGATGGCCGAGCGCATCTGGGAAACTTACTATGTCCCCGCTGGCAAGGCGGAAAACGCGCCTTACAAAAGTCTGCCGAAGCTCTCCAAGGACAGTCCCCGCGAATTAATCGAGCTGTGGATCGTGTCCAATTTCGTGGAGGTAAGCCTGGCCCGCGAAGGTCACGACAATCCTGTGGGAATCAACTACCTCGAGAAGATTCAGATTCCTCACTTGCCTTCTATTTACGGAGCCATGCTGGCCGGCGTCGCGTATGTGCTGATGGGCGCGGGCATCCCTCTGAAAATTCCCGGGGTGCTAGACCTCTTGGCCATTCACCAGCCCGTCAGCTATCAACTCCAGGTCACCGGCGCTCTGGACGGCGATGACACGACGATGCATTTTGCGCCGCGCGATTTCCTTGAGCGCGATGTGCCGCCGCTGCTGCGTCCGAAGTTTCTCGCTATCGTCGCCTCCAATACGCTGGCTACAACCATGGTGAAGCGAGCCAACGGCCGGGTTGACGGATTCATTGTCGAGGGACCCACGGCCGGAGGACACAATGCGCCCCCGCGCGGAAAGCTCCAGCTCAACGAGGCGGGTGAACCCGTCTACGGGGAACGCGACCTGGTAGATCTCGTAAAGCTGCGCGAACTCGGTTTGCCCTTCTGGCTCGCCGGCGGATACGGCAGTGCCGAAAAGCTCCGCGAAGCCGTGGCTGCCGGCGCAACCGGTGTCCAAGTCGGCACGGCGTTTGCGTTCTGCGAGGAGTCCGGCCTGCGCGATGATTACAAGCAGGCGCTATTGCAGAAATCAATTGCCGGGGAGGCCGAAGTTTTTACCGATCCACTGGCTTCGCCCACGGGTTTCCCCTTCAAGGCCGCTCAATTGCAAGGCACGCTCTCGGAAGCCGAAGTCTACCTCGCCAGACCTCGCATCTGCGACCTCGGTTATCTCCGCGAGACTTACCGGACGGAAGAAGGCGGCATCGAATATCGCTGCGCTGGCGAGCCGCTGAGCGTGTACCTCTCCAAGGGCGGGGAGGAAGAAAAAACCGTCGGCCGAAAATGCCTCTGCAATGCGCTGATGGCCAACATCGGAAACGCCCAGGTTCGCGGCGGCAAATACGTTGAAAAGGGATTGGTCACTTCAGGAGACGACCTGGGAGAAGTTCGGACCTTTCTACCGCCCGCCCGCCCGGCTTACACCGCCGCCGACGTAGTCGCAAAACTCCTCGGCTGATCCAGCGGTTGCTCCCGCCAGAGGCAAAATCCGTGGCAATAATTAGCGCGCTATTCGACGTGGGTTAGGGTGCGGACGTGCAGCTCGAGGGCCTGGTTATACTGACGCTCGATCTGCAATTCGGTTTGCAACTTTTTCACAAGGAGTTCAAGGCGCGAAATTTCCACCCGAAACTTCTGGGTGTCCGTGGCGGTGCCGACAGGGCGCGGCGGCGCTTGCGCTTCTGCCGCCGGGGGATGTGGCGCGGCGGCATTACCCTGATGTACGAAAGCTTCGGCCAACGCCCGCGGCCAAACACTGTCGGCGGGTGGTGCTTCGGCGGCCGGAGGCGGATGAACCGCGGTAGAAGGCGGAACTATCCGTGGCGCCGCGGGCGGGGCGAACAAGCTGCTCAACGAAGGAACCGCCATTGGCCGCTCCGAGGGCTGCTGCAACACCGGCGCGCCGTGGCCAATCAGGTTCTTCACCCGCGAAATTAATTCCTGCGGCTGAAATGGCTTGCGCACCAGCTCATCCGCCTGCACCGCTACCGCGCGGTCCGCAACGCTCTTGTTCACCACGCCGGACATCAAAATCACCGGCGTCTTCGCGAACTGCGGATTCTGTTTCACCTGGCTGCAGACGGAATACCCGTCCTGATCCGGCATGATCACGTCGGTGATCACCACGTCGGGTGGTTGCTGCTCGAACTGCGCGAGCGCCGACGCGGCATCGGCGCACGTGACCACGTTGATGTTCTCGCGGCGAAAGGCAATCTTGATGACTTCGCGCATGGTCGCGCTGTCATCAATGAAATAAACCGTCGGGGTTCGCCGTGGTTCCACTTCGCCGGGCTGAGGTAGAACGATCGCGTCGCTCACTGTGCCTCCTTATCGGCCAATTCGTCGGAGCCGTCGCGCTCCGTTTCGTCGTACTCGCGCATGGCATCCAGCATCAGGTCGGTTGCGGAACGCAGAACGGTGCGCTGTCCCGAAGCCGCGCCATAAATAAACTTGTAAACGCCGGAGCCGCACTGCACGCAGCTCTTCAAAATGTGAATTACGGCCTCGTCGCCAAACAGCGCGCCACACTCCGCGTGGGTGATTTCCCCGCCGTCGTAAAACAAAACTCCGTCGGTTTCCCCCGCGTTTATGGTCAGCGCTCCCGTCTGCCGCGCCTGCCCGAGCATCTGCATCACCCCGGTCAAGTCGTGGTGCGTCAAATTTCCGCTCAGGCTGGTATCCGCCTGCCCCAGCATCTGCGTCGGCTGAAAGCCATCGACCTTGCTGATCAAAATATTTTTAACGTGATTGGCAATCACCGCTGGCGAAAGATGCCGATCAATGTAATCATCGCACCCCGCCTGAAACGATTCCATCAGCGCGCGCTGGCTGCCGTCGCCCATGGCAATAATCGGCAGGGCAGCGTTTTTCGGATCGGCGTGAATGATCTTGGCAATTTCCAGCGCACCCATCTCGCGCATATTCGTGGCGCAAATTATCACGCTTGGGGCGTTATATTCGAGCGTAGTCAAGGCAAACGCCGCTTGCGTGGAAGTAGTGACCTCAAACCCTTCGCGGCGCAGCGCATCGCCCAGGCGCTTCGCAAAAAGCACGTTGCTGTCAATCAGCAGAATCTTGGCCGCTTTGCCGGGCGCCATCATGGGCGCGCCTCCGGGACTCCGGCTTCCGCCAGGGCCGCAGACTGGCCGACGCGGGGCAGCAGCGCTTCCAGGTTCAACACTTCGATCACTTCGCCATCGTGCGAAAGCCACGCGGCCACGTGCGGTGAGTCCGACTCGCCCGCGGGCGTCAGATCCGCGGTGATCAATTCGCATTCGCCGCTGACTGGCACGGCCACCCAATCGAGCGATGCCCCGCGCCGCTGCGTCGCCACCAGATAAAAACGCCGGTAGGTCAACTTCTTTCCCGTGAGCCGCTCCGCCAAATCGCACACCGCAACCACGCGGCCGCGCCGGACAATCACTCCATCAATTTCGGTCGTGCGGTGCGCAAACCGAAAAACGCGGCTGGGCGCCACAAGTTCTGCAATCTGCTCGGCAGCCAGGGCAAACCGGCGCTCTCCCAGGCGCAGCAGCACACAGGATCGCGCATCGTGTTGGTCCAACAGACTCATAGACTCAGGCCCAACTCATTCGCAGGCGCGGTTGCCGGAACTGCATTCCGGCTCGCCACCGTATCCAACAGAAAAAGTTCGTCGTCGGTCAGGAACCCCGCTGGGCTCACCACCGGGATCACGCTCTGATCCAGCACCGTCAGCCCGCGATACCAGATTCTTTCTTCATGGCAAAATGCCGCCGGCAAGGCTTGCAAGCGCGACATCGTGGTCATCTTCTCGATGCCGTCGATCAGCAACGCTGTGCGAGCCCGTCGCAGCAGGAAAATCAGGGAAGCCGGCGAAGGCCGCAATCCAAAATGCACCGCGCCATTCACCACGTACAGGTTGCTCTCGCCGCGCCGGAACATATGCCGCACTTTGGGCACCGCCGGTTCGTTGATCTCCAGCGGCGTGCCCGCCAGGCTGTCCACGCTGCGCACTTCCTGCACCGACGCCGACGAAATGGCAAATATCTGGCTGCTGCAGCGGAACAGTATGATTTGCTCCGTGCGCGGCTGCGGCGACTTGTGCGTGGCTGCAAACTGCATTAGCGCGCCCCCACGGGAGACAACCGGCTCAGCGCCAGCACACGCTTTTCGATCGCCGGATAAATGTCGTCGATACCCAGAACTTGATCCACCGCGCCGCTCTTGATTGCTTCCGCGGGCATCCCGAAGATCACCGACGTCGCCTCATCCTGGGCCAGAATGTAGCCGCCCGCGCCCTTGATAGCCTTCGCGCCGCGCGCGCCGTCGCTGCCCATCCCGGTGAGCACCGCGCCGATACTCATGGCCCCGCTGAACGCCGCCACTGACTCCATCGTCACATCAATATTCGGCAGGTAGCCTTCAATGCGTCCGGTCGTGCCGTCGAGTTGAATGCGTCCGGTTGCTGAAACCCGCAGGTGCTGGCCGCCCGGGCAAATGTAAAACGTTCCTGGCTGCACTGGCTCGTTCGCTTCCGCTTCTTTCACGCGGATGCCGGTGAACTCCGCCAACTGCAGCGCATACTGCGTGGTGAACGCCGCGGGCATATGCTGCACCAGGATCACCGCCGCCGGAAAATCCTTTGTGAATCCAGGGGCCAAGCGCATCACGGTGGCCGGGCCTCCCGTCGACGCCGCCAGCACCACCACCGGGAATCGTGCATCCGCGGGAAGGGCTGCGCCATTCGAGAGCCGCGCCACGGCAGGCTGCACTTTCGGTGTTTGCGTCGGATCCATCGGAGCCTGCAGCGCCGCCGCCAACCTTGTGGCCGTACGCACCACGCGGACCTTAGCCGCCATGCGCACTTTCCGCAGCAAGTCGTCCTTCACGCTCTGCATATCGAGGTCAATTCCCGAAGACGGCTTGGTGACAAAATCAATCGCGCCCAGTTCCAGTGCCCGCAGGGTGCTCGCCGCCCCTTCTTTACTTTCCGAACTCACAATCACAATTGGTCGCGGGTTGCTGGTCATAATGTGCGCGGTTGCCTGCAAACCGTCCATGTGCGGCATGTTCAAGTCCATCGTAATGACGTCGGGCTTGAGAGAATCCGAGAGGGAGATGGCTTCTCTGCCATCCTTCGCCTGGCCGATCACTTGAAATTGCTCGTCGCCGTTGAAAATTGACTCCAGCACCTTGCGCATAAAGGTGGAGTCGTCTACAACGAGCACGCGAAACTTTTTGGAAGGTGCGCTAACCATGGTTCGCTTATCCAACCGGCACGATCGGACGTGCCGCCTCCGTTCCAATCAGTTGTTCCACCGCCGCCAGCAGTTGATCTTCCTGCACCGGCTTGGTCAGGAAGGAAGATGCTCCTTCCTTCATCGCGCGGTCTCGATGCTTGGCGCCCGCGCGCGACGTCACCACCATCACCGGAATTCGCTTGGTCGACGGGCTCTGCCGCAACTGCGCCATCAATTCATATCCGGTCATGCGCGGCATTTCCAGGTCGGTGATCACCAGGTGGCAGCCGTGCTGCGTCACCAGCTCCGCCGCTTCCAAGCCGTCCGCCGCCATCTTCACGCGGTAGCCGTTTTTCTCCAGCATGCGGCCTACGAATTTGCGCACGCTGATTGAATCGTCAACCACCACGATGACCCGTTCCTGATCCACGCGGTCGATTGCTTCCGTCGGAATCGTTCCGCGCGCCACCGCCGCGGAGCCTGGCGCAAACACTCGCGCCGCGCTGGCGCTGGCCTGCACGGCGTGCCGTTCGTTCGGTGCGGTCGCCACCATGCGGTTCAAATCGATCAGCAAAATCAGGCTGCCGTCGGGAGCAATGGTCGTGCCGGGGAAAAGTTTCACGCGGCGCAGATATTCACCCAGGTTCTTGATAACGATTTCGTCCTTCCCAAGCACCTCTTCCACCACCACGCCAATCTGCCGGCTGCCCGCATTCGCCACCACCATGCGGAAGTATCCATTCACTGGCTCCAGTGGTGGCAGGCCTAGGTAGGAATCGAGTCGCACAACTTCGGTCACGATGTCGCGCACTTTGGTCAGCAATTTCCCGCCGACATCCTCAATTTCATCCGCGCGCAACCGCCGGATCTCTTCCACCACTGCCAGCGGCAACGCAAAATGATGCGAACCGCAGCGCACGAACAACGCCGGCGAAATGATCAGCGTCAAAGGCACCTTCAGGGTGAATTTCGTTCCGGAACCCGGCTCGCTGTGTACCTCAATTTCGCCGTTCAGTGCATTCAGGTTGGAGCGCACCACGTCCAGCCCCACGCCGCGTCCCGCAAGCTCCGTCTTAACCACCGCGGTCGAAAATCCCGGATGGAAAAGCATTTCGCGCAGGTCGCGCTCGGTCAGCCGGTCCGCGGTCTCGCTCGAAACCAGGCCGCATTCCATGGCGCTCTGCTTCACCCGCTCGTAGTTGATGCCGCCCCCGTCGTCTTCCACTTCGATGTAAATGTGATTTCCCCGATGGTATGCGCGCAGGGAAACCTTGCCCTGCTCAGGCTTCCCGGCCGCCACGCGATTCGCCGGCAGCTCGATTCCGTGCGCCACGGAGTTGCGCACCAGGTGCACCAGCGGATCTGAAATCTGCTGAATAATGTTGTTGTCCAGTTCCGTCTCGCTGCCCGAAAAATCCAGTTCCACCTGTTTCCGCGAAGATTTTGCCGCGTCTCTTACCGCCCGTGACAACAGCGAATATAGGGATCCGATCGGCACCATGCGCGCCGCAGTGATTTCGTCCTGCAAGTGATGGGCGAGCTTTGTAAATTCGTCGATGTCGCCCTCAACCCGCCCGGTGTAGCCCTCGAGTTGCGTCAGCACTTCATTCACGTCAGCTGAAATTTCCGTCATCGAACGCGAAAGAATGTTGAAGTCGTCGTAGCGGTCCATCTCCAGCTCGCTGAACTCTTCGAGATAAGAACCCTCGCCGGCCGCCGCACTGGTCAGCAACCGCTGCGTCTGGTTTTGCGAACTGGCCCACGGCGTCGAAAGCTGCGAACGAACGCGGTTGAACTCGTACTTTTCCTGAAATTCGCTGACCTTGCCCTGCAAGCGTTCTTTTGAAAAGCTCAACGTCTCAATTAACTTCTCAAGTTCTGTCACGCGGCCAACCATCTTCGTGCGGCTGATCACCAGTTCGCCCACCGTATTCATCATGCGGTCCAGGCGACCCAATGCGATGCGCACCGATTTGTTTGCTGCGGCTTGCTTGGCGGTCAGCGGCACCCTCGGCGCCGTGCGTTCCACAGCAGCCTTGACCGGCGTTCCCTGTTGCGATTCCTCAACCGTTGCAACTGGCGCGGCCTCTTCCACCTCCTGTGGCGCAAGTGCCGCAATGCGCCCGAGCAGGGAATCGACCCCTGCGCGCATCTCCGCCTCATCCACCCATTCCCGGTGCAGCGTCTTCTTGAGCACGTCCACGGACTCAAGGCAGATATCCACGATAAACGGCGAAGGCTGCAGCTCGCCATCGCGCAAGCGCCCGATCAAATCTTCCACGCGATGCGCAATCGCACCCAGTCGCCGCAAACCCACCTGCGCGGCCGATCCTTTCACCGTGTGAATCGCGCGGAACAACCGGTTGATCTCTTCCGGATTGTTATTGCCTTCCAGCGAAAGCAGGCAATCGCCAACGATCTGCAGGTGCTCTTCCGCCTCTGGCCCGAAAAATTCCAGAATCTCGTCGGGCACTTCGTCATCCGCGGGCAGCGCATCGAAATAGGATCCCGTCTGCCCAACATTCGCGACTTCCGGCTCTTCGAAGTAAGCGGGTAATTCCTGTATAAGCGGCCGCGCGGGCGGCGCGCTTAAATTCAGCGGCGGCGGCTCGGGCGGAAAAGCAAAGCGATAGCGCTCTTTGAAAGCTGCGACATCTTCCACATTTTCTTGTCCAATATCGCTGATTTCGAGCAGGCTGGTTTCCAGTAGCGAAATGCCATCCGATAGAAACTCCGTCAGCGGCCCATGCAGATCCTCGCCGAGGGGCGCGTTCAACGCGTACTGGAAAATGTGCGCAAGCTTCGCCGCAATTTCCGAAAACCTCGGGAAACCATAACTCGCCGAAGTGCCACTAAGCGTGTGCGCGGAAATATACAGCCGCTCCAGATCTTCCCGCCGCGGTTTTAGCTCCTGCAAGACGCTCACATACTCCCGCAGATACTGCAGGTGCTCCGAGGCTTCCTGGAGAAATAGCTCGACGGCTTCGCGGTCTGGCGTACTCACGCGCGTCCCTCCGTCACCATTTCGGCCTTCTGCTGCTCCTGCGCCGTCGGCTTGCGGTACAGAATGCAATCCCCGAGCACAATGGCCTGAAACTTCACCGGCATCTTCGAAATCGATTCCGAGTGCCCCAGAAACAGGTATCCGCCGGGTTCCAGCGCCTCATAAAAACGCTGCACCAGCGCGCGCCGCCGCTCTTCCGTGAAATAAATCATCACATTCATGCAGAAAATCAGGTCCATCCGGCCCACGTATACCGGCGCGGCCAGGTTCACGGCCGCAAACGAAATCATTTTCTTCAACCGCGGCTTCACATGATGCTTGCCGTCCACTTGAGTGAAGTGCGCGGCCAGTTGAGTGTCACTCACCCCCGCCAGGCTTCTCCCCGAATAAACGCCCTTCTCCGCGTTTTTCAACGCTTGCCGGCCGACATCGGTGGCCAATATCTCCACATTCCACGCGTCCGCAAACGAAAGCGAATCCGCGATGGTGATGGCGATGGAATAAGGTTCCTCGCCCGTTGAGCACCCCGCGCTCCACACCCGCAGCGTCCGCGGATTCTTCCAGAACTTCGACACATGAAGTTCCGGCAGCACCCGCTTCTCGAACGCCTCGTACACCGCCGGATACCGAAAAAACGAAGTCTCCTGGGTCAGCAGGCGTTCCACCAGCGCTTCATATTCCACGTTGGGTTTCTTGATCGCCCGGAGCAGATCATTTCCCCGCGCATAACCTTTTTCGTGCATGTGCTCGCGCACCCGCGTAGAGAGAAATCTCTCCCGCGACTCGTCGAAATGAATGCCCGTCCGCTCTTCAATCAGCATGCGGATCTCGCTCAATTCGTGGTCCGTCAGACTGTGTCCCGCCCCGTGGCGTTCACTCATGATCTTCCCACTCGCTTCCCGGCAAAGACGCGGGAGTTACTTGCACAGCTAGCGCACTGCTCCTGCCGGGACCTGGCGATCCGCTTCTTCCAGAGATGCGGGAGCTTTCGAGTTGGCCCGGAATTGCGCCAGTGCTTCGTTGAGTTGGTCGGACAACTTCACCAATTGGCTGACCGTCGCCACCGTGCCGCGGGTACCTTGCGATGTCTGCCGAGTGATGCCTGAAATGATTTGCATTGCGTGCGCCACGCCTTCCGTTCCGCGCACCTGCTGCTTGGAAGCCAGGGAGATTTCCTGCACCAGTTCGGCGGACTGCCGCACCACGCTCGAAATCGCATCCAGCGCGCGCCCGGCCTGATCGGCCAACTGTGCGCCGCCTTCCACTTCTTTGGTGCCGTCTTCCATGACCACGACGGCTTCGTTCGTCTCCGCCTGAATGGCCTTGATAAGCGCAGCAATGTCTTTCGTCGCGCTGCGGCTGTGTTCGGCCAGCTTGCGGACTTCGTCCGCGACGACCGCGAACCCGCGGCCCGCTTCACCGGCGCGCGCCGCCTCAATGGCCGCGTTCAAAGCCAGCAAGTTGGTCTGCTCGGTGATGTCGTTAATTACGTTGATAATTTCCGAAATTTCCAAAGAGCGATCGCCGAGCGACTTGATCTTCTTGGCGGTGGCCTGCACGGAAGCGCGGATGCGCTGCATGCCTTCGAGCGTGTCGCGCACGGCGCGGTTGCCCTGTTCGGCGGCGTCCAGTGCGCGGCGCGCCGCTTCGGCGCTGGCTTCCGCGTTGTTGGACACCTGTTTCATCGAAACCGTAAGTTCTTCCACGGCGCTCGACGTGTTGGTGATTTCCTGGTCCTGTTGGGTCGCGCCGGCTTGCATCTCATCCGCGGCCAGCAGAATGTTGTTGGAGCAGACGGCCACTTCCATGGCTGCCTTGCGCACGCGTTCCAAAACCTTGGTGAAGTTGTCGAGCATGTAATTGATGGAATCGGACACGTTGCCCAGCGCGTCGTTGGTCACTTTGCCGCGCAACGCCAAATCTCCGCGCGCCACCTGGTTGATCACCGCCAGCAGGTCGGTGATGCTCCGCTGCAGCGATTCGTTGGCTTCCTGGTTGCTCGACGCCTTCGAAACTTTTGCCACCGCGCGGTTGAGGTTCTCCGCGATATAACCGAATTCGTCGCTCGAGCCGACATCCGCGCGCGCCTTTCCGTCTCCCGCGGCCAGCCGCTCAGAGAACGCCGCCAATTCGCCCACGGGAGTAAGAATGCCCGCTCCCAGCCGCCATGCCAGAATAATGCTGACGGCCAGCGCGATAACGCCGGCAACAATCACCCCGCTGCTTTCGAGCAAGGTGCCGCCGTTCGCCTGTTTCCCGGCGTTGAACGCGAACCCGATCGCCACCACCCAAGCGATCGCGTTCAAGATGATCAGCCCCCAAATTGTGCTACTCAGTCGCGATTTCATTCCTGCCTCCCAAACTCTTTCCTGAATTCCGCAAATTCCTTATATTCCCGGGCCCGGATAAACTTCCAGCAACCGCCGTAAGTCGATCACCAGCGCCAACCGGTCGTCATGCCGCAGCATGCCCACGCAATGCGGCACATTTTCGGGCGCCTGATCCAGCAAATCGTCGGCATCTTTCACCGAATACGTTCCCACGACCTCATCCGCCGCGATGCCCAGTCGAAGATCGTCGTGTTGCCCGTCACCCCGCAGCGACGCCACCACCACATGCTTGGGCAGCAATCCCGCCCTGCGTCCCTCGGTCAATGCAATGTCAATCAGCGGGACGATCGCGCCGCGCAAATTGAAAATTCCCAGCACGTAAGCCGGGGCCAGCGGTAGCTTGGTCACCAGAGGCCACTCCAGCACCTCCTCCACATCCAGCACTGGCAAACAAAAACGTTCGCGCCCGCTCCGAAACACGCAGTACTGCGATTCCGGCGTTCGCTCAACCCCGGGGTCCAGCGCCTCCAGCAGTTCGCCGAGCTCGGCGTCTGCGGGAATGGGCGTCAATTGGAATTCTTCGTTCATCCCTTAACTTTCCCTGCTCCCTCAGGCGAAGCGGCGAACCGCTCGCAAAAGCTCTTCCCGTGTGAACGGCTTGGTCACATAACCGTCCGCCCCCTGTTGCTGACCCCAGTAGCGATCGCTCGCCGTATCTTTCGAGGTCACCAGGATCACCGGGATGGAATTAAATTCCGTGTTGCCCTTCAGCTCCCGGCAAACTTGAAACCCGTTGCGCTCCGGCATCACCACGTCCAGCAAAATTACGCTGGGACGTTCCAAGGCAATGGCCTCTTCCACCCGCTTCGGGTCGTTCAGGCCCACCGGCCAATAGCCCTCGGGCTCCAGCAGCCCCTGGATCAATTTCACCTGGGCCGGCGAATCATCGACAATCAGCACTTTTTTCTGCACAAGCTTTTACTCCGCATAGTTCTCCAAGGCAGAAAATTGCACGTCGGCGGCCACCTTGCGGGCCATCTTCCGTCCTGTTCTCACTTTTTCTATGTGACAGGAAAATAAGGGGTTAGTAACCCCGAAAGGAAAGTCAGCGGCGGTTGGCGGGCACCGGATTCACGGCTTCCGTCTCAACTTGCGATGGCGTCTCACCCTCTCGCAATTCGCTCGCCAGCGATGAGAATCGCTGCATGATTTCGTTGATCCGCAGCGCCATCGTGTGAATCGTCTTGAGTTGCGCCAGCGACTGCGCCGATAGTTCTCCCGGCTCCAGCAAAAGCAGCTCGGCGTTTCCGAGCAGGGAAGTCAGCGCGTTATTCACGTTGTGCTTCATGTCGTACATGTAACGCCCCAGCGTGGCCTGATTGGCATATTGGGCTGCGTGCCTTTCGGCTTGCCGGGCAAGTTTCAGTGCTTCCGTGCGTCGCAGCGATTCCCCAGCGAGCAGCAAAACCATCTGCGTCCAGTCTTCCCGCAGCGGCACGTGCAGAAGCTTGGGATACCGTGTCCGCAAAAGCCCGAGTTCTCTTGCTTCCGATGGCGCGCACAAAATCAGCGCCGTGTTGGGTTCCATGGAGCGCAATACATTGGCAAGTTTTCCGTCTTTCAGCGGGCCAATCACAATCAGGTCAGATACCGAGGTGTCCGCATCTTTCCAACACTCGCCGGTTACCACGCAAATCCGAGGCAGTTGGCGTTCCACCTGCCAGCATGCGGTGAGCAGCCGCGCAAATTCCGCATCGTCCGTCAGAATCAATACGTTTGTATTTCGCAAAGAACCTTGCTCCCCCGACCCATTTTCCCCTCCCGCCCGCGTTGCGGCAGGGAACTACAATTTCTCCGCTTCGTCCAGCGCCGAAAGCAGCCGTTTGGTGCTGATTCCCAGATTCACCGCCGCTTCCGTGTCTTTCGCCTGCTTGGCCACTTCCACGCGTTCCTGCAGCCGTGAAACCTCCACCCGCGCCACCATCAATGCCTTGTCGAGCGCCGTTGCGTTTCCCGTCTCTTTCGCGCGCTCGAGTTCCGCGGTCACCAATGCGCGAGCCACCACCGCTCGACGCAGATCCTCCGCCGCCGGTCCGTCTTCGCTCACAAACGCCGTCACTTCCCACGAAGACATCAGCAGCCGCGCTCCACCCACTCTCACTGTGGTCATCGATCGCCCCCGGGAAGGTGGCGCGGAGATCAACTGCTCCCAGATTTGTTCCATGCAAGTTTCAAAATCCAGCGCTACTCCCGCGGGGTCGGCAGGCTTTGCGGCCGCGGCCTCGAGTTTGTCCCTGCTCTTTGGTGGAAGCAAGGGAGCGGATTCGCCCGCCATCACTTTCTTCTTCGGCGTTTCGGCCTCCGGCACTGGAGCCGAAAGCGCTGCCACAGGAGTAGTTTTGCCGAGCACCTTTTCCATCGCCCGCTCCACATCCGAGCGCAGGCCCAGCAACTGCTCGAAAGCCTGATTTACCGTGCGTTCCGTGTATTCCTTCTGGAACGGCTGCTTCCAGTCATTCGACATCTGCTGGAGTTTCTCGATGGGCTCGCCTTTTCCGAGGCCCACACTCTGGCAATCCACTGCCTTTGCGCCGGCGCCCTGCAACTGGCCCAGTCCGGCCCGGATGAAGATCAAGTCCGCGTGCATCAATTCAATCAGCGTGCGGCGCACCAGGAAATTAAACCGGATGAACGCCAGCATCGCCGAGGGATCGTAGAACATCCCGCCCGCGCTTTCCTTCACGCGGCGCCCTTGTTCGATGAAGCTCGTCTTGAGCATGTCCCGCGTGCTCTTGAATCCCCGCAGCGCGACGATCATCTTTTCCAGCGGCTCGCACCACGGCAGCGGCGCCGAATCCACCTCTCCAAACACCGGACGCATCACGTTGGCCACATCCGCCAACTCAATCTGCTTGTGATAAATCTTCGGCGGCGCAGTCAACGCGAAATATTGCACCAGCAGGAAATCCGCTTTGTCGCGATCCACGGTGGTCTTCGACGGCTTCCGCAGGTGCCGCATGATCAGCGCCCGCAGTCCGCTCTCGCTTGCGTTCAGCGTGGTCATCTGCAGCAGGTGACGCAACTGGTGCACCAACACCTTCTGGTCCATTGCGTCCAGCCACGTCTGAATCTGCCCGAACAGCGCCCCATCCGCCTGCTCCGGCAAGATCCGCTTGTTTTGCGGAATAGGGATCTCCATCTGCAATTGTTTGGCAAGCGCCACGTAGATCGGGAAGACCGAGCGCAACTCTTCCCACTGCGCCTGCTTTGCGCCATCCGCCTTCGACGGAGCAGAGAGATTTAATGTCGTCATCGTTTTGTTCACGGTTGCCTCATCCATTCGCAGGGGCCCGCCAGAAACCGGACCGCGACCGCCTTGCGCCCTTCGTGATATTGCAGCGCAATCACCGCCGCCTCTGCCGAACGTCCTCCTCCATCTTCCGAGATGCTCACCCGGTCATCAAACTCCAACGGCAACGTGCAGCTAAAGATCGCGTACTCTTCCGACCCGTATTCCACGACAGCCGCTTCGTGCAGCCGCGCCGGCGAACTTCCGGCCCGCAGCGGTGCGACCCTCACGGGAATTCGCACCCCGGGAAGCTTTGGGAAAAATCGTGCCAACTGCTCGGTGCAACCTTGTTCGCCCGTGATCAGCGCCATTTCCCGATTCATCCCCGTCGTCTCGACCACATCGCTATCCGCCAGCGTGGCCGCCTCGCGTGCAGATACACACCCGAGTCGGTCAAGGACACAATGTCCCAAGCAGGGAATTGCACGCCAAGCGCCAAAAAGTCACGAGCTTTTATGAATTGCAAATTGAAGAAAGATAGGGGCTTAAGAATTTCCCGATGCCTTGTTGAACATCCGGTGTCTCAGGCTGAAACGCCAGCGTCTCACGTTTCGTTGATTCACCGGCCTGCAATTTGAGACTTGCTACGTCGAACTATCCCCGGCCGCGGCTTCCATCGCTTCGGCCTTTTCGTCTCCGCGCAGCCCGATGTTGTAACGCTTCAGCTTCCGGTACAGCGTCGCGCGGCTGATTCCCAACATTTTACCCGCCAGCGCTTTATCTCCGTGCGCCTGCTCGAAAACTCGAAGGATCGTCATGCGCTCCATCTCTGCCAGCGCGGTCGTAGAGAGGGAAGCGGCATCCGAACTTCCTGCAGCGCCGCTATCGATCGGTTGCTCCGTGCGTATTGCCGGAGGCAAATCCTTGACGTCCATCGTCAAGTGATCGCCCAAGGTTACGGCTCGGGCGATGCAGTTTTCCAGTTCGCGCACATTTCCCGGCCATTCGTACTGCAGCAGGCTCTTCATCGCCCCGGCGGTAACTTGCAAGTGTCCATCGGGCGCGTAACGATTCAGGAAGTGATGCACCAGCATGGGAATATCCGAGCGGCGTTCGCGCAGTGGAGGAATATGCACGGTCACCACATTCAAACGAAAATACAAATCTTTTCGAAACGTTCCCGTTCGATAAGCCGCTTCCAGGTCCCGGTTGGTCGCCGCCATCACCCGCACATCAACATTGATCCGGTCGTTGCTGCCCACCGGCCGCACTTCCTTCTCTTGCAACACACGCAGCAGCTTGGCCTGCATTTCCAGCGGCAACTCACCGATTTCATCCAGAAAAATCGTCCCGCCATTGGCCGCCTGAAATAGCCCGGCCTTCGTTTTCATCGCTCCGGTAAAAGCGCCTTTTTCGTACCCGAACATTTCGCTTTCCATCAGCGTGGGCACCAGCGCCCCGCAATCCACGGCCACGAACGGCATCTGCGCCAGCGCACCCCGGAAATGAATTGCGCGCGCCACCAGTTCTTTTCCTGTGCCGCTTTCCCCGGAAATCAGCACCGGCGTGCGCGTATCCTTTAAGCGCGAGATCATTCGCAGCACATCCTGCATTCCCGCCGAACTCCCGATAATCCCATCGAGATTTTCTTCCGTGTTCACGCGTTCCCGCAGGAACGCATTCTCGTTCACCAGGCGCACCTTGTCCGCCATGCGCTGCAGCAGCAGGCGCATCTTCTCCACGCGAAATGGCTTTTCAATGTAGTCGTACGCTCCCAGCTTCATCGCGTCCACCGCCGATTCGATCGAGCCATGCCCCGTCATGATCGCCACTTCCGTCCGCGGCAGCACCGCCTTGATCTGCTTCAGGAGTTCCACGCCGGTGAGATTCGGCAGCTTCAGGTCGGTCAGCACCAGGTCGGGGGGCTCGGTTTCCAGGCGTGTGACCGCCGCCTCGGCGCTCTCCGCCTCCTGGCAAAGAAATCCCAGCGAGCCGCCAATGGTCATGCACAGGCGTCGGATGCTCTGCTCGTCATCAACCACCATCAGTTTAATTTTCAAGTCGTCGCTCATGGTTTCCCGAAGGTTTTCTCCACCATCGTAATCAGTTTCTGTACTCGAAAAGGCTTCTCCAGGCAGGGAGTGGCGCTGCTTGCCAGCAACGATTGCGTTTCACTGTTGGCTGTGTCCCCGCTGATCAATATCATCCGGCTGCTCAATTCCGGCCGGTTCTTGCGAATCCATTCATGCACATCCGCGCCGTTGATGGACCCCGGCATGCGAATATCGGAAATCACCCCCGCAAACGCGCCCGCTTCCAATTGTTTTAAGCCAGCCGCTCCTGAGGACGCCTGCACGACGCTATACCCACGGCGTTCCAGCGCCGCCCGCACGAAGGCGCTCACCGAAGGCTCATCCTCGATCACCAGGATCGTCGCTGCTGGACGTGGCATCACGCTTGCGGTCATCTCCCCGCCTCTTTCGCAGCCGCTGCGAGGGTTGTTTCTGTGGCCGCCGGCAGGCGCACCACAAACGTGCTCCCGCTTTCAGCTTCATTGTTCCAGCAAAGAATTTCTCCGCCGTGCGCGCGCACAATTCCGTAGCAGATGCTCAACCCAAGCCCGGTCCCTTTGCCAGCTTGCTTGGTAGTGAAAAATGGATCGAAGATGCGCTCCGGATCGGCGACTCCCGTTCCGTTGTCCATGAACGCCACTTCAATATCGTCTTCCGCGCGCCGCGTGCGGATCCGGATGCGCCCGTGGTTTCCGGACTCCTGAATCGCATCGTAAGCATTGTTCAAAATGTTCAGGAATACCTGCTGTAACTGTTGTGCGTCTCCCAATGTAGGGCTCAGATTTTCCTCGAATTCTTCGGTGACTTCCACGCCATGGCTCGAAAAATCATAGCTGCGCAACTTGATCGTTTGCCGTAAGACCACGTTTACATTTACCGGCTCTTTCTGCGCGGGCCGTTGTCTCGCAAAGCTCAGCAAGTCCTGCACGATCTCTTTGGTTCGCTGCGTCTCCTGCAAAATAATCTGCAAGTCCTCGCGCGCCGAAACCGGCACTTCCGGATTCTCCAGCAGCAGGTCCGTGAATCCCAGAATTGCCGCCAGCGGGTTGTTCACCTCATGCGCCACTCCCGAAACCAGCCGCCCGATGGTGGCCATCTTTTCCGCGTGCGCAAGTTTCGCCTGCAACAGCGCCGCATCCGTGATGTCCGTCATCACCACAACAACGTTGTTCACCTGATTCGCTTCATCGCGCATCGGGCTCAAGCTGATCGAAAAATGTCCCAGCGATCCGTCCGCCCTTCGCGCGCGCAGTTCCAGATTGTCCACCTGCTGTCCGTGTGCGGTGGTCTTCAGCGCTGCCTCAAAATCCGGGCGGTGCGAGGTTTCCACCCAGTCCACCAGGCGGTGTCCGATCAATTCATCCTTGCGATATCCCGCTTCATAGCAGCGGCGGTTGGCGTAACTGATGAGTCCCGCGGTATCCAGCACCAGGATCAAGCTCTGCGTGGTATTCAGGATCTTCTGGTTGAAGTCGCGCTCGCGCTGCAATTGCGACTGAAACATCTTCTGCTCGGTCACATCCAGCATCAATCCGCGGATTTGCACCACATTCCCCAACGCATCGCGCACCGCGCTGATGTTCTGCATCGTGTGCAGCAGGCCGCCATCCTTTTTCCGCAGCGTCTCTTCGTAATTCCGCAGCGCCCCGCGCTCGGCAATTGCGTGTACCAAGCGCTCCTTTGCCGCCGGCGTCGGATACAGATGCGCGCTCACATCCGCTCGCAGCAATTCCTCCGCCGATTGGTAGCCCAGCATCCGCACCAGCGCATCATTGACGTCCAGAAATTGCCCCTCCGGCGACGCAAAAAATAATCCTTCCTGAATGCTGTCAAACAGCTCGCGGTACCTTCGTTCCGCTTCCCGCCGGTCGGTGATGTCCTTCAACACGTGAATCGTTCGCGATTCTTCTTCGCTGGCGCCACGGGTGCGCGAGGTGGAAACCAGAAATGTACGGCCGGCGCTGGTGGCAATGTACTCTTCCCGCGCCTCCCGGGTATCGCGGCAGAAAGGGCAGGGAAGCGCGCTACCCGTTTCCGCGATGTGCCGCAAGCTGCTGATCGGCTCACCCACCAACGCCGCCGGCGGAATCCCCAGGTCGGTCGCCAGCGAACGATTGGTGCGCACGATGCGCCATGCCTGGTCATGCACCGCGATGTAATCGCTGATCGCGTCAATATCCTCGACCCACTGCTTTTTCGAGCGCTCCAATTGCGAAAACCGGCGCACTTTTTCCATCGAAAGCGCCGCGTGGCTTGCCAGCGCCGCAAGCAGTTTTTCCTCGTCCTCGGAAAGTCCCGCCGCTTTTCGCAGCAGGCACAACGTTCCCATCAACTCCCCGTCGCTCGCATAAATCGGATAAAACGCGATGTGCAATCCCCCGCGCCCCAGCGGCAATACTTCCAGCCCCAGGCGCTTTTGCCGCAGGTTCTGCACCAGCCAACCCCGCGCTTCTTCGTCGGCCGGGTACCCTGCCTTCGGCGAATAAATCTCCACGCGGCTGCCCACAATTTCGCCCACTCCGGCCCAACTGGCGTCCAGCATCTCCGCGGTGCGCTCGGCAAAGCGCCGCAAAAATTCCGGCAGCACCCGCGAATTCGCGGCTTCCACCACCAGTTCCATCAACTCTTTGGAGTAGTCATGCTTCGGCCGACCGGCTGCCTTTCGGGCAGCGGCCGCCGCAGGACGACGGGCAGAAATACTCTTTCGTTCACGCATAAGGGGCTTAGGGGCTTTGCGCGCGTCTCAATTTAAGAAGCGACGCCCTTCCACGCTACTGAGCAATCTCATTCTGAGTCAATGGGACTTCCTTCGGCTGACGCGCATGCGTTACCTTGGCGGCTCTCGATTCTCCCGCGGAAATCTCAGCGTGAGACCTCTCGCAGGCTTATTCAAGCTCGGTGAGACATCTGAGCCTTGCGCGGAACTTTGCTCCATTCCTTTCACAACCGGTATCGCGCTAAATCAAAAGCATTTATGCGCATCTTGCTGGATGTATCGTCTGCAGCAACACGCCCTTCCATCGTGGCACTGCACTTGCCTTCTCCACCGTGGGGTACTGTCCCATCTGAGGAGGGTGTGGTCCAAATGGCATTCACATGGAGCAAGAAACTGCTCGCCGCCGCAGCCGCGACACTGTTCGCTGCTTCGCTGGCATCCGCGCAACAAACCACCGTGGAAGAAGGCAAGCGCAAGGTTAAGACCAAAGTGGCGCCAGCCGTTCCGGAACTCGCGCGCCGCATGAATATCACCGGCAAGGTCAAAATTGAGGTGGTTATCGCTCCGGATGGTCACGTGAAGTCGTCCAGAGCCCTCGGGGGGCACCCCGTTCTCGTTCAAACCTGTCTGGACACGGTCAAGGACTGGAAATATGAGCCCGCGCCGGAGGAGACCACCCAGGTGGTCGAATTTGAATTCAAGCAGTAAGGAGTTTCCGGACGGTGACTCCGTTTCGTTTTTTCGATCTACTTTGAAAACATGTTTTTGATTTGGGGTGTGGAGGAAGTGACGCAATGACGATCAAGAAGCAACTTTATCGGAGCTTTGGGGGCATCCTGCTGATCCTCCTGATTCTCCTGCTCGTGGACGTTGGATCCATCTGGAAAGCCAGCAGCGCGAGTTCCGAGGCTGCCAACACTCTCAACAGTGTGCGCACCATCGAGTCCGTCCGCTACCAGATCATGCAGAATCGTCTCAATCTCAACAACTTCTTGCTCAGCGGCGATCCTCGCGACGAGGACAAGGTCAATAAGGGCTTCACCGACCTCGCTGATGCCGTTAAGGCCGGCCAATCGCAAACCGCCAACGAATTCCTGCACACGGCGCTCATCCAGGTAGAGAGCACAGAATCCAGTTGGGCCGACAATTTTGCCAAGCCTCTGCTGGCCAAACGCCATCAAGTCGATTCCGGAGATGCCACCGTCTCCGACCTGCAGATTTTTTACTTGCAGAAAGACCCCGCCTCCTGGCTCTCCAAGTCCTCCACCGTTCTGGATCAGGCAAACACTGACATCAGTAAAGCGCTTACCCAATCCGAATCAGCAGCGTCCATCGCCAGCAAAGTCAGCTTCTCGATCGTTGTCATCGGCACAATTTTTGCCCTCCTCTTCGGCTTTTGGCAGGCAGTTCGAACCGCCAAATCCATCACCGAGCCGTTGCAGCACCTTATCACCGTCGCCCAGGAAATCGGCAACTCCGGCGATCTCGACCAAAACATTGATATTCACCGCAACGATGAAATCGGAGCTCTCGCGACCACCTTCAACAACATGGTCGCTTATTTGAAAGAGATGGCCAGCGTCTCTATGGCGGTCGCAGAAGGCGATCTTGCCATCGAAGTGACTCCGCGATCCAAGCGCGACACTCTCGGCAACGCCTTCGTCCGGATGTCCCACGGCCTGCAGGAAATCGTCCGCTCCACGCGAGAAAGCGCTTCCCAGGTTTCCGCCGGCTCCACCCAGGTGGCGGGCGCAGCCGATGAATCCGCCAAGGTTAGCGTCCAGGCCTCTTCCGCCATTGAAGAAGTCACCAGCACGATGCACGAGATGAGCATCAACGTGCAGAACGTCGTGAAGAACACCCAGGTGCAGGCCTCCAGCGTGGCCGAAACTTCCGCTTCCATCGATCAGATGGTGACTTCCATCCAGCGCGTCGCCGACACCGCCAAGGTGCTTCTCGACATCGCCAACCGGTCCCGCGAGGAAGTTCTCACCGGCATCCAGACCATGGAGAAGACCACCGATGGCCTCAACCGCACCAACCGCGCCATCCAGTCCTCCGCGGAAATCATCAATATTCTCGGTCACCGAGCCGATGACATCGGCAAGATCATCGAGGTCATTGATGACCTCGCCGAACAGACCAACCTGCTGGCGTTGAACGCGGCCATCGAAGCTGCCCGCGCCGGTGAACACGGCCTCGGTTTTGCCGTCGTCGCCGACGAAGTCCGCAAGCTCGCCGAAAAATCCACGCAATCCACCAAGGAAATTGCCGACCTAATCCAAAGCATCCAGCGCGAAGCGCGTCAGGCCGTCGAGAACATGGAGCACAGCACCCGCATCGTCGAAGAGGGTCTCAGCCTCGGCAACGACCTCGGCAGCGCGCTTCACAAGATTTCCGACGTGGTCACCGAAGTCTACAAGTTCTCCCAGGAGATCGGCGCTGCCACCAACGAACAGTCCGTGGGCTCCTCGCAGATCGCCAAGGCCACCAACCGGCTCACCGAGATCACCCAGGAAATTAACTCTGCCGTCGAAGAGCAGGCTTCCGGCGCGCAAGCCGTCGTCCGCGCCATGGAAAAAATGCGAGAACTGGTTCAGCAGTCCGCTTCCAGTTCCACAGAGCTTTCCGCCGCTGCCGAACAGATGCTCAAGCTTTCCCGCAACTTGCTCGACACCATGGATCGCTTCGTGATCGACCGCGCTCAGCATTCGCGCCAACAACACGCTTCCGGGCACGCCACCCGGCGTTCGGCAGCTTCTCGCGAATCCGGAGAGCTCGAATACGCCGAACTGACGCGTTCCTGAGGCGGAGAAAACGGCATGGAGAAAGACCTACAAATCGTCGGTTTTCGTATCGGCACTGAAACCTACGGCGTGCGTATCGGCGCCGTTCGCGAAATTGTGCGCGTTCCGGAAATCACCGCCGTGCCCAGCGCCCCGGACCTCATCGAAGGGGTCATCAATCTTCGCGGGAAGATTATTCCCGTGATGGATCTCCGCAAGCGGTTCGGCAGTGCTTCCGCGACGTCGGACAAGAAAAACCGCATCCTGGTCGTGGAGCTCGACAGCAAGCTGATTGGCTTGATCGTCAGCTCCGCCTCCGAAGTTTTGAAAATACCGCCCTCCGAAATCGAAGCCCCTGGCTCCGTTTTCGCCGATGGCGAGTCCAACTATGTCACCGGAGTAGGCAAACTTAAGGGACGCCTCATCATTCTCTTGGACATTGCCCGGCTCCTGCGCAGGCCAGAATTTAAGAAGCTCGAGGAGGCCGTCGAACCCGTCGCGATGCTGCGGTAGCGCTTGGTTGCGTCGCCATCGCCACGGATGTTCGCAAAACGCAATATGGGTACGATCATCGCCCCTATTCAGCTTACCGAACCTGAACTCAAGCTTCTCCAGACACTCGTTTACCAGGAATGCGGCATGTTCTTTGACGAGCGCCGCTCCCATTTCCTGAAGGACCGCCTGCAGCGCCGTCTGAAAGCCTGCCAGCTGGATTCTTTCTACAGCTACTACCGCTTGCTCACCAGCCGCGAAGGCCGTGCCGAACTGGCTTTGCTGCTCGAGAACCTCACCGTCAACGAGACCAGCTTTTTTCGCAATCGCCCACAGCTGGACCTGCTTCAGAAATCCGTCCTCGAAGAAATTCTTCGCCATAAACAGGAACGTCGCGATTGGAATATCCGGGTGTGGAGCGCGGGTTGCTCCACCGGCCAGGAGGCCTATTCCGTCGCCATCCTCATCTGCGACGCCCTGGCCTACTACTATCTGCGCAATCCGCTGCCCTTTGAGATGCCCTCGCCCAAACCCCTGATTCCCCCGCCGTGGAAGCTCGAAATCGTCGCTTCGGACATCAGCTACGCCAGCCTTCGCACTGCTCAGGAAGGCCTCTACAACGAACTCCAGATGGAGCCCGTGGATTACACCACGCGTCTCCGCTATTTCGAAAAATCCAGCGACAAATACGCCATCAAGCCGCAACTAAAGGAACTCGTCCAGTTCGACTTCCACAACCTTAAGACCGAATTCTTGCCCCGCCGCAACGACATCATTCTCTGCCGCAACGTCATGATCTATTTCGACGAGGCCGAGCAGAAGCGCCTGATTGAAAAGTTCTGGCACTGCTTGAATCCCGCGGGCTACCTTTTCGTCGGCCACGCCGAAAGCCTGTTCGGTTTGACCCAGAAATTCAAGATGGTGCATGAGAACAATGGCACGGCCTACAAACGTCTCGAGGTGAACTCTTGAGCTTCTTCCCCGATGACCGGGGTGCCGAGCTTCGCGCGCTCTTCTTTGAGAGCGCCAGCGAACTTCTCCAGACCATCAATGATGCCGGTCTGCAGCTCGAAAAGCGTCCCGCGGACGAGGAGCTTCTTCGCGGCGTCCGCCGTGCCATCCACACGCTTAAGGGTGATTCCGCTGCTTGCGGCTTTTCCAAGCTCAGCGAAATTTCCCATGAGCTTGAGGATGTTCTCACTCCACAGATTGGCCAGGCTCGCGGCCCGCAGCTCGCCGAAGTCGTTCTCTCCGCTGTGGACACCTTCGAGAGCATGCTCAGCGCCTATCAGAAGCAGCTCGAGCCGCCTTCCCCCGCTCCGCTGCGCTCATTGATCCAGAAGCTCCTGCAATCTTCGCAGGACGCCAATGCTGCGGGAAAATCCCGGGCGGCTTCCATCCCCGCGCGTTTTGACTGGAGCGAATACGAACGCCTGATGATTTCCGAAGCCTTACTCCGCGGCGACAATGTATTCAACATCGCCCTGCGCGTGGATCCCGACAGCGCCATGCGCGCCGCCGCATTTCAGCTGATTCGCAACGTCCTACACGCTTGCGGCACGGTCATTGCTCTCCGGCCCGAAGATAATCTCGCCGCCGCTTCCGTCGAAATTGTCGAAGCCTCCATTTCCTGCAAGCATCCCATCGAGCATATCTCTCACCGTTGTCGGATTCCCGCGGTCGTTTCCGACATTCGCATTGAGGCCGCTGAGCACTCCGAATCCACCGAACACGAACTTCTCGGCGACATCCTCGAAGCCCAGGCCGCGGAAGTCTCTTCCCGAACTTCCGAGAACTCCGAGCCCGCATCTTCTAATCAGGCAGCCGGTTCTGCCGCGGTAGCCGCTGTCACCGAAAGCACGCTTCGTGTGGATGCCACCCGCATCGATGCAGTCATGAACCTCGTCGGTGAGCTCATCATCGGCAAATCCATGCTCCATCGCACCCTCACCGAGTTCGACGTACATCACGCGCGAGACCCCGTTAGGGTGAAACTTGCCGAAGCCCTGGCTTTCCAGTCGCGTATTCTCGACGAACTGCACAAGTGCGTCCTCAAAATCCGCATGGTTCCGGTCGAACAACTGTTCCGCCGCTTCCCCCGGGTTGTCCGCGATATCGCCAAACTCTGCGGCAAAGACGTCGCCCTGGAAGTTTCCGGCGAACACACCGACCTGGACAAAGGGATTCTTGACGCGCTCTCCGAGCCGCTCACCCACCTGGTCCGCAACGCCGTTGATCATGGTATCGAACCCGCCGACGTGCGCCTCAGCGCCGGCAAACCCGCGCGCGGCACCATCTCTCTCAAGGCTCACCATCAAGGCACTCAAGTCATTATCGAAGTTCGCGACGATGGCCGCGGCATGGACCTCGATCTCATTCGCCAGCACGCCATTCGCAACGGCCTCATCAAAGCCGACGACGCCAATCGCATCAGCGACCAGGACACCCTTAACCTCATCTTCGAACCTGGCTTCAGCACCGCCTCTGAAATCACTGAAGTTTCCGGACGTGGTGTAGGCATGGACGTCGTGCGCACCGTCCTCGACCGCCTCAAAGGCACCGTGCACATTACTTCCACCAAGGGACTCGGCTCCAGCATTCAGCTTCGTGTCCCCCTGACCTTGGCTAGCATCCAAACCTTGCTCTTCCGTGTCGGGGGTCGCCTGTTCGCCGTTCCTTTGTCCGCCGTCGTCGAAATTACTCGCATCCAGGATCAGGAAATTCACAAAGTGGACCAACGCGAAGTCCTTCGCTTGCGCGATCAGATCCTCACCCTCGTCCGCCTCAATCAGCTTAATCGCATTCACCCGGTCGAGCCCGCGAGCTCCAAAAAAACAAAAAATTTCGTGGTCGTCATCGGTCTTGCCGAAAAGCGCTTTGGTCTCGTTGTGGACAGCCTCGTCGGCGAAGAAGAACTGGTCATCAAAGCCCTCCCCGGAGAAATCGTTTCCAGCGACCTGGTCAGCGGCGCTTCCATTCTGGGTGATGGCACCGTCGTTCTGATTCTCAACGTCCCGACGATTCTCTCCCGGCTCAGCCGTTCGCTGCCCCTCGGAGCCATCGCATGAAGGAACGCGTCCGAGTCCTGGTTGTCGATGATTCCGCCCTCATGCGGAAACTCATCCCCATGCTCCTTGAGCGCGATCCCGACATCGAGGTCGTAGGCACCGCCATGGATGGCGCCTTCGCCCTGCGCAAAATCGGCGAACTTCGGCCGGACATCGTCACCCTCGATCTCGAAATGCCGCGCATGGATGGCCTGGAAACCTTGCGGACGATCATGCGCGATGCGCCACTTCCCGTCATCGTTTTCAGCACCCATTCGAAAGAAGGGGCGTACTCCACCTTCAAGGCGCTGGCTCTCGGCGCGATTGATTTCGTTGCCAAGCCCACGGACGCTGCTGCGGGCAATTTGGAACCCGTCGCGCTGCAGTTGGCGGAAAAGATCAAAGTCGCCAGGCGCGCCCGCGGTTCCAAATCCATTCCCGGTCCTGCACTGGAGACAGCACCCCCTTCCAAAAAGCGTGGACGCCCGGCGGTTCCGGCAAACCGTGTGATTGCCATCGGCATTTCCACCGGTGGGCCCAACGCGCTGCAGTATTTTCTTTCCCAGATTCCCGCGGATTTTCCAGCCACCATCGTCATCGTCCAGCACATGCCGGAAGGTTTTACCGACATGTTCGCCCGGCGCCTCGATGAATGTTGCGCTATTGATGTTCACGAAGCCAAGTCCGGTGACTTGCTTATCGCCGGACGCGCGCTGATCTGCCCCGGGAATCGCCATATGATGGTTCGCCGCATGCCCCGCGGCGAAATGGTTGTCCTCTCGGACACTTCTCCGATCAACGGTCATCGCCCTTCGGCGGACGTTTTGTTTCATTCCGTGGCCCAGGAATTTGGTCCCACCTCCGTCGGCATCATCATGACGGGCATGGGTGAGGACGGTGCGGAAGGCATGGGCGCCATCAAGGCGGCCGGTGGCATGACCATCGCGCAGAGTGAAGAGACCTGCGTGGTTAGCGGCATGCCGCGCGCCGCCATGATGAAGGGTTACGTCCAAAAAATTTTGCCGTTGGATTCTCTCGCCGGATATCTCCTCTGCAATTATGGTCCGAGCACCGGCGCCACCGACAAACAGGACGTTTCGGAGAAGTCGGACAAAAGCGAGAAATCCAGCAAAGGTGAAAAAGTTCCAGTATCAACTCCGCGTGCCTGACGGGGCCGCGGAGCAAAAGGAGATTTTTATGCCACAGTTCGCACCTCTATATCGCAGGGACCAGCAACCGGTCCGCTATCTCGTCGTCGACGACTCCGTCTTCGCTCGCAAGAACATCATGAAGATGATCGAGATCTTTGGCGGCGAGGTTGCCGGGGAAGCCGGCGATGGGCTCACGGCCATCGCTGAATTCAACCGCATCAAGCCGGACATCGTCCTCATGGACATCACCATGCCGCAGATGGAAGGCATCGAAGCGGTCGAGCGCATTGTGCGCCAGCATCCTGACGCCCGCATCATCATGGTCTCGTCCGTCGGCTACCAGGAAAACATTTTGGCCGCGCTGCAAAAGGGCGCCAAGCACTTCGTTCAGAAGCCGGTCAAGCCTGAAGTTCTCTACGAAATTCTCCGCTACGTCCTGGGAGACGATCCGAATGCCGCGGGTTCGCCGATCGCGCTCGCGGGGGAGCATCAAATATGAGAATGGAACTCATTCAGCCTTTCATTAACGCTGCCGACGCGGTCTTCGCGGAAGCCCTCCAGGCTCCCACGAAAATCGCCGATCTCTCGATGGATGAGAACACCTATCGCCGCAAAGGTGTCGCGGCCCTCATCGCTATCAAGGGCGACATCGAAGGCCGCGTCATCCTCGATCTCGCGCCCGACGTCGCTATGCGCGTCGCCAGCCAGCTTGCCGGTGCCGCTCTGCCCGAAAGCGAGCAGGTGATTCGCGAAACCGTCTGCGAGCTCGCCAACATGGTCATCGGCAACAGCGTCACGCTTCTCAACGACCAGGGTTTTCGCTTCAAGGTTTTCCCGCCGGAAATTCACATGAGCGAAGAAGGCCTAGGGGGCAGCGTCGACACCGAAGCCATGGTTCTCTGCATCGAAACCCCCTGCGGCGACATCTACCTCAACATCGCTATGCACTACCTCCATCGCCGCCGCAGCGAACGCGCTGCTGTCAACGCCCTCGATTAGCTGTCAATCGACGGATAAAAATGGCTTGTAGCGGCCGCCTTCCGAGACGGGCAAACTTCAGTAGCATAGAGTTCAGTGTTCGTCGTTCTCTCTTCGCCGCATCTTCCACGCCGACCCGGCACCCTTTGCCAAATTCCCCTCCTGTGCTAAGCTGATACAGCTAGCTGTCATCTAGCTGTAATTAAGGGGCTCTTTATGAAAGAAATAGGCGCCTTCGAAGCCAAAAATAAGCTCGCCCATCTCCTCGACCTCGCCGAGAAAGGCGAAGAAATCATCATCACCCGCCACGGTAAGCAAGTCGCTCGCCTCGGTCCCATCCAAAAGACGTTTGACCGCGCCGCCGCCCGCCAAGCCGTCGAAGACATCAAGAAGATGCGCAAAGGCATGCATATGGATGACGCAACAATCAGAGAACTGATTGATGAGGGGCGTCGTTGATCTGTGTCATTGACGCCTCCGTGACCCTAAGTTGGGTCTTCACGGACGAGCATAGTGGAGTCAGTGACGCACTTTTGGCGCAGATCACCGAACGAGGTGCTATCGTTCCGCAACTCTGGCGTTTGGAAATCGCTAGCGCCCTACAAAATGGCCTCAAGCGCAAACGCATTGTCACCAGCTACAGGGATTTCACGATCCAAAAACTTCTCAGTCTACCAATTGAAACTGATCCGGACACCAACGATCACGCCTGGACTACCACTCTGCATTTAGCCGCTCTCCATGGAATCACTGTCTATGATGCCTCGTATCTCGAACTGGCTCTTCGCCGCGGTCTCCCCCTCGCCACACGCGACCAGCAACTCGCCATTGCTGCCGCCAGCGCCGGCGCAATCTTGTTGCCCACCCGCTGACCCTGTCCTCCTTCTTATCGTCCTGTAGTAAACTCCCCTCGTTCCGCTTTTATTCTTCCTATCGTCTTGAACGTGGAGGATCGTTTTGCTCCGGTCAACTTTCTCAACGCTTTTCCTTCTCGTAATCTCAGTCTCCCTACGCGCACAAAATTCCCCTCTGCCAGACACTCCCGAAACCGGCTCCATCGACGAAATCTCCAAAGCAACCACCGAATCCCAATTCCTCTCCCCTTGGGTCTCCTATACTCCCGCATCCTCCATCGTCCCCTCCCCAAGAGCCTTCTTCGGCCGCATCATGGGCGCCCCCGGGGAGCTAGTCGACTCCACAAAGACTTACGCCTACTGCCGTGCTCTAGCCGCAGCCTCTCCCCGCGTCCGCGTCTTCACCATCGGCAAATCCGAAGAAGGCCGCGAAATCCTCCTCGTAGCCATCGCCGATGAAAAGGGAATTGCCAGCCTCGATCAACTCAAAGCCGCCACCGCCGCCCTCGCCGACCCCCGCAAAACCGATTCCGCCTCCGCCGAAGAACTCATCGCCACCTCTCGCCCCATCTACTATTTCAATGCTGCCCTCCATTCCGACGAAACTGGTTCCACTGAATCCGTCCTCGAACTCGCCTATCGCCTCGCCGTTTCCGATCAGCCTATGATTCGCCGCATCCGCGAAAATCTCGTCGTCCTTATCAACCCTGTCTCCAATCCGGACGGCCGCGACAAACAGGTCGAGTGGTTCTATCGCTACCTCAAGGGCAAAAACGATCGCGCCGCCCTCCCTCGCGAAGCTCCTCCCTATTGGGGAAAATACGTTTTCGTAGACATCAATCGCGACGCTCACCAGCTCACGCAGGAAACCACCAAGGCCGTCGCGCGCATGTTCTTCGACTGGCATCCCACCGTCGTGCACGACCTGCATGAAGCCGTCGCTCTCTTGATGACCTGGAATGGCACCGGGCCTTACAACCCCAACGTCGATCCCATCACCTTCAGCGAATTTCTGGCCCAGAGTTTCTATGAAGTGCAAACCATGACCGGCATGGGCATGCCTGGAGTTTCCACCTGGAATTTCGGCGAAGGCTTCGCCGAACTCTTTCTCGATTCTGTGGCCATGAACCACAACTCCATCGGTCGCGGCTTTGAAACCTTTGGCAACGGCACCGCCGAAACCCTCACCTGGTCGTTTGACTCCGAAGACGCTTCCCGCGAGTGGTATCGCCCGCTCCCCATTTCCCTCGGAAATCACTCATGGTCTGCGCGTGACAACGTTAATTACAACGAAACCGGAGCCCTTGCCGCTCTTGATTACGCCGCCGTCAATTCGCACACTTTTCTTCGCAATTTCTACGAAAAAAGTCTGCACTCTTATCACAAAGGCCTCGACGAAGCCCCCTATGCCTTCCTCATCCCTCAAGACCAGGGCGACCCCACACGCGTCGCGCAGTTAGTGGCCCGCCTGATGAGCCAGCACATCGAAGTCACCCGCGCGCAATCTCAACTCAATCTCAAGGACGGCAGCTATCCCGCCGGCACCTACGTGGTGCGCCTCGATCAGCCCTATCGCAACTACGCCGTGGATCTCCTCGCTCCTCAAAGCTACCCCAAGGATGCCGGCGAACCCTACGACGACGTTTCCTGGGAACTTCCCGCCCACTACCATCTACAGGCCCTGCCCACAGCCGACGCCTCGATTCGTTCCGCAGTGCAATCCCCGCTGACCGAACTTCCCCAGCCGCACGGCAAAGTCTCCGGCGCCGGCCCTGTCTTTCTCCTGAAAGATTCCGGTCAGGAAGGACTCCTAGCCGCCCGCTATCGCCTCTCTAACTTTCAAATCGAAATCGCCGAGCATGCCTTCGCATCCGGAGATGTCGAGTATCCTGCCGGCTCATGGATCTTCCCCGCGCAATCCGGCCTTGCCGACGCCCTCGGCCAGGTTTCCAACCAACTCGGCCTTGATTTTGTGGCCGCGTCCTCCGCTCCACCCGTCGCCCATCATTCCGCCAAACCTCCGCGTCTCGGCGTCTGGGTTCCCTGGGCGGACACCGATTCCATCGGCTGGGTCCGCTTTTCCCTCGACCAGCGCAAAGTGCCGTACGTCTATCTTCGCGACGAAGACATCCGCGTCGGCAAGCTCAACGATAAAGTGGACGTCCTTCTTTACGGCCACGTCGATCTCGAACTCGCCGAACAGATTGAAGGCCTCCCCAAGCGCTGGAGCCCGATGCCTTTCAAAAAAACTCCGCAAACTCCCAGCTTCGGTACTCCCGCCGAATCTGACGACATCACCGGCGGCATCGGCTACCAGGGCCTCGCGCAAATCCAGGACTTCGTCGAACGCGGCGGCTTGCTGATCACTTTGGGCAGCGGGTCCATGCTCCCTCTCGAAGCCGGCATCGTCCGCGGAGTTCGCCGCAACGCCGGCGGTGTGCCGCGCAGTACCCAAGGAGGCGGCATCGATGCCGCCGCTGCCTCGCAGCAAACCGTCACCCGCACTCCTGGCGCCCACTTGCGCGTCACCTTCGATCGACCGAATCACCCCATCGCCTACGGCTACTCGCCGCACACCTACGTCTTCCGTCAGAATTTTCCTCTTTACTCGACGCCGCGTAGTTGGCTGCGCATGGCCTATTGCACCACGTGTCTCGACGGCCCGCTCGATACAAGCAGTGTGGTCCTTGAATGGGGCGACACCTCCGGCGCGCCGATTCTTGTCAGTGGACAGATTTGGGGGGAAGGGAGCCTGCTCGGCCGCCCGGCAATTCTCGATTCACCAGTCGGCGCCGGCCACGTCATCAGCTTCAATTTCAATCCGATCCATCGCGACATGAATCGCGGCGATCAACGCATGCTCTGGAACGCCATCCTGAACTGGCAAGCCATCCTCGCCAAGTAATAGCCGCCATCTGTAGCTCACCCCTTCAGGGGTGAGGGTTTCCATGGCGCTAACACAATCGTGCCACCGCAGCGAAAACCATCTGGAGTGCGGAAGTTCAGTTTCCGCTTTTGAGGATTAAACCTAATCGCCCAACCATCTTCGTAACCATGCCCTTCCGGTTGGGCAAATAAATCGAACTCCTAATCCGGCGCCCGCAAATAAGCCGCTCCATGCCGGAACAAACCCGCCGTCGTAATCGCCTGCGAAAACACAATCCGAATCGGCACAAAGATCGCTCCCGCACCCGGCGTATACGGCACCGCCACCTCAATCCGCGACCCCTGCGGATACTGGTTGCGGCTCCGAAAACTCATTCCACCTTTCGACAAATCCTCGCAAACCACCACTTCTTCCTGGAATCCCCGCTGCCGGATGCACGCCAATACCCGCGCTTTCACCCGCGTGCGATTCCGCCGCGGGATCACCCGCTCTTCCACCGCCGCCCGCGATGGCAACGCTTCCTCCATCTTGGCGTCGGGCTGCACTTCCACCCAAATCGAGGGCGCATCGCAATGCTTGCATACCCGCGCCACGCAACGCCGGATTTCAAACGACTTCAACTCCATCTCGTTCAAGTACACGACTTCGCGCCGCTGGCAGAAGCTGCACTCCATCATCATCCGCGCCAGCGATTCTTCGCCTTCGCGTAGTGGAGGAAATTCAATCTCCCAAAAATCTGCGTGTGGCTCCAGGATCGAAATTGCGTAAAGAAAACCTTCCGCCTCGCGATCGATTTCCGCCACAATCCTCGCCCTCACCGATTTAACGGCGTCGCCCTCCAGCATCCGGCGCAGCGTCAATTCCTGCCCGGAAAACAACTTCTCGTCCAGCCGGATCACGCCGCCGTTGCGGCTGGCCAGCAAGGATTGCGCCGGCTTTTTCACCGCAACGCCGTCGCTGCCGAACCAGGCGGCTTCCACCTCCAGGCGTAACGTCACCCGGTCGCTTTGACGAATTCCTTCGGTGCGCATAGCTCAATTCAACTGGAAATTTGCTTCCATTTTCAGGTTACCATGTGGAATTTCCAGCCGGCCCCGCCCGCCGCGTCGGAATGTCGTACCCACTAATAACCACGCGGGGCGGCAGGTCACGAAGGGTTACTTTTTCGCAGCCCTCGGCCGGGCCACGGTTTCCAATCGTCAAAGGTTCGGGCAAAATGACTGCATGTCGAAGCCTGATTCGCCCCCGGGCTTCTTCCGCCTCATTTAATCCAGGGTGCCAAGATTGAGCAAAGTTATCCCCATGACCGACCGCAGTGGTTCCGAATCCGCCATCCGCGGAGTCCGTGACCGTCGCTACGCCATCCGTTTCCCCTTCGCTGCCGATGCGGAACTCATCGACCTGGAATCCGGCAAGCAGGTCACCGGAGTCACTTCCGATCTCTCCCTGGGTGGATGTTTTGTCTGCACCAGTAAGCCGCTGCCCCTTGGTTCCCGTGCGCGCATGAAACTCACTCGCAAGGGGCAAGTGCTCGAAGCCCTGGTCTCCGTTCGCATCGTCAAGCCCCGCATCGGCATGGGCATCGAATTTTTCGACCTCGAAGCCCCCAACAACGAACTCCTCGCCGCCTGGATCGACGCCCTCCGCCGCGCCCGCTAACCTGTAGTGGCCGATCTTTAGATCGGCTAGCCCATCGTTCTCAGTGCGCCGTCTCCATCGGATGCCGGCTCTTCTCATAAAACTCATTCTGCAATTTCAAACTCTCCTCATCCGCCTTCACCGCCTTGATCGTCCGCACCACCGCATTGATCCAACTCTGTAAATCCGCCTCACCCTGCTCCTTCGTCGCCGTGGATCCATCCCCCGAATAATGATTTGGAAACCGCGCGTACCACCAAATCCCCGTGTACACATGCTCCGGCAATTTCACGCGCCGCTGGTCCGCGCCGGATTCATTGTTTGCGCGGTCCATGTGCGCCAGATTGGGGTGCGTCACCAGCACATTCGACGTCTCGGTCTCCCCGGCATGCCAGTCCGTCCCCTCTTTCTCCCCGCCCACTTTTTTCGTCGCCTCGTGCCCCCACTGCACGTACACCACGTAATCATGCGGGCTGTCGAGCTGTGACTGCGCAAAATACGGCAGCATGTCCTCATTCCCCCCATGCCCATTCACAATGATCACTTTCTTGCAGCCATTCCGCGCCATCTCATCTGTCGTTGCCTGCAACAATTTCAACTGCATCTCCGCGTTATAAGCGATCGTCCCCGGCTCGTGGCGCGCTTCCGAAATCTGCCCGAAATAATAGTCCGGAAAAATCACCGCGTACTCCTGCTGCACGGCATGTTCGGTCACATAGCGCACGTTCAGCAAATCGGTTCCCAGCGGCAGGTGCGGTCCGTGCTTTTCCAGAATTCCAAACGGCAGCAGGCAAGTCTCCTGCGACTTGCCGATCGCCTCTCGAAACTCCTCCGCCGTCAGCTCTTCCCACTTGGCCGGCAGCCTGGTCTGCCCTTGCGCACAACTCACCCAAGCCATTGCTCCCAGCAGCAGTCCACTCGCCCAAAGTCGCATCGCGCCCTCCCACTGTAACCGCTGGATTTTAGCGCACGGGTGCCCACCACAACAGTGCGTAAACTTTGAAGAATGGCGGGGACGACGAGACTCGAACTCGCGGCCTCCGCCGTGACAGTCTGGCGTGATTGGGTTTTGCAATAACTTACAAGACCGCGGGGACCGCCAAAGTTCGCGGAAGCCGCATAAGACTCCGTAATTTGTGGGTCGGGCTGTGAGTGGGAGAAAGGCTTCATTGTGCTTTCGAGTGGCAGAGTGTACTCACGCCCCGGGCCACGGAAGGGCAGCAACTCAGAAAATATTGACGGCTCGTGCGGCAAGCAGCGCTATGATCGCCAGGGAAATCAACGACTGAAGCATCGTGCCGAGCTTCGCCCAGCGTGACAGGACCGCGGTGTCCGTTGGTGAGAATGCAGTGCTGGTATTGAAAGCGAGGAACAGATAATCCACGAAATGCGGGGTCCAGGACGAATCCTGGCCCTCCCGGCTCAACATTTGCGGAAAAAGGAACGAGCTATTCAATGGCCCGTGGGAGCGCTCGCGTCCAAGTGGGCCGCCTGCGTCGAGTTTCCAGTACCAAAGTGCGAATACAAGAATATTGGCGACCCACAATGCGCCCGCCGAACGCAACAATGCAGTTGGCGCCTCAGCATGCCGTGGGATCCCTTGGACGAGGAAAATCAGCGAAGCGATCATCGCAACGGTGATAATGCCATTGGCGGTGAACGTCAGGATTCGAGTCACCTGGTGATCGCCGCGCCGGTCGGAGATGACCATCGGAATCACTAAGAGGACAATGATCGCCAGCAATGCCCAACTTGGCCCGAGGGAAAGCGGTTCGGGCAAAGCCAGGTATACACCAGCGGCCGCCAGCATTGCTATAAAAGCCGGCCAGCGGGGCTCACGCAAAATTTGATGGTTCATAGATTGTCGACAAGAATCGAATGGAGCCTGCAATCTGCATCGCGTTTAATATGCACGCAACTGGCAGGAGAGAGCAACCCTCATTCGGGCTGCCCTCGGTTGGAGAGAGTAGTTTCACTTCGCGGATTTTACTCCGATAAACTGCGGAACTCATCGTTCTCACTGCCGACCTGCCCGCCCAGAGTGACGATGCCCTTGCTCTGATCCTGGCTAACGGAAACCCCCTTCAAATCCGCCCGATCGAGCGAGGTGCGAATGCCGCTGGCGACATCGGGAGAGGCAGAAGTGCTGGAGCATCCAGCCAGAATTGCGGCGGCCAACAGAGTGAGCGGATTTGAGGGCAACGATAGTTTCTTCATATTGTTCCCTGGCTAAATTCAAGAAATGCTCGTCGACTGAAATGGTTGGATAATTTAGTGGGTGTGGCCCTTGCAATCGTGGTGTTCGCAGCGGCAATCGATGTCCGGTATCTTTTCCATCGCCTCGCACTCGACGCTGCAAAACTTGCCCGAGAGCGCGACGCAGGAACAGATCGGGTGAGCGCATTTTGCGGTGTTTGCAGAGGTCATTTCAGTATTACGATTCGTGGTTTCCATTTAGTTTCTCCTGGCTTGCTATGCGTAACGACGGATCACCGCAACCATCTTGGACATTGGGGCGGGTGGTTTCTGTTCAATTGGGTACAAGGTTTCAAAAATCCCCGGGCCGCGAACGAGAGAGGCCGGGGCCTCTCTTAAGGGCGCGACGGCTCTGGCTCGCGGATCAGTTCTTCAAAAAGGGTCCGGAAGTGCAGCATGGCTTTTCGCAAGTCTTCAGTGCTGGCTTCACCGCGCGTGTGACGAAGTGCGCCCTGGTGCGCCGCCCGGTAGCTATCGAGAACCAGTGGATGGTCCACGGAGATATCGGCGACGCGCTGCTCAAAATCGCTCATCGGATAGCCCTTTGTGGACATGACGTCTCCCAACAATTGGTCCGCTTCGGTCACGGCGCTTCCGGGACCGTCAACGAAATGCGCCTGCACGCGGGCCCAGGATTCGACGAATCGTGCGCGGTCGCCCGGCGCGAGCGGCCGGATGTGCAGTTTGTCCACGCGTTCGGCGCGCTTGTCGAGTGACGATTCTGCCTGCCGTCGACTGCCGTCCGCTTTCAGGGTGCGGGAATATTCCGCGTTGCCAAACTGCGCCTGCAATTTCTGAGTGCGCCGCTGGCGATTGAACAGTAAAACAGCGATGCTTGCGGCCAATAGGACCGCAACCCCGATGATCATAATGATTTGCATGGGACCTATTTCGGAAATATTCATGATTTTCTCCAATTCTTTTTTGATGCTTTGACTCACATCCGCGAGCCGTTCCGGCCAGAGTTTACAGGCCTCGCCGGTTTGCTTGTTTTTCCAGGATTGTTTCCGCCTTGCCGAGTTTCAGTTGAATTTGTCCGGCAACTTCCTCGCCGATACCGGCGGCTTGTAAGCGCCGGTTGTTGGTCGCTTTTCCGACCTTCGCTTTGAGTGCGCCTTTCAATTGGTGAAACTTTCCTTTGGTCTTGTCCTTCGTGCTTGGCTTCATAAAACGCCTCTTTTCTCTCGATCGTAGTATTGCGAGTTACGGTCATTCACGGTTGAGGAATACTTCCCGTGGCCTTTTTCTCCTGCGCTTACATAATTCGTGGCTGAATCATCGCAACCCACCGAGGAGGTACACGACCACCGCGATGACCAAGACCGTGCCGACTATCCCCAGCCCTCCGCGGGAACCCCATCTGGAATAGCCGTAATACCCGCCGCCCCCACCGAACAAGAGCAGCAACAATATAAGTAGGATTAGCATCGAAATTCTCCTTTCAGGATCTTCGCTTTGCCCAATCGGCAGGCAGCGCCGGCCGCTGGCACGGAAACTTGTAAATCAGGGCTGGAACCGTCCGGTTCGCTCCGGTCGGCTCTCCCGGAACTTAACGGCGCTCGACGGTGACTTCTTCCCAGTAAGGGGCCAAGCCATAGTGTTTATAAATACTGGTGCCCCAAGTCGAATCGGCCATGTTTGGCCAATCGTTATTGTCGAAACCCGGAGCTTTCTCCAGGAGTTGCTTGTCGATGTTTAGAACGATGCGCTTCTCCGCCAGGTGGAATTGGAAGGCATTCCAGGGAATGGCAAAATATTTGTCGCCGAGTCCGAGAACCCCCCCAAACGACAAGACTGCGTAGGCAATTCGGCCGGCGCCAGCATCCAGCACCAGGTCCTCGATCTTGCCGAGGTCCTCATAATTTGCATTCACCACCGTGCTGCCGATCACCGTTTTTGCAGGAACGATGTCTTTGTATCTCGCTAATTTCGGCTCTGCCATGGAGTCTCCTTTTGTCAGAGGGTGTTGGCCGACTCGCCTGATTCCCTCGCAGGCAACATCCTAGTTGAGCCAATGCCCGATAGCTGTTCACATCGGTACAGTCTCCCTTCTCATCTGTGAATTTCCTGCGCTTGCAATTCGGCGCTCGCCTCAAAAGGAAAATCCGCGCGCGAATGTGGCGCGTGGAAAGATCGAAGGGAAATTGAGTATAAGGAGCAATGACCATTGTCCTGGCGGGCCACAGCCGAGGGGGAATTGCTGGAAGCTAGCTTGTCGTCGCAGAGCCGGACGGAGTGGAATGGACCGCAAACGATAAGCGGAAGAAGCGGCGGTTGCATCGCTCGCAGCGAAACGGCCTGAGCCAGAGCATGGTCAGAAGGCCCCGCTCGATAATCCCTTTGCGTCTGGATTGATGGATTCGCTCACTGTGACAACGCGGACAACTCGGCATAACCCTGCTCCTGCATCCCGATTGACGCTGTTACTGCTGAGCTATTTTGTACTGCAAGGGCCTCAAGGTCTGTACCATTGTGAACACAAAGCGCTTATTACCGCCCTTGCTACAGAATCCCGAAGCCTCTCCCCTAGCGCGGGTGGCCAAAATCGAGACGAGTGGCCATTAGGACAGGTGTTCAAAACGGAACAGACTCTCCTCCCGCCATGCCTCATTATGAATTTGCGCAGGCCGTCTCCCTCTCCTGCTCGCGCGTCACCTTAAGGAAGGCCTCTATGGCACGGGGTGTAGATTTCCTTGGCAAGATTGACACAAAATCCTGCGCGACTTGATTCGGGAACTGGCAGTCCAGAGGACGGGACTTCTCATCGTCATCGCTCCGTGCGGGTCCTCTTTGTTCACCGAGATGCAGACGCGATCGATAGCTGTTTGCAGGAACTCAAGAAAGGGCAATTCACGGTTACCTCCGATTTTGTATTGAATTTGCCGCAGTGCGCGGAGCAGCTGCAATTGCACACCTACGATATCATCGTCGTCGAGTATCCCAGCCCGAGCTGCAAAACTCCCCAGGCATTGCAACTCCTTCATCACACGGTGCAGGAGATTCCGCTCATTTTCCTGACTCCCGGTTTTGGGATGGAATCTCTTGCCAAGTTCACCGACCAGGAATGTTTTGAGTATGTCGCCAGCGAGCATCTCGCACGCCTGCCGATGGCTGTTCGCCGTGCATTGAACGAGAAAAAGCTGCGCGATGAACTGGAAGACGCCCGGAAGGCCTTGCAACATTCGCAGTCTCTCTACCGCGCGCTGGTGGACAACCCGGCTTACGGAATCTATCGGTGCGGCGCTGATGGAGAACTGCTGCACGTCAATCAGGCTTTGGTCACCATGCTGGGTTACGATTCCACAGAAGAGCTCCTGGCGGCGAACCGCGCGTCGGTAATCATCCCGAACCTGCGTAAGAACTTGCCGTTCAGCGTGAGCTCCGGCGAGAGGCAGCACATTGAGCCAGTCGAAATCGAATGGGTGCGCAAGGATGGGACCATTCTGAAGGTCCGGCTGGGCGGCCGCGGCGCTTATGACGAAAACGGAAATTTCACCGGCTATGAAATTATTGCTGTGAACATCACCGAACAGCGAACTCTGGAGGATTATCTCCGCCATCAGGCGGACAGCGATTCGCTGACCGGTCTGGCCAACCACCGCCGGTTGTTCGAGGTCCTGCAGGCAGAGATTTGCCGCTCCAAGCGAACTGGGCGCGAATTCTCACTGCTCCTGCTGGATCTGGATGGTTTGAAAAGAATCAACGATGTGTTCGGGCATCTGACGGGTGACCGGGCGCTGTGCCGTTTGGGGCAGATTCTGAAAGACTGCTCGCGTTCCATCGACACTGCGGCACGACACGGCGGGGACGAATTTGCGCTGGTTCTGCCGGAGACCGGGATTGCCGCCGCCACTTTGGTTACCCGGCGCATTTGCGAACTTTTGGAGAAAGATGCTGAAGAACCCGCGCTCGCGGTGAGCGTGGGAATTGCCAGCTATCCAACCGGGGCCGAAACCATCGGAACGCTGCTGTATGCCGCCGATCAGGCTCTGTACGCCATGAAATTGCAAAGACCAGGATTGTCTCGCGCCGCGCGGGCTTCGGCGTGACTCTGGGTGAGTTAGAAATCGGGAGATTTGCTTCAGTCGTGCAGGACCACGCTCAAGAGCGAATTATTGATGTGAATCTCGCCGTTGTATTGGATAAAGCCGAGTTTCCTGAATTTGTTCATGAAAAAGTTGACCCGCGAGCGGGTTGTGCCAATCATCTCCGCCAGCATTTCCTGCGATACCTTGGGTAGCACCTTGTGCGGCGGGCGATCTTCGCCGAATCGCGCGAGCAGCAGCAACGTGCGCGCCAGGCGTTTCTCGCTGGAGTTGAACAGCTGGTCGACGAGGTCCGCCTCGACGCGGATGTTTCGCGTGAGCATGTAAGTAATGAAACGGTCGGACAACTCATGCTCCATGTGCAACGCGCGGATCATCTCTTCTTTGTCAATGATCAGCCCTTGGGTGGGTGCGATCGTGACCGCTGTGGCCATGCAACACGGCTGCCCGGCCAGGCAGCCTTCTCCCAAAAAATCACCGGGCCCGAGAATCGCTACCACCGCTTCTCTTCCCGTCTCATTCACTACCGTCAGCTTCACTCCGCCGGTTTGAATGTACATGACGTTCTTCGCAGCATCGCCCTGCGTGAAGATCGTTTCCTTGGCCTTAAACTTGCCAACTTTACGCCCGAGGCCGGCCGTATCTAGAAACAACTGCACATCGAACGCAAGAGTCTTGGATTTCGCCTTTAGGGGAGAGCGAGGGCCGCGAACAGAGACACGTCGAGGCACCGACGAATTCATGATGCCTCAAATGTAGCACAAGTTGCCCCCGGAGTGTACAAAATTGAACACTCCGGCGCCTTACCCTGTCTTCCTTTTGAAGTGGAACACGTTCTGGGAAAATCCCTGATTGCACTCGGCGCTCAATTTTCTCTCAGGAGCTTCCGCAGCGACCGGTGGACTTGCAATACCGTATTGTAACTAATGAAGCCCCGCCTTCGGAATCCGTTCATGAACAGATTCACTCGCGGGCGGGTGGTGCCGACCATCTCCGCCAGAATCTGGTGACTTATGAGTGCAATCTCGACTGACGCTGGGCCGCCTTTTTCGAAGTGGGCCAGGCGTAGCAGGACGCGCGCAAGCCGCTGCTCCGCGTTGGAGGTAAGCAGCTCGGCCACATGATCCCGGTAGTGTTTGAGACTCGCCAACAGATAGGCCACCAGGGTGTTTGAAGAACCATTCCTCCCGCGGAGCATTTCGAGCATCTTCTCTTTTTTGATGGTGCGAATGGAGCTGGCGGCCATGGTGACCGCCGTGGACATGCGTAGCGGGTAGCCTGCGAGGCAAACTTCGCCAAAGAAATCATGGACGCCCAAAATCGCGGTCACCGCGGAAGGCTGACCTTTCGACCGCGTGGTGAGCCGTACCCAGCCCTGTTGAATATAGAAAAGCGTGAAAGCCGGATCGCCCTGCGCATAGATTTTCTGTTTGTTCCGGTATTGCGCGACCTTGCCCCCCAGGCTGGCTCCTGAACGGAAACTTCCTAGTGGCAACGCCGACCGCCTGCTGCGTCTCATAAATCGCTCCATTCCAGGGTCGGCTTGTATGGTCTTACGCCTTGCCCGCTGCTTTCGTGGACTTTTGATGCGCTGCTCGCGTCCATTCCATCGCCTTATTTGCATATTCAAGCGCTTGCTTGGAATGCTCGTGAGCGGTCTGGTGGTCTTCTTTTCCATGGTGCACGGCCGCCGCGCGGTGCGCGTGCGCCGCAAGCTCGTGGAACTCGGCAGCTCTCTGGTGCGAATCACTTGGCATGGTGCGCTCTCCTCGATGTCCGGGCATTCAAGAAATGAATGGGCTTTTCATCCGGCCAATCAAAACTGCGTTTCTTGAGGCAACAATCATTCGGTAAATGCTCGCCGCGTAATTAGTGGCAGCCCCTCGCGCCCTGAACAACTCCTTCAGCTCAGCCTGAAGCTCTTTGAAGAGGGATTCGGACTTCCTGCGGCAGATGTACTGCGCTCGGATGGCAATCACTTGACCAATGCCCGGCAAGGCCAGCTTCGGTCGCGGATCGAGTCGCGAGTCTTCAGCCAAAGGTGCCACCAAGCTACTTGGAAGAAATCCGCAAGACTGTTCAAAAGTGAACAGCCCGCCCCTTTGTCATTCACTAATATGTTTAACGGACGGCGGGACAGAGCGATACTGAACGGTCTGGGCGGGTCGGACAGTATCTGTCATCTCGCCGTCTTTTCTTTTTCCGCGAGGGGAAGCGGCCCTGCAGTGTAACCCATGATTCTAAAGTACAGTTTGCGCCTGCTCGGTGAGGGAGTTCGGGTGTTGCCATTCACCGGACTGCTGATGGGTCTTGGTTTTTTCTCCTATCACGTTCGAGAACTCCTTGTCTGTTGGCTCTTCCTGGGTTTGCTGTTTGCCGTGCTGGTCCTGGCGGGTCTCGGGATCCTGCTCGTCGGCTACGCCGGGCACTACTTTTTCAGGTGGATGCGTGCAGCGGCCACCGTTGTCCCGGTGCTGGTGGTTTGTCCTCCGGAGCTTCACCCGGAAGTCATTCCGGCGTCGCGAATTCTGCTCGCCGGGAGTTTGGACGTAGCCGCGGACCTGTACCCAATTGCCGCGGGGCCTGAGGCCCTCTCTGGTTCGCTAATCGCCGCAGACTCCACAATCGCAGGGATGTCTCAAAGCGAACAGACGCGCTCTTACACAACACTTACTATGCGTCATCCATTGGAAACAATGTAATCAGTCGGAACAAGGGAGAACTGCATTGAAACACAAACAAGGAACAGTGTTTCTCGCGGCCATTCTTTGCACCGCTGCACCCGCATTTGCCGACATCATTCCCGCTCATTCACGCGGCGTGCATCAGGAAGTCAGCCTAGCGAAGGGAATCACCGAACAGCAGGATTCGCAAGACTTCTCCGCGAGCCGCAACTCTCTACTGAGTTCGGAGACAGACCTCGCCAAAAGCGGAAAGAATACAGATCTCGGCAAATTGGTGAACTCCGAAGTGATGTTTGAGAATAGTTCCGTGGACGCGATCGATTTCGACCTCACTCAGGGCGCTCCCTCCGAGAAAGAAAAAGAGAAGATTCGGGGCAGGCACGACTGGAGATTTGGAAACCGCAACGGTGACGAGAAAGGTTCAGGAAACATCGGCGGAAATGAAGGCGGAGTTGGCGACAGCACTTCCGCGCCTGTGGTTTCCGTCGCGGAACCTGCGGCACAAACTCTTTTGCTCTTTGGTCTGGCCGGGTCGGGGATGCTGTTTTACCGTTAAATCACTCTGACGATCGCTATTTAAGAGCAGGCAGGGGCCTAAGCGATGCAGACGCCGCCGGGAACGAATTTCTTTTCGAGAGGCGTCGGGGGAGTTCCGCATGTTTCGTCGAGAATCGAAAATCATCCAGACAGTGCTGGCGGGGGAAGGTCACCTGCTCGACCTGATTTCCAAGGGTGCGCCGCTCCCGCAAGTTCTGGACAAAGTCTGCACGGCGCTGGACCTTCAAGTGGGCAATGTTGTCTCGCTGGTGCAGTTCCTGGACGACGAAGAACACACCCTGCACACTATCGCGCAGAGTGCTGCGGAGTTCGGGCTCACCGCCTTCAGTTGCAGCGCAATTCTTTCACCAAACGGGGAGTTCTTCGGCACCATCGAGACGTACTGTTGTGTCCCGCGAAAGCCGACGGCGAGTGAAAATCAGCTGATCAAGAGAGCGGCGCATCTCGCCGCATTGGCCATTTAGCATTGCAATCACCAAACCGACGCAGAGAGCTTCTCCGTTCATTGGGATGGCGCGATGGGCAGGGGTCCTCGCGAAGGACCGCCGTTCACCAATTGAACGGCAAGAGTACTATCTGGCAAGAACCAAACCGTTCGATTCCCGCAAAGGTTTCGCCTTAATGCCCGCATTCAATTCGAATCTCCGGTCATTCCGTTGAACTCAGGCAATCACCATCTCAGTCGCACAATCTGCGTACTTGTATACAAGTGAACAGACGCTCGCCTGGTAAGGGCCTAAGATGGAGTGTGGTCACGACGATGTGCTTATCGTGCATTCCGATGACGGCCATGACCTGAATAACCTCAGCTATCTGCTCGATTGCGTCGCCATCAATCTCTACTTGAGCTGACCATGCATGAAAGAGCGGATTGCCAGCGAACCGCAAATTATCCGTAGCATCCACGGGAAGCAAACGGGGGCGGCTAAACATCAATCGGCTTCCAGTTCTCAGAGTCTGGGAGGCTTGGGTGGACGGTTCGCAGGTCTTATGTGCGGCTTTCGGGAGTGGCCGGGAGAAATGAAAATGAAAACGTTGCGAATTTCAATTCTGGGCCTTTGTGCGTTACTTCTGACGTCTTCGTGGCTCCGGGCGCACGATTTTTCCGAATATCGAGGCGTTTCACTGGGAGCGACACTGGCGTCCACCCTGCAACATACCGGCCAGAAGTCCATCGACGTGACGGTGACTCATGCGCGTCCCGTGCTGCTTCAGGAACTGACTTGGTGGCCGGCGAACTCTCCCGGAGCGTTTTCGCACACCAACAGCGTGGAACAGATTCTCTTTTCCTTCTGCAACGGGGAACTTTACAAGATTTCCGTAACGTACGATCACAACACTACGGAAGGGCTCACCGCCGGGGACATGATTAAGGCAATTTCGACGGAATACGGCCCGGCGACAAATGTCGCGCCGGATGTCGCAGTGGCCATGAACGATCGATATGCCACGCAACTGAAGCCTGTCGCTTCGTGGGAAGATTCGCAATTTTCCTTCAATCTTGTGCGTTCTTCGTTCACCGATCACTTCGGACTGGTCATCTTCTCCAAGCGTGTCAACGCGGAAGCGGAACGTGGGGCGGTGGAGGCGGTGAAACTCGACGAGCAGGAGGGGCCGCAGCGGGAAGCTCTGCGCCTCAAGAAGGAAGCAGACGATCTGGAGGCCGCGCGGCTGAAGAACCAGAAAGCCTTTCGCCCGTAGCCCCGGTCCGTAGCTGCTATCCGTTTTCACATTCTTGAAATCGATTGAATGGAGGAAAGTGAAATGACATTGAACATAACACCATTACACGACCGTGTTTTGGTACGCAGGCTGGAAGAAAAAGAAACCGCGAGTGGCGGGATTATCATTCCCGATACGGCAAAAGAAAAACCCCACGAAGGCGAAGTCATCGCCATCGGCGCCGGAAAGATCGAAAAGGGTCATCGGGTCCCTCTCGATGTAAAGGTGGGAGACCGCATCTTATTTGGCAAGTACACCGGTAACGACATCAAGATCGACGGGCAGGAATACCTGATCCTCCGTGAAGAGGAAATCCTGGTAAAGGTAAGCGCAATCGCGAAGGCGGTATCGGGCAAGAAGTAATCACTCCAATGTTAAAGATTTGAATGCACTGAAGAGTTAAGTCATCCAGGAGGATGAATTTCTATGTCAAAACAAATTGTAACTGGTTCGAATTCGCGTCAGGCTATTTTGCGCGGTGTGAACATTCTGGCGGACGCGGTCAAAATCACGCTCGGCCCGAAAGGCCGCAATGCAGTCATCGAAAAGAAATTCGGTTCACCTATCATCACCAAAGACGGCGTAACCGTGGCAAAGGAGATCGAGTTGCCGGACCCGCTTGAGAACATGGGTGCGCAGATGGTGCGCGAAGTCGCCTCCAAAACCTCCGATGTGGCCGGCGATGGCACCACCACCGCCACCGTGCTGGCTCAGGCGATTTTCCGTGAGGGTGTACGAACGGTGGCCGCAGGCGCAAGCCCGATGGCCCTCAAGCGCGGCATTGATAAAGCCGTCGAAGTTGCCGTCGCCGAAATCAAGCGCCTCTCTTGCGAAGTCAAGGGCGACATGATCGCCCAGGTCGGCACGATCAGCGCCAACACCGACAAACAAGTCGGCACCATCATCGCCGAAGCCATGGCCAAGGTTGGCAAGGACGGCGTCATCACCGTCGAAGAATCCAAGACCATGGAGACCACCCTCGAAATCGTTGAGGGCATGCAATTCGACCGTGGCTATCTTTCACCCTATTTCGTCACCAACCCGGATCGCATGGAGTGCGTTCTTGAAGACGTCCGCATTTTGATCCACGAAAAGAAAATCAGTTCGATGAAGGACCTTCTTCCCCTCCTCGAACAAACCGCCAAATTAAGCAAGCCGCTGCTCATCATTTCCGAAGATCTCGAAGGAGAAGCCCTGGCCACGCTTGTCGTCAACAAACTTCGCGGCACTATTCAGTGCGCTGCGGTCAAAGCTCCCGGCTTCGGGGACCGCCGCAAGGGCATGCTCGAAGATATCGCCATCCTTACGGGCGGCAAGGCCATCACGGAAGACCTGGGCCTGAAGCTCGAAAACGTGAAACTCGAGGAACTTGGCACCGCCAAAAAGGTGACCATTGATAAAGACAACACTACGATCATCGCGGGTGCCGGCAAACCGGCTGAGGTCGAAGGCCGGATCAGGCAGTTGCGTACTCAGATCGAGGATACTGCTTCGGATTACGACCGCGAAAAACTCCAGGAGCGTCTCGCCAAACTCGTTGGCGGAGTCGCTATCATCAAAGTCGGCGCGGCAACCGAGACCGAGTTGAAGGAGAAAAAGGCACGTGTCGAAGACGCCATGCACGCTACCCGGGCGGCCGTTGAAGAAGGCATCGTTGCCGGAGGTGGTACCGCTCTTCTGCGCTGCCTGCCCGCTCTGGACAAGCTCAAACTCCACGGCGACGAAGCTGTGGGCGTGAACATCGTCAAGCGCGCACTGGAAGAGCCATTGCGGCAAATTGCCCTGAACGCAGGGCACGAAGGCGCGATCATCGTCGCCCGCGTTTGTGAATCCAAGGAGCAGAACTTCGGGTTCAACGCGGAGACTGGTGAGTTCGGCGACCTGGTCAAGGCAGGCGTAATCGATCCAGCGAAAGTAACCCGTCTTGCGCTTCAGAATGCAGCGTCGATTGTCTCTTTGATGCTCACTACGGAAGTCCTGATCGCCAGCGAAAAGTCGGGCGTTATGGCAGCAGCCGCGGCCCCCGATTATGGCGGCATGGGCGGCCAGTACTAAATAAAGTCAGAGTCTTACTCCAAATGTCGGCGCGCCCACATTCTGCCCGCGCCCGGAACAATACTGAGGCTATCCAACCACGATAGCCTCAGTATCTCAACCCCATAATCTCGCGCAGTGTATAAGTTGGGATCCTTCGGTCCGCAAACTACACGCACCGAAGGATGGCAATCCGCTTTGAAGTTCGCACGACAATTGACTCGCTCTTCGCGAGAAATGCCGCTTAGGGCTTTCCCCCTGGATGGTTCTGTTGGGGCGGCGCACTCTGGTGCGGCTGCTGCTGGGTCTGGACTTTCTGCTGCTGTACAGCGTGCTTTTGCTCAAGTTGCTGCGTTTGTTGAGTGTGGCGCTGCTCCATCTGCTGTTTTTGAGCTTCGCCGACGTTCTGCTTCGCCGCTTGCTGGTGTTCTTTTTCCTGCTGTTGCTGCAGCTTCTGGTGTTCCTGATTTTGCTTGGCGGCCAGTTTGTCTTGCTGCTGTTGGTATTTCTGATCCGTTGCAGGCTTGCCGGTGCTCGGCGCCGCGTATTTGTGAGGCTGAACTTCGCTGGCATGAGTGTTTGCTGGACGAGCTTCATTTGGAGTCGCCGTCCGTTCAGGAGCCTTGTACGGAGCGCCGGCTTCCTTGGCAGGTACCGCGCTGCCCTTAAAGTCTCCGGGCCTGGACGTGGCTGCGATCGGAGGCTTGCCCTGGTTTGTAGAGGCGCGCAACTCTGGGTTGGAGCGCGCTTGTTGCACATGCTGGTTCTGCGCCGCAACGGGGCCGGAGTGCCGTTCCTTGCCGTATGCTTCTTCTTGTGCCGACGGCCGTTCATTAACGCCGCCATTGCCGCCATTGTAGCTCACGCGGTTTCCCGAGTTGTATTCGACCCTGGTGTTATAGGTGTTGTGGATGTTCTCGTTGTTTATGCGGTTTACCGAGGTGTTGTAATAAAAATGATTGTTTTCCCAGCGGCCGCCTTCGTACCCGTGACCACCGTATCCGAATCCGTAGTTGATCCCGCCGTAATATCCAACGTGCGGGCCCCAATAGCCTTCATGGAAAAAGAACGCGTTGCCGCCCCAACCCCAGTATCCCGGGGTCCAAAGGAATCCGACTTCGGGGGATTCGACCCAAGTGCCGGGCACCCAGTAATAGTCGCCACCGTCCCAGTCCCAATAGCCGGGCGTCCAGATGAAGCCATCCCCGGGACAGATGGGTTGCTCATAAACAGGGAGCGCGGGAGGGCCAAACGAAACAGAAATACCGATCTGAGCGAATGCAGCAGCCGAAAGAGCCATCAGCACGACTGCGAAAAGCAGCGAACGAATTACGACGAGAGTACGCATTGTTCCACCTTTTTTCTGCCCGCTCATATTCTTGTTCATTAAAGCGCGTGATTGTCGGGCGCGGTTTTGAGAGGCTTGGGTGTAATTATTGCCCTGCTCCTATATCGAATACTGTCCGAAATGAGACAGGAGCCGACTTTGCCGGTGTGGTACAGTCCTCCGGTTAGAGGCATCCGCGAAAAACAATGGAATGTGGCTATGAACCAGAATATTGCGATTCCAACTTTGTTGCTGGGAGTCTTCATCACCGGGGTCGGCGAAAGACTAGCCGCGAACAAAGTGCCGACGCAAACGGCCGACGTGGCGTCCGGCAAGCAGACCTATCTTGAGTACTGCGCTGCGTGTCACGGCGTTGACGCAAGAGGCACGGGCCCCGTCGCACCCGCGCTAAACACTCCACCGACGGATCTCACGACCCTCGCGAAGCGCCATGGTGGGGAATTCCCTGAAGATTATGTCATCGAAGTCTTGCGTTTTGGAAAACCCGTCACCGCTCACGGGTCAGCCGAAATGCCCATTTGGGGCCCTATTTTTGGGGTTCGGGAGAACGGAGATGAGGTGGCCGTGCGGCGAAGAATTAAAAACCTCTGCGACTATCTGGCAACACTGCAGGAAAAGGAATCGTAGTCCATTCTGCCAACTCGGGCGGAACTCCGCGCCCTTGGCAGGACTGCCATGCAAAGCTACAAACTACGGCTCGCTACATTCACGCGGTCAACGATAAACAGCTTGAGGCGCAGGGCCTGCTCTTGAAAGCGATCAAGCACGATAGGAATCGCACGAGAGTTCGGAGGAGAAACCGAGCTCGGGTTTAATCTCGGGTTGGAGTTTTCGGTGTCACGCCCGATAACTTCTTAGGAAAGAATGGCGGGGACGACGAGACTCGAACTCGCGACCTCTGCCGTGACAGACGGCAAGTCACCGACTGGGGCTAACGGAAACAGCAGGTTAGATGCGGGATTGACGGGCCCTACTGGCTATATCGGGTCCTGTTGGGACATTTTGTGCAACGGTTTGTGCAATGAAAATGGCAGTTCCTTCTGGTGCATTTTCCTCCGATAGTTGGAGAATGATCTCTCCCAACATCCTACGACTGTCACTTACCCGAAGATCACTCAACCGGTTCTCTCGCGTCATGATGCCGGCGCTTGAAGTGACTCCCTTCCACCAATTGATGATTGACGCAATCGAAGAGCTGCTCGTCGGCAAGATCAAAAAGCTCGCCATCATCTGCCCGCCGCGCCATGGGAAAACCTTGTTGGGCAACGTGATGATGCCGGCGTATGCCCTGGGCAGGAATCCCACCGAGACCGTCATCAGCGTTTCCTATGGCAGCGAGTCATCGGAAACTTGGGGCAGGCGCGTCAGAAATATTTTGAGCGATTCGGACTTCCGCCAGATCTTCCCCGACTGTGTGCTCTTCCCTGACAGCGCGGCGGCCTACAGATTTACGGTGACAGCAGGCCGTGAATATAGCGGCGGTCGGCCGCGGCGGCCCGATCACAGGCAAAGGCGCATCGCTGCTTGTTCTCGACGACTTGATTAAAGACGCCAGCGAAGCAAACAGCGACACGGTGTGCAGAAGAAATATCGAATGGCTGCGGCACGTAGTGTTTACCCGCCTGACATCCAATAACTAGATGAACTCTGCTACCGGCGCCGTTGGAGCGCGGAGACGAAGCAGACGACGACAACTGGCACAGAGGCGGCTTCTGAGTCCTGAACGTAGGAGCCGCCTCCTTCCTGTTGAAGCGATCCGTGCTTGCGCTCGAGATTTTCAATCCATTTTTGAAAGGGCGTTAAAACAATAGTTTTGCTCCAAACGAAATCGTACGGTGGGAAAAACCGAACAGGCGAGGATTTGCGAAGCCGGTCGCTTCGGCGGCGCGACCCGCATCGTCGATGAAAGGATCTACCGACGAGTAGTTCGGATGATTGAGAGCATTCAGGAAGTCGGTATGAAGTTGTAAGGTCAAGCTCTCGGAAAGCTTCGTGACTTTGAGGGCGGAGAAATTCAAAAGGTTAATGTGACCGTCTCGCAGTGTATTGCGTCCCACGTTTCCGAACGGACTTCCAAAAAAGGCGGCAGCAGTCATGGTGTTCGCGATGAACCGTACTTGATCTTTCGCGACGATCTGGGCGGGATGGGTACTGTCGGGAATTACCCGTCCTGAGCTATCCAGCTTGGTGCCGGTAAAACCGTTGTTGAACTGGTTGAGACTGATCAACGTCGTCGGGGAGATGGCTGAGTTACCACAGAGAATTCCGGAGCTGTCACTGGCGCAGATGTCCTTTGCGAAAATTCCGACCGATTGCACCGGGGCGTTGTTGGATCCCAGAAATGGCCGAAGCGAACCATCCGGCAGGGCGTACTCCGCATTGAACGCCGGATCGTAAGGGTTGGAGTCGCTTGGAGAAGCGGCACAAATGTCGCCGCCAGCGTTACAGCTGAGGGCGAATTGCACCGCGGTGTAAGGCTGACCTGAAGACAGCGTGTAAATGGCAGCCGCGCGCCAACCCCCGAGAATCTGTCCGACCACGCCGCCGCGATTTTTGAAAAGCGGTATCTCTTCCACCGCGGAAAGCACGAATTTGTGTGGGAAATCCAGTCCCGAGAGACCGTGTTCCTGATCCGTAAAGTTAACCTGACTTTGCGAAAGTGCCGAAGTATTGCCGGCGAAGCCAGTGGCACCAATTTCACTGGTATTGTCGGTTGTTTTGCTGAAGGTGTAGGAACTCTGCAAGGTCAGTTGATGCCAGAGTGATGTCGAGCGCAACTCGATCTGCAATCCGTTGTAGTCCGAGTAACCAGTGTTCGTACGTTCTTGAAGCAGGGCTCCGGCCGTGCAATTAACGCGGCCCACCAACTCGGGAATAGCCGCCTGTGACGCTGGACACGGTCTCCATCCGGCCGGAACAAGGTCTGGATGAGTGTTTGCCAGGCCGAGGATGTAAGGATTGCCGTCAATGGTTTGGAACAAGCGTGTGCCGTGATTTCCGACGTAGCGCACTTCCAGTACTGCGTTCTGAGAAATCTCATGTTGTATGCCAAGGGACCACTGATGTACGCGGTCCGGCCCAAAATCCGGCGAGACGGTAGTTTGTCCAAATCCACGCGGATCAAAGATCCCGGTCTGCAGGTGAGGCCCTAGCAACGTTCTCACGTTGTCGCCGGTAGGAACCGCCGGCAGTGGACTTGCCTCGGCACCTCCTCCCGTCAGCGTGGTGGAAATCACGTTGGGCGAGTCATTGGCTGCCTTGGCGTAGGTGATGTATGCCGCTGGATCGTAAGACATCCGGTAACCGCCGCGAAACACCGTGTTAGTACCTAAATGCAAGAAATTGCTGCGGGGAGACCACGCAAATCCGATGCCCGGAGCCCAATCATTTTTGGCGGCGGGTATTTCCGGAGAGGTGGTGATGCTCAAGGGCAGACTTGGATCCCACAGCGGAGCGTCACCCGTCTGGGAGCGCGTTGTTATTTTGTGCAGGATGTTAGCCGGTTGCCCGTAGTAAGACCAGGTTAGCCCCAAAGTAAGGCTGAGGCTATTCGTGAGCCTTATCTGATCGGCTGCATACGGGTAGAGATCCGTCTCGCGAAAATCCAAATATGAATTTCCGGAAGCAATGCGAATTTGATCCGGGGAATTTGCCGCGAACGCCGCGAAGTCAGTAAATTGGAACGAACCGTTGTAATTGATGAGCATGGTAATGGGGGCACGCACTTGAGTGACATCAACGCCCAATTTCAGGGCGTGCCGTCCGGCAATGTGAGTCCAGTTATCGTGAAATTGGTAGGTATTTGCAATTCGGCCCGCCGGCAAACCTGGGGGCACTCCAAAGCTCAGAAGACTTGAATTGCTGAACGTGACGAACGTGAGGGCATCCCCAAGTTTGCTGGCTCTGGGAACTGTACCACCAAGGGAATTACCCCCATCCTGGAAATCATTTCTCCCGTAAGACGCGCGAAACTCATTCGCCGTGCTCACCCCGAGGAAACGCGTCCAACTGAAATTGTAGCCCTGCGACAGTTGGAAGCCGTCTGCAGAGTACCCCGCAGCGGCTGCTCCGTCGCTGTTCGAGGACAGCCTTCGTGCATACAAGTATCTGCCCGAGAAATGATTTTTTGGAGTTTGATAATCAAACTTGATGACGAAATTGTTTTGGCGAGCGTCCGCCGGTAGCGAACGCTGAATCCCCGCGGTGACTACCGTACCGCAACCCGGGATATTCATCGGTATCGCCACACCTAGGGGCGTGGGGTTTCCCGCTTTCACCGAGTAAGGGCCGTACGACAGAAGTGCCTGAACCGATGTGCTGTCAGGAAAGCAGCCGCTGAGTGTCTCCAGCCCTGAAGGCGTTGGCGTCAATTGCCCAGTGGCGAACACTTGGGTTTGATTTAGAATCTCCGAGTTCACGCCAGCAAAGAAAAATAATTTATCTTTGGCTATCGGCCCACCAACGGTTCCGCCCAGGAAAGCATCATTAAAAGCGGGTACCCCGGTGAGACCTTCAAAGTTCTTTTGATTAGGGGAAAGCGAGTTGAATCGCCAATTCGACTCGGTAGCGTAGAGAGAACCGTGCAGATTATTGGTGCCAGACTTGGTGATAATGTTGACTACCGCACCTGAATTCCGTCCGAATTCCGCATCGAAGTTACCTGTAGTAAGTTCATACTGCGCGACGAACTCAGGATCGCCCAATGATATCAAGGGCCCAGTTTCGTAGTTGTCGTTGTTATTCTGACCGTCGATCTGCTGATCGATGCTTCTTCCTCGCAAACCGTTTACGGAGAATTGCGCGCCGTTGGCACTCGAAAAACCCAGATCACGGATATCCGCAACTCCGGGAACGAGCAGGGCGAGATTATCCAAACCGTTGTTCTCTAAAATACCGGGAAGAGAGGTAAGAGCCTGAGTGCCGAAGGATCGCGAAAGCTGCGGTTCGGTGCGTTCGAGCAGGCCTGAAACGGACTGCACCGTAATCGTGGTGGAAGCCTCACCAAGATTCAATTGCAGTTCGCCGAGACCTAAATCCGATCCGGCGTTGACGGGGGCATTTTCAATGAGCAATTGCTTGAAGCTGGTTTTGGTGACGCGGACGGTGTAAAGACCCGCCAAAAGTGCATTCCCATGAAAGGATCCGTCCGCTCCGGTGATGGTCGTTAGTTTTTCTCGGGTGGCAACGTTCGTGATACTCACTTCCGCATTCGGGATCGGGGCTCGCTGCGCGTCGATGACGGTACCCGACAGCGAGCCGCTGCTCAATTGAGGTTTGGCGGTCGGAGCGGACATCAAATTGAACAAGAAAAACAGTAGTCCCCCAAAAGTCCGAAATGATCGATGCGGAGACACTGGATGAGCTGTAGCCTTTTTGAAATTGGTTTAGGACACTGATATGAAAGACTACTTTGCAATTCGGCGATTTACTA
>Ga0074046_10000043_pt1 | contig 105196 bp, 101 predicted proteins | sample BogForMeECP23OM3_FD_94441 | JGI IMG/M metagenome (GOLD analysis project Ga0074046, IMG submission 94441) | Bog forest soil microbial communities from Calvert Island, British Columbia, Canada - Bog Forest MetaG ECP23OM3 | ecosystem: Environmental > Terrestrial > Soil > Wetlands ... | reverse complement strand
TCAAGGTTTCAAAGTGCAAACCGCAATAGAGCCAGGTTTCAAGGTCTCAGAGTTTCAAGGTTTCAAAGTGCAAACCGCAATAGAGCCAGGTTTCAAGGTCTCAGAGTTTCAAGGTTTCAAAGTAGAAAACCTTCCGATCACGCCGTCTTTTTGCTTAGCGAGTTGAGCAGGCGGTCCAGCAGGCCTAGCACTTGGTACGATTCCCGCTCCAGCGCTTCATATGCAGGTCGCTCCAAAAAACCCAGATCGAGAGCAATCGCCAGTTGTGTTTCTGCTTCCAGCAAAGAGCCCCTCGCTTGGCCTAGAAAGTGCCGGAATTCGCCGCAGGTCAACCTTCCTTGCCCTTCCGCGATGTTTGAAGCGACTGAAACTGACGCCCGCCGGATCTGGGAAGTTAGGCCGTACGTTTCGGCTCTGGGGAAGCTGGCCGTTGCCTTGTAGGTAAGAACCGCGAGCGTTTTAGCCTTCTGCCAAACCAGCAACTCTCGGTAAGATCGGGCCATAGTTTTCTCCAGCGATCCTATTCCGACTCCATGGCCCGTGTGCTCTTGTCTTTGAAACCTTGAAACCCTGAAACTTTGAACCTTCAGTAGAAGAGATACTTTCTCCACTTGTCGTCACTGTGCCCCATCAATCGCATGATATGGCGGCTGGTGTGGAGATTGAAGGAGCGGGGTTCGCGCATCGGCTTCATGTTGGCTTCGTGCGGAAGTTGGTTGCCTTTGCGGCGGTTGCAGGGATGACAGCAGGCGACCAGGTTCTCCCAGGTGGAGAGGCCTCCGCGCGAGCGCGGGATTACGTGGTCGAGCGTAAGTTCTCCGGACGGAAGCGTGGTGCTGCAGTACTGGCAGGTGTTGCGGTCGCGCAGCAAGATGTTCTTGCGCGACAGCGCGCGCGACTGGTGCGGGATGCGGCGATACTCCAGCAGACGGATGACCGAGGGTACACGCATGGCAACGCGGGCGGCGTGCAGAAAGTGTCCGTTTTCTTCTTCGGTCATGGCGACGCCCTTCAGGACCAGAACGATGGCGCGGCGGGCGGCGCAGACATTGATCGGCTCGTAGGAGGCGTTCAGCACCAGCACGGGCTGATGCAAGGCGTGTCCATCGCCAGCGGAATGCATGCCGGAAGCAAGCATCGCGAGCGGAAGATGCGAACGCACGCTGTTGGCGAAATTGTGTAATCGCAGCGACATAGATTACCCGTGAGCTGCCATACCTACGCGATCTTCGTTCGGACGATCTTCGTTCAGACGATCGCTCCATTCCTCCGAAAGATCCTCCGGCAGATTTCCCGATAACGAGATGAGCTCAGAAATCTTCAAAGTCCGCGCCACCGTCGCCACCCAAACCCGCGCTGCTCCGGCACGCAGCAGTACGCGAGCGCACTCCGAGGCTGTGGTCCCCGTGGTCAGTACATCGTCGATGAGTAAGATGTCGCGGTTCACAATTCGCGCTGTATCGCCGACCGCAAAAGCGCCACGCAAGTTCACGCGCCGTTGATGGCGCGTCAGGCCGATCTGACTTCCGGTCCCGCGGCGACGTAGCAGCACTCCTTCACACAGATCAAACCTTTTCGGACGCGACAGTTGCTTCAGAGCCGTACGCGCGATCATCTGCGCCTGATTGAAACCGCGCTGGGCTCGCTTACGCGGATGAAGCGGAACCGGGACCACCGCGATTGAGCCAACCGGCATCGCCCGCTCTAGATTGGCAATCGCTTCCGCCAGCATGCGCCCCAAAACTGCGGCCGCGGGACGAACCTGCTGGAACTTGAGCAAATGGATCAAGTCGCGCAGCGCACCTTCGTAGCTGCCATAGGCGACTGCGCGTTCAAACGGAGGATCGGTGCGCTGGCAAAGCTGGCAGCGCGTCTCCCCGCAATAAGTCTCTGAGGGGTCCGCGTTTTCGCGGAGAACGTAGGCCGGCAACTGCAGCGTTTCGCCGCAAACGGAACAATACGACCCCCGCAGCGGTCGCAGCGCCAGCACACAGGAATCACAAACGGGGAGCCGGGAAACTTTGATCAGGGGGGAACCACAGATACGGCAATCGGCGGGAAAGAAAACGAAGAATAAAGTCGCAGCCACGCGCTCGGCAAAGCCAACGAAGCCACTGTTCGCCAAGCTATGGTTCGTCAATCCATGCCTGGCCACAACGTGGTCCGCCGCTTGGCCCTGGGCAGCCCGTATTCGAAACCCAGTACTGCTACTGCTGAAGACCGCCTCCGCACCCGGCAATTCGACCCTGTTTCGCCAGGCGATTCCCGATTCAGTATAAGCTGCAGCCTACGCGCTACGCAACGCGGCCATCCGAGGTTGAATCAGCCGGGGGTTGACTCCCTGGCTGCCTGCGCTCCGGCGGAATGCGTTCCAACGCCGGAATGGTGCGCAAAACATACCGCCGGCGAAAGCATCGTTCACAGCGGACCGTTTGCAGTAACAAGAGTGGAAGCACGCATCTTTCAAAGAACCCTCGAGGTCGGGAGCGAATGGCTTCTTGCGGACCGCAGCCCGGGCAACGGAATTCTTGGAAAAACCGGCTCCAAGAGGGCTGGTCAAGGGGAGTCACAAAGTACCTCCTGGATCGGAGTATCTTAACCCTGTTTCAGACGCGAAGTCGCAGTTAAAAGTTTTCGCAAGATTTTGCGAACAAAATGGACCCTCTGCTCACCTTGCCCTTTTCATGGAAAGCCGTGCTTGTAAAGCTGCCTTTCGGCATGGTAAGGTGCGCCGTCGCTGTTAATATGAACGGGCAATAAATTTCTGGTGGCCCCGAGGTCTTGATGAGCACTCCGGTTGTGGCAAATACTGAAGCTCCTCGCAAACATCGCCCCTACGTACCGGAAACCATGGAAATGAAGGAGTTTACCGTCCGGGCCGTGCTGATCGGGCTATTCCTGACCGCCTTGCTGGGCTCGGCCAATGCGTACCTCGGACTGAAAGCGGGGATGACGATTGCCGCGACCTATCCAGCGGCGGTGATCTCGATGGCGTTACTGCGGTTGATGAAAGGGTCGCTGCTGGAAGAAAACATAGCACGAACCGTGGGATCGATCGGGGAGTCGGTGGCGGCTGGCGCCATATTTACTATCCCTGCCTTTGTAATGGCCGGCCTGTGGCCGGGCCTCAATAAGGACCAGTATTGGAAATCGGTAGCTCTAATGCTGATTGGAGGCACGCTAGGGATCCTGTTCGTGACCCTCCTGCGCCGCGTGATGGTGGATGATCCCGAACTGCCCTTTCCCGAATCCGTGGCCGCCTCCGAAATTCACAAGGCCGGTCAGCAGGGAGCCAAGGCGGCAAAGATTTTATTTGCCAATATGGGCTTCGGCGCTTTTATGTATCTGCTTGGAGCGGTCAGTATCTTCAGTCCCGGCAACACTTTCCCGGTGAAAATCAGCGCTCTCGGAAAGAAGTTACTGCTCCGCACCAGTACCAACCCAAACGTCGCGACAACCATTACCGGTGGCGCCACATTGTTTACCGCACCCGACGTCAGCCCCGCCTATCTTGGCGTGGGATACATCATCGGCCCCAGACTCGCCGCCCTGAACTTCGCGGGAGGGTTGCTGGCATGGGGCCTGTTGGTCCCACTCCTGACCTTCACGGTGGGTCCGTACATCCAAGCCTCCATGCCTGCGGGACAAACCATCGCGTGGCCGCTGCTGGCACAAGCCATCTACTTTTCGATTGTGCGGCCAATCGCGGTCGGCGGAATGCTGGTGGGCGCGTCTTACACGCTTTTCAAAATGCGCAAGCAGTTGGCGCTTGGCATGGGTCGCGCCGTCTCCGATCTGAAAAAGTCGGCTTCCGCCCATGCGGCGACCAATCGCACCGAGCGTGACCTGCCGGCCAAGGCCGTTTTTGCCGGCATCGCCGTCGTGTTCGTCGCCATGATCCTTCTGTATCACTTCTTTATCAGCGGTGCCGGGACGCTGTCCGCTTCCAAGATCCTGTCCGGTTCGCTGGTCGCGGCCGGCGTCATGATCATCGTGGGATTTTTCTTTGCCGCGGTTTCCGGGAACCTGGTCGGCATGATCGGATCGTCGAACAATCCAGTCTCCGGACTCACCCTGTGCACGCTGGTGATCGCCGCGCTGCTCATGGTCGCGCTGGGCGTATCGGGCACTGGCGGAGTGGCAGCCGTGCTCGGAGTTGCCGCTGTTGTCTGCGTCTCCTCGGCGGTCGCGGGTGAAATGCTCCAGGACTTGAAGGTCGGGCACATCCTCGGTGGAACGCCGGCCAAGATGCAAATTGGGGACCTCTTCGGTATCGTCGTCGCCTCGCTGGTTCTCTTCTTTCCGGTGGCGATTCTCGACAAGGCCTACCACTTCGGCAGTCCTGCGCTTCCGGCCCCGCAGGCGGGATTGATGGCGATGCTCTCCAAGGGAATCGTCGGTGGCGACATGGCTTGGCCGCTGGTCATCGTTGGCATCCTGCTGGGACTGGCGATGATCATGATCGAGGTGAAGAGCGTTATGCTCTTCGCCGTCGGCATGTATTTACCGCTGGGCACAACTTTCGCCATTTTTGTTGGAGGCGTGATTCGCTGGGTCACGGACAAATTGCGCGATCGCCGTGGCTTCAACGATGCGCAGAAGGCGCGCGTGGAGAACGCCGGCGTCCTGACCGCATCAGGTCTGATCGCCGGCGAGGCGCTGTGCGGCTTGGCGATTGCGGGACTGGTGGGCTCGGGGCACGACGTGACGCTGGTCAACTGGGATCCACAAAGCTACATGCCGATGGTTCTGGCGCTGGTCGCGCTCGTCATCCTCGCCGTTGTCATGGTTCTCGTTCCGCTCGCTAATGCGGGCAGACCCGAAGATCCGGCTCCGCCGACGGCGATCATGTGACGGCGTTTGCGCGGCGTGAGCGAAGCGGGAATCTCGCGCCGTCATCCCGAGCGGAGCGAGGGATCTCGCTCGTGTAGGGACGGCCCGCCCTCGCCCGTCCAAGCCGAGCGCAGCTCGGCCCGACCACGTCTATATAAGCGATTCCAAAATGTCGATCGCGGGAAATGTAGCTCTGGTGCGGGAGCAAATCGCAGGCGCGGCGCGGCGGGCCGGACGTGATCCATCCGAAATCACGCTAATGGGTGTGAGCAAGACTTTTCCCGCCGAACGCATCCGCGAGGCATACACCGCCGGCCTGCGCGTTTTCGGCGAGAATCGCGTTCAGGAATTCGCCACCAAGGCACCGGCCCTCCAAGACTTGCATGACATCGAATGGCACCTGATCGGACATCTGCAAACCAACAAAGCCGCGAAGGCGACGGAGTTGTTCGACGCCGTCGATTCCATCGACTCACTGCGCATGGCAGAGAAGCTGAATGCATCCGCGAAAATCGCAGGCAAGATATTATCCGTACTGATCGAGATCAATGTCGGTGGTGAGAAGGCAAAAAGCGGAGTAGCTCCAGATGCAGACGAACTGGCGCTGATTCTGCAAGGCGCGCCGTGCTGGGGAAATCTGAAAATTCAAGGACTGATGACCGTCCCGCCCTACACGGAAGATCCAGAGGGCTCTCGGCCCTACTTTCGCCAACTCCGCCAGATTCGCGACCGCATTGCCGCGCGCACGCTGTCGCAAATCGGCACTGCCGTTCTTTCCATGGGCATGTCACACGATTTCGAAGTCGCAATTGAAGAGGGAGCAACCTGTGTGCGCGTAGGCACCGCCATCTTCGGAGAACGCGCGAAAGATGGATAGAGACGGGGCTTGCCCCGTCTTGCGGACTGACGGCTGATCCCACAGTCCGCGTTCATTACAGACGCGGCAAGCCGCGTCTCTACGGAAAGCATGATTGAGATAAAGGAGTCGCCCGCTGGTGTGACCTTCGCGGTCAAGGTACACCCGCGCGCAAAAAAGACCGCCATCACCGGCGAAGTCGGCGACGCGCTGAAAGTTGCGCTTACCGCGCCTCCCGTGGACGGCAAGGCCAATGAGGCATGTATTGATTTTTTCACAAAGCTTTTGAAGGTTCCGCGCTCCTCCATTACTATTGCAGCCGGCTTGACCAGCCGGAATAAACTGATTCGAGTGGCCGGCCTGACCGCTGAAGAACTACGGGAACGGCTTGGCATCTAGCGGCGAGTCGCGGGCAGGAGTGTCCGCGCCACACGATCTATCGGGAGCAGCGATTGACCTTTTCTGAACGCTTGCAGGAAATTCGCACCGGGTTCGAACGGCCATTCTGGGTCGCGAACATTACCGAAATCTTTGAGCGCCTTTCCTACTATGGGGCGTTCGCTTCGCTTGCTTTGTACCTGCAGGAGAAGCTGAATTTCTCGACCGAGCAGACCGGAACTCTTACCGGCTTGTTCGGCGGCATGGTCTGGTTTCTTGCCATTTTTGGAGGAGCGGCCGCCGATCGCCTCGGTTTTCGCCGCGCGCTTTCGCTGGCTTACCTCATCCTCGCCGCCTCCTATTTCCTGATCGGATCGATTGCCGCGCCATGGCTGGCTCCGTTGCGCAACGCGGTGCCGTTGGGATTGTTTGTCGGATGCATTCTGATTTTGCCCGCGCTGGGCATTTCGATGGTGAAACCTTGCGTGGTCGGCACCACGGCACGGGCTTCCAAAGAAAACGTCCGCTCCATCGGCTACTCGATTTACTACACCATGGTGAACATCGGCGGAGCCATGGGCCCTTATTTCGCCTCGTGGGCGCATCGCCACATGGGCGTGGAAAACGTTTACCGCGTGGCCGCAGTGAGCGTCTTCGCCATGTTCTTCGTGGTCATCATTTTTTTCCGCGAACCGCGCAAAGCTGGAGACGCGCCTCCGCCGTCGATCGCCACCGTCGCGCGGAATTTCTGCATTGTAGTCGGCAACTACCGTCTGGTTTTGCCGGTATTGCTGTTCGCTTTGCTGCTGCGCGTGGGTCTGTTCGTCTATCCCGGGCACAGCGTGCCTTGGTGGATCTGGTGCGGTCTTCTGATCCTCGTTCTCGCTGGAATCAGCCGCTTCATGTGGTTCCTCGTACTCTTCACCGGCTACTGGGTAGTGTTCTGGCAGCAGTACATCAGTTTGCCCGGCTACATTCACGGTTATATCAATTCCCAGGCCGACGTTGAGATCATCCTGGTGACCGATGGCCTCACCGTGATCTGCCTCACGCTGGCGGTAAATTACCTGACCCGCAGGATTCCGGCATTTCAGGCCGTGATTTTGGGCACCGTGATCACTTCCCTCTCGTGGGTAATTCTCGCGCTGCGGCCTACGCTCTGGGGCGCCGTGCTTTCTTTGTTTGTGTTGGCGCTTGGCGAGATCATTCAGTCTCCGCGCTACTACGAATACATTTCGCGCCTCGCTCCTCCCGGGCAGCAGGGCACGTACATGGGTTTCGCCTTCTTGCCGATCGGAATCGGATCGCTGATCGGCGGCTGGTTTGGCGGCACGCTGGTTCACCATTTCGGAGAGGTCACGCATCAACCGGCGCGGATCTGGTGGACCGTGACCGGAGTCGGCCTCGCCACGGCGGCGGTGCTCTGGATTTATGACAAGACAGTGAAGACCGGAGCGCCTCCGACCACGCAAGCGGCTCGTCAGTAGGGCAGGTCAGGTCGCGCTGGTCACAGTCAACCGTGACGCTAGGTCACAGCATTTCGCGCGAGATTCCTTTTATCATAGGGCACTTTCCGCGAACTTACACGCGGAAAGCCTTGGCTACAAGAGGAGATCATGCCCGCGCGCAAAATCACTCCCGACTACATTGCCGACCACATTCGGCGCGTGCTGAAGGATGGCGGGTCGACGCCGCACTCGGAAGACGTCCAACATTTTTTCAAGGAAGTTATCACGTCGCGCGGCTGGTACACAGCCGAATTAAGAAAATTCGCGGTGCGCTTCCGGCGCAGTATCGAGCGCGAGCGGGGGCTGGATTTCGTGGTCCAGGTCGCGGACGATCTTTTCTCCGGCCGCGTTCTCGAAGAAAAAGTGATGGCGGTTTTCCTGCTTGAGAATCAAACCAAGCATTTTGGCGATGGCGAAGACGAATTCCGGCTCTTTGCCTCCTGGCTCGACCGCGTCACCAGTTGGGCCGATCACGACGCGCTGGCGCATGATCTGCTGGGGCCGATGATAGCCGCCAATCCTGCCCGTTGCAGCGAGGTTTTCTTGTGGGCGAAGTCCCCGAATCCCTGGCGGCGGCGAGCGGCGTGTGTGGCGCTGATACGGGGAGTGCGCGAGCAGCAATTCTTTGAACAAATCGTGCAGCTTTCGAATCAACTGCTGCAGAACAAAGAAGAAGAAGACATGGTCTTGAAGGGTTTGGGTTGGCTATTGCGCGAGACGGCCAAAGCCGATCCCAAGCGCACCGTGCCGTATTTGATGAAAATCCGGAAGAACGCACCGCGTCTTGTGCTGCGGACTGCCTGTGAGACGCTGAGTCCCTCAACCCGAAAGCCAGTCCTCGCATAGGCGCTCCAAGCGATCGATTTGACTCCGCCAGTCGTGGAAAATTCTATGCGGCCAGAATATTTCGGAATATGCCGGCCGTCAGTGTCCTTCTTCTTCGAGAAATTTTTCGACTTCAAGCGCGGCCATGCAGCCGGAACCGGCGGCGGTGATGGCCTGGCGGTAGCGGCGGTCCTGCACGTCGCCGCACGCGAATACGCCCGGCACTTTGGTGAGGACGTTCTTCTGTGTGACCAGGTAGCCATCGGCATCGGTGTCGAGCTGGCCTTGGAAGATCTTGGTGTTCGGGATGTGGCCGATGCCAAGAAACATGGCGCTCGTTGGAAACTCCCAGCTTTCGCCGCTCTTTAGATTGCGCAGGCGCAGGCCGGTAACTTCTTTTTTGCCGACATCGAGAACATCGTCAACCACTGTGTCGGTAAGAAATGCGATCTTTGGATTCGCGCGGGCGCGATCCAACATGATTTTCGACGCGCGAAACTGTTCGCGACGATGAACCAGCGTCACCTTGCTCGCGAAGCGCGTCAGAAATGTCGCTTCCTCCATGGCGGAGTCGCCACCGCCGATCACCGCGATTTCCTTGCCTGAAAAGAAGAAGCCATCGCAGGTGGCGCAGGACGAAACACCGTGGCCAATCAGCGCGTGCTCGTTCGGTAGTCCAAGCCACCGTGCGGACGCTCCGCTGGCGATGATAAGGGTTCGGGTTTGAATCGTTTCTTTGCCGATCGTCAACTCGATCGGATGTTTGCCCAGATCGGCTTTGACCAGGTGGCCGATGCGATACTCGGCGCCGAAGCGCGAGGCCTGCTTGCGCATGTTCTCGATCAGCTCCGGGCCCTGGATGCCTTCGGGAAAGCCGGGGAAATTTTCCACCAGCGTGGTCATCGATAATTGTCCGCCCGGTTCATGCCCTTCAATCACGAGCGGCTTGAGGTTGGCGCGGGCGCTGTAGAGGGCAGCGGTGTGACCAGCGCATCCGGAGCCCATGATCACAACATTGCGTATATCCATAAAGGTAAAAGCAGTGTCAGTAGATAGATTCGGGAAAACAAATTTCGCTTCAATCGGGTTTCGTCAGCCCGCTATTGGTTCTTCTTGCCGGCGCCAGCTTTGGCTGAATTCGCAGCAGAGTTTTTTATTCCCAGCCGAGCCAGTTCCTGGGGCACCATTTTTCGCGCGCCGAGAGCATCGCGATAGCGCTCCATAATCGAGGAGGCGGCGCGGAAGATCGGTTCGAACATACTCTGATCAGTCGCTGGATTTCCTTCTTCTCCTCCGCATCGCGCCAGCACCACCGACGACTTGCCGAAGCGCTCAAGTTTAACCCGCGACACCGGTGTAGTGGTAGATAACATCGCGGTTGCCGAAGCCACCGCGGAAGCACTGTCCTCGACAGAAATCTCCATCAGGTCGTTGGGCTTGGGATCGCGCACGCGCAGGACGAGCGTCTCCACCATATCCTTGGAATCAACGCTGAAGGAGTATTGGACGTTGCTGAACAGGGCGGCACTGGGAAACTCGCGCCGAACCCTGACCCAATCGGCCGTCGCAACCGCACCGGGGGGTAAGGAACCCATGCCGGGGATCGGGGTGTTCGGGTCGAGGGTGGAACGCCCGCGCGAGACCTCGTAGTCTCTGCCGAATACCGGTTTGGCAGGTACCTTAGACAGCGCCAAGGATAGTTCTTTCTGTTCGTCGGCCGTAGGCGTGCATACATTGAGAACATTTACTTTCACCTGCGGCTGCTGGGGATTGACCGCGGGCTGCTGAGCGGAAGCGGACACGGTAATGGCCATGACCGCCGTCGTGATCACGATCTTGTAAGGGAACACGGCGAAATTGTATCAGGGTCTAGCCATCGCGGAAGTCCGAGTCAGACTGCAGACAGACCGTCCCTGACGCCTTTGTGAATGAAACAAACTGAGAAGAAAACCAAGTCTAGCCGGCGGCCCCGGATTCGGCCTCGCTCGCGCCATGACGGCGCAGCAACTGCGGCAGGTTTTGCGAGAATGCCGAGCGTGGCAATACCATGTCGCAGCCTACGTCGTGCGCTTTCTGCTTCAAGTCTCCCTGCACGTGAGAGAGGAACCCAATGATCGAAGTCCCCTTCTTCAACTTGCTTTTCAGTTTGGGGATCAGCGTCAAAGGCTTGGCATTGGCATTATTCAAGTCGAAGATGATCAGCGAAGGCTTTTCTTCCCCGTTGCTCTTCATCCGCTCGGTGAGTTCCTTCTCGTTCTTGACGAACTCCACCTTCACATTCATCTTTTGGCCCGTGGCCTGAATCTTGCTCAGGAAGAACAGGTCTTCCACAAAGGCGAAGACACGCGAAGCTGCGTCCTCTGGTGGAGCAGGCAGAGGCTCAGGGTCGAGCACCGGATAGGACGCGGAAAAACTGGGCCGGCGCGGTCCTCTACCCTGGTTGCCGTTGCCGTCGCCGATGTTGGCGCGGTAGCTGTGGTCCATGGGAGCAGTAAAAATACCCTGGTGTTCCCCGCGCTCGCGCCCCATCGCGCCGCCCGCGCCTCGTTTTGGCGGACGCCGTCCTCGCCGCCGTTTATGTCTCCCTCCGCCTGCGGAGGAATGTCCGGGTCCTGCATTCATATTTTTCTCTTGTTAACCTTTAGAAGTTAAATCCCCAGAAGCTAATCCTGGCCTGGATCGCAGGCCCGATTGACTTGTCTTGCTTGCGGCCGGCACGTAAAAACTTGGCTCGCAACCCGCGCTCACCACGGGTGGCGCGCTCTATAAATCGGTTACAGGCAGACCAAACCCCACATCGGCTGGATGCTAATCGAGAACGATATTCAAAGTATCGATGTCCAAACTGTCAGGCTCAAACTATCAGATTCAACTGGGCGCCCGGAGTCTCACTTGGCGCAAACAGGCCAGCCTGGAAGCACGGCCATTGGGAACACCTTAGATGTTACTCGTGAAACCGCCGACTGCGCAAGGGGGAATGCCTAAGTTTTCCACACCCGGATATTACCAAAGTGGCCTAACTGAGCTTCTTTCGAAACGCCCCCCTCTCTGCATTCTGGATTCTCCCCAACAACAACAGTCCCGGGGTTTCGCCTGAAGTTCCGCCGCGCCTGCGCCGATGTGTAAAGAGTGCAACCTTCTACTGAAACAAAGCACTCCGCATCGAAAGCGCTCGCGCTGCCGGGACAACGCTTCGTCGCCCGCCAACCAATACTCGATCGTGGGCAAAGGGTTTTCGGATACGAACTTCTTTTCCGAAACGGTGTCGAAAATTATTTCAATGCCGATCCGGAAATCGCCGCCCGCTCTACCCTGGATACCTCGCTGCTTCTTGGCATGAACACGCTGTGCGACAACCGGTTCGCTTTCGTGAACTGCACCCGTGAAGTCCTGTTCAAGGATCTGATCACATTACTACCACCGAACCAGACCGTGGCCGAGATTTTGGAGACAGTCGAACCCGAGGACCGCGTGATCGCCGCCTGCAAGCGGCTGAAGTCGTTTGGCTACCGCATCGCCCTCGACGACTTCGCTGCCAATGATCCACGCATACTGCTTTGCGAGTTTGCCGACATCATAAAAGTGGATATCCGCGCAACTACGCCAGCAGAGCGGGCTGGCATGATGCGCCGGTTTGGGTCGGCCAAGTGCAAAATGCTGGCCGAAAAGGTTGAAACGCCGCTCGAATTTCAGCAGACCCGAGACATGGGATTCGCTTACTTTCAGGGATATTTTTTTTGTCGCCCTGAACTGGTCATGGGCCGCGAAGTTCCTGCCAGCCGCTTGCACTACATGCGTCTGCTCGAGATGATTTCGCGCAGAGAAATCGACATGCGGGAACTGGAAAAAATGCTCAAACAGGAAGCCTCGATTTCTTACCGCTTGCTGCGCTATCTGAATTCCCCGCTCTTTGGATTTGCCCTGGAAATCAAATCCATCCGCCATGCCATTGCGGTTCTCGGAGAACGCGAACTGCGGCGTTGGATTCGGCTCGTGGTCACGGTGGGTGCAGCCGAGCAAGCGTGCAACGAACTGGTGCTCATGGGATTGGCCCGAGCCCGTTTTTGCGAACTGCTCTCCGACCGCATTGGATCCAATTCCGATTTATTCCTGATGGGGCTGCTCTCCATCATGGACGCCATCCTTGAGGTCAGTATGGATGTGCTCCTGGCAGAACTGCCGGTGGAGCACGAAACCAAGGCGGCGCTACTTGGCCAGAACAGCACCCTCCGGCCCATCTACCAACTCATGCTGGCCCAGGAGTCGGGGGAGTGGGCGCAATCGAGCGAGCTTGCCAAACAATTGCACCTGTCCGATGAAGAAGTTGCCTCCACCTGGTTTCAGGCCTTGCAGTGGGCGCAAGAGGCAACCAGCGGCTTGTGAGAAAAAGTTATCAGTCGTCAGTTATCAGTTGTCAGTAAAAGCGACGGCAGCGGTGCGCAGAAATCGTCCCTGGTTTTACTGAAGACTGACAACTGATAACTGACAACTGATAACGCTCTACGGCGCTTCGATCAACTCCATCTTGCCGTCGCGCGTGCGGTGCAGCACCATTAACACGCCCTGAGGATCGCGGAATACAAAAACATCCTTGTCACGAAAGTGCGCCTCTTTGATCGCTTCCTCCAACGTCATCGGACGCAGCGCGACCGAGTCCTTGGCGTGCACCAGATGCACTTCGGTGGTCCGTGCCACCGAGGGAAATTTATGAACCAGAACGGAAACGGTTGTACTCTCCGCCAGTCCGATCGCCGCTTCCATGTTGTCTTCCAACGACTGGCCGTCAAATTTCTTGCCCGCCTTGCGCTTCTTGCTCAGCCATTTGGTTTTGTGCTTGAGCGCCTGCTTCTGCAGATGGTCGAGCGCCTCATTCACCGCCGACATCATGTCCGTGGTCTGGGCCAGCCCTACAATCGGACCGTTGGGCGGGTTGATGGTGATTTCAGCTTTGTGGCGCCGTTTTTCGACGGCCAGAATCACCTTCGTCTCGAATCGGTCGCCTAGAATCTTGCGGATCTTATTGAGGCCGGTTTCAACTTCCTTGCGGATGATGGGAGTAATTTCATACTTTCTCGCGGTATATTCCACGTTCATCAAACACCTCAAAGTTTCAAGGTTTCAGAGTTTCAAGGTTTCAAAGTTGTTGAGTTTCGGGTTAGCTTGAAACTCTGAAACCTTGAAACTTTGAAACCTGCTATTTCTTCACTCTTCTTTGGTGCGTGCTGGGAATCTTCATATCTTCCCGGTACTTGGCAACGGTACGGCGAGTGACCTGGATGCCTTGCGACTGCAGGATGCGGGTGATTTGTTCGTCGGTCAGCGGTCGACTGGAATCTTCTTCCTCGATTAATTTTTTGACGCGGCGTTTCAAAATCAAGAGTGAAGTGCCGCCGCCCTCCGGTCCCTGCACGCTCTCCGAGAAGAAATAGCGCAATTCGAACACGCCCTGCGGGGTGTGGACATACTTGTTGGCGACCGCGCGGCTGACGGTGGAAGGATGCACGCCGATTTCCTCCGCCACTTCCTTGATCATCATGGGCTTCAGCTGATCGATTCCGCGTTCCAGAAAATCCTGCTGCCGCGCCACGATCGAGTAGCAGACCTTGGCGATCGTCTGCTTGCGTTGTTCGATGTTCTTGATGAGCTGAATGGCCGACTTGTAGCGGTCTTTGACGTAGTTGCGCGTGTCTCGATCATTCCCGTCGCGGGTCATCAGACGTTTGTACGCGGGATTCAAGCGCAACTGCGGCATATCCTCGTCATTCATGACGACCAGCCACTCGTCCCCGTGCTTCACGAAAGCGACATCGGGCTCAATCAGCCGGGCGGGAACCTTGTTGTAGCGCAACCCCGGCCGCGGATCGAGTGTGCGGACATATTCGAGGGCCGCTTGCACTGCCTCGACTGGACGTCCGATGGCGCGCCCAATCTCCTTGAATTGCTTCAGCGTTACCGCTTTCAAATGCTGATCGACTACGGCAATCGCATCGCGCACAACCGGCTCGGTCAGGGCATTGCCGTTCGGGTGCAGTTGCAATTGCTCCAGATGGTAGCGCAACTGATAGAGCAGGCATTCCCGCAGGTCGCGACAGGCTATGCCTGGCGGATCGAACTGGCGCACTACTTCCAGCGCTTCGTGCAGATCGGCGACCGTGAAATTTACATCCGAAATCCGCGCTGGCGCTACTGCCGTTCCCGCGCTAGTTCCGTGGCCGGCCGGAGGCAGCGGGATCTCGGGGGCCTGAACCGGGGTTGCGTAAAGCTGGTTCGCCTGAACCGCAGCCGCTTCGCTGGAATGAACATCCGGCTTAACTTCCGCTGTCTCATCCTGCGTAACCAAGCCGGTTCCAGGGCCCTCTGTCGTCAATCCTGCTGTCGTCAATGGCGATGGTGATGGTAAAAGACCGGCGTCTTCTGCCGCTAGGTGCTCCCGTGCGGAAACAGAAGTATCGTGGTCAGAGGCGTCGAGCTCCGAGCCTTCGGGCGGGGCTTCCGCGACCGCTAGCCCCAGCGCTTCCGCGTCGTCAACGATCTTGGCGGCCACTTCCGCATCGGCCTCGGGCGCGGCTACCGGAGCGATTCCCAGCAGCTCTTCGTCGCTGGCAATCAGGTATCCTTCTTCGTTCAAGTTTCCGATGATCAATTCGGCGGCGTGGTGGACCTCGGGCCGCACAGAAATCGCGCCCAATTGCCAAAGCAGGTGGTCGCTCAAGTTCCCGGGCTTCGACAGAAAGTTCTCAAACGACGGCTTTTCGATCTCCTCCATCTCTCCCGAGCTGCGATAACCGGGATCAAGATAGTCCTGGAAGAATGAGCCGAAATCAATCTCTTCGAACGGATCTTTCTTCTCATCCGCGATCGTGGGCGGGCCTTCCTCGGGCGTGGTTGCTTTGGCCGCTAGCCGGTCGCGTTCTTCCTCCTGCCGCCCCACATCATCGAGCAATGGGACCGCATCTTCCAGTTCTTCCAGCACAGGGTTCTCGACCATCTCGGCATTGATCATGTCCCTGAGCTCGAGCTTGTTGAGCGCGAGCACCGAGACCATCTGCACCAGACCCGGCGTCAGAATCTGCCGCTGGGACAACTTGACGTTCAGTTTGTGCTGAAGTAGCACCATTTCTCCCTAAAAAGCTCTCAGTTCCCGGTTTTCAGTTCTCAGTCAACCCGCCCACCCCTCAACCTCCGGTGCATCGGGTTGTGGAAAATTTAGCTTCTCACGCACGGAGGTCGTCGTGGGGTCACGAAAGGACAATGTGCCCACGCCTTAGTAACTAAGAGCAGCTCCCAGTTCCCGGTTCTCAGAACAACAGGTATGACTGAGAACTGAGAACCGGAAACTGAGAACTCACACCAATGAGAAGCTTTCCCCCAAATAAACCCTGCGTACCTCCGGGTCACTACCCAATTCCTCTGGCGTACCCGAGCGGAATATCCGCCCCTCGTTAATGATGTAAGCCCGGTCCGTCACCGACAACGTCTCGCGTACGTTGTGGTCCGTGATCAGAATGCCGATCCCGCTCGCCCGCAGATCTGAAATGATCTTCTGTAGATCCAAAACTGCAATCGGGTCGATACCTGAGAACGGCTCGTCGAGCAAAATAAATGTGGGGCTGATGCACAGCGAGCGTGCGATTTCTACCCGCCGCCTTTCCCCGCCCGACAGCGCATACCCGCGATTCTGCCGAATATGTTCCAGTCCTAGCTGGTCAATTAACTTTTCTGCTTTTTCCCGGCGCTCATGCCAGGAAATGGGCTGAACCTCAAGCACGGCCAGGATGTTTTCCTCGACCGTCAGTTTGCGAAAAACCGAAGCTTCCTGTGGAAGGTAACTGATCCCGTACTCGCGCGCCCGTAAGTACATGGGAACGCTAGTGATATCTTCGTCGTCGTACAATACCCTGCCAGTGTCGGGAGGAACCAGACCTACGATGGCATAAAAAGAAGTGGTTTTTCCGGCGCCGTTGGGTCCGAGAAGCCCCACAACCTCGCCCTGCGGAACGGTAAGACTTACTCCGCTTACTACCTGTCGGCGACGATAGCTCTTGCCAATTTCATCGGTGGCCAACGTATGCATTTATCGTGCCACTTGCGTCCGCGTGACCGCCGGGGACGTTTCCCTTCCATCCACGAGCACCCTATCATCGTGTCTGTAGAAAGTCAACGAATCGCCTGTGGTTTTGCCTTGTTCGGCATCAAAAATGCTGGGAGGTCCGCTCCTTGGTCCGCCGGTCAGCACGTACTTGTCGTCCGCCGAGGTGTATACCAATCGGTCCCCCGTCGCATGACGAGTCGGTTGGGTAAGCACTACCTTGTCTTCGGCGACAATTCGGTCCACTTGCCCGGGCCTTGCCGGGTTCGACGTTATTCCTGTTTTGGACCGGCTCCGCGGCAACAGAAATACCGTCATCTCCTCTCCCGTCATGGTCGCGTCCTCCTCTCGCGCCGTCACTCCACCGTCCAGGAAAACTTTCCGCTCCAGGTCGGCGTAGTGTAGACGTGCGGATGTAATGTGGACTGGTGTCACCTTCCCCGTCTTGTCCACTTGCACCAACACAGTCGAAACCGGTTGCGCCAAGGTCGTTGGTATCGCGTTTTCGTGAGCCGAGGTTTGATCCCGATCTTCGCCATGAGCAAATAGAGAGCGATGCTCGCGATCAAATTGCAGCATGGGAGCCTGCACTACATTTGCGTCTTGCCATAAGCGGGCATCGCCGGTGTATACCGCTATCGCCGTGGAACGATTTGCGGTCATGCCGTGGCTGGTTACGTGAATGGGGTCGGAGGAGGCGAGCATGGCGCCATTGGGTTGCGCTTGCAGATCGGAGTACGTGCTCTTGACGTTGCCTTCGGCAAAGGCGTCGCCGGTTGCCCGGTCAATGCGAATCGTGTGGGCAGTCGTAGTCATCCCGCCATCCGACACGCGAGGCGATTCCGTCAACGACACCAACTGATCGGCCGTAGTGTACTCTGCGCGCTGCGACCAGGCTTTTTCCGCGCCGTCGGCGTAGGTGAACGCACCGGTTTGTGTAATCGACCGCACGCCGCCCTCTGGAAGAAAAGCTACGTCCAGCATCCGGCTGGTAGATACTCGATCCGACTGCGCGGCAGCCCCGGCCTGAGTCGGCGCGGCCTGGCTCGGTTCAGTCTTGCTCGCTGGAATCAAGCTGCTGACAATCTTCGCGTCCGGTTCTCCATGCAGTGTGGCCAGACGGTTGTTATCTGTGAACTTTGCAATGAACTTGGCAGCGGTCACCACCGTCTTCTGGTTTGCGTCCGACTGCGTGATCACGATCTGCGGCGGTCCGCTGGTCTCGGCACGCTCCAGCAGACGGCCCTCTTTCACGATAAAGTCCATAACCGGGGCGCTCATCTCGACATCCTGCGTATTCCCCTTCGCCGGCGTCGACGAGATTGCTGAGCTTGACGGGGACGCTGACGCGGCCGTCGCACCCGCAACCAAAGTCGCGCTTCGATTGTTCTTCTGCGTCAAATGCACACCCTCTTCCGCATGAACCGTTTCCAACAACTGCTGCCCGGCAGCGCTTCCGGCAAAGTGCAGTGTTGCTCGCCCAGCGTTGGCGTTGGCGGGCTGTCCTCCCAGAGAGTCGAGTTGTACGTTACCCGTAAGAACGGCCGTCGTGAGCAAATTCCGCGAGCCGGTCAAAAACAATTCCGCGTGATCGGACCGCTCGCGTGTTTCCGAGTTGGATGAGGCCCGGCCATGAATCTCGCTCCGCACATCGCCCTCGGCAACAATGTGGTCCACCGTGTCGTCTTCGCGCAGAAAAAACGTCGCCAGGTCGGACCACGCTTCCTGCTGCTCCCGGGTCATGTGCACCGTGGTAAGAACGACCTCATGAGGCTGCTTTGTAATGACGCCATGATCCGCATTCAAATGGACCGGCTGCGGCCGATTGACGGTCATCACCACTGCCGACAGCAAGTTCATCGTGCCCGTCTTGGCCGTATATTGAATGCCCACGGCCGAACCCGACGCCTGCGGCGTCTGAAATTCGACCTTCCCGCTGGCGGAAGCATCCCCGGTATTCTTGTTGAACACGAGCCCATCGGTTTCCAGGTGAAGAGGTGTTGTCGTTCTCTCCGGAGGCGACTGGTCCGAATGCCGAATGCCCTCGGGATTGGCCTCCAGGTCGATCCGCACTCTGCCCTTCGTGGTTACGTTGCCCGATACGGGATCGTACTCGAAGTCATCTCCCTCGACTCGGTCGAAGCGGCTGCCATCCTTGCCGTAGATAACGATCTTGACGTTGTGCAGATCCGCCAGCCCACCTGTTTTGAATTGCACTGCCTTGGAAGCGCTGATCGTAAACTGAGTGCGCCCCTCGGTGGACTTGGAGATGGAGAAGCCCTCGGCAGTCTGCTGAATGTCCAAGCCAAGTTTCGCGGGAATCGTGCGGACGGCTTTGCGCAGACTCCATTGCGCGTAGAAATACATTCCCGCAACCGTCGCAATCATCAGAACCGCAATGAAAGCGAACCAGCGCCGCAGCCGTGAAACCGGGAGGGACATGGCTCTAGTCTAACGTAGCCCCGGCATCTTGCCGGCCGTCCGGAGAGCCTGCCCTGAGGCTCGCCGAAGGGACGCCCTCGCCCGCCGCACCAGTGTCCCGGCGAGCAGATCGTGCGGTCCCTGTTTGCGCTCCGTGAACCCGACCATCTTGCAGAGTCACTCTTTCTACATTTCGCCGGACGGTGCTGCGCCCACTCTACTTTCCGATGCAGAAGCTGCCGAAGATCAGATTGAGGATGTCATCAGTGGTGGTGGCACCGGTGATTTCATCCAAAGGGCGCAACGCCGCATAAAGATCGAGTAACAGCATCTCGTGCGGTACCCGCTCCGCGACAGCGTTGCTAGCGGCGTCGAGCGCAGCAAGCGCACCATCGACGAGTCGCTGATGCCGCACACTGGTCAGAAAGCCGGGTTCGGCCTGGATCGCGGAGTCTCCCTCGAAGTGCCGGAGAATAGCCGCGCGCAGAGCGGGAATCCCCTCACCCGTGAGAGCAGAGGTAGAGATGCGTTCCACATACGCACGATCGTCCGTGACCACGGAGGGGCAGGTGTTCTCACCTGCCGAGCCGAGCAAAGCGCGGCAGAAGTTATCCCCGTCTCTTCCGAGTAAGTCGCACTTGTTCTCCACCACGATCGCCGGACGCCCTTCCACCTGACTGAGTAACTCGCCATCTTCCAAAGATAGCGCTTGGGTCTTGTCAATAACTACCAGCACTAAGTCGGCATCGGCCAAAGCTTCCATCGATTTCTTGATGCCCAGGCTCTCCGCTTCGTCGAGCGCGCGCCGGATACCCGCCGTGTCCACCAGTTCCACAGGAATTCCACCGATTGCCACGGTTTCGCTGACCAAGTCGCGCGTAGTGCCGGGCTCGGCCGTGACGATGGCGCGCTCGCGTTCCACCAGCCGATTAAAAAGGCTTGACTTGCCCACGTTAGGACGACCCACAATCGCCAGCGTCAGCCCCTGATGAACAATCTTCCCATAAGTAAAAGTAGCGGCAAGCTGCAGCAGCGGGCCTTTGACCTGAGCGATGTGCTCAACGATGGTGGCGTCCGGAGCAATCGAGACATCGTCTTCGGCGAAGTCGACGCCCGCCTCCAGCAGCGCGATCAACTCAACCAGTTTCTGCTTGATAGGCTTCAGCCGATTCGAAAGCGCGCCGTCGAGCTGCTGCGCCGCCACCTTGGCTTGAAACAAAGTCTGCGAGTCAATCAGATCGCGAACCGCCTCGGCCTGGGTCAAGTCCAATCGTCCGTTGAGAAAAGCGCGCATCGTGAATTCTCCCGGCTCAGCCAGCCGTGCGCCGCGCGCCAGGCAAAGTTCAACGATATGCCGCAGCACGACTGGCGATCCATGCGCAGAAATTTCAACAATGTCGTCGGTGGTGTAGGAGTGGGGTTTCGCAAAATACGTGACGACGACTTCATCCATGCGCGCAGAACCGACGCCCGATTGCTCCTCGCAACACGTAGGGGCAGGTGCCCCCACCTGTCCAGCCGAGCGAAGCTCGGCAGGAATTGTCCCCACCTGAACTGTGGAGGGTTCGATCAAATCGCAGAGGATGGCGCGGCCCGCTTCCAGTTCACGATTCAGCCGGAGCATCGGCCCAGCAATCGCGCGCGCCTCCGCCCCCGCCAGCCGCACCACGCCAATCCCCCCGCGCCCCGGCGGAGTAGCGATGGCCACAATCGTGTCATCCAGATTCATCGTGATAAGTAGGCCAAGCGCTCAGCAATAAAAGGCGCATCTCCGATTCAGCCTAAACCATCGAATATAGCCAGAAGTTCACCCGCAGGAACCGTCAACCAGCTTCATGCAGGAACAGGCCCGGGTGATCCCAGGACCGGGCGGGCGCGGGTTGTGTAAACGGGTGGCTGCCGCCGAGGCATGCCGGGTAGGACAGCAATTCTCAAAACGTGAAATCGCCTGATAGCGGAAGTTAAGGCGCAACCACCTTCCGCGTGATGCAAAAGAAAAGCCGCCCGGACATCGGGCGGCTTGCAATTGTCGCGCTTCGTTTTATCGGTAAAACTCAGAGGAAGCACACGAGTTGAGTCCGGCAGGCAGCGACCTTTGCCGTTTCTCATTGGCCGGTGCCTCCTAGCGCGATTGCTTGAGGACTTCCTGGGACGCTGTCCTTCAGGCTGAGCGTGGCGCTTCGTGCTCCGGTGGCTTTCGGATCGAATGTCACGTTGATCGAGCACTCGGCGCCCGGCGCCAACGTGGACGGCACGAGTGGGCAGGTCGTAGTTTCGGCGAAGTCTTTGGAGTCGGCTCCGCTGATCTTCGGTTTGCTGATGGTGATCGGCGTACCACTCGGGTTGGCGATGGTGATGGTCTTCGGGCTGCTCTTGACGCCAACTTTCTCCGTGCCAAAGTTCAGCGTATTGGGGAAAACGGAGATGACGGAAAGATTGAGGAGAACGGAGACGGTGTCGGAATACTGGTTGGTGACAGCCAGATCAGCTCCGCCGTCACCGTTAAAGTCGGCAACCGCAGGTTGGTTTGGAAACACGCCGAAAATGTAGCCCACGGCAGGCTGAAAAGTGCCGTCGCCGTTGCCAAACAGAATCGAAACTGTTCCCGGGCCGCACGGGAGGCTAGCACAAATAAAACTAGCCACGGCGATATCCAGATTCCCGTCGCCGTTGAAGTCCCCAACCGCCAATTCGAACGGATTGTTTCCCACCGTGTAGGCAACCTGGGGCTGGAAGGTTCCATCGCCGTTGCCGAGCAGGACGGAGATCGTATTTCCGCCATTTGCCACCGCGACATCGGCGTGGCCATCGTTATTAAAGTCCCCCACCGCGACGCCGTAGGCGAAGGCGCTGCCGACAGCGTAATTGACCGGCGCCTGGAATGTGCCGTTACCGTTGCCTAACAAGATCGCCAGGCCTCCGTAATACCCGACGACCGCCAGGTCGAGGTTGCCGTCGTGGTTAAAGTCACCGCTCGCTAGCCAGTAAGACGAAGTGTCGGTGGGAAAACTCGCGTACGTCTGAAACGTGCCATTCCCATTGCCCAGCAAAACCGTGGCGGCATTCACGTCTTCGAAATTGGAGGTGGCGAGGTCGGGCTTTCCGTCGTTATTGAAATCACCGACGACTAAGCCATTCGGCTGCCGGTTCGCCGCGTACTGAACCTGATCCTGGAAGGTTCCGTTACCATTGCCCAGCAGTACTGAGATCGTATTCTCGCCGAAGTTCGCCACTACCAAATCCGTTTTGCCGTTTCCAGCAAAATCTCCAGCGGCAATACCGAAAGGATCGAAGCCGACGGCATAGTCCACTGCCGTCCCAAACTTCCCTCCTCCTTTGTTGAGCAGGACTGAAACCGTATTGTTTTCATTGGTTACCGCCAGATCGGGCTTGCCGTCGCCATTGAAGTCAGCGGTCGTCAGGAATTCGGGATAAGGTCCCGTAGCATAGTTCTCCGGCGACTGGAAGGTTCCATTGCCCTCACCAGCGAGTACCGATACGGTGTTGACGCCGTCGTTGGCGACGACCAAGTCAGGCTTGCCGTCTCCATTCAGGTCACCGATGAGCAAAGCCATTGGTATCGCGCCGACGCCATACGTGACTTGGGGAGCAAACGTGCCGTCCCCTTTTCCCAGCAATACCGAAACCGTGTTGTCGCCAGAGTTCGCTACCGCCAAGTCGACCTTGCCATCGCCTCTGAAGTCTCCGGCTGCGATCCATTGGGGAGCGTCGCCCACGGCATATTGCACCTGATTCTGAAACGTGCCGTTGCCATTGCCGAGAAGGACCGAGACGCCGTTTCCAAAGAAGTTTTCCACGGCCAGATCCAGCTTGCCGTCACCGTTAAAGTCGGCGGCAACAATTATCTCGGGATAGTATCCCGTGACGTATTCGACCTGAGGCTGGAATGTGCCGTTGCCGTTGCCAAGCAAAATCGACACCGTGTCGGAGCCTGTGTTGGCAACCGCCAAGTCAAGAACGCCGTCGCCGTTGAAATCTCCGGCCACCAGTCCATAGGGTCCATTGCCAACCGGATAGCTCACCTGCGTCTGGAACATGCCGTTGCCGTTACCAAGCAAGATCTCAACCGTCCCACTATCCCAGCCGGTGAGCGCCAGATCCAGATTGCCATCGCCATTAAAATCACCGGTGACTATGTCGTAGCAGCCGTCAAAACAGGAATACTCAACCTGCGGCTGAAACGTGCCGTCGCCGTTGCCGATCAGGATCGAAACTGTATTTTGGTAATTGGCGACCGCCAGGTCCAGATTGCCATCGCCATTAAAGTCTCCCACCGCAATCGCGACCGGATCGACTCCCACCGCATAAACCGCTTGCGATTGAAAGGTGCCATCCGGGTTTGCGATCAGGATCGAGACCGTATTCGCGGCACTGTTGGCGACCGCTATGCTCGGCGGACCTCCCGTCTGAAATGCGCCAATCGCAACCGCTTGCGGCTGGCTGCCGGTGGCCATATCCATCCTGCCAAAAACGTATCTCTGCGCCGCGACCCCTGCGCCCGGTAGCCTGACGGGACCTGTTGCATGAGATGCCCGAGTTCGCGATGGGCCGCGCACCGATGAGTGGTCGGAGTGCATGGAGGATGGTTGAGTCGGTTCGGCCGACACGGCAGTTTGCTCGCCGTGGGGCAGGAAGTGCGCGGCCGACTCTGCGCTGTTAGCGTAAGTGACGCGGCTGGGCGTAATCTGCCCATAGGCGCTAGTCAACAAACCTAGGGTGGAAAATATCAGTACTGCCAAGTGTATCTTGAAGTTCCTCATGACACGCTCCAGATTTGTTTTTGGAAGAATCGAAACTTGGTCCGGATGAAGCAGAACCCTTCGGTAAGAAACCGGGACAGCTATATAAGGTTCCGGGCAACGAAAGAGTAAAGATAGAGAATGGGTGGGCCCAAAACGTGGGGGGAATTATGCTTTAGGGTCGTTTCCCTGTCAATCTGCAAATACTTGCAGTCCCAAAATGGGCAAAGGGCAACTTCCCGTACCTGTTCTAACATCGCAATAGCCTTCACTGACCTCGGTACGGCGTTTTGAAAAACCCGCCACCCGTTTGCCGCATCCGCCGCCCGTCATTTATACTTACCGTTCGCCTCAAGTTAGCTGATTCCATCAGGAGCAGGGATTTTCGATGCCGAAACGCACATTTCAACCCAACCGGCGCAAGCGCTCGAAGAAGCACGGGTTCCGGACTCGCATGAAGACCAAGAGTGGGGCCGCCGTGCTCTCGCGCCGCCGGGCCAAGGGACGCAAGCGCGTATCCGTGAAGCCGGGTTTCCGCGATTAATTTCCCTCAACCGACAGCGAAGGCCGTCATTTTCGTTATTGTTAACGCTTTGTGCAGGATTGTGAACTGGTGAGCGCCGACGCTCTCGAGCGCAGTGGAAAGCATCCCCCGGCCAAGCCGGGAGCAAGCTTCCCGCGCGCGGCGCGCCTGCTGAAACATTCCGACTTCGATCGCGTATACAAACAAGGGAGGCGCCTCTTTTCCCCGCATCTAACCGTCTACTATCTGCCGCAGGCCCCGGGCGTTCTTCCGGAAAACGCAGCTTCGGAATGTGCTCCTCCGGAAAAACTAGCGCGCTTTGGGTTCACCGTGGGCAAGGTGCTGGGCGGCGCGGTCGAGCGCAACCGGATTAAGCGCCGTCTGCGCGAAGCGGTCCGCCTGCGTCGTGTGCTTCTCCACGGCGCGGATGTCGTGATCAATCCGAAGAAGTCGGTGCTGAAGCTGGAATTTTCCGTGGTGCTCGAAGAAGTGGGCCGGGCGCTAGATACAATTGCAAAGAAACTGCCCGCAAAAGAAAAAGAGAAATAACGCAAGATAGAGAGATAGAGATCGAAGATCAAACCATGAAGTCCCTGGCGCTCCAGCTCTTGTGGCTCTACAAACGGTGGATTTCCCCCGCCTTCCCGCCGTCCTGCCGCTACCTGCCGACGTGTTCGGAATATGCCATGGAAGCGATAGAGCGCTACGGCGCGCTGCGCGGAGGAGCAATGGCAGCATGGCGCGTGTTACGTTGCCATCCCTTCGCCAAGGGCGGTTATGATCCGGTCGTCAAGGATCCCAATACAGCGCCTAGCAAGTGGGCCGCGCGCTTCCTTGCGGCGCGAACGACTAACGACCAACGACCAATAACGAGCGACTGATTTGGCAGACTTTCAAAATCCTCAGCAAGAACCCGGAATGGAGCGCAGGCTGTTGATCGTCTTCGCGCTGACCTTCCTGGTCATCATGCTCTTCCAGCCGCTCTTGAAAAAATACGGCCCGCAGCCCCCGGCCAAGCCGGCGGATTCCCAGGCGCAGAATCAGGCCCCAGCTCCATCTGAAGCTCCCGCACAACTTCCGGCGCAGGGCGCAAGCACCACGGGCACAAAGGCGGCTCCGGCAACCGCCCCGCTGCAGGCCTCCACCGAGTCGGAGACGGTCATCGAAAACGAGGTCTACCGCATCGTCTTCACCAATCGTGGCGCCCGCGTGAAGTCGTGGGTGTTGAAGAAGTATACCGATGACAAAGGTGGCCAGCTCGAACTAGTGAATGCAACCGCGGCGGAGAAGTACGGATATCCGCTGACCTTGTGGACGTATGACGAGCCCCTGCGAAACAAGCTCAACTCGGTGCTCTACGTGACGCCCACCCCTCCGCCAAGTGCGCGGAAGGATGGAGCATCCCCTCCGGATGAAATTAAGTTTGCCTATTCCGACGGGGACGTATCGGTTGAAAAGACCTACACGTTTGATCACAGTAGTTATGTGGTGGGCGTGAAGACTGCCGTCCAGGTCAAAGGCGCCCCCGTCGCGTCCTTTCCCATGTGGGCGGCTGGCTTCGGCGCTGATTCGACCGGCGCACAATATGCGCTCGGCCAAATCGTTTACCAGAACGATGACAAGGTCGAACGCCTGACCATCAAAAAAATCAGCGGCGGCGGAACCCTGCCCGGCCCGTTCCACTGGGCAGGAGTATCCGACCAGTATTTCGCTGCAATTTTCGTCCCGCAGGATCCCAGAAGCGCGGCGCTAGTAACCTTGCGCAATGCGATTGAAATTCCGCACCCCGGCTCCGATACCAAGCAGATGGACAAAGTGGACGTGCTAGGCGCGGCCGTTGGCAGCCTCAAAGGCGCAACCGATGCTCGCCTGTATGTAGGCCCGAAAGCGCTATCCGATCTGGAAGCGGTCCCCGTGCCCGGCATCACTGGCGCCGAGCCCGATCTCCGCGCCGTGGTTGACTTCGGCTGGCTGGGCATTATCGCGCGTCCACTCTTTCTCTGGCTAAAGTGGATGTATGCCCACATCGTCCCCAACTGGGGCTGGGCCATCCTGCTGCAGACGCTGGTCATCAACCTCACCCTCCTGCCCCTCCGTCTGACGCAGATGAAGTCGATGCTGAAGATGCAGCGCGTCGCCCCGCAGATCAAGGTGATTCAGGAAAAGTACAAGAAGTACAGCCTGCGCGATCCGCGTAAAGCCGAAATGAACCAGGAAATTTCGGCGCTCTACAAACAGGAAGGCGTAAATCCCGCCGGCGGATGTCTGCCGCTCCTGATCCAGATGCCGTTTCTGTTTGCCTACTACCGCATGCTCAACGTAGCCATGGATCTGCGCCATGCGCCCTGGCTCTGGATTCATGATCTATCCGCGCCCGACCCGTGGCACATTCTGCCGGTCGCGATCATCATCACCATGCTGGTACTGCAGCGCATGACGCCGCAAGCCGGCATGGATCCAGCGCAACAAAAAATGTTGAACATCATGATGCCCGGCATGCTAGGCCTCATGAGCTGGAACCTCCCAGCGGGTCTGGGCCTGTATTGGTCAGCTGGACAACTGATAGGAATCGTCCAGCAATCGGTAATGAACCGCACCAGGCTAGGCCGAGAAATGCGCGAGATGATGGAGAAGCGCGCAAGAAAGAAAGAGAAATAGCTGTCAGTCCAGCCATCGGGAAAATCTCGCCTTCTAAGGCCGCTGATTTTACTGAGAACTGACAACTGCGAACTGAGAACTGTTCCTATGCCAATCACCGACAAAGTCTCCGCTGCCAAACAAATTGGAGAATTCCTGCAAGCCGTAATCTCAAACGGCGGTTTCAAGCTGAAATACCGCATCACCGTCGATCCGCCCATCGCCCAGAATCGCGAGTGGGAGCATCCCGAAATTCTGGTTGAGTTTGCCGGCCCCGATTCCACGCTGTTGCTCGAGCGCAGTGGCGAATTGCTGCGCTCCTTCGAGTTGCTGGCCACCGAGATCCTGCATCTGCAGGGCAACGAGCACGAAAAGATCTGGTTCGATTGCAGAAATTTCCGGGCCCTGCGCATTGACGAGTTGCAACTCGCGGCGCGCGCCGCCGCCGAGCAAGTGCGGCGCACCGGCGAGCCTTACCGTTTCGGTCCCATGTCCTCGCGCGAGCGCCGCATCGTGCACCTGGCTCTGCGCGACGAAAAAGATTTGCGCACCGAGAGTGACGGCGAGGGCGGAAGACGCTCCGTGGTGGTCTATCCCGGAAATTACAAAACAGCGCCGGCCGCCAGACGCGAACGCCGGACGTTGTCATAGTTGGCCGCCTGCGAGAACCTCTCACCCCAACCATGCTCCGGTTTGCCTGATGGCTGCAGGCTGATGGCTGCCGTTGCACACTTTGCGCGGCAGTTAGTTTCTCGATACTTGACAGCGGAAAAAAATCGCGATCCGATAAGCGTTCGCGCGAAATGTTTTTTGTTGCAAAGATACCGACGCGGCGTTTTTTTTGTGCTAGTATGCCGTTCGTCTCACAATAATTTTCGGCCCTAACCCGTACTCCAAAACCGAAACTGCACGATAGCAAGCGCAGCACTCATATTTTTTAAAAGTCGGTTTTTCCCGGAAGTTTTGTTCCGGCGCTTTTCAATATCTGGTACAAAATGTCTCTCTCGAGTTCCGCCATCATCCCGAATCCCTGGGCCCGTGTTCTCGACGCCCTGGAAAAGAAGATCAACCGCCATTCCTACGACACCTGGCTCAAGCCCACCCGCTACAGCCATGCCAGCAACAAAGTTTTGTTTGTGCGCATTCCCACCGCCGAGTTCCGCCACGTCGGCGACAAATACGCCGACCTGATTCAGGAAGCGGTCGACAATCTCGGCCTCGGCTACGACGAAGTGAAATTCGTTACCGCCGACGACGATCCTTCGAATACGCCCATCCGTCACAACGGCGGCCTGTCTCCCCACGCCCCGGCCACCGGTGCGGCTCCGCAGCCGGCGCCCGGCTTGCATCCGGCGCAAACCCGTTTTGACTGGGACAGCGCCGCCCAACTGAACCCGCGCTATACCTTCGATGCCTTCGTCATCGGCAGTGGCAACCAGTTCGCCCACGCCGCCTGCCAAGCCGTAGCCGAGCGCCCTTCGAAGGCCTACAACCCACTCTTCCTCTACGGTGGCGTGGGCATGGGCAAGACCCACCTGATGCAGGCCATCGGCCACGAAATCAAGCGGCGCATCCCGCAAGCGGCCATCTGCTATTGCTCCAGCGAGAAGTTCACCAACGAAATGATCAACTCGCTGCGCTACGACAAGATGATCAGCTTCCGCGATAAATTCCGCACTATGGATGTCCTCCTCATCGACGACATCCAGTTCCTCGCGCAAAAAGAGCGCACCCAGGAAGAGTTCTTCCACACCTTCAACGCGCTGCATGAATCAATGAAGCAAATCGTGATCGCCAGCGACCGTCCCCCAAAAGAGCTGGCGGAATTTGAAGACCGTCTGCGCAGCCGATTCGAATGGGGCCTGATCGCTGACATTCAGCCGCCCGATCTAGAAACCAAGGTAGCCATCCTGCAAAAAAAGGCGGAGCAGGAACGCGTGACGCTGCCCGTCGATGTGGCGATGTTCATAGCCACCAACATCCGCTCCAATGTACGTGAACTCGAAGGCGCTCTAATTCGCCTGGTAGCGCATTCGTCGCTGATTGGCGCCGATATCACGCTCCCCTACACCCAGCAGGTCCTGAAAAATTTCATCGACTCGCAGGCCCGCAAGGTGACGATTGAATCCATTCAGAAAGCCGTGGCCGAGCAATTCGGCCTGCGCCTGGTCGAAATCAAGGCAAAGAATAATTCCCGTTCCATCGTCTATCCCCGCCAGATCGCCATGTACCTGGCCAAGCACCTGACCGAAGCATCGCTCCCTGAAATTGGTCGCCAGTTCGGCGGCAAGCACCACACCACGGTCCTGCATTCCGTGGATAAGATTGAAGAGCTTCGGAAGAACGACAAGGATTTGAATAGGTTGCTCAATAAACTGACCGAGCAATTAGGCGCATAAAAAGCCGGCGGCAAAAGCACGATTTGCATCAGGCCTCCTGGATTTGTATCAGGGCACGCCTTCGGGGTTTGTATCAGGGTATGCCTTCAGGCATATCGCAAGTGCTGTGTTATCAAAGCGCCTTCAGGCGCTGGGGTTTCGCCGCGCCGCGGACATTGTTCAATATCGGTTTGCGACACCTTTTCCACTTTCAAGCCCGGTCTTCCTACCGTAAGCTTGTGGAGCGCCCGTGGAAGCTGTGGGAGACTGGATAGAAGTCCGAGCACCGTCCGCGGGTTACGATGGCGTCCGCAAAAGCGGGGAGTGATTCTCCACACGAGGGGTCGACGGCGAAGCCGCTGAACCGCAGGCATCTGGACTGTTTTTCCACTTCTCCGGCCTGCCTACGGTTACTACTGGTTTTATTGCTTTTGTATTTGATATAAGAAGAGAACAGAAGTAAGAGTCGGGAGACCCAATATGCCGGTGGAAGTCGCCCCTGCCGTATCCACAACGACCATGGAAATTACGGTCAGCAAATTTGAACTGCTGCGCGAACTGACAGCCACCCAGGGAGTGGTCGAGCGCAAGACCACAATCCCCATTCTCTCCAACTATCTTTTCGAAGCCGCCGGAGACAAATTATCGCTGACTGCGACTGACCTCGATCTGAGCTTGCGCACATCCTGCAACGCCAAAGTAAAAAAAGAAGGCGCATGCACCATTCCAGCGCGCAAGCTCCACGATTACGTAAAACTGCTCCCCGACGCCGATATCACTATCAAGTTGCTTGAGAACCACTGGGTAAGCATCCGCTGCGGACGTTCCAACACCAAGATGGTAGGCATGGCGAAATCGAATTTCCCCGGCCTGCCTGTATTTCCCGCCGCCGGAGCGATCAAGATTCCCGCCGCCGTCCTGCGCTCGATGATTGCCAAAACCGGTTTCGCCATAGCCAGCGAGGAATCGCGCTACACGCTGAATGGCGCATTGATGGTCCTGAAGCCAGAGGCCATCACCATGGTAGCAACCGATGGCCACCGCCTGGCGCATGTAGAGCGCACCGGAGAAAAGTTTGAAGGCGTTTCCGGCGAAATGAAAACCCTGATCCCGAAGAAAGCGATGGACGAACTGAAATCCCTGCTAGATTCCGACGTCGAGACCATCGACTTCGCCAAGGACGAGTCCACGCTCTTCTTCCGCGTAGGTCCGCGTCTCCTGACCTCGCGCCAACTAACTGGCCAGTTCCCCAACTACGAAGCCGTGTTGCCCAAAGACATCTCCAAGTCCATAGCCCTCCATGGCGAAGAACTGGGAGCCGCCATAGCCCGCGTAGCCCAGTTTGCCGACGAGCGTTCCCGAGCCGTCCGCCTGCGCCTGGAAAAAGGCGAGCTGAAAATTTCCGCCTCCTCCACCGAAACCGGCGAGTCCGAAGACTCCATCGAAGTAGCCTACGACGGTGAGCCCATGGCGATAGGTTTCAACGCGCAATACTTAATGGACTTCATCAAAGCCACCGGTTCCTGCGAAGTGAAACTGGAGCTCAAAGATGCCCAATCCGCCGGCCAACTCCGTCCCGCCGAAGCCGAAGACTACAAGTACCGCTACATCGTAATGCCAATGCGCATCTGAGCCCACTAATCGATGTCATCCTGAGCGCAGCCAAGAAACGCGCGAAGCGCATTTTCTTGGCGGAGTCGAAGGAGCCCTAGACCCTAGCCAAATCACAGGTGCCGCAGGGAGTTCTCTCTGCTCACCCAGCGCTCTAGGAGGTTGTGTTTGTAAGCTGACACCTGAATGCCTCAGGGTTTCTCAGACGCTGTGAATCCCGCTCGCGCCCTTGACCAACCCCCCCTCACCATTTACATTTTCTGACACCTCAATCTCGGAGAAAACGAAATGTTATCCGGCTTCAAGCAATTCATTCTGCGCGGCAACGTAGTAGATATGGCAGTAGGCGTGGTAATTGGCGCGGCCTTCGGCGGAGTGGTCACGGCCCTGACGGCCGACCTCTTGACTCCCTTCATTGCGGCCATCGTAGGCAAACCCGACTTCTCAGCCATTCAATACACCATCCACGGAACACTATTTCCCATAGGCCATTTCATCAACGCCCTGGTATCGTTTCTGCTCATCGCCGCCGCCGTTTATTTCTTCGTGGTCACGCCGGTGAATGCCCTGGTATCGCGCATGCGCAAAGCCCCCGCCCCAGCCGATCCAACCACCAAAAAGTGTCCGGAATGCCTGAGCGAGATTCCCATCGACGCCCGCCGCTGCAGCCACTGCGCCCAGCCCGTAATGGGCAAGGCCGCCTAGTCTGAGCCGGAGACCGAGAGCGGCGCTGCCTGCGGTCAATCCGTAATCGTCACCCTCTTCGAACGCCCATCGAATGTGATAACCCAGTTTCGCAAAATGTCTCTGCCTATCAAGATTGCATAATATCGCTCTTTCGGGAAAGCGACCGAAACAATGGGTAGTGTATCAGTTTGAATTCTTGTCCCTCAGAGACGCCAGATACTCTCCAACTGATGTGGCCCTCCTCAGCTTCTTTAAACCTTCTGAATCTAAACTGCTAGTGATCGAATACACCCTATCCCGTTCGACTTCAAACGTTCGCAATCTATCATGGAAATCCTGCTCCGTGGGCAGCTTCCCGTATTTCTCATACCATCTGATGGCGAACAGCACAATCGGTGCCATTTCACCGCTTTTAGTTTCATTGCAGCATCGTGGCCCCTTGGCTTTGGGCTGTTTTCCACAACAGGGCAACACGGCATCCCAGGTGTAGTCCGCATTTTCTTTGCGGTCCAATCCACTAGCCGCTGTCGGCAACGGATTACCGCAATAAAAGCATTCCCCGGAAGCGACTAGCGCAGCGTATTGTTGAAAGCTCAAACCCCACTTGTGGCCATTGAACTTAGCCTGAGTCTTTCCCTGAATAAATCTTCCGCCCAACGTTCGCTGTTGTACGTTGGTGTGCTTTCTCTCGCACGAGCGGCAGCGACCATACCCGCTTCTAACCACAGCAGGCGAGGCGTTTTCTGATGTCAGCAATTCTTTACATCGACTACACTCGCCCCTCATTGTTGTTGGTCCTCTGGAGGTTATCGCCGTAGTAGAGAGCGTTCATGCGCTTTTCTTGTAAGGCCCTCGCTTTGCTGGCTTCGGAAGGTAATTGTCTGCCATCTGGATGATCTCTCCAAGGTTCCAAACATGATCGCTCAGGCCAGCGGCCATCGCCGGAGTGATTCTCAGAGTCTTGTGAATACGCGCGAAATTGTAATAGACCCCATGGATCGCAACCATTGCAGCGTGATTCTCGAATTTCTTAGAGAAGCCGTTCGTAAGCCGAGTAAAGCGGCGCATTCCCATCCGCATCGTCAGGTTGTGACGTTCGACGTAGGACGTGCTGACATGCTTAGGATCGGGGTCACCGCTGACAACCTTCATGTCAGCGCCGATGCACTTGGCAGGGCTGTAGCGGCGCTGCTCGGCATCGGTCGGAGCGCCATATATCTTCTGCAACATTGCGTAATCAATATCAGCGCCGAACGCGGTTTCGACGGCTTCTAAATATGCCTTGTGTCCATCAGTCGTGACTTGCACGCGGCCTTCGATTCGCGCGGCACAATCCAGCATGAACTCCATCGCCCAATCCGCGTCACGTCCGCCGACAAGATAGCTCACGCACAACTTTGTATCGGCATCAATCGCCGTCCACGTCCACACATCGCCCCATCCTTGAGCCTTCTTTTCGGTACTGACGTTCTTGGCCTTCGCTCCGATGAAGCACCAAATCTCGTCGCATTGGAGGCGGCGTACCTTGACCCCGCGCACGTGCTCATCGTGGAATCGCTCACAGGCCGCGCCCACATCTACCAGCAACTTCATTACGGTGATGACCGAAACATCGGCCATCCGAGCACAGGAGCGGAGGGAGTTTCCTTCTACCAGCATCCCCAGAATCTTTGCGCGGTCGGCAACTGACAGGCGATTCATAATGTATATTATGCTTAGCAAGCGGCTAAATGTCAATAGCAAAGTATCAAATAATATACGATTTGTACAATTTTTATATTTTAGCCTTGACTGCTGCTTTGTATTCGATAAAATAGGGGCATGGAGAAGACATTCCCCATCAGTAAGTACATAAAAGATGAGCTACTTACACGTGGGTGGACTCAATCATTCTTGGCCTACGTCATGGGCCGGACGGCAGCCGAAATCAGCAGTTTGATGGTTGGGAGGCGTCAGTTGTCGCCCGAATTAGCTCAGGAGTTAGGTGTTGTGCTCGGTAAAGGTGCCGAGTACTGGCTGGGCATTGATAATGCCTACCGCCTCTCCCAGACTGACTATGTAGATCAGGCAATCATTCTACGGTCGGAACTGTTTAGCTTCCCGATTAAGGAAATGCAGAAGCGATCTTGGATTCCAGAAACGCAGGACACGGAAGAACTCCAGCAAGAGTTGAGGCGTTTTTTGGATGACGAGCTTGGGAGGCCACAATCCGATTCTTACGAACTGCCATTTGCGACATCGTTCAAACGAACGGCCAAGGAATCGGCGCTCAATAATGCCGAGAAAGCATGGTTGGCCAGAGCGAAGCAACTGGCGAAAGCATGTCCCGTAGCCAAGTTTAATGCGAACAATATCCCAAAACTCAAAGATGAGCTACGCCGCTTGGCCGCTAAAACGCAGGCTGCGCATCGTGTTTCCGAACTTCTGACAAGTACAGGTATTCGATATGTCGTCATTGAGCCTTTACCGACTGTAAAGATCGACGGGGCGGCATTTTGGCTGGACGCAGAATCGCCGGTCATCGCCATGTCGCTTCGGTTCGACAATATCGGTTCGTTCTGGTTCGCGCTCCTGCACGAGTTAGATCACGTCGAAAACAAAGATGCATTTTCTTTCGACGATCTCCAATCCAAACCTAACGATGAAGCTGAGGAACGTGCAAGTGAGAATGCCGCTAATTTGCTAGTTCCTAGGCAGGAATTGGAGGAGTTCATTAGGGCCTGCGCCCCGCGCTACTCAGAGGCGCGGATAAACAACCTTGCTGCGCGATTACAAATTCATCCAGGAATCATCGTGGGACAGCTTCAGCATCGCGGCGAACTGAGCTATGCGGCACATCGTAAATTGATGACGAAGGTGCGTGATCTCGTTACACAGCTTGCTTTCACTGACGGATGGGGTCAGCCCGTCCCTCAACTTCTAGGCTAAAGGGGCAACGAACCGAATGACGAACGAAGAGATGGTGAAAATCGCTGAAGACTGGCAGGAGCAAGAAGGAGCCAGCGCGATTGACGTTGAAGCGGCAGTGGATTTCGCGCTTAAGAACAAGTTGTATCGCCGTCAGCCGCCGACACAGCGCGAATTGTGTTTGCGTGACATGCGTCGCGCCTTGCAGCAGACCAAATACCCCGACGCTCAAGGAATCGAGGTTAGGGCTAAACATGCCCTACGAATCGTAGGCGAACAAATGGACCTCCCTCTGATCGTTTACGTTGACCCTCGAACCGCCAAGCCGGATATGATGGAAGAGGCTTTCAGGCAGAGTTTGGAAGCCATCAAGAATGACGTAAGGCGTCACGCAATAGAGAAGCGCTCGTATGATCTAAACAACATCTACAACGCGACCCTCCCGCTTTTCGATTACGACTTTAATCAGGTTGCCGAGGATGCGATGATGACAGGTGAGTACGACGATACCTACGAGCCTGATGATATTCCCGACCCGGAGCCAAAAAAGATGTAGGTTGCTATTTCTGCCATCGCGCAGCAGCAGCTTTCTCTGCGATGGCCTTGCGCTCTGCGGCGGTGAGTCTCTTCGCGCGAGCCTGACCGCCTTTCACCCCGCCTTTACGTTTTAGGGATGGATGTCTCTTGGATTCGCTCACGGTATCTTCGGCTTCGCCAATGGCGATGTCGAAAACCTGCTTGGCAAGCTGGACGGGATCGCGCGGACGTTTGGCCACGAACCGAGTATCGCACAGGCCGCGCCGTGATTCTACGGGCTCAAAATTCAAACTGATACATTACCAAACAATGCGAATGGGGTCTATCGGTCGCAGACTGGTATTGGGAAAACTTATGGCACCGGCGTGTTCCGCACAGCGGTGCGTCGCACCGATTGCTGTAATCTCGCTGCCCTCATTGGTCTGAAAGAGCTTGCAGTGATCGGCAAAGACTCGGCTGATGACGGTGACAGATGCACCGGTATCCAAGAGCGCCCTCATTGGCCGAGGTTCAGGATATTCCAGGCCGATAGCTCGCCCAGCCCGAATGACGTCACGCGAATTCATGACTATGACGCTGATGCACGGGCCTGGATCAGTCTGGTCGAAAGGATCCCAGTTGAGCTCAACACGGGCCATACGGCTATGACACAAAATATACTGGCTCGGTCATCCACACCTGCTTTACGAGAAAGCCTCGACGAGCGCCAAACCTCTGCAGACCAGCCTTGAGAGCCTCTGCATAGCTGTCGAAGAATCCTTCCAGGACTATGTCATCTTGGATGGCAACATACTCGCCGGGGTGCGAGTGCGACCACTCTTCACGGTGCTGTTCAAACACCCTGAGCTCTGACGAGAAAGGACCGGAAGTCGCCATTTAGATCCCTCCAGATTTCATTCCCCAATTACCTTCGATAATAAGGGCGATATTACGTTATTGCGTTATTGCACTATAACGTGATAATGCAACAATGCAAGAATACAGTCAACAGCAATCTGAACCATGAGCCCGAGAGAGAAGCACATCCCGGATGATGCCCACCGAACCTCGGTCTGCCTCACTGCCGAAGAGAGGACAGCCATACGTTGGATTAGCGAGATCCGGCGGACCAAGAAGGACAAACGAACCACCTGCAACGACATACTTGTCGATGCGCTGTGGTATTTCTTGGAGAAGACGGAGGGCAAGACCAAAGATCAGATTCGGGGGATGGTACCGGTCGTCTCGGTAGACGAGCGCGCGCAAAACAACGTTACACAGATGCCAAAGCCGAAAAACAAACGGTAAACCGAGTGCAAGGGCAGGCGATTGCAATACCGGCCGACGATCGCGGCAACCGGTACTGGTGCCGTTTCACCAGTACCCGGCAACCTAAAGCTTGGCGAAATCCACCACCTTCCTGTAAAATCAGGGTTTCGGCAACAGCCTGGAAGGAATCCAACAGTTATGGCACGAGTCTGTGATATCTGCGGCAAGGGGCCGCAGTTCGGCAACACCATCAGCCACGCCCACAATGTCAGCAAGCGCCGCTGGAACGTCAATCTGCGTCCGGTTCACGCCAAGGTAGGAGCCGCGACCAAGCACATGCGAGTCTGCACGTCCTGCCTACGCAGCGGCAAAGTAGTCAAAGCCTAAGCCGCTCACGTAGGGGCAGGTGCCCTCACCTGCCCAGCCGAGCGAAGCTCGGCAGCGACTCCCCCGCAGCTCTACTTCACGTCCACCAGCTGCACATCAAAGATCAAAGTAGCGTTGGGCGGAATCGCTCCCGGATACCCCTTAGCCCCATACGCCAGCTCGGGAGGAATCCGCAACTGCCGCTTCCCGCCCACCTTCATGCCCGCGACTCCCTGGTCCCATCCCTTGATGACCTGCCCGGCGCCCAGCATAAACTCAAACGGACGCCCGCTGCCGACCGAGCTATCGAACTTCTTGCCGTCCGTCAGCCAGCCCGTGTAATCGACTTTGACTTTGTGTCCAGCCTCGGCAACCGCGCCCGTGCCCACCTTAATATCCCAATACTCTAGTCCGCTAGCGGTCTTAATCGGATCGCCCGTAACCTTGGTAGGCCCAGCAGCGCCCGGTTTCGTCTGCGCAAACGCCATCCCGACAAGGGACAGCAGTGTAGTAGCAAGCATAACGATGACAGTTTTCATAATTCCCTCTCCTGGGTCAGCAATTCTCGTCTTTAGGATTTTAGTTGCCGCCGGGTGCCCCACCCATTCGCGCAGTTGCGAATGCGTGGGTTTCCACCGCATCATCCCAGCGCAATCGCATCAATCTCCACCAGCACATCCTTCGGAAGCCGCGCCACCTCCACCGTCGACCGCGCCGGCGGAGCCTGCTTAAAGTACCGTCCATAGACCTCGTTCATAGCCGCAAAATCCCCCATATTCTTAAGGAAAACCGTGCAGCGCAAAACTTTCTCCAGCCCGCTCCCCGACGCCGTTAAAATTGCAGAAAGATTTTCGAGTACCCGTTCCGTCTGCGCGCGAACGTCACCCGAGACGATCTGGGAACTAGCCGGATCAATCGCAATCTGTCCCGAAGTAAAAATCAGCCCCGAAGCGCGAATGGCCTGCGAGTAAGGCCCAATAGCCTGTGGAGCCTTTTCCGTAGCAATCACCTCACGCATGATTCCTCCTGCAAGTCTCACATAGGGGCGGACGCATTCGTCCGCCCACCGAGCGAAGCGAGGCAGCAACTTGGCAAAGATTAAACCGAACAGTGATTAACGCAGATACCGCCGTCAGAAGTCAAACCGCTGGCGTGAGGAGCCGCACGAGTTCCGACGTGGCATTGTAGCGCCGCCGTCCCGGTGGCTGTCCGGCGGGCGTCTCGCCCCGAGCCGAAGGCAAGCAAACAGAAGGCCCGGATGCCAGCGCTGCGAATAACGCAACTTGCGCATCATAGGAACCCGCAGCCGCGGCGGGTCGCCCGCCGCCCGTAACTTTGGTATTGTCGCTGCACTGACTTTTTTGCGCGGTGAGTCAATATGGGACTGATCAACGTTTTGTTCGGCCGTCCGCTCGCCTCCTCCGAGGACGAAGGAGAACGGATTACTCCAACTCAGGGCATTCCCACGTTTGGTCTGGATGCCCTGAGTTCGGCGGCCTACGGCCCGGAAGCCGCCTTGACCATTTTGCTGCCTTTGGGGTTGATCGGAGTCCAGTACGTTGTCCCGCTGACCTTTGCCGTGATCGCTCTGCTGATCATCGTTTTTTTCAGCTATCGCCAAACCATCGCCGCCTATCCCAATGGCGGCGGATCCTACACCGTAGCGCACGAGAACCTCGGCAAAGGCGCGGGCCTGTTGGCGGGCGCGGCCTTGATGATCGATTACCTTCTCAACGTAGCCGTAGGAATCTCCGCCGGCATCGGAGCCTTGGTCTCCGCCGTTCCTTCGTTGCTGCCGCACACCTTGGCTCTGTGTCTGCTCGTACTGGCGATCTTGACGATAGTCAATCTGCGCGGCGTGAAGGAAGCGGGAACGGCGTTCATTGCTCCCACATATTTGTTTGTTGGGACTTTGGCGATTGTAATTGTGATTGGAATTTATAAGGTGGTCGTGTCGGGCGGACATCCGCTGCCCGTGACTTCGCTGGCCCCGGCGCAGACGGGCCAAACCCCGGCCGTGCAACTGGTAGGCGCTTGGATTCTGCTGAAAGCCTTCGCTTCCGGATGCACCGCCTTAACCGGCGTCGAGGCGGTAAGCAACGGAGTGCAAGCCTTCAAAAAGCCGGTAGTTCCCGCGGCCAGGGCCACGTTGACGGCCATCATCGCAATTCTGATTTTGCTGCTGGGCGGTATCGCCGTCCTGGTGCGCTACTACGGAATTATGGCGACCGATCCCGGCGCGCCCGGATACCAGAGTGTCTTGTCCTTGTTAACCGCTGCCGTCACCGGCAAGGGAATTTTCTACGATCTCACGATGTTCTCCGTGCTGCTGGTGCTGTGTTTATCGGCCAATACGTCCTTCGCCGATTTTCCCCGCCTCTGTCGCATGGTAGCCCGCGACGATTATCTTCCCCACTCCCTGACCACTCGCGGACGCCGCCTAGTCTTCTCCCAGGGAATCTGGGCCTTGTCGATTCTAGCCGCGTTGTTGCTGATTCTGTTTGGCGGCGTGACCGACCGCCTGATCCCCTTATTTGCGATTGGCGCGTTCATGGCCTTCACCCTATCGCAAGCCGGCATGGTCGGACATTGGCGAAAGAACGCAAAGGGCTTCAGCCCCGCGATGATAGTGAACGCGATTGGAGCATTAGCCACCGGCTTCACGACGATCGTGATCCTGGTGGCGAAGTTCGCCGCGGGCGCCTGGGTGGTGGTGCTTCTGTTGCCCGCGCTGTTGGTGTTCATGGGGAGAATCCATCGCCACTATCGGCTAGCGAACCAGGAAGTGGCGCTGAAGGGCGGGATGGAATTGACTGTGGAAAACCTGAAGCCGCCTATAGTGCTGGTGCCCGTCGACCGCTGGAATGCCGCGACAGAAAAGGCCTTGCAGTTTGCCATGACCCTGTCTCCCGATGTGCAGGCCGTGCACGTGACGTGCGACGCGGATAACGACCGCGCGCCGTGGTCCGACAAAGCCCCACCCGGCACGCGCCTGCCCAAGCTGGTGACCTTGCCCTCACCCTTTCGGCTAGTAGTGCATCCGCTTGTGGATTACGTGTTGAAAGTAGAAAAAGAAAATCCCAGCCGGACGGTAGCGGTAGTAATAGCCTCAATGGTAGAGCGCCACTGGTACCACTATTTCCTGCACAATCAGCGCGGCCAGATGCTGACCGCGCTCCTGCTGCTGGCCGGCGACGAGCGCATCAACATTATTAATGTGCCGTGGTATCTGAAAGCGTGAGGGCCTTAGGTGTCAGGCGGGTGCCCCATCCTAACGCCGCGCCTTTTGCGGCGTTAGGGTGGGATTCCACGCCCGCGTGCGGCTAGGGATTTTGCCGTGGGTTTTAATTTTTCTGCCCAAAGCCCACTGCCCACCAGCCACTCCCTGTGTTAGCATCAAAAGTTTCGCAGGTGATCGCGGGCTGGCCTGTAGCCTGTTCTCTTAACTTTTCCGGCGTTTCCGGATTCCGGGCCTTTTCACCCTTCCCGTAAGCCTGCGGAAGGAGACAATCCGTGAAAGTTTATGAAGCCGCCAATCTCCGCAACCTTGCCCTGATCGGACACGGGCGAGCCGGAAAGACCTCCCTCGTATCCGCCATGCTCTTCACCGCCGGAGCCGCTCCGCGCCTGGGCCGCGTCGACGACGGCTCCGCCGCCACCGACTACGACGAAGAAGAAATCGCCCGCAAGATGTCGATCTCCACCGGCTTGGCTTTTGTCGAATGGGGCAAGCCCGAAGCCAGATTCAAAATCAATCTGCTAGATACTCCCGGCTTCAACATGTTTGTGCACGAAGCCAAGATGGTCCTGCCAGTAGTCGACGCCGCGCTGGTAGTGGTCGACGGCGTAGCCGGCGTCGAGGTCGTTACGCAGCGCGTCTGGGGATATTGCGAAGAAGTCAACCTGCCCCGCATGATCGTCGTCAGCCGCATGGACCGCGAGCGCGCCGACTTCAACCGCGTGCTGGAGTCGCTCACCAATGCCTTTGGCCGCGCCGTCACGCCGCTGCAACTCCCCATCGGCAGCGAGAAAAGTCTAAGTGGCATTGTCGATCTGGTCCGCATGAAGGCCTACACCTACGAGATGGGCGGAAACGGTAAAGGCAAGGAAGGCCCGATTCCCGCCAACATGGCCGACGCGGCCAAAGAAGCCCACGAAAAATTAGTGGAGCTCGTCGCCGAAGGCAAAGACGAACTAATGGAAGAGTTCTTCGAAACCGGCACCATCCCCGAGGAGCATCTGGTTCCCGCCCTGCATGAAGCGATTCGCGAAGACAAGCTATTCCCCGTCCTTTTCACCTCCGGCCTGGGCAACATCGGCGTCGACGAGCTCATGGATTTCATCGTCGATTACACGCCCGCCGCCAGCGAGCATCACGCCATCACCGGCTGGACGGCCGAGGGCGCCGAGCCTTCCACCCGCAAAGGCACCGACAACGAGCCCGCCTCCGTCTACGTTTTCAAAACCGTCTCCGACGCCTTTGCCGGCCGCATTTCCTACTTCAAGGTTTTTTCCGGCGTGCTGAAAAACGACGCGTCGCTCCAAAACTACAATCGCAACACGCTCGAAAAGCTCGCCCACATTTCGCTGGTCCAGGGCAAGACCATGGTTTCAATCAACGAAATTCACGCCGGCGATATCGGAGCGGTTGCCAAGCTGCGCGAAACTCTTACCGGCGACACGTTAGGCGACAAGGCGTCGCCCATCCGCTATCCCGCCGTCAAGCTGCCCGAGCCCGCGATCACCTTCGCCATCGAGCCCAAAAGCCGCGCCGATGAAGACAAGCTCGGCGTCGGTCTCCACAAGCTCATGGAAGAAGATGCCATGCTGCGCTTCTTCCGCGATCCCCAGACCAAGGAATTTTTAATTGCAGGCACCGGCCAGCAGCACATTGAAGTCGTAGTTTCGAAGATGCGCAAGCGTTACCACGCGGAAGTCGTTCTGAAAGCGCCCAAGGTTCCGTATCGCGAAACCATCCGCGGCAAAGCCGATGTCCAGGGACGCCACAAAAAGCAGACCGGCGGACACGGCCAGTACGGCGATTGCAAAATCAAAATGGAGCCTTTACCGCGCGGCACGGAAGTCGAATTCGAGTTCGTCAATGACATCTTCGGCGGCGCCATCCCGCGCAACTATATTCCCGCCGTCGAAAAGGGAATCAAAGACGCAGCCGCGCGTGGATTTCTAGCCGGCTATCCCGTAGTAAACTTTCGCGTGATTCTCTACGACGGCTCTTACCATGATGTGGATTCGAACGACCTCTCGTTCCAGATGGCGGGACGCATCGCCTTCCGCAAAGCCATGGAGGCGGCTAAGCCCACGCTGCTAGAACCGATCATGACCGCGGAGATCACCATCCCCGACGAATTCGCCGGCACCATCATGGGCGACCTCAACAGCCGCCGCGGACGCATCCAGGGCATGGATAACAAGGCCGGCAACACCATCGTGAAAGCCGAAGTCCCCATGGCAGAAATGCTAACCTACGGTGCCGATCTCACTTCCATGACCCAAGGCCGAGGCAGCTTCGCGATGGAAATGCATCACTACGATACTGTCCCGCAACAATTGCAGGACAAGATTATCGAGAAGGCCAAGGCAGAGCGAGGCGAGGTAAAGGAAGAAGAAGAATAACCTCGTGTGCCGCGGACACTCTTTGTCCGCGTTTCTCACCCTTCTGTCAGGTTGGGTGCCCTACTCATCGCACACTTTGCGATGATTGGAATTCCACCGCGCTATCCCCGTTTGGATCTGGCGTCCGCCCACCGCAGAGTTAACGGAACCGAGGAGACGTCATCCGCATAATCGGCGCGGGGAAATCAAGCCAGCATGGCGCTTTTCGCTGAAGACTTTGGCCTCCTCCTGCGCCAGGGCTCGTACACTGGCCCCTCCACCCCGGCGGTTGCGATCTTCGCCAGGGTGGTGCTGCGACGCGAGGAGATCCACTGCAGAAGTCGATCAGAACCTGTAGGTCAGGCCTCCGAGAACGCGCACGCCGTTGACGCCGACTCCGCGATCATATGGAACTCCGGTGTGGATGTAGTCAACTGCGCCACGCACCCAGAATCCGCCCGTCACGTGAATATCAACTCCGCCTCCCGGTGAGATGTAAGTTTTGTTAACACTCCAGAAATTGGTATGGTAACTGGCGACGCCCACCGTCGTGTTGACGAAAGGCTGAAATGCAGACCAATTGCGGAAAGTGTATTGCAAGCCTCCACCATACGTGAAGAGATGGACGTTATCCAGGTCAGCGCCAGCGTATGCCCCGCTGAAATCAACCAGCGCTCCAAGATTTTTGGAAGAGAACAACGGGATATTGGCGTTGAAATCCCAGCCCGTGTTAACGTTGCGGGAAATGCCCTGGGATGACAGGTGGGTGTACATGTAGTCAGCATTGAGCTCCAGGGTGTCCTGAGCGCTAGCGGTAAGCACCAGCATCAATGTTGCAAATGCAATTGCGAGAAACTTCATCTCTGATATCTCCTTCTTGAAATAGGCGCAACGGCCAGATCACATTCAACCTACGACATTCATTATACGGAACGTTAAATATACCGCCGATGCGCCGGGCAGTAAAGCCCCGGTGCCAAAAGGGATACCGTTGCCGAGTGTAGCGCCGCCGTCCCGGCGGCTGTCCCCGCCCCCCACCGCAGGAAATCGTTCCCTGATTGCCCTTTCTGGCGTACCATTCCTTTTTCTTTAACTCTTAAGGAGGCACGGATGCCCAAGCAGGGTTCCCTGATCTGCTGCCGCTTGTTCTTCACTGCGCTTGTTCCTCTACTTATTTCCCAAACTGCCATGTCTCAATCTGCAACGACTCCACCCGCAACCGAAAACAAGACCACAATATTGGAGCTCGACCACGCCTCCGTCTGCGGATCGAATCTAGATGCGCTACGCCAGGACTTTACTGACGTGGGCATGACTCCCGACCTCGGTGGTCCTCACGGCAATGGCATTACCCAGATGGCCATGATTGGGTTTGACGACGGCACTTACCTCGAGCTGATCGCTCCCATCAAGCCCGGCGTCACCACCGGCTCCGACTGGGCGAAGTATATGTCGGAAGATGCGGCCACCTGCGCCTGGGCCGTCGACACCAACGTTTTGTTGCAGGAAGTGGATCGCCTGAAGAAAGCTGGCATTCCCGTCACCACTCCCGAGCGCGGCAGCCGCAAGCGTCCAGACGGCATGTCGATCGAGTGGATGACCGCGGCCGTGGGCTCGGGAACCCCAGGCTCCACCCTGCCCTTCGTCATAGAAGACCAGACCCCGCGCGCCTGGCGCGTCCAAACTTCGGCCAGCGTCGCCGGAGGGCCGCTCTACGGCATCGAGAACGTGGTGCTAGGCGTCAACAACCTCGATGCTGCCATCGCCCTGTTCCGCAAGGCCTATGGCTGGTCGGAGCCAATCACCGAGACGCAAAAAGATATCGGCAAGCTAGCCTACTTCCCCGGCGAGCCCGTAATTCTAGCGGCTCCCGCCGGTGGAGGCTGGCTAGCGGAGCGCCTAAGCAAGTTTGGCGAAATCCCGGTAGCGTATCTGCTAGGCACGCGCGATTTCCCAGCCGCCAGCAAAAAGTACAAACTATCCGGCACAAAAACCTGGTTCGGACAAAAAGTAGCCTGGTTCGATGCAGGCAAACTAAAAGGCGTGCGTCTAGGAGTAATAGGCCAGTAGCAAAGAGAAACACGTAGGGACAGACGCCCTCGTCTGTCCAGCGGAGCGAAGCTCCGCTGGGTTTTGTCAGCATCGCGAAGAATTGCGTCAAGCCGAGTTTCGCTTTACCATCGCCCTAGTGTCCGCCGCCAAAGATAATCCCGCTCTCCGCGTCCCGCCGCAGACAAAAGACCGCCTGGTCTCTGCCGCCCCGGTCGAGGACGATTCTTCTTTCGAGCTAAAGCTCCGCCCGCAGCGCCTGCAAGAATTCATCGGCCAGTCGAAAGTAAAAGAGAATTTAGATGTAGCCATTCAAGCCGCCAAGTCCCGCGGCGAAGCGCTAGATCACGTTCTGCTCTACGGCCCGCCCGGCCTGGGCAAAACCACGCTGGCCAACATCATCGCTAACGAACTGGGCGCCGCGTTTCAGCAAACCTCCGGCCCCACCCTGCAAATCAAGGGCGACCTCACCGCGATCCTAACCAATCTGCGCGACCGCCAGGTCCTCTTCATCGACGAAGTCCACCGCCTGCAACCCGCGCTCGAAGAGATCCTCTACTCCGCGCTGGAAGACTACAAACTGGACATCATGATCGGCCAGGGTCCGTCCGCCCGCACCCACACCATGGACGTGAAGCCCTTCACCTTCATCGGCGCCACCACGCGTGCCGGCCTGCTCTCCGCCCCACTGCGTTCGCGTTTTGGATTGCTCCTCCGCCTCGAGTTCTACACCCACGACGACCTGCGAGTCATCGTCGAGCGCTCAGCCGAGATTCTGGGCGTCAGCATCGATCGTCCCGGAGCCACCGAAATCGCCAGCCGTTCCCGCGGAACCCCGCGTATCGCCAACCGCCTGTTGCGCCGCGTGCGCGACTATGCCCAGGTGCGCGCCGCCGGAAAGATCGATCTCCCCACCGCGCAATCCGCCCTCGGCATGCTGGAAGTAGACCGCTACGGTTTCGACGAAGTAGACCGCAAGCTCCTCCTGACCATCATCGAGAAATATCAAGGCGGTCCAGTGGGATTGAATACCCTGGGCGCCGCCCTAGCCGAGGAACCCGACGCCATCGAAGAAATTTACGAACCATTTCTGATTCAGATCGGCTTCCTGAATCGCACTCCGCGAGGCCGAGTTGCCACCCAGCTAGCCTACGAGCATTTTGGAATTACACCCACCCGCCGCCAAAGTTCGCTGTTCTAGAAACGAGCGCGCGCTAGATTTTGGTTTTGTTTTTTAGGCCAAGGGTGGGATTCCGGAAGCGTCCAGCTAGGCAGCCCACGGAGTAAGCCGTGGGAAAAGCTAGCTCCGTCCCACGCCGATCCGTCCCGCGTGCCGACCAATCTCCGTCAGAATCTCAAGCCCCAGCTGCAACGCAAGCCTTCCATCCTCCAGCGAAACGACCGGATGCGACCGCGCCCTCACCGCCTCCAGAAACGCCTTGATCTCCGCCAGCAGCGGCTCCTCCGCCGTAATCGCCGGCTTAGCCATAGCAATCTGCGGATTCACACTAGGTCGATCGCGGGTGGTGTCGGAGGATGAGGCGAGCCCGCCTCCCACCGAAAACACCATCACATCCTGCCGCCCATAATCGATCGAAATATATTGTCCCGCCTGAAAAAACCGCAGCTTTCTCACGCGCTCGGTCGAAACCCGGCTAGCCGTAAAATTCGCCACGCACCCCGATTCAAATTCGACCCGCACATTCGCAATATCGACCTTCCCCGAAAGAATCGGCAGCCCCACCGCCCGAATCTCCTTAACCGGAGACCCAACAAACGCCAGCACAATATCAAGGTCGTGGATCATGAGGTCGAGCACCACGTCCACATCCAGCGCCCGCGGAGAAAACACGCTAAGCCGGTGCACCTCAAAAAACATCGGACGCGTAATCAAAGGCAAAGTAGCCCGCACCGCCGGATTAAACCGCTCCAGATGCCCCACCTGCGCCACCCGCCCGTTCGCGGAAGCCAGCCGAACCAATTCATCGGCCTCGCTCAGCGTAGCCGCCAGCGGCTTTTCGATCAGCACATCCACCCCGGCTTCCATCAAACAGCCAGCCACCTCGCGATGCAAAACCGTGGGCACCGCCACCGAAGCCGCCTGCACTTCGCTGTGCGTAGTCAGCATCTGCTCGACCGACCCAAACGCCTTGCAGCCAAACTCGCGAGCCACCGCATCGGCCCGCGAAGTATTCGGATCGACCACTCCCACCAGCCGCACGCTCCCTGCGTCCTGCAGTTGCCGATAGACGCGAGCATGATTGCGCCCAAAAGCGCCCACACCGACCACCGCCACATTAATCGGAGAAAGTTCGATCGAAGAATTTTTGCCAGGATTTGTCGTACTCAGATAAGTGCTCCGAAAGAAGAAACAACCCGCTATTGTCGCAGTTTGACAATAGCCAGGAAAGTGTAAACCCAGAGACGCCCGCGTAGGGACCGACGTATTCGTCCGTCCAGCGCGGCAACGCCGCGCCCATGCATTTTGTTTACGTAGGGGCCGGGGTGCCCCATCCTAACGCCGCGCCTTTTGCGGCGTTAGGGTGGGAACCACACCGCCGCCGCAGAGGGCTCTTCACATCTTCTTCAGCAGCGCAATCTGTCCCGCGTGATAAAGCTCGTGCTGCACCACCCCATCCAGCATGTAGGAAAAGTTGTAATGCGCGCCCTTTTTCCCCGGCACCGGCTTCTTAAACGATTTCTCCGGAAACTTCTTCACCGCCACGATCAGTTCCTTATGCACCCGCCGAACTTCCTCGAGCGTCGAAGCCCAAGCCGCCGCGCTGGCATCGAGGACCGGAGGAAAGTTTTTCTTGGCAGAAAGCCTCACCGCCGCGCCCGTCATCCGCCGCCGCACCGCGCCATCCCAAGCCGCGATATGCAGCACCAGTTCCCAAATGCTATGCGCGTTCGCCACCGGACGAGCTGCCGCCCGCTCCGCCGTAACCCCCTCCAGAATTTTAAGAAGAGAATCCCCATGCCAGGCCTCCCCATAAAACGACCGCCGAAGTTGATCCGCAATACGAGCCGCTTCCGAGTAACGTGATTTAGACAAGGAAAGCCTCCAAATCGCCGTTATACATGACTAACGAGTATTCAGGTATACTGTCTTTGTGATCTCCAGTTTCGGGGATGCCACGACCGCCGACATCTACCACGGGAGCGACACCAAAGCCGCCCGCAGGATTCGGCGCGAACTCTGGGACCGGGTGCAGCGCAAACTCGACTTGTTGAACGCCTGTACATCCATCGCAGACCTGCGGACACCTCCCGCCAACCGGCTGGAGAAGCTGCGAGGAAATCTCGCTGACTTTTACAGTATCCGCGTCAACCAGCAATATCGAATCGTCTTCAAGTTTGCCAAGGGCAACTGTGAGGCGGTCCGCTGCACAGACTACCACTGAGGAGCAACCTATATGCTGCCGGAATTTCGCATCGCCACCCATCCCGGTCAAATCCTCCTGGCGGAGTTTCTCGAACCGCTGCGGCTGACTCAGGCCGAGCTCGCCCGCGCCCTGCATATCCCTCTCAACCGCGTCAACGAACTGGTTCGCGGCAAGCGCGGCATCACCCCCGAGTCTGCGCTTCTGTTGTCTGAATATTTTGGAAATTCCCCCGAATTCTGGATGAACCTCCAAACCGCACATGACCTCTCACGCGCGCGTCAGGACATGCAAAAAAACATGCGCCCCGGCGGAATCGCCCGAATCAAGATTCCTGCAAAACCCCGCCGTCGTGCCCAGGGCGCAGACTGAGCCTGATAGTCAGGTCAGAAGTAAGAAGTCAGATTGCAGATTGAAAAAGCAGGGCCACTTCATCAATCTGACTTCTTACTTCTCCCTACTCCGCGCACACCGCAATCCCCGCGTCATCCGCGGCCCGTGTCACCGCATCGCCATCCAGCAACAAGCATCGTCCCGCATCCACCGCCAGGCAACTAGCCCCCGCCCGCGCCATAGTCTCGATCGTCTTCACCCCAATCACCGGAACGTCAAACCGCATATCCTGCCCCGGCTTGGCAATCTTCACCACCGTAAGCGCCCGGCTAAGCAGCGAGTCGCGAGTCTGAGAATCGAGGGTGCATCCTAACGTCGCGTCTTTTGCGACGTTAGAGCCTGCCCTGAGCTTGCCGAAGGGGTGGGAACCACGAACGCTGGGAGAGCCCGCCGAAGCCAAACTCTTCATGATCTCGCCTGCCCGTTCAATCGTAGCGTCCGTGCCTTCCATCGCCTCGACCGCAACGCAAGCCGCTTCCGCGATCACCACCGTCTGTCCAATGTCGTACTCCGCCAGCCGCCGTCCCACCGCCCGTCCATATTCAATATCCCGGCGTTCCTGCTCACTGGGAGCCCGCTTCGTAAGCACTCCCGTTTTCGCCAGCAGCGGCTCCAGCAGCGCCGCAGAGTTCTCGAGGATGATGCCCTCGTCCGCCAGAACCTTAGCCACCGCGCCCAGCAAAGAATCCGTATTGCGCGTGCCCAGCGAGAGCAGCAGCTTAGCCAGCCGCCAATCAGGTTTGATAGCGGAAAAAATCTGCTTGTGCTTAACCTGCCCCGCCATCACCGCGCGAGTGACACCCTCACCCTTAAAGGTGTCAATGAGTTTCGACAACTCGCCCAGAGAAATCCAATGCACCGAAGCTGCACCCGCCGCAGCAATCTCGGGAAACGCCTCTTCTTTAATAGCAGCGACCACCACGTCAAATCCCTGAGCCCGAGCCGCGTCCAACACCAGAAAAGGAAACTTCCCATTGCCCGCAATAAGCCCCAGCCGTGTCATAATCAAGAACGAGTGTTCATCTCAACTCTGAAGGGTGGCCCGTCCAAGCTCCGCTTGGGCGGGGTGTTGGCAAGTCGAACGATGCCGCGAGCAGCGAAGCTCCGCATTACTTAATCACTCCACGTTCCGACGCCTCAATAAACGCGATCAGCATCTCCACGTCTTCCCCGACGTCCGCTTCCGCTTTCAGCTTCTCCAGCGCCTGCGAAGTATTCAGCTTCGAAGCCAGCAGCACCCGGTAAGCATGATGAATCTTCCGAATCCGTTCCTTGGTAAATCCCCGCCGCTCGAGCCCAATCGCATTCAATCCATAAGCGTGCGTCCCGCGTTCCGCGGAAGTCTTGGAAAACGGCAGCACGTCCCGAGTAATCGTCGTTCCCCCGCCAATAAAAGCATGCGTCCCGATCCGCACATAGTGATGCACCGGACAAAGCGCTCCGACCGTAGCCCAGTCTCCCACGGTGACGTGCCCACCGAGCGTAGCCGCATTCGCCATGATGATGTGACTCCCAATCTGGCAATCATGCGCAATATGCGTATAAGCCATGATCAGGTTATGCGAGCCGACCCGCGTGCATCCGCCGCCCTTCACCGTGCCGCGGTTGATCGTGACGAACTCGCGGATCACATTATGGTCGCCGATCTCCAGCCGCGTAGCCTCGCCCGCATAAGTAATATCCTGCGGAGCAAATCCAATGGAAGTAAAAGGAGAAAAACGATTGTCCGCGCCAATGCTAGTTGGCCCGTCAATCGCCACGTGCGAAGCCAGCAAGCACCCTTCGCCCATCTCCACCCCAGCCCCAATCACGCAATAAGGCCCAATGGTGCACGAAGAATGTATCTTGCTTGTAGGATCGACAATCGCCGTAGGATGAAAAGGCATTTGTAATGGGTAATTTGCGATTTGTAATTTGGGTCGCCGATCGCCGATCCGAGGAGTCAATCGAAATTACAAATTGAAAATTACAAATCCTCTCCCGCCGTCGTCGCGCTTCCCGCATTCGCAGCTCTCGGCACCAGCCGGCAAGTCACCGTAGCCTCTGCCGCGACTTTGCCGTCCACATACGCCTTCCCTTCCAACCGCGCCGCCGTCCTCCGCCACGCTTTCACCACCACTTCAAGCCGCAACTGATCTCCCGGCACCACCGGACGCCGAAACCGCGCCTTCTCAATCCCCGTAAACACCATCAGCATCTCGTCCCGGTTCGGAACCTCGGTCAGCAACAGCAGCCCGCCCGCCTGCGCGATCGCTTCCACAATCAGCACGCCCGGCATAATCGGTTTTTCCGGAAAGTGTCCCTGAAAAAAAGGTTCCGTGATGGTCACATTCTTCAATGCCACGATGCTCTTCATCCGCACCAGTTCCACCACCCGGTCGATCAGCAAAAAAGGATACCGGTGCGGCAGAATCTTAAGAACGTCGCCAATCTCCATGCCAGTTTTCGCCGGTTCTGGTTCGTAAGTCGTAGGTTGTGGAGTGTCCGTCATGAAGTTTTCTTCAAGCCGAAGATTATACTGTAGCGCACGTTCTTCAAGCTTGGTATGGCAGCGTGCAGGTTAAGCTGTCATCCTGAGCGGAGCGAAGGACCTATGCAGTTTGCCGGCGCCAGAATGCAGATGCGCATTCCGCCAATGATGACCGTGCGGATTGCACGGCGAACCTACGGAGAGGACCACCCATGACCATCAGAAATTCTGCGTCGCGCCGCGTCGTCGTTCCGATTAGTCTCATCATTCTCTCCGCCGCCCTGTGGTCGCAGCAATCACCACAAACCTCTGCCGCCCCCACGCTCCCCGCCGACATACCCTCGATCGCCGACCGCTATTCCATGCTCCTGATGGGCAACCTCGCCGGGCAACAAGCCGTCTGGACCGCCGCCGACGGCACCCTTCACATCTTCTTTCAGTTCAACGACCGCGGCCGCGGACCCAAAACGACCAGCATCCTCAGGCTCGATCCGAACGGCATCCCCATCGCAGAAGTCATCACCGGTAACGATTATCTAAAGTCTCCGGTCAACGAAAATTATTCGCTGGAAGCCGGCGCCGCGCGTTGGAAGAACACTGCCGAACAAGGCGAAAAGAAAATCTACGCCCCCGCCTTCTACTCACCCCTCAACGGCGGACCCTCCGAGATCGCTCTGCTCGCGCACGCCGCCCTCCAGCACGGAGGAAAAATCGCCCCGCTCCCCGAAGGCGAAGCCCGAGTCCAGCGCCTGACCGAACTCGATGTCGAAGCCGCCGCGAACAAAAAGCGCGTCACCCTCTACTCCATCACCGGACTCGATTTCGCGCCCACGTATTTCTGGTCCGAAGCCGCCGGGGGCGGAGTGCAAGACAAATTCTTCGCCTCCGTGGATACCTGGGTCAGTGTCATTCCCGAAGGATGGGAGTCCTCGGTCCCCACCTTGCTAGCCGCGCAAAATAAAATCAAAGAGTCCCGCTCCGCAGAACTAGCCGCCAAACTTGCCCATCACCCCAAGATCGGAATCGTATTCACCCATGTCAATGTATTCGATTCCGAAACCGCGAAGGTTATTCTCGATCAAGAGGTCTTCGTTGAAGGTAATCTTATTGTCAGCGTGGGTCCGTCCCTCTTCTATCGAACGGGAATATGGCCTGAAATCATCGACGCCACCGGCAAAACCCTCCTCCCCGGCCTCTGGGACATGCACGCCCACGTAGGCGACAACGACGGCCTTCTAAACCTGGCCGCCGGAGTCACCACCGTCCGCGACCTGGGCAACGACATCGATTCGCTCCTCGCCCGCCGCCAGCGCATCATCGACGGAAAAGAGATCGGCACCCGCATCGTCCTCGCCGGCATCATCGACAGTCCCGACGCCTATCACGGACCCACCAAGGTTCTTGTCTCCACGGAAGCCGAAGCCCGCGCCGCCGTCGACAAATACAAGAGCCTCGGCTACGTGCAGATGAAAATCTACAGCTCCGTCAAGCCCGATCTCGTCCCCGTCATCATCGACCAAGCTCACAAGAACGGCATGCGCGTCAGCGGACACATCCCCGCCAACATGATCGCTTCACAATGCGTCGCAGAGGGCTACGACGAAATTCAGCACATGAATTTCCTCGTCCTCAACTTCTTCCCCGAGATCAAAGACACCAACACCATCACCCGCCTCACCAAGCCCGGAGAAGTCACCGCCGGGCTCGACCTCACCTCGCCCCAGGTGCATTCCTTCATCAAGCTCTTGCAGGATCACGACACCAAACTCGATCTGACGCTCACCGTTTTCGAAGACCAATACATGGCTCGCCCCGGCCAGATCTCTCCCGGATTCAAAACCGTGGCCAATCGTCTCCCCGCGCAAGTCCGCCGCGGTCTCCTCACGGCCGGAATGACTCCGCCTCCCGGTATGGAAGACACGTACAAAAAATCCTTCGCCAAGATGCTCGACTTCGCCGGACTTCTCTATCACTCCGGCCTCTCCATCGAAGACGGTACCGACAATATGGCCGGATTCGCCCTCCACCGCGAACTCGAACTCGACGTCCAAGCCGGCATTCCCCCAAGCCATGTCCTGCAAAATGCCACCCTCAACGCCGCCCGCATCATGAGCATGGATAAAGATCTGGGCTCCATCACCGCTGGCAAGCTGGCCGACCTCACACTCGTCGACGGCGATCCCACCGTCAACATCAGCGACATCAGAAAAACTGTTCTCGTAGTGAAAGATGGAGTCCTCTATAAACCCTCCGAACTTTATTCCGAACTTGGAGTGACGCCCTGATTCGGGAATAATTCCGCGCACCTCCTACCAGTTGCCCATTAGTAACCCCCCTCTGTGACATACGACCTAGACGCTACCTTCCCCACTTGACGATGATGACACCTGAGGGCCCTTTCAGAGTATTCATCGCCGCCGGCCCTCGGAGACGGTTACATGAAAATGCCGGACGCCCAACCCTCGACTTCCCTGGCTCTCGACCACGATCGCCGCCGCTATCCTCGTTATACCGTCCAGGTCCAAATCGCTCTCCACCTCGATGGCGACGACGTCCCCATGCGCCTTGAGACCACCGACCTGAGCCGCGGCGGCTGCTACGTCCAACTCCTCATGGCTCTTCCTCTAGCCGCACAAGTTCATGCCACTCTCTGGCTCGACGACGTTCCCATCAACATCCGCGGACGCGTAGTCACCCGTCACCCTCAATACGGCAACGGCATCATGTTCCTGGATTTCGAAGGTGAAGGAGAACAACTCCTGAAGCGTTACCTGGAAGCCATCACCACCTAGTGTGCTCTCCCGGTTTCTGCTTCGCCTGCTAAAAAAAATGTCATCCTGAGCAACATTAAACTAGCTTGTCATCCTGAGAGAAGCGAAGGACCTGCTGTTTACCCTTCCACCGGGTACCGGGCCCTGGGTACTGACCACTGCCCACCGCCCACTATCCACTGTCTTTCCCCATTCGCACAATCGGCAGCGTCAGCCCATTCCCCAGCGGAGCCTCCACCGTCTCCAACTCCACATATCCCTTGGCCCGATAAAACGGAACCCCGGTCAAAGTCGCTCCCATCTCCAGCCGTCGAAAACCCGCCGCCCCAGCCGCCGCCTCGCATGCCTCCAGAATCATTCCGCCAATCCCGCGCCGCGCCCAAGCCGGACGCACAAAAAATGCTCGAATCTTAGCCGCATCCCGCGCCGGATCAAGCAGCGAATCCTCGCGCCCCGCAAACTGATCGCCGCCATACAAAGTTTTTCGTTTGCTCCATCCCCCGCACCCCACCAGCACCACTGCTCCCGACGATTCTGCTCCCGCCTCGTCCACCGCGTCTTCCACACTCTCCGCCGCAAAATAAGTTCCATCCGCAATCAATTGTGTATCGACGCCATACACCGTCCGCAGCGCAGCCTCCAACTGCGCCGCCGAATAATCCCCAGCCTGCAATCCCCGCACCGAAGCCTCAATCAATTCCCGAAGCAAAGGAATATCCCGAGCCTCCGCTAACCGTATGCGTATAGCCATGACCAGTTTCTGTAGTAGCCTACGAGTCCGTTGCGCAAGCAAGATTCGTATCAGGGCACGCCTTCAGGCGTGCCGCAAATGCACTTGCATCAACCCGCCTTTAGGCGCTGAGGTCGGAGTTCCCACACGATAGCTGCATAAACAGGAGATGTCCCACTAGCCAGATTTTTTCGCCAACCGCTCCACCATAGCCCGCAGCGCATGTTGCGTCTGCGGTCTCCACCAGTCTTCCGTGACCGCCTCGAGTTCCGCCTCGAAATTGTCGAACAGCCCAACTAGGTCGCTGCGAGCATTCCACCGGGTTACCTCCATTCCCTCAGTGGGAAGCGTCAGCAGCGCCTGGCACCACTCAATCCACGGCTCACCACCTGCTCCACCGAAGCCAATTCGTCCACCAGGCCAACCTTCAACGCCTCCTGCGGAGAAATCAGCGCCCCCGTAACCGCCAGCCGTTCCGCTTGGCGCGCTCCCACCTGCCGTCGCAGCGCGGCCAGAATTATCGGAGGCAAAATAATCCCCACCTGCACCTCGCTCAGCCCAAGCTTGAAATCCCCATCAGCGCCCACACGCCAATCGCAGAACAAAGGCACAACCGTCCCGCCCGCCGGAGCATGGCCAGTGATAGCCGCCACAATCGGAATCGGCGAACGGGCAAGCGCCTTGAGCAGCGCATAGAATTCCCGCCAAAGCAAAGCGCTGGCGCTGCGATCCAATCCCAGCAGCAGCGGCACATCCAGGCCCGCCGAAAATCGACCTTGCGCGCCCGAAACAACCAAAGCCCGCACCCCGTCCTGCGGAGCCCTTTCCACCGCCTGCCGCAGCGCCGCGACCAATTCCAAATTCAGCGCATTCACCGGCGGACGATTCATCCGCAACTCCCGCACCGCACCGTAATTGGTGGCCACAATCATGCCAGTAGCTTACAACTTCCCGTCCCCGCTGTAGAGATGAGGCATCGTCTCGAAGAATTTTGGCAGTGTCCTTGGCCCAGGGTGCCCCATCCTAACGCCGCGTTTTTTGCGGCGTTAGGGTGGGATTCCACAGCCGCGTGCAGCTAAGGATTTGGATTTGATTTCAGGTGGCGCAGCGCCGGAGTCCTGACGACCGACGACGACCGACGGCAAGACGCGCACTCCGCGCCAGGACAAACGTCACCGGATTAAATTAACAATGTCACCCCACGCATGCGCCATCATGCAAGGACGCAGGCTTTTGCGCCAATGGGCGAAGATTCCAAACAGCACGCCCAGCACCGTGATCACGATCACCATCTTCACGCCCTGGTACCAGTGGCCGACTCCGAACAGCACAGCCTGCGCCACCACGGCCAGCGCGACGTTCCCCGTCAACGCCAGAGATTGTTTTTGCAAGTAGCCGCGATACACCAACTCCTCGCAGAATCCCGCGCTGATTGACATCATCACCCAGAGCGCGGCTTCCGCCGCTCCGCGCGGGTTCAGAAATGCGAGAGACTCGATCTTCGGCCGCAATACATAATTCGCCAAGACCGCGACGCCGGTGACGACAATCCAAAGAGCCGCGGCCCAACCGATGTCGCGCAGCACGTCTTTCGCGCTGCTCCAGCGTCCACCCACCAATTCCCGCACCCGTGTGGCGTTCGGAATCAACCCGCCAAGCCATATATAAAACGACAGTACCCACTCGGAGAGAATCACCAGAAGATAAAGGATTACGTTTCCGCGGTGCTGCTGGCCCGCTGCCGGCTCAAGGGTCTTCATGTGCAATAGGCCCCAAGAAATGGCCAGCAGGATCAGCAGCAGACCCAGAGTGTGCCACAAAGGCGCGACCAGCTTGGGTTTCGGCTGCGGCATCGACGGCCTGCTTGTGGGTCAATTTGCAAGAACGCGAACCACCAATTCCAAGAAAAACCCGTGAGCCCTTCGTGATCCTTCGTGTCCTTGGTGGTTCAGGGTTTGTTATTTTCGCGCCGCCGCGCACTCCGCGCAAGGACAAACTTCCCGCAAATAAAACCACGAATACAGCCCCAGATCGTGATTATCGTTCCAGGAAAATTTCAGCGCGTACTTTCCCACCGCCTCCGCCGCCAGCGCCTTCACCGCCGGCTTGAACATCGGCAACGCCCCCGGAGCCAGTTTCGCCGCTTCTCCCGGCTTGCGCCGCGCCTTCGTCCGCTCATCCTCGCAAAGCGCGCAAGGACAAGCATCCCGCAAAAATGGAAACGTATAGACGGACCGATGTCCATCCTTCCATTCAATTTCCATCCCCGTGCCAGTAGTCAAATGAATCACCACCGACTTAGGATCGTTCCCCACCCGAGGCGTAAAGTCCGGCAAAGCCATAAAAGTTAGTATCGCACGGCCCGTGTGGCGCGGGCGCCCCCGCCCGCGTGCCGACAGCTATATCGGCAGCATAGGAATAGGCAGAAGTCAGCGATCAAAATAGGAGTCGTAGTTGTTGATTGGGAACGCCAAGAGCTTTTAGCCGCGAAGCGGCGCAAGCGCCAAGGGTGCGTCGTCAATTCAAAATGAGGGTATGCGTGCGGTAAAAAACTCGCCTGGGCGCGGACAGTGGTTGCCCGCGCCTAGGCGCCGGTTCCCAGGAAGACGATCCAGCGTGAACCGGTGGAAGGAAACAAAAAGAGGGTGCACCACTCACTCGCGTTTCTTGCGAATGAATGGGCGTGCGCACCGTGCCAAGTTACAATCCGAAGATTTTCCCGCGCACCGATCCAGCCAGCAGCAACAACCCCAACCCCAACAATCCCAGCGTGCTCGGCTCCGGAGTGTTGATGTGGCCGCTGCCCATGTGCAGGCTGCCCTTATGATCGTTAGGTTCCTGATCCGTGAACGCCCAAATCGTCTGCGAAGTGCTTCCGGTCACCGTTCGCCCGGTATACAACGTGCCCTCGATATTGCCCGAGAGCGTGCAGATATACTTGTCACCTTTGTGACTGTCTATCGTCCAATCAATCGTCCCGACGAAGCTGCCCGTGAACAGTGTGATCGGGTTCTTGTTTTGTCCGGTTAATTTCTTGGCCCACTGCCCGACGCCAATGACGTCAAAGTACGAGTTCGTGGCCGAAAGCGTGCCTCCCGTCCAGATCCCGCCGCTAGTCCACGCCCCGGTCCCAAAGCTGACTGTGCCCAGTGAGTGTCCCGCACCCGCGACGATATTGTTCCAGCTCTTGAGTTCAGATCCGTAGCTGGTGATGCCGGAGTCGCTGAACGTAACCGACCCGCCCGTGTTCGTGATGTTAATCCCGCTTGCCCACGCTGACATTGGTATCAGCAGCGCACAGCAAGCAAGCAGTACCGCAACTAGCCTCATGATTCCCTCCACAGAATTTGAAAGACCCTTTCCGACAGCCCCGGGTCCGCGGGTTGCCGGGATCAGCAATGAGCAATGCTCAATGGTCGAAGGGTGCGTCTTTGAGAAAGGAGATTGCAAGACTCGAGACTCAAGACGCGAGCCGTTAGAAGAATCGAGGGAGGTCGACCGCCCACAGCGTAGTCTCTCAGGAAGAAAAAATCTGTGCGATTGGTCACCGTGTGAAGTGACGATTCAAGTGCAACCGTTTGCAGAAAAACGAGATTTTGTTTGTGCCTTTGGAGATTGCTGATGGGGAGGTTGACGATGGGCGCCCCATCCTAACGTCGCGTCTTTTGCGACGTTAGGGTGGGCATTTTGACTTCCATCGAGCCACCACTCTTTGTCAGTCTTGAAAAAGTCAGTCTCGAAAAGCCCAACCCAGATTCAAGAAGCCCAACATCGCGAGCAGCTGCTTATGCGAGCGCTCAGTGTTTGGCTCCGTACTTCGATAGGATGCTCGCCTGGGGCAGTAACTGTCCCGTCTCGTCCGTTAACCAGACATCGTAGCGGTAAAACATGATGGGTCCGAGAGCGATGCTTGGCGCAAGGCTAACGAAGGTGTCGATTATTTCTTGTATACCTTGATCGAGCGACTCATGCTTTGGCGTGGAGAAGGAGCTTTTCGAAAGAAAGCCCCATTCCGTAACCCACAACGGTTTCCCTCGTCCCAGCTCGTCCGCATCCTGAGTTAAAGTGCCGCGAACCGACCCCACAATATCTCCCGGCCAGGGGTAGATATGTGTCCCATAACCATCCACCTTGTACTGAGAGTTATCCAGATAATTGAACCCGTTCACATTTCGCAGCCTCGCGACTAATGCCGCCGGGTGAGACATGTGGCGCCACGGTTTGTCCCACTTATCGCTGCCATGGGCCATTCCGAATGTAATAATCGTGGAGTGCGGAAAGTAATTAGGATCGCGGATCACCAGCGCAGCCGCCTTGAGGAATTCGCCATAACCACGCAACCAGGTTCCGATTTCTTTCTCAGACGCTTGGTGTCCAACCGGTACGTCGGCGTCATAGCAGCTGGTGTCAAATTCGTTGCCGATTTCGAAGGCATCAATACTCAGATTGGCGGCTTTTACGGCATCGAGTACGGCGCGCAAATGCTGAGTAAACTTGGTCAAATTGATTTGGCTGAGTTTCCCGTCACCGCCTGACCATCCACAGATCTTTTTGAAATCGTCTCCTGCATTGGCAAACGGCTCGTCATAATCCAGATACGCTGGCAAGACGTTGACCAGCATTTTCAAATTGTTTTGCTTTACCAGCCTGACTTCGTTGACGAATTGATCCAAAGCTTCCGGCTTTCCTGCCGCGGAAAGAACATCCCGGAACCATTTGGTATGCAGTGAGCGGATACCCTCGATTGTCTTCTGTTGAGTCGACGCACTCGCCTTAGACAGATTGGAACGGTCAATGCCAAGTTCCAGAGCCGACTGTGCCAGCGCGCGAAGCGAAGATACAGCAAGGATGCAGGCAAGCAATACGGAGAAGGCAGGGGAGTATTTCAACGGACACCTCCGGCCAGATTTTACGCCAGCGGGTGTTCGCATTGCGGGGTGCCTGTGATCTATCAAGAGGTTGTACCCACCGCAGACGCGCCGCCCGTTGGCCAAAACCTTACGCAGAAAACTCGCAGAGAAAACTGAGTTCTCTGCGGTTCCTCTGCGTTCCCTGCGTTACGGTTTTGACCGGGAGCTGACTAGGCCACATCTATTTCCCACCCGCGCCGCCCACCACCGATGCCCCAATCACGTCTCCGTCATCCGCCCCCTGAACAAAAGCAATCAGCCGTAATCCCTCAAGCCCAGTCGCGCCCTTGATCTTCACCGTCACATCGCGATCAAAGTTCGTCCCCTTGCCCACTGTCCCCACCTTGCTGATGCTCTCCGCCACCGCCACATGACGAAGGTCGCGTCCGCTGTTCTCGCCCGCCGAAACGTGCGACTCCGCATGATCCAGCGCCACCGCTACCAGGATGTCAGCCTTCCGCCCTTTGAAATCCTCCGGCAACGCATCCACCGCAAGGTGAAGGCGAATCGTCTTCGGATCCGTCAAAGCCACTGAAGACATCCGCACCGCAACCTTGGCCCGCCGCCGCGCACTGTCGATCAAGCGCTCAGCCGCGGCAGAATCGCTCCCAACCACTTGCGCGTTTCCATCGACCACCAGTTGCGGCGTGAAAGGGCTGTTCAATCCAAAGCGCCGCGCATACTCTTCCTGGCGGCTGGTAAAAGCGCCAGACGAGTAAGCGTCCTTCCAGCCATCGTGGTCCCAGTAGTCCACGTGTTCGCTAAGCACAATCAACTGCGCTCCCGCGATCGGTTGTGTCCCATCCAACTTAGCCAGCAGCCGATCGGCCGGAGGACAACTGGAACATCCCTCGGAAGTGAACAGCTCAAGCAGCACCGGCGAAGCAGCATCGCTGCGAGCGTCTTTAACAGAAACGTCGGACCCAGCCGCGCTTCTGTGCCCGGGAAGATCCATAAGAAAAACAAAGAGAACCACAAGAGTAAGCGTGAGAGTGAAAACCAAAGCAAGCCTGGCGATCTTCATATCGACCCCGTTCTTTCCTGCATAAGTAGATTCCGTGCCCGCCGAAAAGTTCCGTCCACTCCAAACTCCGATCAACCTCCCAAAACAACAAGCGCCCAGCCGAGCGCTCCGCTAGAATCGCGAGAGACTGGCCACTGGCAACTGATCACTGGCCAGTGTTTTTCATGGACACCGCCCGCATAGCCGCACTCCTGGAGCCTTTCCTGAAATCCCCGCTTTCCCCCTGCCAGCTCGATCAAATATCGATATACATCGATCTATTAAAACGCTGGAACGCCCGCATCAATCTAACCGCCATCCGCGGAGAAGAAGAAATAGTAACCCGCCACTTCGGCGAGTCGTTGTTCATGGCCCAACATCTTTTCCCCGCTCTCAAAAAAATTTGTCATCCTGAGCGCAGCAACGGCATCCGCGAAGCGGATGGTGTGGCGGAGTCGAAGGACCCCTACGCAACCTCTGTACCCGAGCCGCTTCAGGGAGTTCTCCCCGCGCTGCCAAGTCCTTCCCGCGTCCTGGACATAGGTTCCGGCGCCGGCTTCCCAGCCCTCCCCCTCAAACTCTGGGCTCCGACCATCGACCTGACTCTGATCGAATCGAATCACAAAAAAGCCACGTTCCTCCGCGAAGTAGCCCGAGCGCTTACATTGACGAACGTCAATGTAATAGCCGCCCGAGCCGAAACCTTGGCCGCCAGCCCCGAGTTCCCCCGAGTCGACGTAGTAACCCTACGAGCCGTAGAGCGCTTCGAGACCATCCTCCCTCAGGTCGTGACCTTCCTGACCCCGAAGGGCTGCCTGGCTCTCTTAATAGGAGCCGCTCAACTCGCCCACTTGACCACCCTGGAATCGATAGTTTGGCGCTCCCCGATTAGTATCCCAAAGTCACATTCAAGGGTGTTGTCAGTTGGTGTACGTCGTTAAAGTGGAAGTTTAGTCGCAGAAAATAGGGTACTTTCTAAGCTATAGGAAGCTATAAACGATAATTTATCGTAGAAGTGGTAAATAATCGCTGACTTCTCATTGTGAGACAAATGGGTGAAAAGTGTTTCACGTGAAACACTTCTCAATCTTGTCATCATCAAAAATCTGTCGCTAGGCCCCGCCAGATCATTGGGACTTGAGAAACGTTTCACGTGAAACACTTTTCAATTTGGTAAGTCAAGACTGCTGGTCGCCGTGCCGACTCCCCTTCCGCAGAAGTGTTTCACGTGAAACATTTGTCCTGATTTACACAGAAATCTCAGAAATCTGGCATTGCTTTGGTAAGGGCCATAGGAATATTCTGACATTCTCTGACCCCCGAGAAAACAAAAACATGGGACGCATCATAGCTGTTGCCAACCAGAAGGGTGGCGTCGGAAAGACTACGACAGCCATCAACCTTGCCGCCTCCCTAGCCGCCGCCGAGGTCAACACGTTGCTGGTTGACTGCGATCCCCAGTCGAACTCTACCAGTGGGCTCGGCTTGGTGAAGGATCCGGAGCGCGTCAGCATCTATGACGTGGTTATGGGCGCGGCCTCGGCCGAGGAGGCGCTGCGGCTCACCGAGCTGGAACAACTCTGGCTGATTCCATCGCACAAGAACCTGATCGGCGCCAACCTTGAGCTGGTGGGAGCGGAGCGGCGAGAGTACCGTCTGAAGGAGGCTCTGGCTGGCTTGCGCGATCGGTTCCAGTTCATCGTGCTCGACTGCCCTCCGGCGCTGGACCTGCTTACCTTGAACGCGCTGGTTGCGGCCGATGGGGTGTTGATCCCGATGCAGGCCGAGTACTTTGCTTTGGAGGGGGTGTCGGAGCTGCTCGACACGGTCGACAGGATACGGGCGGAGCTGAATCCTGGGTTGGTGGTTGAAGGGGTGGTGCTCACTATGTTCGATGAGCGGACGAACCTGGCGCAGCAGGTGGCGGAGGAGCTGCGGAAATATTTTGGAGACAAGCTGTGCTCGACTACGATCCCGCGGAACATACGGCTGGCGGAGGCTCCCAGCCACGGGCTTCCGGCGCTGGTGTATGACGTGCGGTCGCGGGGGGCGGAGAGCTATATACGGCTGGCGAAGGAGATCCTGGACCGGCAGGCGGCATCTGCCGCTCAAAATGCGCCCGCGAGCGGGCCTGGGGAAGCAGCTTAGATCGATATACGTAAATATTTATGCACATCGATATAATGCCTTGCACTTGCGCGGAGAAAAATGCAGATCCCTCACTTCGTTCGGGATGACAAGTTGGAAGGAGAGATTCCTTGATGACTACATCGAATGCGGCGGTTGATAAGACGGCTGGCGATAAGACGGGTGATAAGGCTAGGGCGGGCAAGATCAGCGAGAAGCTAGCCGAGAAGCGTCGGGCTTTGGGACGGGGGCTGGAATCTCTGCTGCCCGGGCCTCGGGTTGTGGCTCCCACAGTTCCGCAAAGTTTGCGGACGGATGGGGCGCCCGCTCCCGCCAGTTCTCAGGAGGGCGGACCTTCGGCGGATTTAGCCACTTCCGCTTTACCTCCTTCTTCTTCCGCTACTTCTCTTTCTTCCTCATCTGCTGAACCGGACGTCTTGGATCAAGTGCAGGCGTCGGCTGCCGGGTTCGCCTCGGAGGGTCAGCACACCTTTGAAATCGCCCTCGATCAGATTGCGCAGAATCCTTATCAGACGCGGACGGAGTTCGACCAGAACGCGCTGGCGGAGTTGGCGGCTTCGATTCAGGCGCAGGGGGTGTTGCAACCGATCGTGGTCAGGCCAATGGCGGCTCGGCTAGGGCGCTTCGGGCTGACCACAGTTGGATCGGAAGTCGTGAGATCAGAAACGGCGTGGCTCAAGGCGGAGCCTGTTGAGGTCGCGGCCCCCGAAGGCAAGGAACGGTTCATCCTGATTCTGGGGGAGCGGCGTTATCGGGCTTCGAAGATGGCGGGGAAGACTACGATCCCGGCGATCGTAAAGCGCGTTTCGGAGCAACAAGCGGCGGAGATGACGCTGGTGGAGAACCTGCAGCGGCAAGACCTGGAGTGCCTGGATCAGGCGACAGCGTTCGCCACGCTGAGCAAGCAATTCGACATGACGCAGGAGGAGATTGGGAGACGGGTGGGAGTGTCGCGCGAGCAGGTATCGAATTATCTGCGGTTGCTAAAACTGCCGGTCGAGGTGCAAAACGCGCTGCGGAGTAAAGAGCTGAGCTATAGCCATGCGCGATTGTTGCTCTCGTTAGCTGACGCGGCAGAGGTAACGAAAGTGGCGCGGCAGGTCATTGCGCGGAAGATGTCGGTGGCGCTGCTGGAACAGCTGGTGATGGACAGCCACATGGCAAAGGCTCCAGAGGTAGAACGAAAGGGTGGCGGGGCGCGGTGGGTGGATCCGAATGTGCGGGCGGAGCAGCGGTCGCTGGAGGCGTTGCTCGGAGTGAGGGTACGAATTCGGGATCGCAACGGAAAAGGAAAAATCCTGATTGAGTACGGGACGATCGACGAGTTTGATCGGGTGGTGCGGATGCTGAAGGGGAAGTAAGGGGCAAGTTTCAAGGCTTCAGAGTTTCAAGGTTTCGAAAATCAAGAATCCCAAATGGGACGGGGTGGTGGAATCCCACCCCTTCGGCTTCGCTCAGGGCAGGCTCTTGCGCAAAAAAAACGCGCAAGGATGGGCATCCGGCCAATCGCGGCCCCAGGCAACTTACCCGCGAACCGAGCGCAGCGGATAGGCGTTGCCATCCAACCGAAACGTCAATTCGGCGACGAGCCATGCCAGGTCGCCAGTTCCGTCGACCCCAAACATTCCTTTCTCGCGCTGTGTCGTCTTTTACCTGCCGTTTCCGATTTGATCAGTAGAGGGCTTCCCGTTGTGGAGGGAGACCCCAGGAGGATGTATGAACCGCACACACTTTGTCGTGAAGGCCCAGTTCTTGCCGGCGCTCCTGTTGTTCCTGAGTTTGTTTGCGTGGACGGCAGCGCACGCCCAGATCACGCCCCTCGGCGACGCCTACACCAACACCGCGACACCGACCAAAAACTTCGGCGCCGCCGTGTTGCTCGATGTCGATGGCGCCTCCCAGACCACCTACATTCAATTCAATCTGGCGTCGATCCCTGCCACGGCCAGCGTCAGCCAAGCCACGCTGAAACTCTATGTCAACACCGTCACGATCGCCGGCAGTTTCAACGTCGATTTCGTCAACGGCGCCTGGTCGGAGGGCACGATTGATGCCAACAATGCTCCACCTCTCGGAGCAGCGATCGCCTCGAACGTCAATGTCACAGCAGCGGATAAGAACCAGTACATCCTGGTCAATGTCACCTCGGCGGTGCAGGCGTGGCTGAATGGCAGCGAGACGAACAACGGGCTGGCGCTGGTGGCGAACAGCACGTTCAACGCGACGTTTGACAGCAAAGAGAGCACGACGACGAGCCATCCGGCGGAGTTGGACATTGCATTTGCGGGCGGGGATGGAACGATCACGGGAGTGACGACCGCGAGCGGCAGCGGGCTGACCGGAGGAGGCACGAGCGGCACGCTAAATCTCAGCCTGACCAACGCGTGCGCGGCAAGCCAGGTGTTGCAGTGGAGCGGCAGTGCGTGGGCTTGCGCATCTGCGGGTACGGGCACGATCACCGGCGTCACAGCGGGCACAGCCCTGACCGGTGGCGGCACCAGCGGCAACGTCACCCTGAACCTGAACACCAGCCAGGTGCCCCTGCTGGCCGGGTCCAACGTCTTCACTGCAAATAATCTCTTCGAATCCACCGTCAACTTCAACGGACTCGCGTCCTTCGCCAACGCGGCCTTTGCAAAGGTGGGGATTGGCACGAGCAGTCCGCTCTCCTATCTCGATGTGATCGGAGGGAGCGGCATGCATACCCTGATCGGCGATCCCGGTTGCGGAAGCTTCGCCGCCGTCGGCTTCCTTACTTCCCCCTTCAGCGATTGTACAAACTACGCTCTGTTGGGAGATGAATCGGGAGGAACCTACATCAATGCTTCGGGCAGTTCGGAGACCATCCACTTCCGGATCAACAACGTCGATGCAATGGATCTCTTCGAGGGGCCCATCTACGACGTTCTTTCTTCGAATTCCCTCGTCGGCATCTTCAACAGCAGTCCCGCGGCCGCGTTGGACGTCGTCTGGGACGGTGCCTCAGAGATCATTCCATTCGCCGCCGGCGGCAGCGGAGGTTCCTGCGATATTGATGCGAGCGGCGACCTGCACTGCTCGGGCGTCATAAGTGGAGGCGTACCGGTTGAGGGCGGCACTCGCATGGTTGCGATGTCGGCTATTGAGTCGCCGGTCAACTGGTTCGAGGATTTCGGCTCGGCGAGGCTGGTCAACGGCGTCGCCGTAGTCGATCTCGATGCGACCTTCATCCAGACCGCCAATACTACGATGGACTATAAGGTGTTCCCTGTGCCGAACGGTGACTGCAAAGGCCTGTACGTCACCAACAAGACGGCGACGTCGTTTGAAGTGCGTGAGCTGGGCGGCGGCACATCGAGCGTGGCTTTCGACTATCGCATCACGGCAGTGCGGAAGAACTACGAGAGCGTCCGCTTCGCCGACCATACGCAAGAAATGCAAAGGTTATCGCGCAGCCGAGAGGCGAATCGAACGGGAACGCAGCCGCGGCCACTCGGTCCGAAAAAGCAGCTCACGCCAACCCCGACGAGGGCAGCCAAGTCCGCCGCTACGCCAGTCAGGTAGCCGAGACTGATCCGCAAGCGACTGCCGCTAAGGAGCTGTATGTTCGGGGACGGGCAGCCGTCCCCGAGCCCGTCCCCAATTACTCGTCCCCGAGGACCGTAGTTTTGTGGGGCGCTCCGCGGCCAAAGTATACTCCGACCCGGATTCCGGCTCGGGTGCGGATTCGGGATCGCAACGGAAAAGGAAAAATTCTGATTGAGTATGGGACGGTCGAGGATTTTGATCGGGTGGTGGAGGCGCTGAGGGGAAAGTGAGGTGAAGGTCAGAGGTCGGCTAGGCAGGACGTATGCGTTCCACTGTCCCACTGATAAAAATGCCTTCCCTAGTTGGCTTGATTTTGAGTCTAGCTCCTTCAAGGTTGTGCTCTCTGTCAAATTCAATACACAATTGCTCCGGCAGAGGCGGAAGCGCAGGCACAACGTGATCAGGGCCGATTCTGTATCCGTCTACCCTGAATTCTGTATTTAGAGCTTTTGCAATTTCTACAACAGCGTAGAAACTGGCGGTTACCTTTCCGTTCTCGTAATTGCTCACCTCTGACCTGTTGACACTCAGCTTTTCTGCGAGACCCCCCTGCGTCAGGCCGCGGCCCTTGCGAGCCTGCCTTATATCCCTGCCGAGTTTCTTGCGACGGTCCATTTTAAGAAATGTTAATATATTGACATACTTAAAATAAATATGTGAATATATTAACGTGAGCGCTTTACGGGCTGACAGACTTTGCGGTTAAATGGGAGGGCCGCCGTGGTCGAGGCTATGCAGCATTCAGGAGAAAAGATTCACTACTTGTCGTTGGCTCTGGACGCTAGACTAGCGATCAAGGCCCTGCGACAAAAATCTGCGGCCGACATTATCGCTCCTCAGTTGCGCGACTCGGTAAAGACTGCGCTGGATTCTCTCAAGGCGATAAATAGGGGAGGCGAGCTTTACGCCCGGTTGGGCGAGCTTGAGCCCTACGAGCATTTTGAGCAGATGTACACTCTGCGAGAGGTCGCAGCATCTCTGAAGGATTCGAACCTAGTGGAGGAACTGCAGGCTCTGTCTGAATCCGAACGTCCCAGTTCAGAGGCCAGGGCCGCAGCGCTAAAGTTCTTCTCCGAAGTTGAACGTCGGGCGCTTCATTACTACAGCGATCCTTCACTGTCTGAGCAGGGCGGGTGAGGAGTGGCCGAAGTTCGCGACCAACTCGGTCACGAGTTGGCCGCCCTCCTCGCGTTAGTGGATTCGATAGTCGCCCCGTGTGAACTACCGCAAGGGGCGGTTGCCTACACGGCGGCGTCTGAACAATTCCGCAACCATATCATCAAGCTTGGGGAGAAGACGAGCCAGTACCTTGCCGCTTTTCCCCCTGAGGCTGAACAGGTCGGCGAAGAGGAGGAGGACTTTGGCAGCCCTCCCGGTGAACTTGCCGAGATCAAGTCAGCTTGGAAGCAGCTGCACCCCTACATCAGGCCCGCAATTCAAGCTGACACGCTGCATCAACCGACATCGCTCGTCGATGCACTTACGGCTCGGTTTCGCGAAATCGCTGGCTTCGATCAGGCCACGTTCACCATTTTCCATTCTGAAGAATTCAATTACTTGCACCTGTACGCAGCCGAGATTGCGGGGCTTACAAACAAGTTGGCCAAGCTCGTGGGTGCAGCCGAACTCCCCGAGTTTGGCCTAATAGGTATCCCAAGCTCACAGTCCTCTGCGCTATTCCTGAATTGCCTAATCGCCCACGAGATGGGCCACTACGTCGCCGCCAAGAAGAGGTTCCTCGCGTACATTTTGGGAGAGGCGGAGACATCGCTGAAGCTCACGATGAAAGAGAAGTACCCAAAGGACAAGGACTCCTTTCTCCTCCCAGCTAGATTGGCCAAATGGGCCGAGGAACTGTTCTGCGACCTATTTGCAATACAGCTAGTGGGCCCGTGCTATGCCTTCGCCTATATCGAACTGTACGACCAGCTACAGTTGCTGAAGTTTGACGGAACCCTTCACCACGAGCGGTTGAAGACAGGACTCGATTTCTACCCGCTCTATCCTTCCCATCCATTTCGTGTACAGCGCCAGGCGGTCATGTTGAAGAACTCCGGCTGGTGGCCGCACCTACGGAAGATGAAAACCCGACATGCGGGTCTCTTGGAGCACCTGATCGCTGTGTCAGATGACGATCACAAGGACGCCAACAGCGACAAACGACAACTGATCGAAGCCTTTCTGTTGATAGTTCCAGAGGTTGGCCGTTTTGTAGGCGAAGTAACGGGAAATCTCGACGACCATGTGCACGAATTTGGCGCGTTGAACTCGACCATCTTGGAGTATCTGAAAAACGGAATTGTGCCTTCAACGCTCAACGTGCGCGTTGGTGACAAGGTCGAGACGGGTGTGCGACCCAGTTTCGTTACGCTAGTAAATTCCGGCGTGAGTTTCTACCTGGAACGAATTCCGACTCTTATAAGCCGAATCGCGGGTGCAACGATTGATTCGACGGAACATCGGGTTTTCTGGATGCGTAAGGTCGAGGGCTGGATAGCAAAGGCGCTTGAGGACGTGCGCCTGCGAAAGAGGGTTGCAGATGCCGGTACTGACGGCGAAGCACATTGACGAACGTCTGAAGAAGACCATAGGCGAATCAGGAAGCCTGGTGATTACTCCGCTCTTGGAGCCGACGCGTGTGCTGGATAATGACTCTATCGACCTTCGCCTTGGAACATTCTTTCTTTTGCCTCAGACTCCGCCCGAGCCTTTTCTAGATCCGACGGAACCACGCGCTGCTAAGCGCTCGCACATGCGGATCCACAAGCCCTTGGGTGACTACTTAGTGGTTCCCGCCCATCAGACAGTGTTGGGTGCAACTCTCGAATTCATAAAGCTTCCCAATGATTTGTGCGGACAAATACTCACAAAGTCCTCGGTCGCCCGAACGTTCCTCGTGATCGAGACCGCTCCCTGGATACACCCGCTGTACCGCGGGTGTCTGACCCTTGAAATCGCGAACGTGTCGAACACGCCGATTCTGCTGTACCCCGGCTTCCCCATCGGCCAGCTAATCCTGATGGAACTGGACGAGCCCGTGGACGAGAAACAACAGTTGACGTCGACATACGTCGGGCCCATCGAACCCGAAGCTCCAGACCTCAAGGATCCGAAGGATGTGCTCCGTCGTATCGGCGTCGAGCAATATAGGGATCCACACAAACCTACGTGGCAGCCGACTCGCTTAGTTTAGGTTTCTGGTGATTTGTGTCCGATTCTTCTTCCAGGCCGACGGCTAAGCAAACGCTGCTGCGGATCTTGTTGCCGATGCTGGGGACGGTTTTGTGCCTTCGGCTCTATCTTCATCTTGTGCGGGTGCAACATATTTATCCGGGCGGACATCTGGTTCATCATCTTTTTCTTGGGGTCCTGATCGTAATTCCTGCGGCGTTCATTCTGGCTTTTGGTGCAGACGGCCGAGTGCTGGCGTTTTTGGCGCCGGTGGCTCTGGGGATCGGGAGCGGAATGATTCTGGATGAAGTGACTTATCTGGTGGCTACCAAGGCTAGCGATTCCGATTATGTATCTGGGGTTTCACTGGGTGGTTCGGTTGCGTTTGTCTCTCTGGCGGTGATTTTGCTGGTGGGAATTTATTGGGCGCGGCGGGATTGAGAGTAGAACTGACATCGTAGATGGCGCGGGGAATCTGGGGAGTAACAAGTGGACAGCCGCACCATGCTTTGGACGGCGGCAAAGGTGAAAGTGGGGATTGCGGGCGGTTCTTGGGCGGAACGCGGAGTTCCCTACGACAGGGAGCACAGGGGACATAGGGGAACCCGGGGAGTAACAAGTGGGACTCCATTCCTGTTTGGAGTCCTGGATTGCGTGCGCCACCCAAAACGAAAAACTAAATCTGGCTATGGCGAGGTTGGGCTTTGTTCCTGTTCTTGCGCGGATAGGCGTTGCTTTAGTTGGACGGCGAATTGTTCTAGCTGGGGTTCTGTGAATTGCACGTGACCTTCCACTACCAGGCTTATCTGATCGGCGCCGTCATCCTGGAATCGTACTTTCTGGATGGTGGCATTGGGCTGCGCTGAGGTTGGGAGCGTGGCCTTGGGATCGGCGGCTTTTTGCAGGGCGGAGAGGAGCGCGGCGGCGATTTGCTGGCACAGGGTTGCTCCCAGGTCTCCGTTGCGGAGGGACTCGCGGAGGAAGCCGGTGGCCTCCACGCCGGTAATTTCGGACGCTAGAGCCATGCCTTGATTGCCGGGGGTGACGGTTGGTTCGGACGTTGGTTCGATCGTTGGTTCGACCGACGGAGTCAGCTTGACCTCTAGCGTGGCGTCGCCTGCGGCTACTTCCATGGGAGTTTGACCGGTGGGGCAGACCCAACGCTCGAAGTGCAGGGTTGCGGTTACCAGGGCGGCGGGAGCTAGCGGGGTTAGCGTGGCTTGCCTTACTTCGATGCGCTCGCCACAGCGCGGAGAGCGGGTGAGTGGCGCGCGGAGAATCTCGGCGACGTTCAGCTGCAGGTCGGAAAGATCGGCTCGTAGCTGGAGACGGAAAAGATTTTGGATGGGTGCGGCTGCCTGGGATGTTTCGGGGACGGACTTCTCTTGATTGACTCGGGAGACGGCGCCGGTGGTTGGGATGATGACGGACTGGCCGGCGATGGTGATCGAGTTGGTTGCTGGTGGAAGACTGAAGGTCGCTTCCTGGCCGGGAGAGAAGAGGATGCTCATTTCTCCGGCTAGGGATAGTTGTTCGTTTTGAAACGCGGCTAGCGCTTTGTCTAGAGCGGCGGCGGATGCGACTATGGGGTCGGGTTCCGGCTTCGCGGTGTGAATGGATTGCACCAGCGTCTTGATTTGTCTGTCGAGATCCGCATCGGCTTTTGCCAGCCTGGCAATGACTTCCTTCAGTCCGGATTTTTGCGCTTCGGAAAATGAGCTGAGGAAATTCTGGTTGCCGGCGCGAGCTTGCTCCAGCGCCTGAGCTAGAGAAACGGCCTGATCCGCGGGCGGGGAGACTTGCTGCAGAGAGTGGCGAAAAGTTTGCAGGCTATCGCTGGCGGTCTGGGTGTATTGCGCTATCTTGGCGAAGGCGGCGAGCTGCTCGGGGGTGGCTTGCACGGCGAGGGCTTGGCGAAAGCTCTTGAGAGTGTCGTCGGGGTCGAGGCCCTCGCGAAGGGAGGGACAGTCGTGCACGCAGATCAGGGGGATGGAGTTGCGTCCTACGGCGCCGCTGCTTGAGCCGTCGCCGATATTGCCGCCACCACCGCCTCCGCGCTGCGCGCGCGCTGTGCCGGGGGTCGCGATCAAGGCGATTGCCAGGAGCAGTGGTGCTGCTGGGGCTCGACTGGATTTCGGGTTTGATGCAGGCCGGGGCACAGGGGACATTGTACGGGCAGAGCGCGAGCGTGGCCAATGTGGGGCGATTACTCAGGTACTCACTGGACTTGCGGAAAAAATGCGACAATAGAAATGGCGGGTCGCAACTCCATAGTTTACGTAACTTTACGTTGGAACTTACGTTCGAAATATGGGGGAATCTTGCCCGGAATGTTGGGCTCGAGGTTGCGCAATTGAACTCGCAACAGTACGCTGCACGCTGTCCTGACGAGTTCAGGTTTCGCGGTCGCGCGCGCAACTCGGGCCCAGGTTAGCGCCTACAGAACGGGCGCGAACCTGGGGCACCAGTGGCACAAATTGTTTACGCAACCTTGGACCCTGCCCTTGGTTCTAACGCTGTAGTCACTAACTGATGCCGGTTACACAAATACCGTCTCGCGATCCGTTGTCTCGCGAACCACTGACTCCGCCCGCGGAGCAGCGCGATTTGTTTGAGGCGCAACATTGGGAGACGGCTTACCGCGGGTTCAATCCGGATGATGTTCCGCATCTTCTGATCCAGTTGCAGGACGACCTTTCGCGGGCGCGGAAGCGGGAGGCGTTGTGGTTGTCGGTCATTCTGCATTTGTTCGTCGTGATTCTGCTTTGGAACAGCGAGAAGCTGATGGGGCTGTTGCCGCACCGGACGGTGGATCTGGCGATTACCAACTCGAACCAACCGAAGGACGCTACGTTTCTGGAGTTGCCGCCGGATGAGCAGAAGGTGACGCGGCGTCCGGATGCGAAGGTGATTTCGGATAAGGATCGGATTGCTACCAGCAAAGCGCCGCAGATTAATCGCCAGGAATTGAAGAAGATCTTGGAGAGCATGCATCCGGGACAGCCGGGAGCGGCCGTGCCCGCGCCGCCGGCGCAGGGACAACCTCCGCAGAATCAGGTGGCGCAGAACCAGGCGCCCGCGGCTCCGCAGCCGAGTGCGGGATTTGCGCAGCCGCAGCCTAGCGATCAGATACCGCGGTTGCAGACGCCTCCGCAGAACCGCCCGAAGGTGAATTTTAATGCTACGCAGACGGCGGGCGATGCGATTGCGCAGGCGATGCAGGGGGCGGCGGAGAGCCGCGGGCATTACGGTTCGGGCAGCGCAGGCGATTACGGAATCAGCCAGGGACGGGGCGGGTACAAGGCGCTGGCTCCGGCGGAAATTCTTACGGACACGATGGGCGTGGATTTCGGTCCTTATATGACGCGCATCGTGCAGATCGTGAAACAGAACTGGTACACGCTGATGCCGCCATCGGTGTATCCGCCGATTTTGAAGCAGGGAAAGCTGGCGCTGGAATTTGTCATCATGAAAGATGGCACGGTGCAGGGGCTGGTGCGGGACACTACTTCGGGCGACGTGGCTTTGGACCGGGCCGCCATGGCCAGCATTACCGCTTCGACTCCGTTTCCGCCTTTGCCTAAGGAATTTCCGGGGAAACTGCTGGGGCTGAGATTTTATTATTTTTATAATCTGGATCCTAATAAAGAGATGAAGTAGAAGGGCATTGCAGAAGTTAGAAGTCAGATTGCAGAAGTGAAAAGCGCGCTCTAGTACGCTACCATTAGGACATTCGCGGTTTTGCTGCATCCAATAAAATAATGAAGATTCGACTGCTGTTGCCGCTCTTTATCGTGCCGACTCTGGTTTTGCTCTCGCTGCCGGTTTTGGCGGAGGATGTGCCGGAGGCTTTGCGTCCGCCTAAGGGGGCGACCATGGCGATCGTGGTTTTTGAAGACTTGCAGTGTCCTTCTTGCGGGCGGACGGCGCCGCAACTGGTGCAGGCTTCGCGGACTTATAAGATTCCGCTGGTGCAACATGATTTTCCTTTGCCGGCACACAACTGGTCGTTCGACGCGGCGGTGCTGGCGCGGTACTTCGACGCGCATGCTTCCAAGGGGATCGGGGACGAGTTTCGGGCGACGGTGTTTGCGCATCAGTTGGAAATCTTTCCGCAGAACTTGCGGGGATTTGCCGAGAAGTTTGCGAACGAGCACAAGATTGCGTTGCCGTTTGTGATCGATCCGGATGGGAAGCTGGCGGCGCTGGTGAAGGCGGATAAGGACCTGGGTACGAGCCTGCACATCGACCATACGCCTACAGTCTGGCTGGTGAGCAGCAAACATACGGGCAAGCCTTATGTCGAGGTCACGGATACTTCTCAGCTTTATGCGATGATCGACGCGATGAAGAAGGATTGAAGAGGGCGGAGGGCAGAGATGAAAAGTTCCCCCAGCGGCTGAAGCCGCACCCCTTCAAAGCAAAAACAAAACCAAAGACAAAAGCCCTAGCGGGACGCTTCCGTGGAATCCCACCCTTGCGCAAAAAAAGCGCAAGGATGGGGCACCTCGGCCAAAAAAGCAAAAATCATAACTGAGTTTTTCCGCAAGCTGTGAAGCCGTGCCCTTTCAAAACTAAGGCTGTTCGGGACGGCTGAGCTGCAGAAAATTCTTCAACTTATCAAACGACGTGAACCAGGCTTCCACGGCCTTGTCGTAGCCTTTCAGGTCCACAGATCGTTTTTCGAAGTGCTGCGCACAGCGCTGAGCATGGTGCTCTGCATCTTGCTGCGGAAGACCGGCTTGGCCGGTGACCACTAAGGACATGAAATATCACGAAGGAACTTCGTTAACTAACTTCTTTATCTGACTTGGGCGCGCGCCTCCAGTTTTTCCAGGCCATCCATGGTGCGCGCCAGGATTTCGTCGGGAGTTCCCTTGGCTACAACGGGCAGCAGCAGGCCGAGATTTTTGTAGAAGTGGATGAGGGGCGCGGTGCTGCGGTCGTAGGCTTCCATACGCACGGTGATCGACTCGGGACGATCGTCTTCGCGCTGCAGGAGGCGTCCGCCGCAGCGATCGCAGACGGATGCGATCTTGGGCGGACGTTCGGTGACGTGGAAAACCGCTTTACATTTTTCGCAGGTGCGACGGCCGCTCAGGCGACGGACAATTTCGTCGATGGGCAATTCGTAGTTCAGGACGGCGCTGATCGAAATCTGTTCTTTCTCCATCAGATCCTTGAGTGAGACGGCTTGGCCTAGGGTGCGCGGGAATCCGTCGAGGATGAAGCCGCCGCAACTGAGCAGGCAGTGGCTGCGCTCGCGCACCATCTCCCAGACGGTGGCGTCGGGTACCAGTTCACCGCGGCGCATGAATTCGAGAGCGGCCTTCATCGCCGGGGACTGGTCGCACTGACGCAGCTTGCCGGCGGCTCGGAAGACGTCTCCGGTGGAAAGATGGCAGGCGCCCAGACGCTCGGTGAGGAGTTCGGCTTGCGTGCCTTTGCCTACACCCGGGGCTCCGAGAAGAATCAGCCGCCAGGGGTTCTTGGTTTCGGCGGGGAGCACGGCGCATTTCGCTGCGCTCTCTCCTGAAATGTCGGCCGACGGGCCTTGTAACCACTCGATACGATCGTTTTTGATAGTTGCGCTCATGGTTGGGAGTTTACCGATAGGCGCACCGCTTGCAGTGACGGTGATCACACCGGCTAGGGACATGCGGTCGTGGGAAGCGGTACGTCCAAATTCGGAGACTAGGAACGGATCGGGCCCGGTATTGTTTTGCAGTTACCCCAGCCATTTGTTCCCCAGGTTACGCCGAGGGAGTGGAGTATGAGGGCGTCGCCAGGCGTCAGTTTGCTGGCGTCGGCAACAATCTGATAGGCGTAATAAACCGCTGGATCGAGCGTGATACACCAGGCTTCGTGCCGGATCAACCCTCCACAGTGCTCGCAAGCCGCATCGGCAGAATAGCGATCGCCGTGAGAGGTAACAGGTAGATGATCAGCCATGGATAAGTCCTATCTTCGTACAACGGAAATTGCGCACTTACGTGGCAACTCTCTAAGACCGCGCTGTGAAGGCATCGTAGGATGGCCGGGAATGGTGGGCGGTGGTTGGCATCACAGGGATTAGTGATCGAGGTCACGCGATGATCTGGAGGAGCAGCCGCTCCATTAAGCGGTTTGCTACGGAATGGCTAGCGGTTCGCTCGTCTTGCCAGGGCGGCGAAAAACGGAGCGCCCCATGCGCCGATGGCGAGGAGGGAGCCGAAGAGAATGATGGCATCGAAGCTGGAACGGCCTTGGCGCGAGAAGTAAACGTCCTGCAAGTTGAGCCAGAGGGCGAACTCATCGAGCGTGAGCGCCGCGCCTACTCCGTAAAGCAGTGACATCAAGGCGCTGGCGAAAAGTGAGGACGAATCGCTGCCCGTGCCGAATTCGCACAGCCAGCCATAACCAACGGCTAGCAGGAGCAGGATTCCGGGCACCAGGTGGTGGACGTGGCGGCCACCCACGATGATGTAGTGAAACGGTGGAATGTGGTGGCGGATGCAAAAAACCATTCCGCGCACGATGGCAAAGGTCAGAAAGAAGCTGATCGAGGCGAGAAAGAGGCGGCGGCGGGGCCGGTCGGCAATATGTTCGCGCAGAAGCGGGCCCAGGCGGGTGCGACGGAGCAGCCCGAGTAACAGGGCTATCATCGCCAGCAAAAGCAGAAGAAGAATTGTGGCGTAGATCCAGTGCATGGGACATTAGCAGTCTACTGAAAAACTCGGTTGCTCGGCGCGTCGCTCCCTCAGCGGCTTGAAAACTCAAGTAGAATGTCATCCAACCTACGTATCCAATACAGAGGGCCTGGCAACTTGCGCAAATTCAGATCGCGTTCAACATTTCTTCTCTCCACGTGTGCTTTTCTATTCTTACCCATCCTCTTAAGCATCGTAACGCTGGCGCAGCCCGTGCGTCTGGAATTGGTCAATGGGCTCAAATGGCGGCTGATTGGGCCGTTTCGTGGCGGACGCGCGGTCGCGGTGGCCGGCGTGCCGGGTGACTCGACGACGTTTTATTTTGGCGCGGTCAATGGCGGAATCTGGAAAACAACCGACGCCGGCGTTACCTGGACGCCGATTTTTGGTGGGCAGCCGGTGGGATCGATCGGGGCGCTGGCCGCGGCTGCCTCCGATCCTAAAACAATTTATGCCGGAACCGGCGAGAGCGACATTCGGGAGGATTTTTCTTCGGGCAATGGCGTCTACAAATCCACTGACGGCGGCGCAACGTGGCATCACATGGGATTGGAAGATACGCGGCAGATCAGCCGCATTGTGATCGATCCACGGAACCCGGACATCGTTTACGTTGGCGCGCTGGGACACGCTTACGCTCCCAACCAGGAGCGCGGCGTTTACAAATCTGTCGATGGAGGAGCGCATTGGGCGCGGGTTCTCGATCTGGGGCCGGAGATTGGAATTTCAGATCTGGCGATGTGCTCGTCTGCGCCGCAGGTATTGTTTGCGGGCGCGTGGCGAACGCATCGACCGCCGTGGACCGGGTATGCACCGATCGATGGACCCGGCAGCGGGCTTTACCGTTCCGAAGACGCCGGTAAGACCTGGGCTCGTCTGACGGGTAACGGGTTGCCTGACGGCGATTGGGGACGGGTGGGTGTCGACGTCGCGCCTGACGGCAAGCGTGTGTATGCGCTTATCGAAGCGAAAACCAATGCGGCGCAAAAGTCCGGACTTTATCGTTCGGACGATGGAGGCAACACCTGGGCGCTGGCCAATGCCGATCCGCGCTTGACCAGCCGGGCATGGTATTTCAATCGCATCACCATCGATCCGCAGAATCGCGACGTGATCTACATGCCGAACGTCGCTTTCTACCGCTCCGAAGATGGCGGGAAAACAATTTCGGTTGTGCGCGGCGCGCCTGGCGGAGACGATTATCACCAGCTTTGGATTGACCCGAAAAATTCCGCCAGTATGGTGCTCGCAACCGACCAGGGAACTACGATCAGCCTGAATCGCGGCCAGACGTGGAGCACCTGGTACAACCAGCCAACGGGGCAGTTTTATCATGTGACGACCGACAACCAGTTCCCTTACACCGTGTACGGCACGGAGCAGGATAGCGGGAGCGCCGCGACTTTAAGCCGCACCGACCACGATCTGATCACACCGCGCGACTGGACTCCGTCTGGCCCCAGCGAGAGCGGATCCATGGTCGTCGATCCGAAGGACCCCGACATTATTTACATCAGTGGGACTTACGGTACGGTGGACCGCTACAACAAAAAGACTGGGCTGAGCCAGGACATTGCTCCGTGGCCGGCCTTCGCATGGAATGCGGAGATCTATGAACGCAAATATCGTGATCCCTGGACTCCGGTGCTGGTTCCTTCTCCGGCGGAGCCGACGGCGCTTTATCTTGGGACGCAGTATGTGATGAAGACGGTTGACGGAGGACTGCACTGGCAGACGATCAGTCCCGATCTCACGGGCGCGACCGGCGATGCGCACGATCAAGGCGCGGGCAAGACGCCTGGTTCGCTCACTCTCGAGCAGGCGAAACGCATGGGCTATGGAGTCGTGTTTACCATCGCGCCATCGCCCCTTGATCGCAATCTGATTTGGGCGGGCAGCGATACTGGACTGGTTCATGTAACCCGTGATGGCGGCAAGAATTGGAAAGATGTAACTCCGCCGGGAGTGAGCGACTGGAGCAAGGTTTCGCTGATTGAAGCTTCGCACTTCGATCCCGCCGTGGCTTACGCCGCCGTCGATCGCAGCCGCGTCGACGATCAAACTCCCTATCTCTATCGCACGCGCGATTACGGAGCGACTTGGCATCTGGTGACGACCGGACTTGCGGCTCCCGCATTTTTGCGCGCGGTTCGGGAAGACCCGCAGACCAAAGGTCTGCTCTTCGCCGGAACTGAACTTGGAGTTTACGTGTCGTGGGATAACGGAGACCATTGGCATCCGCTGCAATTGAATTTGCCGGTCACTGGAGTGCGCGATCTTACGATCCACGGAGATGACTTGGTGGCGGCCACGTTTGGACGCGCTTTCTGGGTTCTCGATAACATCACGCCGCTTCGCCAGGCGCGGACGGTTGACGCGAATCGAGCGGGTGGCCCGTGGTTTTACAGCCCGGCCACGGCGATTCGCATGGATCACGATTCTTTTTCGGGCTCGCCGCTTCCGCCCGAGGAGCCGACGGCGGAGAATCCTCCGAATGGCGCGATGCTGGATTATTTTCTGCCTTCTGCGGCGAACAGCCTGCGACTGGAAGTTTTTGATGCGCAGCAGAATCTTGTCCGGAAATTTGTTTCGAACGATCGTGCCGCGGGAGACCAGTCTTCGCAAAGCACGTGGAAGCACCAGCCGTTACCTGTTGCTGAGCGCTGGTTTCCGAAGCCTGAAGTGCTTGAGAGGACTGCGGGCATGCACCGCTTCGTATGGAATCTTACCTGGAGCAGCACCGGCGGGCCGGCGGCGGATGAAGAAGCTGAGTATCGGGCTCCCAGCGGGCCGAAGACCGTGCCGGGAACGTATGAGGCTCGCCTGACGGTGGATGGGAAGACGCTGACGCAACCGCTGAAAATCATCATGGACCCGCGCTCGCCGGCGACTCCCGAGATCCTTGCCGAGCAGTTGCGACTTGGACGGCAGATCTTTGGCGAAACCATCGAAGCGCGGCGCGCACTGGCCGAGATTGGCTCGGTACAAAAACAATTGGCGGAGGTTCAACAAAAACTACCGGCGCAGAACGCGGCGCTGGCCGAGGCTCAATCCGCCATTGGCAAGATTCTCACAAATAAGGAACACGCCTACGGAGAGGGTGCCGGGCTGCAGGATGCCAACACGGGGCTGGCCTCCGCGCTGCGAGTGGTCGAGAACGGAGATCGCGCCGTGCCCTCGCAGGCAATTGCGGTTTACAACGAGTCGAGCGCTGAGGTGAAAGCACGCATCGCAGAATGGAATGGATTCAAGCATTCTCGATTAACGCAACTGAACCGGCAACTGCGGGAGGCCGGGGTTACTCCGGTTGCGATTAGTGAAATTGAGGAGCAGGTGGAATTTTTGGTTTCGCGGTAGAGCGTTCAGACCGCGAAGTAGCCAGGGTGGGCGTCACTTCTTACTACCATGTGTTAAACTTTCTTTTCGCAAAAAAGATGTTTCATCATGCTCTTTTCTAAAGAATATGTGGGCTATCTCGCCCGCGAAGTTTCCAAAAAACTGGTCGCGAGCGGTCTCATTGAGACCAAGGCGATGCCTGTGCTGAACGAGAAGGTGCACGCCGCTTTGCAGGAAGAATTGGCGCTCGAAGACCGCATTAACGATGAAGTGCGCGTCATCCTTGAGGCTTATTCCGAGGAAATGCAGAAGAGCGGCGCCAATTACCAGGAAATGTTCCGTAAGGTGAAAACCGAGCTGGTCAAGAAATACAAGGCTGTTCTTTAATCGGAAGCCTGAAATAACGAGGACGCGCCCGCCGTGCGATTGAGCCGCGATAAAGTCAACAAACTCGCCCACGTGATTACCGACGCGGTTGCGGAGTTGGATGAAGTCGACTTCATCGAGGACCGCAACACCATCCGCCTGGAAGTGCGCAAAATTCTTGAAGAGTTGCTGATGCAGGAAGCCCGCATCGACCAAGCTGCCCGGCAGAAAATCGAAAGCCAGCGCCGCACCATTATCGAGGGCTCCGAGGAATGGTCGATTCTCTACCGCAAGTATTACAACGACGAAGTCAAGAAGCTGGGCGTGTAAGCACGCCCGGTTGCCATCCGCTTTCATGGATCGCATCGTCTTCGAATCCGTAGGCAAGATATTTCGCCATCGTCCGGCGCTGTTCAATTGGCTGGGACGGGAACGGCGCGGCGAAACCATTGCCTTGAAGGATGTTTCGTTTTCAGCGGCGGCCGCCGAGGTTCTGGCGCTGCTCGGGCCGAACGGCAGCGGAAAGACTACAGCTCTCAAATTAATTTCGACCATGCTTCTGCCCGATGCGGGAGCGGTGCGCGTGGGCGGATTCGATGCGCGGCGGGATGCCGGTAAAGTCCGGCGGCAGGTTGGCATTGCGGTTGCCGCCGAGCGTTCGTTCTTCCCTCGTCTCTCGGCGCGGGAGAATCTGGAATTCTTTGCCACGCTTGACGAAGTTTCGCGTGGCGAGCGAGCGCAAAGGATCCAGGAAGTTCTCCGCGATACCGGTCTCGAAGAGCAGGCCGACATACTGGTGATGAAGTTCTCGAGCGGCATGTATCAGCGGCTGGGAATTGCGCGAGCGCTGGTGAAGCGTCCGAGCGTGCTTTTGCTCGACGAACCCACGCGCAGCCTCGACGCCGGTACGACGGCGCACTTCTGGGCCACGATCCGCGGCTTGGCCCGGCAACAGACCACTGTTCTGCTCTCTACTCACAATTTTGCGGAAGCGGCAGCGGTTGCGGATCGCCTGCTCCTGCTGCATCGTGGCGAATTGCTTGCCGATCGCGCCGTGGGCGATGGCGAAAGCGCGGAGGCGATGCGCGGTTTCTACTTTCGCATGACCGGCGAGATCGAGGAGAAGATTTGTAATTTGTGATTTGTAATTTGCAATTTTGGTTTCGGAAGTGGGCGCTCGAGTTTCCGGACTTGAAATTACAAATTTGAAATTACCAATTACAAATTGCTTATGACTTCGACCCTCGACAAGCTCTACGCCATCCTGCGGCGCGATTTGCTTACTGCGATTCGCCACCGCAGCGGTTTTATCGTGACCCTGGTCGGAGTGTTTACCGAGTTGGCGGCTTTTTATTTTCTTTCCCGCGCCATCGGCCCCGGCTTTCGGCCCGACGGGGTCGAGTATTTTCCATTTCTGTTGGTAGGAACCGGCGTCTACACTTTTTTCGTCATGAGCGCGCAAGCCTTTCTGAGCGCGGTGCAGGAAGCGCAGCAGACGGGAACGCTGGAAGTGCTGCTGACGACCTCCACGGCCCCGGCGGAACTCGTGATTCTCAGTTCGATTTCTGCTTTTTCGGGAAGCCTGGTCAATCTGTTGGTCTATCTTTTCGCGGGCGTGGCAGTTTTCCGGGCATCGATCCACGCCAACTTGGTTTCTTGTGCGGCCGTACTGCTGCTTTCTCTGGCCATCGCTCTGGCGTTGGGAATCGCGGCGGCTACGCTGCAGGTTGCCTTCCAGAAAGGCTCGGCGCTTTTGTGGCTGCTCGGTTCCGGCCTCTGGTTTCTGAGCGGAACCATGTTTCCGATCGACAGTTTACCCCGGCCGCTTGAAGCACTGTCGCGCGCGGTTCCGCTGACTTACGCCATCACGGGAATGCGCGAGGCGCTGCTGGAGGGAAGATCGATCACGGCGATGGCTCCGACAGTGGCGGTCCTGGCCGGATTTGGCGTGGTGCTGCTGCCGCTGGCGCTGGCCGGTCTGTCGCTCAGTTTGCGGCGGGCACGGCAGAATGGAACTTTGTCATTTTATTGAGCATTTTGATTCGCGGTGCCGAGTTACTGCCCTGTCGCGTTGGCACCGGGGAAAGCCCTGTAGTACACTGCCTTTACTCTTAGTCTAAATCTGGGGGATAGAGTCAGCTACCTGAGCGACTGGCTTGACCAACTATGAAGGAAAATCACGCCCCTTACGACAAACGGCAGCAACCCGGAAGCCCAGGTGTGGGAAAAAAGGTCTACCAAAAGCCAGCGTTTCGCCACGAAAGGGTGTTTGAGACGCTCGCTCTATCGTGCGGCAAGGTCGTATCCGTCACTGGCCCATGTCAGTTCTCGACCAAAACCTCCTGACGCTGGACAACTCCGCCAGTGCGCCGGACGCTACTGGCGCGGTACGCTCCGCTTTAGTCGCGGATGTTTTGCGCGGCAGCGGCCTTTTGTTTGGGAGCGCGCTGGAGGGTGGGCGTTCCGTACGTCTGCGCGTCCACGGGGAGAGCATGCTGCCCACGCTTTGGCCTGGCGATGTAGTTGAGATCACAAGCTGCTCGCTTGCCGATGTGCGGCCGGGCGAGATTGTGCTGGCGCGGCATGGGGGGCGCCTCTTCCTGCATCGCCTGGTTGCGGCTACAGCGGAGGGATTCGTGCTGCGCGGCGATTCGATGCCTGGCGCTGACCCGCCGTTTCCTTCGGATGCGCTGCTGGGCCGTTTGAGGGGTATGGTTGACGGGCGGTCTCGATCGGTTCTGTCGCGTGCCCTCGGAACAGTGTTCTGCCATTGCGGCCCCGCGCGCCGTCTGGCACTGCAGCTTCACCAGCGCCGGAAGCCATTGACCGAGGAAATCCAAAATCCGGAACGTAGCATCGAAATGGGCAGCCTATGATGGCCGCGCCTCGAAAAGTTGCGTGCGTCGAGATCGGCGGGATTCCGATTGCTCTGGCCACTTCGGACGACAATTTTCTGGATCTGCTACGCAGGCGTTATGACGGGTTCCTCAGTTTTTCGCGTCCCGAGTTCGAACTGGAGTTTGATCTGGTTCCGGTAGGATCGACCTCCGAGGGCGACGTTCGCGTGCGCCGCGAGGGCGACGACTGGCTCATCGAACGCGGAGACTTCCGCGCCCGATGGGACCCGCGCACAGGACGAGGCACAGTGCGGCAAAATGCGAACCCGTATTCTCTGGATTCGGTGCTGCGTATTCTGCACAGCCTGATTCTGGCGGAACGCGGCGGATTCCTGCTGCATGCGGCTAGCGCGATTTGCGATGGCCGGGCCTATCTTTTTTCGGGCGTATCGGGAGCGGGGAAAACCACGATGACGCGGCTGGCGCCGGCGGACATAACGCTGCTCACCGACGAAATTTCCTATCTGCGGCCGGGCGCTGGCGGGTACTCGGCGTACGGCACTCCTTTTGCGGGAGAACTCGCGCGATCGGGAGAAAACTGCTGTGCTCCGGTCGCTGCGCTCTTTTTTTTGGAGCAGGGCCCGTCGAATCAGGTTGACGAGTTGTCGCCGGCGGAAGGGGTGCGGCGCCTTTTGCGCAATACGTTGTTTTTCGCCGAAGACCACGATCTGGTGGAGAAGCTTTTTGCCACGGCGTGCGATTTTGTGGACACGGTTCCCGCCCGGCGTCTTACGTTCTATCCTGACGCCAGGGTGTGGGACGAGATCCGCAACCTCCAGGGGGTTCCGCAGCATGCCTGAGAATTGCATTTACATCGCGCGCAGTTCCGCGATTGCGGCGCGGGCGCTGGCGGGCGAAATGATGGTCATGAATTCGGCCGATTCGACCTTCTTCACGCTCAACGAAGTGGCCACGGCAATTTTTCAGGCGGCCGACGGTCACACTCCTCTGCACGATATTGTGCGCGACCGCGTGTGCGGGCAATTTGATGTCGATCTCGAACAAGCGCAGGCTGACGCCGAGCAGTTCGTCACTGAACTCTCCAGCCACGGCATTCTGATTGTGTCCAATCAACCTCTGGCTCCGGAGACTCCGTGATGAGCCTGATGAGTGAAGTAGGGCAGAAGGCATTTAACCTGGGCGTGCCGCTCGCGGTGCACATAGATGTCACGTATCGATGCAACGAGCGCTGCGTGCATTGCTATCTCGACCATGACGACCACGGCGAGCTGACCACCGGCGAAATCAAAGACATGCTCGATCAGCTGGCCGAGGCCGGCGTTTTCTTTCTCACGCTCAGCGGCGGCGAGGTGTTTATGCGCCGCGACTTCTTTGAGATTGTCGAATACGCCCGGCGCCTGATGTTCAACGTCAAGATCAAGACTAACGCCGTCATGATTCATGAAGCGGAAGCGCGGAGGCTGCGCGAACTGGATGTGGACACCATCCAGATCAGTATCTACTCGCATCGACCGGAAGTGCACGACGCCATCACCAAGCTGCCCCATTCGTTCGATCGCAGCATTAAGGCGATTCGTTTCCTGCGGGAGCAGGGGCTGCGAGTTACGATCGCGAATGTATTGATGACGGTGAATTCTTCCGATCATATGGCGGTGCAAAAACTGGCCGCCGAACTGGACGCGCATTACACGCTCGACCCCACGATTACGCCAATGATGGACGGGGGAACCGATGTTCTGGCGCTGCGCATTCCGGGGGAAGAACTCACGCAAGTTTTCCAGAATCCGGCGCTGGTTGGGAACCAGGAGGAGTTCTGCGCGCCTCCGCAGCCGCCGTCGGAGAAGGATCTTGAAGGTTACTCGTGCAGCGCGGGCCACTCTTTCTGCTACATTTCGCCCTACGGCGATGTTTTCCCTTGCGTGCAGTTTCCCCTGCCCACGGGAAATATCCGGCAGCAGAAGTTCCTCGATATCTGGAATTTTTCTCCGCAGATGAAAGAGGTTCGCTCCATCCAGGCTAAGGATCTGACCGTCTGTTCGTCGTGCACGCACGTCACCAGTTGCACACGTTGCCCGGGGCTGGCCTATCTGGAAGGAAGCATGCGCGGGCCCTCCACCGCGGATTGCGAGAAGTCGTTCTACCGGACGGGCATACCGACGGCGAATATGCTGCGGCAGGGGCTGTCTAAACCCCGCCGCACGGCGCCACTGATCCAGATTCAGCCGCTCGAGATTCAGCCGATCGGGGTTGCGCCCGATACGAGAATACCGGCTATTTGCAGCTGATATATCCGCAGCTTTAGAGGCGGGGCTATTGGATTTTGCCGGCTGCGGTTTGACTGCGTTTTAGATCAACGACTGCTTCCAGTGCGGCCAACTGCTCGAGGATGCGTTGCAGGACGGCGCGAACCTCATGTGTCGCTTCCTGAAACTTCAGCGCCGCGCCGATTCCCATGTCGAAACGAACCACTTCGGCTTCCAGCGAAACATTAGTATGTTCGTGGGAGAAGGTAAGTTTCAGCTGCGCTCCGGGAAGCAGCAGGCCGCTGGTTTCAATGTAGCAGCCGCCCAGGCTGAGGTTGGTAACGATGCCCAGCATGGGGTGCTTCAGAGTGCTGCCAGAAATTTCCGTCGTGAGGCGGCCGCGCACGCGCGGATAAAGACGGCGATTTTTCGGACTGGACTGACTCCGCTTCTGCAAATACATGCGTTTGTCGGCCTCTGAGAGAATTTTTTCCGCATCTATGCCGTCTTCGGGATAAATCGCTTTGCCCACGCTGAGCGACAGGATGTCTTCGTTGCAAATGTCTTTGCCCGCTTGCTGGGCGAGGTCTCGCATCTGTTCCGCCTTGCGGGCGGCAGCTTCGGGGGTGAGCCCGGGCGCGATGACCACGAACTCGTCGCCGCCCATGCGCGCCACGTAATCGTACTCACGGCTGGTTTCCTTCAGGGAGTGGGCAAACAGCCGCAGCACGCGGTTGCCTTCGAGATGGCCGAAGCGGTCGTTGATCTGCTTGAAGCCGTCGAGGTCGGCGACCATCACGGTCAGCGTATTGTTGTCGCGTTTGCAGCGCGCCATTTCCCGATCGAGTTGCAAAAATAACGAGCGCGCGTTGGGCAGGCCGGTGAGGAAGTCGGTGACGGCAGAGCTCTCCGCCTGCTCGTACTTCTTCGCGTTCTCGATGGCCAGCGCCATCTTGGAACTTACCGCCAGCAGAATGCGCAGGTGGTCGGAGGTAAAGAAATCTTTCTCCGCGTGATAGAGAGCGACCACGCCGACCACGCCCTGCAAGCCTTCGAGCGGAACCGCCAAGGCTGAGTTCAGCGTGCTGTACTTGGAGCTATCGTTTAAATAACCGGGCTCGACCGAAGGATTGCCATTCAGAATCGGCTTGAGGTTTTGTGCGACCCAACCGGAGAGTCCCTGTCCAACCGGAATGCGCAACGAGGCAAACAGGCGGAAGTTGTCGCCATTCACGTACTCGGGTACGAGTTCGTCGCCGTGGCGGACATAGATGGCGATGGCATCGTAAGGCATCGCGCGACGCAGCTTCACCGCGAATACCGAAAGCGTTTCGCCCAGGCTGAGGGAAGCGCCGAGATCCTGGCTGAGTTCGAAAAGAGTTTGCGCCTCCTGACGGGCGGCGGCGATGGAGCTCAAGAAGCTGCGCTCTGGAACCTGGCGGCGCCCTTGTGCCTCGAACCCCGCTGCCGGCCCGTGAGACGGCTCCGCGTTCGCGTCTGCATCTTTGACTTCCGTGGATAATTTTTGTTTGCCAAGCTTGCTGGTGCGCTGGTGGACCAATTGTTCCAGGTCCACATATCGTTGTTCGAGCACACGGACAACAGCCGGATCGAAGGACTTGCCCGATTCATCGACCAGGCGCGACATGGCTTCGTGCAGTGGCAGGGCGCGGCGATATTGGCGATCGGAAGCGAGCGCGTCCAGAAAATCAACCGCGGATAGGATGCGGGCCCCAATCGGAATCTGCGTCCCCTTCAGCCCCAGCGGATAACCGGTGCCGTCGAACTTTTCGTGGTGGGCGCGCACGATGGGCACGACTGGGTAGGGAAATTGGACCCGCTCCAGGATTTCCGCTCCCACCAGCGGATGAATCTTCATTTTCTCGAATTCTTCCGGGGTTAGGCGGCCCGGTTTCGAGACGATGTGCTCGGGAATCGCGAGCTTGCCAATGTCATGCAGCAAAGCGGCGGCCTGCAGCGCTTCCATCTCCTCTGGCTCAACGTTGAGTTCCTTCCCCACTTCGACGGCGTAGACGCGAACGCGCTGCAAGTGGTCGTGGGTGGTCTGGTCCTTGGCCTCAATGGCGAGTGCCAGGGCTTCGATGGTGCGCATGTGCAAATCGGCGATTTCTTCGACGTGCCGTTTCTCGTTCGACAGCTTTCCCAGATAAAGGCGGTAGGAGCGATAAATGAGGTACACGACCGGGAGGGTCAGCAGCGAGGTTTGCCAGTCGGTGAAGCCGTGCAGCCAGCTGATCATGCCGACCACGCCCGCGCCTACCAGGTAGTAGGGGAAGCTCCAGAAGTAACACTCCGACCAGATCTTGCGCAGCGACCTGCGCTCGGTCAACGAGATGACGGCCGCCACCGGAAGCGTATTGGCCACAAAGTAAACGGAAGCCGCCAAAAATAACGAGGTGGAGGGATTACTCACCGCGCTGTGCGACAGGGCATAGCGGTAGGTGAAAAAGGTGACCGCGACGGCGAGCGCGGTCGAGCAGATGTTGAACGCCATTTGAATGGGGTTCAGAGACTCGAGGTCAAAACACTGGACGACGACGGCCGCGCAGCCCATGACGATGATTTCCGGCAAACTCAGTTCCAGCACGCCCAGCAACAGGAACAGAAAGTTGACCGACATGGTGCCGGTAATGCCGGGCAGGTTTACCTTGAGGCGCGAAGCGGCCAGGGCAATCACCAGATAACAGAAAAACTTAAGCGGATTGGCGCTCCTGGCGTGGAACACACAATAGGTCAGGACAGTCGTCCCGCAGATGAGGACCACAGTGATAAAGACGCGTGCTACCGAGCGTATTTCCCTCCACGATTGAGGGCGACTTTTCATTGCGGACGAACCCCTGCCTGGGAAAGCCGGCACGTAATTCCCCACGGCAAAAAACGGCAATAACCATTGATAACAGGCAGCGGACGGGCAGCAAAGGATTCGGGTATTTCGAGCTAAACTTCCGTAACGCGGGGCAGTGACTTTTGGGCTCCCGATTGCAGCCAAGCCAATGATGAACAGCGGTGAAGGGCTGGAGTGGAGGCCATATTGGGAGATTTTAGAGTGGATTTGCAGCGCTGAGCGAGCGACGGCCGAGCTGCTGCTACGCGAGCTGTCACGCTACCAATTCACGGTCCATGCGCTCGCGTGGGTGCGGACGGCCTCGTTCCGGAGCCTGGGCCTTTTCGATATCTATTCTCCCGCCAGTCGTTGCGCCGACCTCGGTTGCCAGCGACAGCCGCTTCATTTCGAATGCCGTAAAGCCGAGACCCAGTCCCAGCAGCGTGATGACAACAAGTGCCGCCAGCATTGGCAATGCCGCAAGTTTTGTGTCCGCAGTGGTCTCAAGAGGCGCCGCCGGCGTAACTTGCGCGTGACTGCCGCTGACTGCCGAAGACGCACCGGATCCGTCCGTTGGCGGATCGACAGGGCTCAGATCAGTCTGCGAGGCAGCAGAAATTGGATTTGGATGAGGATCCAGCGTCGCCCACGGATTCGGCGGATAGCGTGACAGGTACAGGTACACGTCCGCCACCTCCTCTTCAGTCAGGTAGTAAAAGACGGGCATCCTGCCACGGAATGGCTGTGGTGGCTCGCCCATGACGACGGGAGCGCCGTGCGTCACCTTGCGAATGAATTCGGCGCGGCTGGTGCGCAACGGCAGCGTGTTCAGGGGCGGGATCGCTCCCGAATAGAGTTGCTGCGGAGTGGGATTTGGCCCGGCGGAGTTGTGGCAGATGTGACAGGTCGACTTCACAATATGCTCGCCCACCCGCACGCGGGGCTCGCGCACAGCTAACTGTTGTAGTTGCGCGCCGCGCACACCCGCCAGTGCGCGCAGGTACGCAACCAGCGAATTCACTTCGTCGTCGCCGAGATGCGGAAACGCCGGCATGTCCTGGCCGCCGTGATGCAGCCGATCGAGCAGCATGCCCTCGGACTGCCGCGCCAGTTTGGCCGCGTCGGCAGGACTGATGTCCATGCCCGCTGTTTTCATTCGCTCCATCACCGTCGCCGAAGAAGTCGCGCGTACCGGATTGATAACCGAGTTAATTTCCGGAGGCGCGCCCTGCCCTTGCTCGCCATGGCAGCCGCGGCAATTCATGCGGTATAGGTCCGATCCATGCAGCGTTACGGTTGCATTCGCCAGCTCGGGAGCCAGTCCCATCTGCCAGCGGGCGAATTCCTTTTCTGCCAAAGCCGATGGCGGTCCCAGTTGCCCAGTCTTGCCCATGCTGGTTTCGTCGAACGTGCGGTGCAGATGGTTGAGCCAGCTTTCTCCCGAAACGGGGGCCGGCGCGGATGCGTAATTCCGGCCGGCGACGACCATGCCGAGCGCCGAGGATTGGAATACAAAGCCGGCTGTCATGAAGAACGCAACCGCGCAGATGAGGGCAGCGATTGATCTCCCGTTTCGCATGGGGGTGACCTCCAGAGCCTCAGCTTGCGCCAGCGAGCGGCGAAGGTTGTCAACCCCATGTAGCCTTTTTGTCTATTTCTTGTACGTGGATTCGGTAGTGCTCGGCCCCTAAAAACGGAATTTCAATTGAAAGGATTTGTGGCCTCGCTAAAGCGATGCCCTGATACGAAACGCAAAAAAACAAAAGCAAATGCGAGAGCGTTTGCTCGACGCTGCCGTGGAATCCCATCCCTTCGGCTTCGCTCAGGGCAGGCTCTTGCGCAAAAAACGCGCAAGGATGGGGCACCCGGCGCTAGTTACCGTGCGGCTGAAGCACCTTAGAAGTGAAACCCGAGTTGAGCCGTCAGCGCACGCGGTGTCACATAGTGCGTCCCGCTGAAGGTCGAAAGGAAGTTATACAGCGCCAGTTTGTTGGTCAGGTTGATGGCGGTCAGCGTGAGGCTCCATTTGTAACGATCGCCATGGAACAGGTTGTCGTGGCCGAGCGATAGATCGAACAGGTTGCGCGAAGCAATGCGCGGCGGATTGTGGTCGTCGTTCTCGGTATTAATCGCCGGCACTTTGATGAGACTGGATCCGAACTGCGAAGCCAGGCACGGGGAAGGCAACGGAGTGGTCGGGGTGGCGTGGACGCCATTGCAGGTGAACCCAGCCTGAAATTCCTGATCGGCGCTCAGCGGGTTTCCGAAAACATCTTGTAAGCGCACGGCGGGTTGCCCTCCGATTAAAACCGGTTGACCGTCGGGCAGGATCGACTGCGGACAATCGTTGCCGTTGCTCGGACTCCCGAAACACGGTGCATTGCCGGCCACCAGGCCGCTGTCGTAACGCCAGTTGAAGCCGAGCCACGGGCCACGCTTCCAGGGCTGGTATTGCAGGTGGGTGGTCTCGTTAAACTTTTCGTCGTGGTCGATGCGAAAGGGAAGTCCAGCGCCGGTCGCGACGGTGGCACCGGCCCCGCCGATCTGGGGCTGGAAGAAGCGGGCCGCCACGCTGGAGAAGACCATCTGCGCCGAGAAACCATGCAGATTCGGCACGCTCACGCGGCCGGCGTATCCGGGGATCTTGGCATTGTGCCACTCAATGGGGAAGGTGATCGGAGTGTTGCCGAGCACACTGAAATCGTATCCGTTGTGCGTATACTTCGTGATCCACTCGCCAGAAAAGACGAGGTACTTGCCGAAGGCTTGCTCCAGTCCGGCGTGGAATTCATTGCGAAAGCCCGGACTCAAGGGGTTCGACTTGAGTGCCGAACACGAGAGCAGCGGATTCAAGACCGGGTTGCTGCATCCCACGCTGGAAAGAATCAGATTCTCGTTAAAAGGAGATTCGAGGGTGCGCGCGTAGGAAACGCGAAGAATCGTGCTCGTCTTCTTGACGTTATAGGAGATTCCGATACGGGGCTCGGCTTGGCTGGCTGTCGTAAGACCGTTGTAGAGATCGCCGCGCAGGCCCAGGTTCATCGACCAGTGGCCCTTTGTGATCGCGTCCTGAATGTAGAGAGCCAGCTCCTTCACGTCCGTGCGTCCTTTGAAGAGGTAGGGAATGCCGCCGCGTGTCAAATCGTAAGGAGCTAGGGTCGAGTTGAAAACAGGGTAGAAAAGCGGGTTCGGATTGTAGCCTTGTCCCTGGGCGTTCACGTATCCCAAGGACTTGTAAGTAGCAAGAGTGTTGGGCAGGTTGGCGCCGCTACACTGCGAGGGATCCGTGAAACCCGGAATCGGAACGTAGGGATTTGGGTGTGGAGGGAAAACAGTGACAGGTGACGCAGTGATGCAGGGAGCGTTGTAGGCGGGATCGACGATGCCGATGGTGTCATTCTCATCGAGAAATGTTTGTTGGTAAACGACGCCCGCTTTAATGTTATTCACCCCTTTGACGTGGGAGAGATCGGATCGAATGCCGGTGTTGGTGAGGGTTCGGTTCTGCCCTACCGACTGCCGCTGCAGGCTAGGCGGTCCAAGGTCGGCGAAGTGGTCGCTGCTGGGATAGTAGTTGTAATCGTCGCGGCGCACGTATGCGCCTAGCGTGAATACGGAAGTGGTGCTGATCAGGCGTGTCCAGGAAGGGGCAATATTAAAAGTCCCAATCTTGGAGCGCTGGTCGGTCGTGCCCACAGTAACACCGGGAGTGAAGCCGGTAGGAGTGCCGATCGGAACGACGCCGTGATAGTCCTCCGCCGATGGAAGAACGCCGTTCAGCCCGTTCCAGGCAGTAGCGTTTTCGGCGTCGAGTGAATTCGGCGTTTGGAACCAGCTCCGGCTGTAGCTGAAGTTCAAGTGAACCGTGTCGGCAGAGGAGAGTTGAAAGTCGACGCGATCGAAGAAGCTCTCTTCGTTGCCCTTGTCGTGCACCACCGCGAACTCGGGCGCATCCAGAAACCGGCCGCTATTCAATCCGCCAACCGAGATGAAGTTTCCCCAGTTCTTGCCTCCATAAGCGAGATCGGCTGACACCGTCGATGCTCCAAACGATCCGTAGGAAGTGTTCACGCTTCCGTGCGGAGTGGTGATGCCTTGTCCTGAGCGCGTGGTCGCTACGATCACGACGCTGGTTTTACCGCCATATTCCGCGGGCGGAGCACCGGCTATCACTTCCATGGATTGAATCGTATCGACAGAAATCTGGTTCGAAAATGTCTTGCTGTGCTGGTCGGTATCGGGCTGGTCGTCGATGTTATACGAGTTCTCGGCGTGGTCGCCGTAGCCGTGGATTTGTCCGTTGGAGTCGGAAGCGATGCCGGGAGTTGCTTCCCCCACGATTGCGCTCATGGTCGATGACCCGCTTCCCATCGGCAGCTTGTCCATCAACTCTTTATCGACGTCGGAATGGAAGGTCGGGTCGTTCTCCACCAGGTCTCCCTTATCTTCGACCGTAACTGTAGTGGAGGTTCCGGAGACTTGCAGATTGATCTGGACGCTGGCCGGCACCACCGAGCGGATCGTGACATCCTGCGCGTATTTGTCGAATCCGGCGGCCGTCACCGTCATGTGATACGGATTAAACGGCACGTTCACAAAACTGAAATTCCCGTTGCTGTCGGTGGAAGTCGTCCGGTCATAACCGGTTACCGGGTTATGAATCTCGACCAGCGCATTCGGAACCACCGCCCCCGAAGGGTCGAGGACAGTACCGTTAATCGATCCCGAGCTTCCACCCAGCTGTTCGTTTCCTGTTGCTGTCGCGACACCCGACAGAAACGCAACCGCAATAACGGCCGCCGCCAGCCAACGCTTATGAAGCAAATGCATGATTCCTCCAAAAATGGGTGACGGGCGAGTTCGATCAGGATTCACGGATCGAAATCGCAGCCTTTTGGGAACTGCCTATGGAATCGGGCGCGGAATCAGAGCGCTGGTGGAGGACGAATAAACTGGGCGGTGACGGGACGGAAAACCGGGGAAACTTCTGCCAAAGCAATCGCCAGGGTTGCGGTGGCCAAAACTGGCGCGGACGCAACTGGGGTGGTACTGAGTCCGGCATGAGCGGTGGCGCAAATCGTGCAGGTGTGGTGGGATGTGGCCGAGCTTTCAGGATGCGAGTGGGTCGCCTGTATCGTCCCCATCACGCACACCAGGGCAACCGAGAGCACGCACACGGCTCTGACCCATCCGCCCCGACTTGCCGATAATTTCAACATGCGCCCCACATTGCTTGGAGGTGTTGCGTTTAGACGATTCTATCGCTAGATGGTCATCTACGGAAATACGAGGGTCTGCCGACTTCTGGAGTATAGCCTTAGGACGCAGACGACCGTCCAGTCATGTCGGGAGCTTTCTTGCAACCAATTATCTTTAAAGCACTTAGAAACCCGTCACTTCGCCCGGGTCTCGTCGCCGCTCATATTGGTTGTCCAAGCAGCGCCATCCTCGGACCGCTCCACGGCAAAATGAATTTTATCAGGTCCGGAGAAAACGTTGGTGATACGCCAATGAATCTTCTTACCCTTGTCGGTCTCCTCGCTCGAATATAGCCAGCGCTCTCCAACGATTTCGAGGTTGCCCCAGGAGTTGGAATGATCGCCTTCCACCTGCAGCGCCTGATTGCGGTAGACATAGCCACCATTCTCCAGCGAATGCAGCGGCAAGAAGATTACCAGCGCCGTGTTCTTGCCATTGACGAATTGATTGCAGGCAAAAAATTCTCCAACCTTCGCACAATGGTTTTCAAGATGAACCATATCGGCGGGCTTGTCGGGGTTTGCGGGTACCACATCCCATTTCCCATCGTAGAGCCGGAGCGGCGCGTAAGGGTCGCTCGCTAGATTGACTTGCTGGTTTGTTGTCTTTGCAGGCGCAGCGGAATGTTCGGGCTGACCGGCAGGCATCTGCGGAAGAACCCATAGCGTGACAAAACTCAAAATCAGCGGACCCATCATTGTTGTTGTTCACCTCTGCAATCGTCGAATCATAGCGCAAGCCGAGGCGAACCAGCGAAAGCACTATGACCGGCCGCGGCATTCTCCGACAATCGTTGGAATGGAAGTCTCGGGAATGGCGGTCTCATGAACGGAAGTTTGGAGTTGAGAACCCGCACTCGTCCGTTGCAGCGCGCCTGCGTCTGAATTTGCTCTTTGCCAAGCGCCGCTTCATGCGGCCGTGGGAAAGTCTGACTCAGGGAGAAGTATTATGTCGGGACAAGTGACTCTGTATTTTGAAGACCAAGCGGACGCCTTGCGCTTTGCCCTGGCCGCCGGCTCGGTGATGGCAGGCGATGGGACCAGGGCAGATGGGACCAGAGCAACGCATGATTTAGTCCAGGAAACGGCACGAGTCACACGCATCCGGCTGGACGCCGCCAACAAAGGAAAGAACCGCCAGCCCAATCCTCCCGAGCGCGCCGCTTAGCTGCAAGACTGCAGCTGATTTTGCAGGTGCGTTCGACCACTACCGGTGAAGTTTCCTCGGCGCGGCGGGACCCGAATTAGAATATCTGCTATGCCCGTCGCCGAACAAAATTCTTCTGCTACCTTGACCGCACTTGATCTTGCCTGGATTCGCTCGCAGTTCCCGGCGCTCGCGCAATCCATAAACGGGCAGCCCGCCGTTTTTCTGGATGGCCCCGGCGGCACGCAAGTGCCGCAGCGGGTAATTGATGCCATCGCGGATTATCTGGCGCGGAACAACGCGAACACCGGCGGCGCGTACGCAACCAGCCGCAACACCGACCGCATGATCGCGGAAGCGCGCTTGGCGATGGCCGATTTTCTCAATTGCGATGCCGATGAAATCGTCTTCGGCCAGAACATGACCACGCTGACGTACGCCATGAGCCGAGCGCTCGGACGCGAACTCGCCCCCGGCGACGAGATTGTGGTCACGCTGCTTGATCACGACGCGAACTTTTCTCCGTGGAAAGCGCTGGAAGAAAAAGGCGTGGTCATCCGCACGGTGAAGTTTCACGAGGCGGATTGCACGCTCGACATGGACGACCTGACTTCGAAAATTGGGAAGCGCACAAAGCTGGTGGCCGTCGGTTACGCGTCAAATGCTGTGGGCACGATCAACCATGTTGCCGAGGTGGTGCGACTGGCGCGGCAGGCGGGAGCTTTGAGTTATATCGATGCCGTCCACTACGCTCCGCATGGTGCGATTGAGGTGCGCTCTCTCGACTGCGATTTTCTGGTCTGCTCGACTTATAAATTTTTCGGTCCGCACATGGGCGTGCTCTATGGCAAGCGCGAGCACCTGAAGCGCCTGCACCCTTATAAAGTGCGGCCCAACACCGACAACATTCCCTATTGCTGGGAATGGGGCACGCTGAATCACGAATGCATAGCAGGAATTAAGGCCTGCGTGGATTACTGGGAGGAGTTAGGCCGCCGAGTAGAGACGGGGCGTGCCCCGTCTGAGACGCGGCAAGCCGCGTCTCTACAGGAAGGGCGCGCGAAGCCCGCGGTCACGACCCGGCGGGCTGCGATTCTGGCTGCGCACCACGCGATTCATCGGCACGAGCGGACGATGATGGAGAGGATGATTGCCGGCTTGCTAGCAATTCCTGGATTGAAGCTCTACGGCATTAGCGATCCGCGGGGCTTCGAGAATCGTTGTGCGACGTTCGTTGTGCGCATCGAAGGCCACACGCCACTGGAGCTGGCAACAAAGCTCGGCGAACGCGGATTCTTCACCTGGGATGGAAACTACTATGCCCTGAACTTGACCGAACAGCTTGATGTCGAGCGCCTGGGAGGCTTTCTGCGCATCGGGCTGGTGCACTACAACACGATGGAGGAAGTGGAGCGGCTGCTTGGGGTGCTGCGGGAGATTGTCGGTTGAGCTGGCGAAAGCGCCGCCGCGCTGCGCTCGGCTGGACGGCCGAGGGCGGCCGTCCCTACTTGAGGATTGCCGATGCTAGGGGCGCACTTCTTCCACCCGATCTCCCCGTCCTACCAGCGCCAAACTCGCCAGTCCGATGAACAGCCCGTGCTCGACGATGCCGGGAGTATCGCTCAGAGCGCGCGCCAGCGCCGGAGGGTCGGCGATCTTTCCGAAGCTGCAATCGAGAATCTGATTGCCGTTATCCGTAAGGTAAGGGCTGCCGTCGGGCCGGGTGCGCAATTTCGGCGTCGCGCCGAGCGCAACGATTCTCTTCTCGACCACCGCCCGCGCAAACGAAATGACCTCGATCGGCAGAGGAAATTTGCCGAGCACCGGAACCATCTTCCCCGAATCTGCGACCACGATCATTTTCTTCGACGCCGAGGCGACGACTTTCTCGCGCAGCAGCGCTCCGCCGCCGCCTTTGATCAGGCGCAAGTGCGGATCGAATTCATCGGCGCCATCGATGGTGATATCGATCTCCGGGTGCTCGTCGAACGTGGTTAGCCGAATGCCGACGGAGCGCGCCAGGTCAGCGGTCTTAATCGAAGTTGGGATTCCTACGATTTTCATTCCCGCTTTCACGCGCTCGCCCAGGGCCACGACCGCAAAGTAGGCGGTCGAGCCGGTGCCCAATCCGACGACGTCGCCATCGTTCACCAACTTGGCGGCGGCGCGGCCGGCAGCTTCTTTTTCTCCTTCATTCGCCATGATTCACCCGTTTCATGACTCACTCACGTATTGAAAATTTCGATATAGGCAAGATAACCTGCCAGCACTAATCCGAAAAGGGCGAGCAGGTAGGAGACAAGGTCAATCACGAACCCGGCAGGCTCAAACGTGTCGGAATCAAGTTGCACCCTGGTTTTACGGTAACGGTTGAGACCGGCAAGGATCAGCATCACCCCACCGACCGCGGAAATGATTCCCAGCGAGGTAGAGAAGCCAGGAGTGACGGACTGGTATCCCTGAAGCTTCATGAATTCGCGCAGGGCGATGGAGAAGCGGCCGATGGCGAATCCGAAGACGATGGTCGCGATGCCGGTCCGCAACCAGGCCAAAAACGTGCGTTCGTTGGCCAAGTGATCGCGGGCGCGGTTGAGGTTGGGATTATCGGGCATGGAATGGCGCCGCGAAAGCCTTTTGGCTTTTCATTATTCCACAGCCTTCTGAATCAGCGCGGGAATGCCGGCGATGTTTTTCAGAAGGTCCGCGGGGAACCCGTGCCGCTGCTGCAAGTATTCCGGCGAATTATAGGAGAGCCACACCTTTCCCTGCTCGTCCTGCCACGCGAGGGCTTTCAAAGGCAGGTCGATGGCCAGCCTTGGCGCTGCGATCATCAACGGCGTGCCCCCTTTCGGACTGCCGAATATCAGCAACTGCGTCGGGCGCATTTTCAGGCCGACCTTCTCCGCTTCGCCGCTGTGGTCGATGAGGGCAAATACCGTCACCCCTTTTTCTTGGAGAATCGACTGCAGGCGCGCCAGAGTTTCCGGCACGGAATAGCGACTGGACACATCAATCACACCGCTGGCCATGGGGCATCTCCCGTCTGGAGTTTGTCAGATCCCTCGCTCCGCTCGGGATGACAATCCGAAGAGTGTAATGGTTTTTACACGACTAGTTCAAAATCATCTTCCCCAGAATTTCTTTAAGCAGCTTGGCGGCGACGGTAGCGGTGATTTGCGTGGTGTCTTGCGCGGGATTGAATTCCACAATATCAGCGCCGGCGATTTTTCCGGTGATGGCGTGCAAGTGCGCGATCGCTTCCCGCACCGACATTCCTCCGGGCTCACGATGCGAAATGCCGGGGGCAAAAGCGGGATCGAACGCGTCCAGGTCGAACGAGATGTAGATGGGACCCTCGACCTTCATGCGATCGAGCACGGGCAACTGGCGCATTTCGATGACCTCGACGCCAAATTTTTTGGCCTGCTCCCGCTGATGTCCAGTCATGGTGCGAATGCCGATCTGGATCAGACGTTTGGCCGCGCCCTCCTCCATGATGCGGGCAAACGGGCAGGCGTGCGACAGGCGGTTGCCCTCGAGTTCGTCATAGAGATCGGGGTGGGCATCGAAATGGAGGATGGTCAGCTCGCGAACGTGTTTGCCGAACCCGCGGAGGATCGGGAGGGTGATGGAGTGGTCGCCACCCAGGCAGACTGGGCGCAGACCTTGGCCGAGCAGTTCACCAATCTTCTTTTCGAGCGCGGCGAATGGTTCATCGAAAGTGAACTTCAAATCGCCGGCATCGCAATAAGCGCCTTCAGCGCCGAGGTCGACGCCGGTTTCCGTCCACAAGTTCGACGAAATGGAATTCAAGGCCACACGGATGATCGGCGGCGCACCGGCTGCTCCGCGCAACCAGGAGGAATTGGCATCGAAGGGGACGCCGAGAACCACTGGAGTTCCGGGCTTAGCCGCGTTGGGACGAAGAGTCATGGAAGTGTCCCTCCGGATTCAGATTAGCCACGTCAAAGAATCTTTGCAGTGACCCAAGACACCCTTTTCAGTGTGGGGACGGGGCAAAGCCGCGCCACCGCACGACTTCTGGGTGAATCGGACATGCAGTCCAACTCATCCGTTATTCTATAGAAGACTTATATGCCTACTTCAGCGCGCAATACGAGCAGGAGCGCTGCCCCTGCAATTACACAAGACTCCGAGCGGGAACGGGTGTTCTGGCTCTTCCGCCAATTTGGATATCTGGAGGCCGAACTGAACCCGCTTGGCCTGTTGCCTCCGCAGCCGCATCCCGACCTTGCCATCGACAACGAGTGGGCGCGGGAAGCACGGCGCATTTATTGCGGCAGCGTCGGGGTGGAGTTCATGCACATCGCCGACCCTGAGCGGCGGCGCTGGATTCAGGAACGGCTCGAAGGCGAAGCGGCCGACCTCGACGTCAACGTTAATCACGAGCGCGCGCTCGACCTGCTGCTGCGCGCCGACCTGTTTGAGCAGACGCTGCAGCAACGCTATCTCGGCAACAAGCGCTTCTCGCTTGAAGGCAGTACTTCTTTGTTGCCGGCGATGGATGAAGTTCTGGACGTGGCGGGCGAGCACGGCGCCGTGGAACTGGTGATGGGCATGAGCCATCGCGGACGGCTGAACGTCGTGATTCATCTGGCAAATCGTCCGCCGGAGCAGGTGTTTGCGGAATTTGAGGATGTGGATCCGCGCAGCGTCCTCGGGTCGGGCGATGTGAAGTATCACATGGGCGCGACCGGCGAATATGTCACCAAGAGCGGAAAGAAAATTCATATTCACCTGGCTTCGAATCCCAGCCACCTGGAAGCGGTCGATCCGGTGACGGTGGGACGCACACGCGCCAAGCAGGACCGCGCCGGGGAGGGCGGCACGGCAAAATATCTGCCCGTGCTGGTGCACGGCGACGCCGCCTTTGCCGGGCAAGGCATCACGGCAGAGACGATGAACTATGCCGACTTGGCTGGCTACACGGTGGGCGGGACGATTCACGTAATTGCCAACAATCTGATCGGCTTTACCACGAATGCGCGCGAAGAGCATTCTTCGCGTTTTTCGGCGCAACTGGGGCGGCGGCAGGCGATTCCGATTTTTCATGTGAATGGCGAAGACGTGGACGCGGTGATGCGGATCGCGCGGCTGGCCAGCGAATATCGCTACAAATTCGGCACCGACGTGATCATCGATCTCATCGGCTACCGGCGGCATGGGCATAGCGAAGTCGACGATCCCACGGTGACGCAGCCGCTGATGTACAAGGCGATCAAGGAGCATCCGCCGCTGTATCAGATTTACGCCAAGCGGATCGGGCTGGACGACGAGAAGATTGCCTCACAAGTACAGGCCGTAAAGAGTGAGTACGGCGCAGCGCAGAAGAGCGCGACGCAATTCACCAAGAAGCCGCTGATGCGCGATCTGCCGAATTATTGGGACGAATACTTTGGCGGCCGATACAAAGCGGAGTACGAACAGCCCACGGGCACCGGCATAGACCGCGAGGAACTGGCGGAACTCACCGAGCGTTTGACCACGTATCCAGAGGGTTTTCACATCCATCCCAAGGTGAAGAAGTTGCTGGAACAGCGGCAGGAGATGGGAACGGGGAAGAAGCCGCTCGATTACGGCATGGCAGAAGCCCTGGCATTTGCGAGTCTGGTCAAACCTAATTTCGGGAAGCAGGGGATTCCGGTGCGCTTGAGTGGGCAGGACTCGCGGCGCGCGACCTTCAATCAGCGGCACTCGGTGCTGATCGATACCGAGGACGAATCGGAATATGTTCCGCTGCGTCACATTGCGCCGGGACAAGCCGCATGCGACATCTACAACTCGACGCTTTCTGAAGCGGGCGTGATGGGATTCGAATACGGGTATAGCCGCGATTATCCCGAGGCGCTGGTGCTGTGGGAAGCGCAGTTCGGCGATTTTGCCAACGTCGCGCAGGCGGTGATCGATCAGTTCGTGTGTGCCGGTGAAGACAAATGGAACCTGCTGTCAGGCTTGGTGTTGTTGCTGCCTCACGGCTATGAAGGACAGGGGCCGGAGCATTCCAGCGCGCGCATCGAGAGATTTTTGCAGCTGGCGGCTCGCGACAACATTCAAATTTGCCAGCCTTCGAATGCGGCGCAGTATTTCCATCTGCTGCGTCGGCAGGCTCTGCGCAAGTGGCGGAAGCCGCTCGTCGTATTTACACCGAAAAGCATGTTGCGGCATCCGGATGCGCTGTCTCCCCTGGAAGATTTGACGCATCAGCAGTTTCTGCCAGTGATCCCGGACGCGGAAGCGCAAGATGCCCAGCGGATTCTGCTCTGCACGGGAAAAATCGGGCACGAACTGCGCGCGGAACGCCAGAAGCGCAAAGACAGCGCCAATGCCAACGAGTTACGCACCGCAATTGTTTTCCTCGAGCAGATGTATCCGTTCCCCGAGGCGGAACTGACGGCCGAACTGCAGCGCCACAGCGCAGCGCGCGATGTTGTGTGGGTGCAGGAAGAGCCGGCCAACATGGGTGCGCTTTCCTATATGCTGCCGCGCTTGAAGTTCATCACCGACGAGCGGCCCGTGCATTCGGTGAAGCGCTCCGGCAGTGCGAGTCCGGCGACCGGGTCGGCCAAGGCGCACGAGGTCGAGCAGAAAACGCTGCTGGCGCTGGCTTTCACCAAACTGGATTGAAACGCCGACCCACCACGAAAAATCCGCGCCGAGCGGGCAAAATAATAGCCCGGGAGCGGGCTTCGCCCTGGGCTATCCAAACAAAAGCGCTCTTGTAATTGAGAGGAGACGGGGCAAGCCCCGTCTCTACAGCAACAAATGAATCGGTTTATGGCCAGCGCTTGGCCGCATCTTCCCAGCCGGCGACGCGGGCCGGGGCGTTGGCCACCTGGGCCGCAACCACTGGTGGAATCCGAACCGGCTGTGGGGGCGCGCTAGCGGTCAAAATCGGCTTGGGCGCTTCGGTTAGCGGCTCTTTTTCGTCAGAAAGCAGCGGAGCGGCGACGCGCAAGGCTTCCACTTCTTTTTCCAGCCTGCTTAGTTCTAGTTCTTTTTGCCGCAAAACTTCGTACACATTCTTCATGCTTGGGCACCTGTGAGTCCCTACGAGATTAAGCGCAGAGTATGGGTTTTACCCGCACCTTGTCAAGGGAAACAAGCACTCGCAGGTGCAAAGTTCGTTATCGGAAAACCACGACGGCGACCAGGATGCCGAGGATGAGAACGACGATGGCCAGCAGATTGACATGGTTCGCGAGCCAGGATTCCTGCGCGGGCGCGGACTTCGCGAGGAAGGCCGGGACGAATTCGTCTTCGTTTTGCTCGGCGATCTGCGCGGCGGAGCCCGTGGCTGAATCGGCGGCGGAGCCCGTGGCTAGGTCGGAAGATGGGTCGTGCTCCGGCTCGCCGGGCGTGATTACTTGCGCCTCGATCTGACATGAGTCGGTCAGACCTGAGTCGGTCTGATCGCGTCCAGGCGGGGCTGGCTCAGCCTGATGCCGCGGGATCTGGCTTTGTTGCCACTCACGCTGTTTCTGCTCGCTTTTCTTCTTCTCGCTTTCTTTTTTCTCGCAATCGAGGCAGAGCGTTCTCCCTTCTGAAACAGGAAATCCGCAGGCGGCGCATTTTTGCACGCGCAGCATGGCCTCGGGAAGCGGAGCGGACGGTGGCACCGTTGCGGATGCCGCTTCGGAAGAAGACGCTTTTAAAGAAGGGAAGGAAATTGCGGGCGGCTCGGCAGGTACGACCGTCGGCGCGGCGCCTGCCGCGGGACGTTCGGGCGGAAGCTCGGGCAGAGGTTCTTCCGGCGCTTCCGATGCGCGCCTGGGCGCAGGCGCAGAGTTCTCGCGCTGCTCGGCCAAGTCGAGGGCCGTCGAGGTGAGGCCGGCCATGCGTTCGAGTGCGACCAGATCGCGCTCTTCGAAGGCGTAGGGATGATCGGAAAATAATTCGAACAGGCCCCGCACCTCGCCGTTCCGCCGCAGCAGCGGCAAAACTACGATGGAGGCAATCCCCAGCGCGCGGCAGGCTTCCAAATTCACCCGCGGATCGGTTTCCGCGTTGTCGCAGCGCAGCAGCTGGCGGCGGGCGATGCTCTCGCCCGTCAATCCGGAACGAACCTGCAGCCGCGCCCCGATCGCCGGCGCGGAACAGCCGGCGCTGGCGCGGCAAACCATCTCGTCACCCTGGGGCAGAGCCAGGGCTGTCCCGGTTGCGCCGGTAATGTATTGCGCGCGTTCCACCAACAACTGGAGGGCGGAGTCCAGCTCTGTCTCGGCCAGCACGCGGCTCCCGTTTGACGCATCGCCGCCCGTGCCTACAGAAGACGGCTGAGTTCGGGGGGTCGCATCCTCGGCGCCAGGTGGCGAAAATCGTTCCTCGGGTTGGGCCGATCCGGGCATGGAGAAGGACTGACCCGAGTCTCGCCTTGGAGAGTCTGGCTGTCAAGAGGCGCAACGGAGAGTGTCACGCGGTTTGCACCCCGGGCGAGAGCCTGCCCTGAGCTTGCCGAAGGAACGCCCGGCTCTTTTCAAGCAAAGCGGATTTATTAGTGGAGATCTACTGCGAATTCTCGTCTTTATGCCGCAGCCATTCTATAAACATTTGTTCTTTGGGCTTGTCATAGGCCATGAGCAGGTGCCGGATGCTGCGTCCGCTGACATAGTGACAAACCTCTTCCGCCAGGTTCTTGGCGTGGTCGCCGGCGCGTTCGAGAGATTGCGTCATGAAAATCACCTGCAGGCTGGCATGATGCGCAACGTGCTCGGGATTCTCGATGTGGCGCAAAAAAATGAGATTGCGCAAGCGGTCCATTTCGGCATCGGCGCGGAGCACGTCGATGGCTTTCTTCACATCTTTTTGGGAAAACGAATGGCCGACATCGGCCAGCATTTTTTCGAGAATGGTGGCCATCTGCGTCAGCTCACGAGCATCCTGCGAGTCGAGACGGCCTCCGGCAGCCTGGGCGCTGGTGGCAAAGCTCAGGAGCAGGTCTCCGATGCGCTCGAGGCCGATCATGACCTTCATGCACGCCAGCAGTCCACGGGTTTCCGCCTCCGGAACGCGCGTGATGTTCGCGGTTACGCCCGAATCTACTTCCAGGTCAATGGCGTCGAGGTCTTTTTCGCACTGGCGGATGGCGTTCAGGCGCGACATCGATCCCGTGGCAATGCCCTCGGCGGCGATGGCCGCAGCCTCGCGGGCCAACTCGCAGGCTTCCACCGTGCGTTGCACCAGGTCGCGATACGACGGCTGCGGCGAAGACGTTTTTATGCTGGCTGTACCCATAAGCAAAACTGCCCCATTCTTTTGGATGCTCAATTCGCTTTACTGGACGCGGACGGCATCCCCTGGAGCGCGACATACACTCCCGTCCAAAGCATAATTCCTGGAGCTTCAGGGCAGGTTAAAAGGCGGTGAATTTATGGTCACAAATAATCCGGTTGGGAGGAAATCAGCGATGTGCCGGCTTTTGTCTTATTGACTACTTGCGAAATGACCGCTGATTCTGGTCTTGTGAGCGATATCGGGATCTTGCGACAGTTGAGATGAGAGGCTATTTTCTTCCTTGCGCCAACCCGCCTAGCGTTCCGGGCTGCACCGTAATCACATCCGGGCCAGTGATCCGGCCTGCGATGATAGGTTTGTCGGGGACGGTCTCGTAAGCATATCCAGTCAGAGTGCCGAGCACATCGTCGTATTGCCGATGGTGCCCAAGCGTGACGCTAAGTCTGGCCCAGCCGTAGTGAACTTCGCCGTCCACGAGGAACTTGAGTCCCAAATATCGATTCCTGACACCGTTACCTTTGCCGGCCCACGGGCCTAGATCCGAATACTGGCTGCCGACACGGCCGAAATCCTCCACCGCCATCAATGGGAAACGAACCGAGAAATTGCCTTTTGGTCCGATTTCGGCGCCCGCATGCAAAGCGGAGGCTGCAGAAAAAAAATAGCCGCCGCTGGTACGAAGACGTCTGCCGGCGACTAGGTTGTCGGCGATGCCCGATGCATCGAGCCCCACCTCTAAGCCCGCGGTGCCCGCGTAATACGTCGGGCGCAGCAGAAAATCGTTGATGCCGTCGTTGTTGACATCAATGTATAGGCCTGCGTGCGTCACCTGATACGTTTCCGTATAGACAACTTCCGCCTCGGAAGCCCCGGCTAGCGCCAGCATACTCACTCCGGCCGCGGCTGCCACCTGCGCGTACGTATTGAGTCGCCGGTTAAGGGAATCGGAAATTTTGAATGCCTTACGGGGCTGGGGAGCGCGGGACATAAGTCTTTCGCCGAAGAGAGTCGATTATCCGCTGGGCTACGTGAACAGTCAACGCTCAATTGTCGAAAGCAGGCGATCGCCAACTGACGAGGCTAAGCCCTCTCAATTGGGCGTTCCACCCTTGCGATCCGTTCTACTCATAAATATCAGAAAGCTGGAATCTTGCTGACGCTGTTGCTGTTCTGGTTCGCCACCCAGACGTTGGTTCCGTCGAAGGCCACACTATAGGGACTGCTTCCCACCGGGTAGGTGGCGAGCACCGCGCCGGTGCCAGCCAGCAACTTGGTGACGCTGTTGCCAGAAAGGTTCGTCACCCAGATATTGGTGCCGTCGAAGGCTACGCCGAACGGCTGGCTCCCTACAGAGTAGGTGCCGACTACCGCGCCGGTGCTAGCCAGCAGCTTGGTGACGCTGTTGCTGCCGCTGTTCGACACCCAGACGTAGGTGCCGTCGAAAGCCAGACTGTAGGGCAGGCTCCCCGCAGGATACGTGCCGACCACCGCGCCATTGCCGGCCAGTTCGGTGACCGTGTTGCCGCCCGCGTTCGCCACCCACATATTGGCGCCGTCGAACGCAATACCGGTAGGATAATTTCCCACCGGGTACGTCCCGAGCGTGACGCCAGCCGGCGACAATTTGGTGACAGTGCTGTTATTGCTGTTCGCCACCCAGATGTTAGTGCCGTCGAAGGCCACCGCCCAGGGACCGCTGCCCACAGGGTAGGTGCCAACCACTGCGCCGGTACTGGCCGCCAGCTCAGTGACGTCGTTGCCAGCGTTGTTCGCTACCCAGATGTTGGTGCCGTCGAAGGCGATTCCAACGGGAAAGCTGCCTACAGGGTAGGTGCCGACCACCGCGCCGGTACTGGCCAGTAGCTTGGTGACGCTGTTGTTGGTGTCGTTCGTCACCCAGATGTTGGCGCCGTCGAAAGCGATACCCCGAGGGGTGTTCCCCACGGAGTAAGTTATGCTGCTCCACCATTGCAGGAGCGCTATGTGCCCCGGAGGAGTCCCGGCCGGGCCTGCCTGTCCCTGTGGTCCTTGTGGGCCTTGCCCACCCTCTGGGCCCGCGGGACCGGCCGCGCCGGGTGCTCCCGCTGCGCCGCTGAGACCGATGGGGCCTGTGGCTCCGGGCGTTCCTGCCGGTCCAATCGGACCCGCCGGACCTTGCGGACCAACTGGACCCGCCGGACCTTGAACACTCAGGCCAGCCGGACCTTGCGCACCGGTAGCTCCAGTCGGACCCGCTGATCCCGTTGTGCCTGTGGCACCAGCTTGTGCCATCAATACCCACGGAGACGCAGGCGGTGTCGCCCCACCCGCCGCTATGGGACCTGTTGCAACATAGGTGGACGTGGCGGAGGTCGCAACCGTACCGCCCGTGCCGATTGTCTGTGTGCCGGAGACACCAGAGTACGACCACTGGCTGTCACCATTGATGCT